>Ga0182008_10000815_pt1 | contig 21742 bp, 16 predicted proteins | sample Sormic07211129_1_FD_120482 | JGI IMG/M metagenome (GOLD analysis project Ga0182008, IMG submission 120482) | Rhizosphere microbial communities from Sorghum bicolor, Mead, Nebraska, USA - 072115-129_1 metaG | ecosystem: Host-associated > Plants > Roots > Rhizosphere | place: USA: Nebraska...
CGTTCAAGTCGGGAGTCGTAGGTTTCTCCATCATAAATATTAGCGGCCAATATCGGTCCGTAACTTGTTTTCCAGTTGTTATCAGTTACAATGGTTTCTTTACTTCCGTCAGTATATGCTACTTCCAGCTGCATTAACAACGCCCTGGTATCGCCATAAAATTGTTTTTGGTTACCAAACCCGATACGCCCTTTGTACCAGCCATCGCCTAATGAAACACCAATTACATTGGCACCTTTCTTAAGCAATTGCTTAACATCATAAACCTGATATTGAATATGATCTTTATAGCTGGTCCAGCCTGGTGCAAAATAAGCATTACCCACGCGGGCGCCATTAATCTTTGCCTCATACAAACCTTTGGCGGTAATATAAGCCAATGCAGATCTGACTTGTTTTTTAAGATTAATTTCTTTTCTGAACAGTGGGCTCGCTAATGAAGTGTCTTTTCCGGCTACTGCAATCCATTTCGCCTGCCAATCTTCAGGTTTTAAACCTGTTTGAAAATATTGTAACGGCGACCATGCAGAAGTGTTTCCATGATTATCTTTTACCCTAACCTGCCAGTAATATTTGGTTTTAGAAGATAACTGAGGTCCATCATAACCCACAAGCACCGATTGATCATTATCTAATGAGGTTTTCCATAACACCTTTTCAATTTTTGTTGAGTTACCCAGTCTGATTTCGTAACTGTGCTGTTTGGTATTTTTTATGTCTGAAACTATTTTCCAGCTAAATCTGGGGGCGGGATGATCAATGCTAAAAGGATTTACCAAATGCTCAACAGTTAAATCTTTTACCGATATTTTCTGTGAAAAGGCATTAGTCGTAAATAAAAACAGTATGGCAAGTACAGTTATAGTGCCTGGAGTGCAGGAATTATGGTTCATATTGGTTAGGGCTAATTTTTAATTTTAACCCTACAATATCAGAAATATTCTTCATCTAACAGTCCTACACGATCATGAAAAATTACACGTTGGCATAAACGTTAAGGAATAAACAGAAAATCACGTCTAATACCTTAAAGCGAAAAGAAAATAAGACAAAGCTTACCGGTTCATCAACCGGGCAACATATTTACCGATAATATCAAACTCTAAATTTACCTTATCGCCAACTTCAACTTCTTGTAAATTGGTGTGTTCGAAAGTATAGGGAATGATAAATACCGAAAACTCGTCATCAGCTGAATTCACCACAGTTAAACTAATCCCGTTTACACAGGCAGAACCCTTTTCTACCGTTACATTTCCGGCGCCTGCGTCATATTTAAAGCGATATTCCCAACTACCGTCCAGTTCTTCGCGTTTCACACAAACCGCGGTCTGGTCTACGTGGCCTTGCACTATGTGACCATCTAAACGGGCATTCATTTGCATGCAGCGCTCCAGGTTAACTTTACTGCCCACCTTTAAACTATCCAAATTGGTTTTGTTCAATGTTTCATCTATCGCGGTAACGGTATGCGTTCCATCATTTAAAGCCACTACTGTTAAACATACCCCGTTATGTGCTACACTCTGGTCAATTTTCAGCTCATGACTGATCGCCGAAGCTATGGTAAAGTGTATATTGGTTTGATCGTTTTTAATGGCCGTAACTTCGCCAAGTGTTTCTATAATTCCTGTGAACATTTTATGTTTCTCTTTTTTCCAGACATCATTGCCGCACAACTGTTCGTCATCTCTACTGGAGCGCAGCGGAATGGAGAGATCTACCTGGATAGATTTCCCGACTGCGTTGCACTTCGCTCGCAATGATGATTTGCTTATGCTAATCATTCAACCTATTTTTTCTCCAACCAGCGCTATTTTCAACAACTCCATCACCCAACTTCAGCGCTTTCTTTTCGAAAAGTTTTGCGGCAATTAAAGCGGCAATCATTGCTTCGGTTTCATCCTGTTTCTTTAAACTTTCTGCTTTAAAGTATTTACCAACAAAGTGTGTATCGAATTTGCCTGTTTTAAAAGCCTCGTGTTGCATGACAAATTTACCAAAACCTAATGTAGTTTCTATCCCCGTAATATCATATTCTTCAATAGCCCTTACCATCCGCGCTATAGCTTCTGCTCTATCCTTACCATAGGTGATTAGTTTTGCAATCATCGGATCGTAATAAATCGGTATTTCCATACCCTGCTCAAAGCCATCATCTACCCTTACCCCATTGCCTTTGGGCGTACGGTAGGTCTGCAAAGTACCAATATCAGGTAAAAAATTATTGGCCGGATCTTCGGCATAAACCCTTAGTTCGATGGCGTGCCCACTGATTTTAAGGTCGTCCTGGCTAAAACTCAATTTTTCACCCGAAGCAATTTTTATCTGCTCCTTTACCAGATCTACTCCTGTAATCAGCTCCGTTACCGGGTGCTCTACCTGCAGGCGGGTATTCATTTCGAGGAAAAAGAAATCGAGATTTTCATCTAAAATAAATTCTACCGTGCCAGCTCCTGTATAATTTACAGCACGGGCCACATCTACCGCACATTTGCCCATTTGCTGCCTGATTTCTTCCGTCAATACCGCTGATGGGGCTTCTTCCACCACTTTTTGATGCCGCCGCTGCACAGAACATTCACGCTCAAACAGATGCACAATATTGCCATGGGAATCGCCTAAAACCTGTATTTCGATGTGCCTAGGAGAGGTAACATAACGTTCGATAAATACAGCTCCATCGCCAAAGGCAGAGGTAGCCTCGCTTACGGCAAGTTGCATCTGTTCTTCAAAATCTTCAGCCCGATCAACAATACGCATCCCTTTGCCTCCGCCTCCTGCAGCAGCTTTAATCAAAATCGGGAAACCAACTTCTATTGCACGTTGCTTTGCATCATTGATATCCTGAATGGCCTCCTCCGTTCCGGGAACCATAGGAATATTATACTTTAAAGCTGCGGCCTTTGCAGATAATTTGTTGCCCATGGTTTCCATGGCCTGCGGTGATGGGCCAACCAAGATAAGTCCGGCATCGGCAACCTTTTGGGCAAAACCTGCATTTTCTGATAAAAACCCATAGCCCGGATGAATAGCTTCTGCCCCCGTTAATTTACAGGCGTCAATAATCTTCTCACCAACCAAATAACTCTGGTTAGAAGGCGCCGGACCAATACAAACGGCTTCGTCGGCATAGCGTACATGAAGTGCATTCCGGTCTGCTTCAGAAAAAACAGCCACCGTTTTAATCCCCATTTCCTTAGCCGAACGCATAATGCGTAAAGCAATTTCGCCTCGGTTAGCAATTAAGAGTTTGGAGATTGGAGTTATAGGGTTGGCGTTTTCGGACATTTTGGTTAGAATTTCATTAGACATATTGACTCAGGACTTCGGACTCGCGACCTCCGACTAATACAAATGTAATATTATTTCAATTGCCTGATCAATCATTTCGGCGCTCAGATCTAGATGTGTTACCAAACGGATGGTACTGGCACTGGTGGTATTACAATACAATCCTTTTTCCTTTAACTGGTGTAAAATCTTCTCTGCCGATCCCTTTTCTACTTCAAAAATAACGATATTGGTTTCAACCGGCATTACCGATTTTACATATTTTGCGGTAGCCAGCGCATTGGCCAATGCCTGCGCATGGGCGTGATCGTCTTTTAAACGGGTTACCTGATGATCGAGCGCATAAATGCCTGCTGCGGCCAAAAAACCTGCCTGGCGCATACCGCCACCAAAAGCTTTTCTGATCTTCCGCGCTTTATGAATCATTTGTTTACTGCCTAGTAATACCGAACCCACCGGAGCGCCCAATCCTTTAGATAAACAAACTGAAATGCCATCAAAGTATTTCCCATATTCGCCTGGCTGATCGCCTGTGGCCACCAATGCGTTAAAAATGCGCGCACCATCTAAATGCAGCTTTAATCCTTTTATGTTGCAAAGGTGATGAATTGGTGCAATCTGTGATAAGGTGTAACAACTTCCCCCACCTTTATTAACGGTATTTTCCAAAACAACCAAACTGGAGTTGGGATAGTGGATATTGTCTTCATTGATTTCAGGCTCAATCAGCTCAGGCGTTAAAATCCCTCGCTCACCCTGCAACAACCTTACGGATGCGCCAGAGTGAAAAGCAATGCCCCCTATTTCATAGCGATAAACGTGCGCGGTCTGGTCACAGATTACTTCATCCATCGGCTGGGTAAAACACTTGATTGCAATCTGATTGGTCATCGTTCCAGACGGGCAGAACAGTCCGTCCTCCATATTAAAAGTTGAGGCCAGCTTTGCCTCTAAAGCATGCACCGTTTCGTCTTCCCCAAAAACGTCATCGCCCACTTTTGCATTCATCATTGCATCCAACATTCCGGCAGTTGGCTTGGTTACCGTATCACTCCTGAAATCTAAAAACCGCTTATTCATTTCACTATTTAATTGTAATATATCGTTGACATTTTAAAAAAAGACCACTGCCCTTTCTGGTATAATTTTAAGGTTTTTCGGCGATTAAACGCTCTATATAGTGTATTTTTTACACACTTAATTTTCAGCAACAACAAATTGTTAAAAAATTATTAAAAAAAAGGATACAAAATATAAGACTTTTTATACTTTTATCGTGCTAAAACCAAAAATAAATAAAATGATAGTAATTGCAGACGGCGGATCTACCAAAACAAATTGGTGTTTGATTAACGAGGCCGGCAGAAAAATTTACTTTAACACCGAAGGTTACAATCCATATTTTTCCAAAGGAGAGTACATTGTAAAGTCTTTGAATGAGACGCTTCCGGACCACTTGGAAAGAGAAAAATTGACAGCGGTTTATTACTACGGCGCCGGCTGCTCTACACCTGCAAATGTTAAGATTGTATCAGATGCCATGCAACAGATCTTTACCAATGCAAAAATTTTTGTGGGCCATGATTTACTCGCTTCATGTAGGGCGCTGCTTGGTAATGAGCCAGGATTTGCAGCTATTTTAGGCACAGGCACAAACTCATGCCTTTATGACGGAACTGAAATTACCATGAATATCGATTCTTTAGGATATTTTCTGGGTGATGAAGGTAGCGGTTCGTATATCGGTAAACGCATTTTAAGCGATTACATGAAAGGTTACATGCCAAAGGGATTACGCGAAGCTTTTTATGATAACTATGCTTTAACCAACGAAGATATTTTTGATAACATTTACAACAAGCCTTTGCCGAACCGTTTCTGCGCAAGCTTTAGTAAATTTTTATACGACTTTAAAGATAACTATGAAGATTATGCTTTTAGCACTATCGATTATGCATTTACTGCATTTTTCGAAGCTTTGGTTATCCACTATCCAAACTATAAAGACCACAAATTAAACTGTGTGGGATCAGTAGGTTATAGTTTCCGCGATATTTTAAGTATTGTAGCCGACCGTTACGAGATGGGTGTAGGAAAAATTATCCGCTCGCCTATAGATGATTTGGTACATTACCACTTAGAGTTGGCGCCGAAAGCTTAGTCTTCAGTCCTAAGTCTCGAGTCTTTAGTCCAAAATCGCATAAAATACATGAGAAAAAAAATCCCGGTTTGAATTTTAAACCGGGATTTTTTATTTATAATGCGATGTTGCTTGCTTTTCCGCCCTGATCTTTCCGCTGTACACCAAGCGCCTTACGCTTAACGCCCTCCGCTAAAACGAAATCTCCTTGCCAAAAAGCTTCGCGTATTTACGTTTATCAAAACGGTATAAGGTAGCTGCACGATAGGAAACACCTTTTTGTTTTTCATCAAGTTCCTTGAGCACACCAAAACTTACAATTTTCTTTCTAAAGTTCCTTTTATCGAGTTTTTTACCCAGCACCAGTTCATAAACATGCTGTAATTGCGTTAAAGTAAATTTCTCTGGCAAGAGTTCAAATGCAATGGGCTGGTGTTTAATCCGCCGTTTTATTTTTTCTAATCCTTTATCATAAATTTTCTGGTGATCAAACGCCAGTTTGGGCAGATCGGTAATTGGCAACCAATTGGCACGCTTGGCATAAGTACTGATCGGGCGTAATTCTTTATCTCCTCCCAAACGGATCAGCGCATAGTAGGCCAAAGTAATTACCCTACCCTGAGGGTGCCTGTTCGGATCGCCAAAAGCATAATACTGCTCCATATAAATACCGCGCAAACCGGTAAGTTCGTACAAAATCCGTGAGGCAGACTGATCTAAACTTTCATCAGGACCAACAATGTTACCGGGCAATGCCCACCAATCCTTAAAGGGTTCTTCATTCCTTTCGATTAGCAGGATTTTTAATTCCTTTCCATCAAATCCAAACAAAACGCAATCTATCGAGAATACAGAATCTAAATGAGGTAAAATTTGTTCCAAAGTAAAAATTAGTTATTTTAAGCAGATAAAGGTATAACTTTCAATATTAAGTAAAAAAAATAAAATAAATTACTTAGTGTAAAAAATACACACTATATTCGTGTTATAAAGATGAAGCCAAATATAAAAAATATAGCTGTATTAACATCTGGAGGCGATGCCCCCGGAATGAATGCAGCAATCAGAGCTGTTGTTCGTACCGGAATTTACCACGGCATTAACATGTTTGGGGTAATGCAAGGTTACCAGGGTTTGATAACCGACAACATAAAACCAATGGATGCCCGTTCTGTAAGTAATATTTTACACCTAGGCGGTACCATATTGAAAACTGCACGCTGTTTAGAATTTAAAACAGATGAAGGTCAGCAAATTGCCTACAAAAATTTAAAGAAGAACGACATTGACGGATTGGTGGTTATTGGTGGCGATGGCACATTCACCGGAGCTAAACGTTTTTCGGAAACTTTCGGTGTTAAGGTAATTGGTATACCAGGAACAATTGATAACGATTTGGTTGGATCTGACTTTACTTTGGGTTACGACACCGCTATCAATACCGTAATCGAAGCGATTGACAAAATCAGGGACACTGCCGATGCACACGACCGTTTATTCTTTATAGAGGTAATGGGCCGCGATTCTGGCTGTATTGCCTTAAGAAGTTCGATTGCCAGCGGCGCTGAAGCGGTATTGTTGCCAGAAAAGGAAACCAGTGTTAATGAATTGATCAATAAACTGGCCCTTGGTGCAGCAACAAAAAAATCGTCGAGTATTGTTATTGTGGCTGAAGGCCATAAACAGGGCGGTGCCTATGATATCGCTAAAAAGGTAAAAGAAACGTTCGATCATTACGATACCAAAGTAACCATCCTAGGCCATCTTCAAAGAGGTGGAAGTCCAAGCAGTTTCGACAGAATTTTGGGCAGTCGTTTAGGTTTTGCCGCGGTAAATGCGTTAATTGCAGGCGAAACAGAAAAAATGGTAGGTTTAAAAGGAAACGAGATCAAATTAACCAGCATAAGAGAGGCTCTAACCGCTCATTCTTTTAAACTCGAACCCGATTTAATGGAAATGACAGAGGTACTTTCGATATAATATGGTAGCAGTTGTTTATAGCGGATCGAAAACGGCATTTTGGAAAATAACACGAAATGGACAGGTAGTAGCACATTGTAATACTACAGGTCTAAACCCCTGCTTTGTTGATCCGAAAACAATTTTACAGATTTTAAATAAAAAAGTTGTCCTCGTTAACCATGCAGAAAATATTAAAAAGATTTATTTCTTTGCAGCCGGGGCATCATCACCTGATCGAAAAGAGGTATTGGCCAAAACCCTTGCTTCGTTTTTCAGATACAGCAAAATTGTAGTGGAAAATGATTTATTCGGGGCAGCAAAAGCCGCTTGTTATAATAAACCAGGTATTGTTGGAATGTTGGGCAGCGGTGCACATTGTGCCTACTTTGATGGAAAAAAACCACTGAACAACAATTTTGGATTAGGTTATATTCTTGGGGACGAAGGCTCATCAAATTATTTTGGAAAAATACTGCTGAAAGAATTTTTAAGCTACAAAATGCCGAAAGACATCGCAGATAAATTTGCATTAACATACAATCTGGATCGCCCTCAAATACTTGAACGTATTTACAATAAGCCGCAGGCCAACATATTTCTAACTTCGTTTTTCGATTTCATTACCCATAACAGCAAACATGAGTATATCTGTAAACTGATTGATGAGGGATTTGAAAAATATATTGAAACGTATATTCTGCCAACATTGCAGAAGCATAAAGACAGCGAACTGCATATTGTAGGCAAAGTGGCTGCCGAACTTGAAGACCGCTTAAGGTTTGTGGCCGGCAAGTACGATTTAAAAATCAAAAGCATCATTAAAGAACCCATACAAAATTTATTAAAACATTACATTAATTAACAAACAATGAGCAAAATTGGAATAAACGGCTTTGGCCGTATTGGCAGACTGGTTTTCAGGGCTGCATTAAAAAGAGGATTAGATATTGTAGCGATCAACGATTTGATCGAGCCAGATTATATGGCATACATGTTAAAATATGATACTACACATGGCAAGTTTGATGGTACTATTGAAGTTGTTGATGGTAATTTAGTTGTTAACGGCAAAACCATCCGTGTAACTGCAGAAAGAAATCCTGCTGATTTAAAATGGGATGCTGTAGGTGTTGAAGTGGTAATTGAATCAACTGGTTTGTTCCTAACACGTGTTGATGCTGAAAAACACATCGCTGCAGGTGCTAAAAAAGTAGTTTTCTCTGCTCCAGCTAAAGATAGCGACATCCCTACGTATGTAATGGGTGTTAACCATGATAAATTAACTGCAGATCAAACTATTGTTTCTAACGCATCTTGTACTACAAACTGTTTAGCGCCAATTGCGAAAGTTTTAAACGATAACTTTGGTATTGTTGAAGGTTTAATGAGTACAATTCACGCGGTAACTGCAACTCAAAAAACTGTAGATGGTCCTTCTGCTAAAGACTGGAGAGGTGGCCGTGGTGGTTTTTCTAACATCATCCCTTCTTCTACCGGTGCTGCTAAAGCAGTAGGTATGGTATTACCTGAGTTAAAAGGTAAATTAACAGGAATGTCTTTCCGTGTTCCTGTAGCTGATGTTTCTGTAGTAGATTTAACTGCACGTTTAGAAAAACCGGCTACTTACGAGCAAATCAAAGCGGCTATGAAAGCAGCTTCTGAAGGCGAATTGAAAGGTGTATTAGCATATACCGAAGATGAAGTTGTTTCATCTGACTTCATTGGAGATGACCATGCTTCAATTTTTGATGCTAAAGCTGGTATTTCATTAAACGATAACTTCGTTAAAGTGGTATCTTGGTACGATAACGAATGGGGATACTCTTCTGCATTAGCCAAATTTGTAGAATATTACGCAAGTTTGTAACGAAAAAATGCTTTAAGCAAATTTTCAAACCTTATAAAAGGCAACATTATTCCATTAATGTTGCCTTTTTATTTTAAAGACAATTTTCATCAGCAAAAATCAAATCGAAAAACACCACAAAATTTCATTTAACCAAAATCTATCACTCCAGAATCACCTAATAACCGCCAAATAAATAAAAATCGATTGAAAATTTACAAGAAATCACTTTTTCAACTTTAATACAACACTATTCCAGACAAACAATCAACAAACAACTGATATTTAACAATTTCTTAACATATTTTACTCTTATATTTGCTGCGTCACCAATTTAAATCCTAAAATCTTCCCAAAAAAGAATAGGAATTAAAAAATGACAAAAAAAAAACTTAAAATTTTCTTAGTGTATTTTTTACACTATCAGATTTTTTACTATATTTGTATCATAATAAACGGAACGATGTTTATTATCAATAATAAAAGATAAATCACTTTCTGGATAAACCCCGGTTTAAAAAGAAAGTTAAAGACAAAGCCTGGCTCATAACAGGTTTATATTTGGTTAGAAAAAAGAGATACGTCTGGATGGAGTATCTCTTTTCTTTTATACGGGATTTTTACGATTTTAAAATGATTGGCCAAATAAACCCGCTAACAGATATTCATCAGATTTATCAATTACTTTGAGGCAAATTTAAATGCTCATTCCCATCAGCTCCAACAGAAATTACAACACCATTAACCTACCCTAACATTCCTAATCTGACTAAGCTAAATTACAGAATAAAACTTCTTTGTTTTATATTTGTTAGCAATCATCCCCATCTAAAATTTTAAAACAGCCTCAATTAATGAGTAAGTTTAGCAAACCCTCAAATACCACAACGGAATATGAATTTCAGCGCTTAAACAAACTCAGGCGTTACGATATTATCGATTCACCTCCGGAACTTCTTTTCGATTTGATTGCGGAGATAGCAAAAACTACTTTTAAAGCGTCTGGATCTTTCGTTTCATTTGTTGACGAGAAAAAAGTTTACTTTAAGGCAAACACAAGCCCGATACAGACTTCAGCCATTAGAAAAGAAGATAGCTTATGCACTGTTGCTTTACAATCGGCTGAAATTACCTTGATTGAGGACACCAAAATCTACGCCGAAGTTGAAGACAGTGTTTACGTTAAAATGGAAAATGGAATCCGGTTTTATGCTGCCGCACCCATTATTACGATGGAAGGCTTTGTGATTGGTGCAGTAAGCGTAATGGACAACAAACCCAGGTTTGATATCGAACAAGACCAACTGTCCGTACTGAAATGGTTGGCCAGGATTACCCTCGAGAAACTGGAGTCGCGACTCATTAACCGCATCTCGGTTCGTGCTTATGATGACCGCTTGCACCGATTGGCCCACGACATGAAAAATCCGGCTACGTCACTGATTGCTTATGGCCAACTTTTGGATAAAGGTCTGATCTCCAATGAAAAACTGGTATCATTAGGTAAAAAAATTGAGCAAACCGGCCGAAACATTGAGCAAACCATGAATAACCTGCTGAATGAAGCCAAAAACGAGAATGCTGCTATAGATCTCAAATTCGAAACCGTTAAAGTAATTGACCTGATCAACACGGCTGCTGCAACTTTTGATTCTACATTAAAACAAAAAAAACAGACCCTTAAAATCAGTTGCCAAACAGATGGCTACATCCAGGTAGATCAGGATCGCATAAACGATGTGCTTAATAACCTATTGAGTAATGCGATTAAATACTCGCATGAAGGTGAAACCATAGCGATAATTTGCAGCGAAGATGCCATTAATATGGTATTCGAATTCAGAGACAATGGTTTAGGCCTAACTACAGAAGATATCACCAAGTTGTTTACCAAGTTCGCCAAACTATCGTCAGTACCCACTGCAAAAGAACGCTCTAACGGCATTGGGCTTTACATTGTTAAAACACTGGTACAATTGCATGGCGGTAAGGTGTGGGCAAACAGCGCGGGTAAAAATTTAGGCAGCTCATTTTTTATTTCCCTGCCAAAAAAAGCAAGCTTACCGATTAACGATTGACAAAAAATCGATCCTCATTTTTCAATCACCTTCTTCAGAAGAATTTAAATAAATTCACTTCCTAAGGCATATAAATGCGTAAGCAATGCCGATTGATTAAAATTACAGCAAAAAACGTCATCAACTTAAGTAGTTATTGATGGATATTGTGCAATATAAATGAAATACCTGCCCCATTACATCCAAGCAAAAAAGGATGTAACCAATTGGCTACATCCTTATCTAAATTAACGCTCTCAACTTATGAAGTTGTATAAGGCTCTCACCCCTTATGCCTACAATGTTACGACAGAAAGATTAAGATTTGATGAAGATTTTAATTTATTGCAAGATAAATTGAAATTTCTTTCATACTACATCAAAAGAAATAGCACTGATTTAACGACATAAAGACCCATTGTCATCCTATTAATTTAAGATTCGCTATAAACCTATACCAGCTGCTTAACCATTTTACTTCGGATTCTGCTCAACGTTTCGAGGCGCATTCCCAGGTAAGTGGCCAAATAGCGTAAGGGAACGCGGGATATATCAAAAGATTTCAACTCCATAAATTTTTCATAACGCCGCTCAGCAGATGGGATACGTGCCAGCATCGCTCGTTCTGAAGCTGCATGGTACTGGAGCTCCAGTATTTTCCGCCATATGATGTTCGTTTCTTGATAATTTACATAGAGTTCATCAATCAATAAATACGGAATCGCAACTAATTCTGAATTTGATAGGGCCTGCAAATATTCTATAGAGGGTTTAGGAGGAGCACCCGGGTGTTGAATTGCCCCAACAAATTCGTTCCCTACGCTAATCCAGGTAGTAATCTCTTTATTTCCGTCTTTTATAAAGCCTCTCACCAAACCCGATACCACAAAAAAAACGCGATTATTACTATCAATAGGTGATAAAATGTGGTTATTCTTCAGGATTTGAAGAGGCTCCACATTTTTTTCTATTCTCTTGACAAATCCTGATGTTACAGGGCTTAACTTGCTGAAATAATTTAAGACAGCGTTTACCAAAAAAACCTTATGGGATTCGAGCATATACAAATAGGAATGAACTTTAGACCCCTAATTATACTAATTTCGAATGAAATATAAAAATTATATTAGTTTAAAATGACTATCGCTATGCTAATCATTATAATTTAGACTTCCTGATGTTTTGAAGCGCATACCGGTTCAACCAGGTAAAGATTCTGAATTTTGTGTTATCAAATTCCGGAAAAGAATGCCAGGCTTCTAAAAATGTCTGTTCTAAAATTAGCGTAGCCTGTACTTCATTACCTACATGCCTTATAATATTTCCGTAAATAGCTGCCGAATATTTCAGGTATAAGGCTTTGAACGCAGCACAATCATAAGCCTGCAGTGTTGTAAAAAAGAAGTTATCATCAGCTAAATCAACGTGATGGCCGACACTTAGTTCCTGATGGGTAACCCCTTGATATAAAGACTGCATGAATGATTTGATTTTGGTTAATAACACACCAAACTTTGTCTTTGTTTATGCAGGGCCATCAAAATCAAACAACCGGATGGAGTACGAATAATACCGCTTCAAAATATCAGGCCGTTTCGTTAAACTGATTAGGAAAAGGTTTCAAAACCATATCGTAAAAAATATCTAACCTGCACGTTAATTCATTAGCTGAAAATCAGTTATTGTGATTTGATAATATATTGATTGATGACATATCTTGATCTCAATTTTTATGGTAGCCTGTCTACAGAGGAAAAAATGTTGAATACAAAAATGCCAAATACTGCCACGCAACGCGTTACATGATATATATGGTTTTTAGTTTAAATATTTATTTGAATAATATTTGCAAGAGACAATGCTTATTGTATCTTTGCAACCGCTCTGGAAGCTTCCACTCCAGGGTTTAAGAAAGCTTTCCAGTAATGGGAAGCTTTTCTTATTTAATCGACCATCATCTTTTTGGCAAGTTATCAATAGCAAATCCACAACATTTCTTTTTGCACTAATCTGGATCACGTTGCCATTTACAACAACAGTTATATAATTTGTACTTTAATTCAGCTTAAGTGGCGTTCTACTTATCCTACCGGTAATATTTTTAGTTTCGCTTACAGATTATCAACAAAACATCCTGCCAACGGCATAAATGCAATTAAAAATCGTGCTAATGCTATTTGGTTTATAATCTGGCGGGATGGAATAATCAATAATATTTTACCTGCTTTTAAAAATCACTACTGCCAAAGGTGGTAAATCGACGGTTATTGAATATTCTTGCCCGTTATAATCATTCAGATCAGGAACAATATCTCCTCGGTTATTGATGCCACCTCCATAATAAACAATATCGTCAGTATTAAAAATCTCTTTCCATCTGGTTTTAAACGGCACCCCAATCCGATAATTCTCCCTAACCACCGGTGTTAAGTTTATGGCAATAACCAGGGTATCTTTAGCCTTTGGTCCCTTACGCATATACACATATACAGATTCGTTTGTATTGTCGGCATCAATCCATTGAAAACCTTCGTAACTAAAATTGAAATGATACAATGCAGGCTCTTTGCGATACAGAAAATTCAAAGCTTTAACTGTTTCCTGCATACCTTTATGCGGCGCATATTGTAATAAGTGCCAATCTAATGATTGCTTAAAGTTCCACTCATTGGTTTGCGCAAACTCATTGCCCATAAATAGCAATTTTGCTCCCGGGTGTGTAAACATGTAACCATAAAGAGCCCTTAAGTTGGCGAATTTCTGCCAATCGTCGCCGGGCATTTTATAAAGCATAGGCGATTTGCCATGCACTACCTCGTCATGAGAGAAAGGTAACATGAAATTTTCGGTAAAAGCATACGTCATGCTAAAACTTAATTGATGGTGGTGGTTTTTCCGTCCGAGTGTTTCTATTTTGAAATACTTTAAGGTGTCATTCATCCAGCCCATCATCCATTTCATACCAAAACCTAATCCACCGGCATGCACCGGATGCGTAACACCAGGGTAAGTACTGCTTTCTTCTGCAATGGTTTGTACGCCTTCAAAATTTCCATAAACAGCTACGTTAAGGTCTTGTAGAAACTGTATGGCGCCAAGGTTTTCACTTCCGCCATATTCATTTGTTGCGGCATCTCCATCTTCTCTGGAAAAATTGAAATATAACATCGAAGCCACTGCATCTACCCTCAATCCATCAGCATGGTACTGATCCAACCAAAATATAGCATTACTAATCAAAAAAGAACGAACCTCATTCCGATCATAATTAAAAATGTACGATTTCCAGTCAGGATGGAACCCCTTGCGCATATCGGCATGTTCATAAAGATGCGTTCCGTCAAATTCATATAAACCGTGTCTGTCGCCTGGAAAATGAGAGGGTACCCAATCTAATATTACTGCAATATTGGCTTTATGCAAGGCATCAACAAGATACATTAAATCCTGCGGAGCACCATAACGCGAACTTGCACCAAAATAACCGGTTATCTGGTATCCCCAGCTCGGAAAATATGGAAACTCCATTACAGGCATCAGCTCTACATGGGTAAAACCCATCTCTTTTACGTAAGGTACCAACCTGCTGGCCACTTCCCTGCAGTTTAAAACACGTTCTGGATTATCCGGATCGCGTTCCCAGGAGCCTAAATGCACTTCATACACGGAAATGGGTTGATCTAAAGCATTCAGCTTTGCCCTTTTATTCAACCAGGCTTTATCTTTCCAGGTATAATTGGTATCCCATACAATAGAAGCCGTTTGCGGCGGATGCTCCCACCTGCGCGCATAAGGATCGCCTTTTAAATGTTCAGATTCATCGAAGCCTTTTACAAAATATTTATAAATTTCACCTTTAGCTATACCTGGAATAAAACCTTCCCAGATACCCGATTTATCCCATCTTTTGTTTAAGCCATGTGAGGCATGAGCCCAATCATTAAAATTACCCACCACACTTACAGCAAGGGCATTTGGTGCCCATACGGAAAAATACGTTCCGGCTGTACCATCAACTGTAATCAGGTGCGAACCCATTTTCTCATAGAGCCTGAAATGCTTTCCAACCAGAAAAAGATCAATGTCGTAATCGGTATATAAACTGTGTACCCAAACCGCTTTTTTATGGTCGGTTTTGGCTAAAGCTGCTTTTTTTGCTGTAACTTTTTTGGCTGATGGCATAGCTGTTTTTTGGCTAGATAAATTTAGCCCCAAATGCTAAACAACATTTGGGGCTAAAAGATTTACAGACTTAAAATCTGGATCTGGGAGAAATTTTTATTGCATTTGAAATGCAGTACCTGCTGATCGTCGGTATAAAAACCGGCTACTTCTTTATTATCGATAATAATTTTTTGCACCTGGAATTTTACACCAATCACGTTACAAACATATAGTTCATAATTTGGTGTATATAACCCTTCGATGCGTTGGTTTACCTTTATGGTTTGCATATCGCCTTTTACGGTAAATTTCTTTTCCAGGTAAATATCCTGCTCGTAAGCAAATGTATCACCATGGTCTTCATACATGTAAGAATTTACTTCGTAATCACTATGGTAGATATTTAGAACCACTTCAGTAATTGATTTTTCATCTACATACTGCATTACCGGATATTCTGGCAAAACAGCACCTGCACGCACAAACATTGGCATACTATCTATCTTGGCATCAACAGTGTACTCGTTACCACCTTCTAAAGTTTCGTTCGTCCAGAAATTATACCATGTACCTTTAGGCAGGTAAACTTTGCGCGATATGGCTCCCTGCTCCAGTACAGGGCAGATCAAAAGTTTATCACCATAGCAAAACTCATCCTGACGGAAACTGTTGCTGATGTTTTCCTGCTCGAGCATTACCAATGGTCTCAAGATCGGGAAACCATAACGGTGGTGTTCCCAGAAAACTGAATACAGGTAGGGCATTAAACGGTATCTCAGCTCAATAAACTTGCGGTTAATATTTTCAAAAAATTCACCAAAACTCCAGGGCTCACGCTCAGCTGTATCCCCGGCAGAGTGCGCACGCATAAATGGTGAGAACGTACCCAGCTGAATCCAGCGCGTAAATAACTCTCCATCCGGCTCTCCACTAAATCCACCAATATCTGTCCCGCAGAAAGGTACACCAGAAACCGATAAACGCTGGCACTGGATATTTCCAATCTTTAAGTGCTCCCAGGTGGCAATATTATCGCCGGTCCATACACTCGCGTAACGTTGCATACCTGAATAGCCAGCTCTCGTAATGGTAAAAGGGCGTTTATTGCGCATTAGTTTTTTAAGCCCTTCATAAGTAGAGCGCACCATCTGCATGCCGTAAACGTTGTGGGCCTTCCGGTGGGAGCCGCGGTAACCATCGTAATTGTGGCGCACATCGTTCGGGAAAGTACCAGAGCCAAATACTGCTGGTTCGTTCATGTCGTTCCAGAAACCGGCTACGCCCATATCAACCAGTTCTTTGTATAAATTACCCCACCAGGTACGTACCTTTGGATTGGTAAAATCAGGAAACTGGCAACGGCCAGGCCAAACATGCCCTTCCATATAATAATCGTCGCTACGGCGACAGAAAAATCTTTTCTCTTTACCTTCTTTGAACACCCAGTAATCATCATCTACCTTAATGCCAGGATCGATCATTACCACAGTTTTAAAACCATCATCCGAAAGTTCTTTGATCATTCTCTGCGGATCGGGAAAGTACTTTTTATTCCAGGTGAAACAGCGATAACCATCCATGTAATCAATATCAAGGTAAATGGCATCGCAAGGAATTTTGCGTTCTCTAAACTGTTTGGCTATTTCTTTAACCTTAGTTTCCGGGTAATAGCTCCAGCGGCATTGCTGATACCCTAAAGTCCATTTTGGCGGCATGGGATGCGTACCCGTTAAAGTAGCATAACGCTTAACTACATCCATGATATGCGGTCCGTGGATATAGTAATATTGTAATTCACCACCATCGGCCCAAAAACTGGTTTTATTTACATCTTCTGAACCAAAATCGAAATACGATTTAAAGGTGTTATCGAAAAAAATTCCATACGCAGCCTGGTTATGTAAACCAATATAGAACGGTATGGTGCGGTATAACGGATCCTGGTTCCAGCCAAAAGAATAGGCATCGGTATTCCAGTTTTCAAATCGCCTGCCCCGCAGGTTGAAATTACCAGATTTATCACCTAAACCGAAGAAATTTTCTTCAGGGTGACACTTTTTGGTTGCGTAAATATAATAACCACCAAAATCCACATTTTCTTCCCAGTGCATAGAATTGGCTTCATCAACCATCATCATATTGGTAATATTATCATGGAAAGAAATATGGAAATTTGCCTTTTCTATTTTACAGGTTACCGAATGGGTAGAAATGGTATAATGGTCTTCATGTTCCTGCATTTTAAAAACGGTAACCTTCTGGTCTACCTCAGGTACTGCGTAAGAAAAATCGTCAAGAAAAACGCCATGTGGCGCCAGGCGTACCCTGATCATCTCATCGCTCACCACCCGAATTTCTACTCTTGCATCACCGTCTGAGAAATAAAAACGATTGCCCTCTTTCTTTACTTTTTTAACCTCGCCAAGATATTGTTTAACAATTGGTTTTACCGATATATCAACTGGATTGTTTAAATGCTGTACTTCCTGTTCCTTTTCGATCAGATCACTTGTCTCGTTAGGCTTGTCGTTTTGCGCTTCCATCCTTATTTATTCAAAATTTTAAATTCATAGCTCTTAAACCGGGATGTGCTTAAGAAAGTACTATAATACAAATATTTTATTAAAAGGAATCAAGCTTTTTTTCAAGGCCTGTTGATTAAAGTGTATTATTTACACTAAGACCTTTAGAATGGACATTAGAAAAACCCAACAAACAACTAATCAAATATAAACAAAAATGTTTATATTTGATCATGAAAGATTTGATAGATAAGTTTAAAGGCGTTCACCCAGGCTTAATATTGGAACGTGTGCTTAAAAAAAAAGGACTAAAAAAACGGCCATTTGCACTTTCATTAAATGAATATCCACAAATACTAAATGATATCACTAAGGGCAAAAGAGGAATAACCCCGGCTCTTTCTATTAAACTAGATCAGAGTTTAGGATTGACGGAAGGTACCATGCTCATTTTACAAGCTTATTACGAAATTAAAAAAGAAAAGGAAAAACAGATTAAGAGTAAACCCGATTTATCAATTATCAGAAAAATTCTTTTTTGGGATACAGATTTTGATAAAATAAATTGGCAAAGCCAATATCAATCAATTATTACACGGATAATGGAGCGTGGTAATAAAGAAGAGAAGAAAGAACTAGTAAGGTTTTACGGCCAAGACAAAGTAGACGAAATAATAAGGATTAATCATGGCTATATTGTTACACTAACCTAAAACTTGCTATGTATTGGAATACCGTAAATCAACTACTAAAAGCGAGTTTACTAGAGCTGATGCAAGCTCCTGAATTATACGAGTTTCGACTAGTTGGTGGAACTGCATTAAGCCTTTATCTTGGACATCGCCTATCGGTTGACTTATATCTTTTTACCGATGCAAAATATGGGTCCATTAATTTTAGCAATATTGATAAATTGCTTCGAAGTAAATTTGAATACGTACAAAGTGATTTTGGAGACTTTGCTGGTTTAGGAAAATCTTACCTTATCGGAAACCATAAAAACAATATCATAAAACTTGATTTATTTTATAGTATGGATCCGTTTTTTGAAGAAATTGTTTATGCAGAAGATATACGAATGGCCTCCATTCCGGAAATCATAGCCATGAAAATGGATGTAATATTAAGAGGAGGAAGAAAAAAAGATTTTTGGGACCTGCACGAGTTACTAGACCATTATAGGCCAAACGACATGATCGGATTTCATAAACAACGTTTTGAGTGGACACATGACCCCATAATGATCAGAAAGAATTTCACAAATTTTCAAACTGCCGAAAATGATTTCGATCCAATATGTCTTAAAGGAAAAATTTGGGAATTTATAAAAGAGGACCTGAAAGATGCTATAGCCGCTCAATAGCGCATTTAAACACTGTAGATAAACAAAAAGCCCGCTATAAAGTATACAACGGGCTGATCAAAATCAATCATTTTACTATGGATTAAAGGTAAATCCAACATAGTAGATAGCACCAGCCATAGGATTGCCATAAGAGGTGATATAATATTTGTTCAACACATTAGAACCGCCTAATTTAACAACTGATTGAACAGAGGGGATTCTTAAGCTTACCTGTGCATCTAAAGAGCTGTATGCAGGTACCTGACCAGAGGCAAAAGAAGAATTCCAGTAGAACTGATCTTGCCAACGGTAAGAAACGTTGAAACCAAAATTTTTAATGATTTCTTTATTTCCCAAACCTAAGTTATAGCGGATTTTTGGCGTATTAAAATCGTTAATATAGTTAACCGGTAAATCTCCAATCTGGTTATAGGAAACATTACCACTCATGTTCCATTTCCCTACCAGATAATCAAGACCTAAAGCCGCACCATAAGAAGTTACTTCACCGGCGGCATTAACCGGAACGCCGAATTTAACAAAGCTTCCATTTACATTCTGATAAACGTCAACAGCGGTAATAAAATCTTTATAAATATTGTAATAACCATAAGCATCAATCAATAAATTAGGCAGAATTAAACCTTTATAACCTAACTCATAAGATTGCACACTTTCAGGGCGTACACCCTGAGCATCAAAATTATACTGTTGCAAGAGTGCCGGATTTGGTGTCCCTGTTGCCGCAGCCGACGCCAAAAATGCACGGTAGCTTACATCAGTATAAGGTTTATTGGTATCTAAATGATATTTCCCAAACATAATTTCTGGCAAACCACCAATTAAACGTTGCGAACCACCACCAACAGATAGATCGATATATTGGTTCTGGGTGGTTGGGTTGCGGTAACCGGTTTGATAAGAAACCCTGATGTTGTTATTTTTTGCCACCGTAAATACACCTGTTATCCTTGGGGTAAACCTGCCTTCAAAGTTCTGGCTTTTATCATAACGGCCGGCGAAAGTAAATTTAACCTTATCGTTAAAAAGTTTTTTACCGATCTGTCCAAATGCACCATATTCTTTGATATCGATAGCATTAATTAAATCGTTAAAAATGGTGCCCGCTGAATTTAAGTCGTATAGACGATAAGACGCACCAACCTGAAATTCCAATACCTTATCAAAAAGATTGGTGAAGTTGTACATTCCTTCATAATGATACAGATTTGATTTATCATCGAATTTTGCTCCATAAATACCTTTTGATGGATCAGATGCACTGATAGTGGTGTTCATAATCTGATCTTTCGCCTGGTTAAACTGTGGTGAACCTGGCTCAAAACGACCTTGGTTAGCTGCAGTTCTGGCCAAAGCATGTGCTGCGGCATCACTCTGACCGGCGGCCCTGGCACCTACATAATTGCCAATGTACTGTGGAAACCAGGTTGTGGATGGTTTAGAAAGTTCATTAATATAACTGCCTAAAATGGATGAAATATAAGAATCGCCCGATCGCTCCTGGGTAGTGTATGCTTTAACGAAGAAATCCTCACCTTTTATTTCCAGTTTATACTGGCCAATATTAAAATTACGCAACGAATAACGATCTGAGCCAGTATAAACTGATGTTCCTGTTCCCCAATTGGCCTGTGCTACAGCCTGCACTGTATTACTGATATTGTAGTATACAGCACCGGAAGCTTTCAGTGATTTTGTGTTGTAATCAACCAGATTTTCTTCGTTGTATCCCGTTCTGGATACATTTTGATCGGGAATTAAATTAGCTTTCAAACCCACATAAAAAGGCAGATAATTTTGTACTGCCGGACGTAATGCTGCAGGCAAACCGGCAAGAAAACCCGCCTGTTGCGCCGCATTCGGAATAGCAGCTCCGAAAGCACCATCCATGGCCGTTTTAATGTTAGGAATTAAACCTCCCGAACCTGCATTTATTCCTGATATTGTCGCATTTTGCACGCTCAGCGCCACATTTCGCATGTTTTGGCTTACCTCATCTCCATACACATTTATTCCGTCATAATTGGTATCGCTGTTACGGTCGCCTGGTTTAGCGGTTCTGGAAACGCGGTCGAAATTTGAATAATTGTTTCCAAACCAATCTTTGGCCTGTAAAAATGAGAATGCAGCTTTTACACCAAATTTATTATTCCACGATTTGGCCATACGTACATCAAGCTGATTAAATGGCTGTACAGTACTGTTATTATCGTTTACATGGTTAACACCTGTTTTGTATTGAAAACTGGCACCCGGATATTTAAAAGGGTCTTTTGAAGTCATTAACAAGGTACCGCTGATACCACCGGCGCCATAAAGCGCTGATGAAGCACCTGGCAAAAGCTCTACATTATCTACATCAAGTTCTGTGATACCTACGATATTACCTAC
>Ga0182008_10000818_pt1 | contig 21712 bp, 20 predicted proteins | sample Sormic07211129_1_FD_120482 | JGI IMG/M metagenome (GOLD analysis project Ga0182008, IMG submission 120482) | Rhizosphere microbial communities from Sorghum bicolor, Mead, Nebraska, USA - 072115-129_1 metaG | ecosystem: Host-associated > Plants > Roots > Rhizosphere | place: USA: Nebraska...
AATTGTGTATTATCTTCAACACCTTCAAATAATGAATTGTTTTTTGGCTTCACAGCATTCCAGCCCATGTGTGGAATCTTGATATTCAGTGATTTGTCGAATTTTTTGGTTTTCACCGGAACGATATTCAGTAAGGTAGCCTCTCCCTCTTCAGAATGTTCTGTGATAAGCTGCATGCCCACACAGATCCCCAGCACAGGTTTGGTCAGCTTTTTAATGGCCTCAACCAATCCGGTCCCTTTTAGTTTTTCCATCGCAGCACCTGCATGACCAACCCCGGGGATGATGATGTGGCTATATTTTTCGAGCTCGTCTTCTGTATTTACCATGCCGTAGGTTACGCTTAAGCGGTCTAGTGCTGCGGTAAGAGAGAAGATGTTGCCTGCTCCGTAGTTTATAATTCCGATCATAGCGTTGAGTATTTAGTATCGAGTGTCAAGACTTGATGTTTGTTTTCTTATAAATTTGAAGATGATTTTCAGTTTCCTATTTGTACTATCATTCCGATGGGTTTTCAAAACCTTCCGCCTTAAGCCTTTCTACCTTACGCCTTTTTTACAACATTCCCTTGGTACTCGGTAATACCATTTTCTCCGCATCACGTTTAATCGCCATTTTAATGGCTTTGGCAAATGCTTTAAAAATAGCTTCAATTTTGTGGTGCTCGTTATCGCCTTCGGCTTTAATGTTCAGGTTGCATTTTGCAGCATCGCTAAATGATTTGAAGAAATGATAAAACATCTCGGTCGGCATATCGCCAACTTTTTCACGTTTAAATTCAGCATCCCAAACGATCCAGTTTCTTCCTCCAAAATCAATGGCCACCTGTGCCAGGCAATCGTCCATTGGTAAGCAAAAACCATACCTTTCGATGCCTAATTTATTGCCTAATCCTTTAGCAAAGGCTTCTCCCAGTGCAATGCCGGTATCTTCTATGGTGTGGTGCTCATCAATATGTAAGTCACCTTTTGCAATCACCTCCAGGTCGACACTTCCGTGTCTGGCGATCTGATCAAGCATGTGATCGAAAAAGTTTAAACCGGTTTCGATTTTCGCCTTACCTGTTCCATCCAGGTCAAGGTCAATGGTGATGTCGGTTTCATTGGTCTTACGTTCATGATGAATTTTCCGGCTTCCTGCTTTAAGCAAGTTATAGATGTCTTCCCATTTTTTGGTTTCCAGAATAATTACGTCCAGTAAGGTTTCGTGTTTGTCGAGCGCTTCTGTTGAACCCAATGCATCGTTTTGACGGAGAAAAATTGCTTTTGCACCTAAATTTTTAGCCAATACCACATCATTCAGGCGATCGCCGATGACAAAAGAGTTTTTCAGATCATAATCTTCGCTAAAATATTTGGTCAATAAAGCGGTGCCTGGTTTGCGCGTTGGTGCATTGTCTCTGGCAAATGTTCTGTCAATCACGATCTCGCTAAAATTTACACCTTCGCCTGCAAAAGTATCCAGCATGAAATTATGGATCGGCCAGAAATTTTCTTCCGGATTTGAAGGTGTACCCAGGCCATCCTGGTTGGTAACCATTACCAGCTCATAATCCAGCTCGGCTGCAATTTTTGATAAATAATATAATGAACGCGGATAAAATTTAAGCTTTGCAAAACTATCTACCTGTTCATCATCTGGCTCAATATTTAAAGTGCCATCCCGATCTATAAATAATACTCTTTTCATCTTAAAATTTTTCCAGCACAGTTAATAGTTTATCATTCTCTTCTTTTGTTCCTACTGTAATCCTCAAACAACCTTCACACAGCGTTACTTTAGAACGGTCGCGCACGATGATGCCCTGCTCTACTAAAGTATCATAAATTTTTAATGCGTCGGTAACTTCTGTAAGTATAAAATTCGCATCAGAAGGGTACACTTTTTTCACAATATTTAGGGTGCCTAAGGCCCTGCTTAAACGATCTCTTTCGGCCACAGATTCTTTGATCCAATCGTTCACCTGACTAATATTTTTTAAGGCTTCAAAAGCTAAATCCTGAGTGGCCTGATTAATGTTGTAAGGTGGCTTAATTTTGTTTAAGATATCAATCACTTTTGTAGAAGAAAAAGCCATGCCTAAACGTAAAGCGGCGAGCCCCCAGGCTTTCGAAAAAGTTTGCAAAACTACGAGGTTTGCGTACTCGGTTAGCTCCTGGATAAAGGTCTTCTGACGGGCGTAATTAATGTAGGCTTCATCCACTACAACGATGCCATTAAAGTTGGCTAAAATAGTTTCAATATCTTCTCGGTTTATCGAATTTCCGGTCGGATTATTTGGCGAACAAATGAAGATTAATTTGGTGTTTTGGTCAATCGTTTCGGCGATCTTTTCCATGTCTAACTGGAAGTTCGGAAGCAGACTAACCTTACGTATTTCTACGTCGTTTATGTTGGCCGAAACTTCGTACATTCCATAGGTTGGCGGCAGTACAATTACGTTATCTTTTCCGGGATTACAGAAAGCGCGGAACAATAAATCTATGGCTTCATCGCTACCATTTCCTAAAAAAGTATTCTCAATCGGCACACCTTTTATTTTACTGATGGCGTCTTTCAAATCCAGCTGTAAAGGATCTGGGTATCGGTTATAATTTGCCGGCAGCGGTGAGCCATAACTGTTCTCGTTAGCATCCAAAAAAACAGATGCCTGACCTTTAAATTCGTCCCTTGCGGTAGAGTAGGGGCGAAGGTTTTTTATATTTTCTCTTACTAAATCGTTAATGTCCATTGTTGTGTTTTATTCGTCACCCTGATCCGATAACCATCGGATTTATTTCAGGGACTTTTACTGTTATAGATGCTAAAATAAATTCAGCATGACGTACAGCAAAGATGTTTATCTAATTGAATTTTTAAGTCTTATACTTACTGCATTTTTATGCGCTTCCAGTCCTTCAGCTGCTGCGAGTATCTCAACTGTGGCGCCAATGTTGTGCAAACCTTCCTGAGATAAATGCTGAAAAGTGATTTTTTTCAAAAAAGCATCTGTTGATACGCCTGAATAAGCTTTTGCAAAGCCACTGGTTGGTAAGGTATGGTTGGTTCCGGATGCATAATCGCCAACACTTTCTGGTGTAAGGTTGCCTAAAAATACCGATCCTGCATTGATAATCAATGGAGTAATGCTTTCAAAGTTTGCTGTGGCCAGTATCAAATGTTCTGGTGCATACTCATTTGAAAACTGCATGGCTTCATCCAGGTTATTCGCCAATACTGCGTAGGAATTGGCTATGGATTTAGCCGCAATTTCTTTTCTTGGAAGAATAGCAAGCTGATTATCAATTTCTTTTAATGTTTCAGCTATGATCTGATTAGAGGTAGATACTAAAATGGCCTGACTATCAGTTCCATGTTCAGCTTGTGCAAGTAGATCAGCAGCGATAAATGACGGATTGGCAGTTTCATCTGCAATGACCAATACTTCCGATGGTCCGGCAGGCATATCTATTGCCACTTTATTTTGAACCATGGTTTTGGCTGTGGTTACATAACGGTTGCCAGGGCCGAAGATCTTGTATACCTGTGGTACGCTTTCTGTTCCAAAAGCCATAGCGGCCACAGCCTGTGCACCACCAATCAGGAATATCTTTTCGATACCCAATAACACTGCGCAATAAGCTAGGTAACAATTGGTTGTGCCCTGCCCCTCCGGCAGGAGGGCATCACTTTGTGGAGGTGAGCAGACTACTATTTCTTTACAGCCTGCAATAAGTGCCGGTGTGGCCAGCATTAAAAAGGTACTGGGCAATACTGCTGTTCCTCCCGGAATATAAAGTCCAACCTTTTCAATTGCCCTGCTTTCGCGCCAGCAAACAACGCCTGGCATTGTCTCTATTTTATCTTCTTTCCTGAGCTGTGAAAGGTGAAACTTTTTGATGTTTTCGTAAGCCGTATCAATGGCTTTTTTTGCTTCGTCCGGGATCGTTGCTGCAATCGTTTTTAACTCCTCGGCATCTAAGAAAAGTTTTTCCAGTTCAACTTTATCAAAGGTTTTGGCAAAATCAAAAAGGGCTTTATCGCCATCATTTTTTACTGATTTTAAAATGTCAGCAACACGACTTTCAACCAATTTATCATCTTCAATCTGTCTTGAACAGAGTTCTTCAATTTTTGATTTAGATAAATCTGTATAATTGTAGATTTTCAATGTTTTATATTTTTAAATTAACTAATAGTTAATGATAGATTTTATGAATTTATCTAATTATTTTCTCAATTGGCATCACTAAAATACCTTCGGCACCAGCCGCTTTTAAGCTATTTATTTTATCCCAGAAATCTTCTTCGGCAATTACCGAATGAACAGCTACCCAGTTTGGTTCGAATAGTGGAACAACCGTAGGGCTTTTTACGCCAGGCAATAAATCAACTACTTTTTGAAGGTTGTCTTTCGATACATTTAGTACCACATACTTGTTCGATTTTGCACTGAGTACAGAGCGGATTCGTTGCAATAATTCTGATACTTCCGGATTGTCTGCAATAGATTTGTTTCCGATTAAAACGGCTTCAGATTGCATCACATCAGCGAAAGGTTTTAGTCCATTACTTTTTAATGTTCCGCCTGTTGAAACGATATCGAAAATGGCATCACTTAAACCTAATCCCGGCCCAATTTCTACCGATCCTGAGATGGTTCTGATGTCAGATTTTATACCCTTTTCCTGTAAAAATTTTTCGAGGATTACCGGATAAGAAGTGGCAATTGCCTTGCCGCTTAATTCTTCCAGTTTTTGGATGTTACTGGTGGCTTGAACAGCAATTTTTAAGGTACATTTTCCAAAGCCTAATTTTTGTAGGTAATTTACCTCAGCTTTGGTTTCTACAATTACGTTTTCACCTACTATACCCAGGTCGGCGATGCCATCCTGTACATATTCTGGAATATCGTCGTCTCGCAGGAAAAGAATTTCCAAAGGGAAATTGGTAACGGTTGAGATCAGCGAGCTTTTGTAATTTTCGAAAGATAAACCACAGTTTTTGAGTATTTCTACAGATTTTTCGTTTAACCTACCCGATTTTTGGATAGCGATTTTAAGTGTTTTCAAAGTATTGAATATAGAGTGAACAAGAAATTATTTTACGGAAAAAAGTTTTGAAGTACAAAACAAACATATCATATCGCCTATCGGCGATGGTGTAAATGTAAGTGATGGTTCAAAGTTAAGTTCATAAATTATTTCTGCCAGTATCAATACGTTAGCTGATAAGCGCTGGCAAATATAGTGTTTGATTTGGGAAAACAAAAAATAATGGCACTTAATTTGCCATTATGCTGTTTTTATTGTCATTAACTATTATTTTATATTAATATTCTACGCGTTTGGAAAAGTTTCGCTTTCTTATTCTGCCCTTTATTTTATTCGTTTCTGCTTGTGGGTGGTTTAAAAGCCCGCCAGAGATTGGAAAAGTGCTTTCTGAACATTTTAAGAATAAAATCTATAAAGATTTTGATACTGTAGCCTATGATCGTGTTTTTGTGAAAACAATGGACAGTCTTTCAGGTAAATTCATTAATCCAAAAACCATAAAAGCTTTTTATGCAAATAATAATATCCAGCCTAAATTGGTTACGCAATTCTACGTAAATGGCCAATTAGATACTTTGGTGCGATATTTAGATCAAAGCGAGGTGCATGGTTTTAATCCAAAGATTTTTAAGGGGGCTGAGATCAGAAGCTTGTTGGCTGTGTTATCATCCAATAAATTCAAGAAAGTAGAAGAAAGTTATCCTGTAATCGCCAAATTGGAATTGTTATCTGCAAATGCATACCTGAATTACAGCAATTACCTTAAATATGGGTTAGTTAATCCGAGGGCAATCTTTTCGCGTTATTACATCAAAGTTAAACGGCCGGATAGTTTAGGAATGATTAATCTTTTAAATGGTCAAAGCCTTTTAGATACCTTAAAATCCGTTCAGCCAAAGTCTGCTCAATACAAGGATTTACAGGCCGCCTATTTACGTTCAAATTCGGAAAGTGACAAGCGGATCTTATCATTAAACATGGAACGTTTACGTTGGAAAATGCCCGAAACCGGAGACAATTATGTGCAGGTAAATATTCCGGATTTTCGGCTAACCTGGTTCGATAAAAAAGACACGGTAATTGCGATGAAAGTTTGTGTGGGTGGCAAGCGCGAAAATGGTTACGAAGACAAGCTTAAAGCCTTTTCAAAATCGGGTAATTTAGATGATAAACCGAAGAATCATGAGACGCCATTATTGTTCAGTAAAATCAATTCCATTCAAGCCAATCCGGTATGGAATATTCCGGTAAGTATTGCGCAAAGTGAGATCTACTGGATGGCCAGGAAAGACCCCTTTTATTTGTCTAACAGTAACATTAAAGTATACTACAAAGATAAGCTAATTGGTGAGCCTGATACCATCAACTGGAACAGGTATTCCCGTGATAAATTACCCTTCAAATTTAAGCAGGGATCGGGTGGAGGAAATGCCCTGGGAAAGTTTAAATTTATCTTCGATAATAGTTCCAGTATTTACCTGCACGACACCAATAACAAGAATGGATTTAACTTAACAAACAGAGCCATTAGCCATGGTTGTGTACGCATCGAAAAACCGCTTGAATTTGCTGCACTTTTGGTGAAAGATACTTACACCTATGATAAACTTAGGGCTGAGGTTGATTTGCCGCCGATAGATAGTACACATATAAAATGGTACAGAAAACGGATGGCACAAAAGGCTGATACAACTAAGGCCTTTCAATTAAAGCCAAGCTGGTTTGGACCAAAGAAACCTGTTCCGTTATTGATTACCTACATTACGGCCTGGTCTCAAAATGATAAGATCGAATACCGGCCGGACATTTATGGAATGGATGAAAAACTTTGGGTTGCGATGAAGAAGTTCAGGTAAGAAATAGCCATAGTATTCGGTATTTTATCTCAAAAGCATTAAATTTGTGTTGTTTTTACACAAATTAAGAATGATCAATCAAAATATCAAGATTGCTGTTGATGCCATTGTCTTTGGTTATGAAAAAGGAACACTTTATGTATTGGCCGTTCAACAGCGCTTTGGTAAACTGGCCGATAGGTGGGTATTGCCCGGCGGATTTATTTTGGATGATGAGCCTTTAATCACTGCAGTAGACCGTGAGCTTAAGGAAGAAGCTGGGATAACCGTAAATTACCTGGAACAATTGGCGACTTTTGGCGATGATGTTAAACGCGACGAGCGGTTTAGGGTTATTTCTGTTGCCTATTTTGCCTTGGTGAATCCTAAAAATTTTGTATTGAAGGCCGATACCGATGCGAAAGATGCCAAATGGTTCCCTGTAGCCCAGGTGCCGCCATTAGGTTACGATCATAATGAAATGGTTAAACTTGCCCATCAACGTTTAAAAAGTAAATTGACCTATCAGCCGATTGGTTTCGATTTGTTAGATCACGAATTTCTCTTCTCAGACCTTGAGAATTTATACTGTTCCATTTTGGAAAGGGATATCGACCGGAGAAATTTCAGAAAAAAAATCCTGAGTTTTGGAATTGTTATAGAAACTGATAAAGTGGTAAAAATAGGGGCTAGTGGTCGTCCAGGCAAACTTTTTACTTTCGATAAGCTAAAATATAACCAGCTTTTAAAAGAAAATTTCCAATTTGACATTAGGTTTGCGTAAAATAAACACAAATTATTTTCTTCATTTTAAAAATCATTTTTATATTTGTGTAAATAATACGCAAATATATGTTGAATCTTAATCCAAGTTTTACTCCGCTAGGCGAAAATAACTTAATCGAGCACAAATCTTTCCTATTTGCAGGTGGTGAGCCGCATATAAAAATTTCAAATCATTTTGATGTGGCCAAACCCGTTACCATTACACATCGAATAAATTCCTTTAATGATTTAGGGTTGATCTGCATCACCGTTGATGCTTTGAAAAGAATGGGGGTAAAGGAAATTAATCTTTTCATTCCATATTTTCCTGCGGCCAGGCAAGATCGGGTAATGGTTCCGGGCGAACCCTTATCTGTAAAAGTTTATGCCGATATCATCAATGCTATGGCTTTGACAAGTGTCACCATTTTCGATCCGCATAGTGAAGTAACCCCGGCATTGTTGAATAACTGCGTTACCATTTCTAATCACGATTTTATAAAGCAGGTGATAGCAAAAATTGGAGACGGGGTAAAGCTGATTTCTCCAGATGGTGGCGCCTTGAAGAAAATTTATAAAGTTTCTGAATGTTTAGGTGGCGCTGAAGTGGTAGAATGTTCAAAAAGCCGCGATGTAAAAACTGGAAAACTGTCTGGATTTAAAGTATATAGCGAAGATCTGGCTGGTGCCGATTGTTTAATTGTAGATGATATCTGTGATGGTGGTGGAACATTTATCGGTTTGTCCGAAGCACTTAAGGCTAAAAATGCCGGGAAATTATATTTAGCGATCAGTCATGGCATATTTAGCAAAGGATTTGAGGTATTTGATCGATATTTTGAGCAGATTTTTACAACCGATTCGATCAAAGAAGTTGATCATGCCGGTGTAACGCAGATAAAATTAATGGATATTTTATAGGATAACATGAGAACGATACTTGCGCCAGAGATTATTTTGCCATCCGATGTATCGGTATTTCTTGCCGGGACGATTGATATGGGCCATTCGGTTGATTGGCAAGAAAAATTTATCGATCAGGCAAATATTTCGATAACTATCTGCCAACAATATATGGCTTACAGCTGTTGTGCCTGCTGAGTTTATAACATTTTAACATGAGCAGAACATTGGTAATAGGTGATATTCATGGCGGATTAAAAGGCCTGATCCAGTTATTCGAACGTGCAGACATTTCAACTGAAGATAAGCTTATTTTTCTTGGCGATTATGTAGATGGATGGAGTGAATCGGCCCAGGTAATCGATTACCTGATGCAGCTGGAAGAGAGTCATCAATGCATTTTTATCAAAGGCAACCACGATGCCTGGTGTATCGACTGGCTCGAAAAAGGTATTGTAAATGACGTTTGGTTTGTACATGGAGGTAAATCAACCATGGAGAGTTACAAAAACTTTTCTGATGTGGCCAAACAGAAACACCTCGGTTTTTTTAAACGTATGAAAGATTATGATGTGGACGAACAGAACAACCTTTTTATCCACGCCGGTTTTTCATCCATGCACGGACCAGAGAAGGAACCTTATTCATCAAATTATTCGTGGGACCGAACGCTTTGGGAGATGGCGCTCACCATGGATAACCGGATTAAAAAAGATGCGGTAATTTATCCGAAACGTTTATTGTTGTACCATGAAATCTATATCGGCCACACGCCAACGCTCTATTATAACACAGATGTGCCCATGCAGGGTTGCAATGTCTGGAATATTGATACCGGTGCTGCATTTACCGGAAAATTAAGCTGTTTGGATATCAAGACTAAACAATTTTGGCAGAGTGAAACTTTACAAAGCCTGTATCCAAACGAAAAAGGAAGAAATAAACAAGATTTAAATACATCAACCCATGAATCCATTACTATTAACAGACGGTTATAAAGTTGACCACCGCAGACAGTACCCTGAAAATACAACGCTGGTTTATTCGAATTGGACACCTAGAAAAAGCAGACTCGAAAACGTAAATCATGTAGTGCTTTTTGGTTTACAGTATTTTATTAAAAAATACATTATAGAAGATTTTAACCAGAATTTTTTCAAACAGCCAAAAGAGGAGATTCTAAGGAAATACGCCCGCAGGATCAATAATTACCTGGGCGAAAACCTGGTAGGCACACAGCACATTGCCGATTTGCACGATTTGGGTTATATTCCCATGGTTTTTAAATCGCTTCCCGAAGGGGCTGAAGTGCCTTTGCGCGTGCCCATGTTTACCATGTACAATACCAAACCCGAATTTTTCTGGCTGACCAATTATTTCGAAACATTGCTTTCGGCAGTGGTTTGGCTGCCATGCAATTCAGCCACCATTGCCAAACAGTATCGTACCATTTTAGATCAGTATGCAGCAGAAACTTCATCGGTTCCAGAATTCGTAGATTGGCAGGGTCACGATTTTTCTATGCGTGGAATGGGTGGGATAGAAGCTGCAGTAACTTCAGCTGCAGGCCATTTGTTAAGTTTTACCGGTACCGATACCATTCCGGCAATTGATTTTCTGGAAGAATATTACAAGGCCGATTCAGATCAGGAATTGATTGGTGGCTCAGTAGCGGCTACAGAACATTCGGTAATGTGCATGGGGACCAATACAGGAGAGCTCGAAACCTTTAAAAGATTGATTCTGGAAGTTTATCCAAAAGGAATTGTATCCATAGTTTCCGATACCTGGGATTTATGGAAGGTATTGACCGAGTATCTGCCTGTTTTGAAAAATGATATTATAGCCCGACCTGGCAAGGTAGTCATCAGACCTGATTCAGGTGACCCTGTTGATATTATTTGCGGAAATCCGAACGGCAAAAATGAAAAGGAACAAAAAGGTGTAATCGAACTGCTTTGGGATGTTTTTGGTGGAAAAACCAATGATAAGGGTTTTAAAGAACTCGTGCCGCAAATTGGTGCCATTTACGGCGATAGCATCACCACCGAAAGGGCTACACAGATCTGCGAGCGTTTAAAAGCAAAAGGTTTCGCCTCAACCAATGTAGTGTTCGGCATCGGATCTTTCACCTACCAGTACAATACGCGCGATACTTTCGGATTCGCGATGAAAGCCACTTACGGAGAAGTGGATGGTGTTGGCCGTGAAATATTTAAGGATCCCATTACCGACGATGGTACCAAAAAATCGGCAAAAGGCTTACTGCAGATTTTTAAAAATGCAGAAGGAGAATATGAACTGAAAGATCAATGTACCTGGGAAGAAGAAGCACAGGGCGAATTGAAAGAAGTTTTCAGGGATGGCAAATTGTTAATTGATTATTCTCTTGCCGAAATTAGAGAAAGACTAAAGAATAGTTAACTTCGCCAAGTTTTTGACGCTGTATCATTATTGAACTTCTTCCGGAATAAACTGTCATCCTGAGCTTGTCGAAGGATTTGTCACGAAGTTAAAAGAGATAGAGTTTAGTTTAATGATACAGCTTCATTTAAATTGATACATCAAAAAATGCAGGAAACACCTACTTTTAACCATCAAGCCGATATCGTAAATAGTGCCATTAGATTTATGAACGCATGGTTTAAACAGTCGAAAGCGATTACAAATGAGCTAAATGATTTTTTTATCCTGCCTGGAAATAAAATCATTAGTAAAGATGTGGTTATTGGGCGGTTGAAAGGCATTTTTGGGCAATCAGATGAGTATGTAGGTGGGCGTTATGATATTATTGACGTTAATTTTGAATTATTAGGCGATGGTAAAGGTATGGGCTTTGTAGAAGGTGTTGCAGGTTACCGGGATGTAATTCAAAAACAATCAAAAATTGTAAGCGGACCCTTTAAGTTGTATTTCGCGATCAAGAATGGCAGTTGGAAGATTGTAAATGTCGAATTTCCGGGGTTTAGTTATTAGGTGTCCGTTCCGCTGTGCTCCAGTCGAGATGACGCAGCTTAACATTGATAATAATTATGAAGGAATATTATCCCCCAATTCCATAATTTTTCTATCTTTGGTTTTTAATGAATTTCCTTTATCCGGGCTTTCTTTTTGCACTAGTATCGGTTGCCATCCCGGTTATCATTCATTTATTCAATTTCAGAAAATTTAAAAAAGTCTATTTTTCTAATGTTCAGCTTTTAAAAGAAGTAGAACAACAAAACTCATCTAAAGAAAAGCTTAAAAACCTGCTGATTCTTTTATCAAGGATCTTCGCGATTATCTTCTTGGTATTGGCATTTGCCCAGCCATATATACCAGATCAGAACCAAAAAACTACGGCTTTAAACAATGTAGTAAGTATTTATATCGATAATTCTTACAGTATGGAAGCCATTAATAAAGATGGTAGCCTGCTGGATGAAGCCAAACGCAGGGCAAAAGAATTGGTTAAGGGGTTTGGAGTGAATGACCGTTTTCAGTTGTTAACCAACGATTTCGAAGGGAAACACCAACGTTTATTAAGCGAAGAGGCCTTTTTAAAGGCACTGGATGATGTCAAAATCTCAGCAGCAAACCGAAATCTTCAGCAGATCTTAAACAGACAGGAAAATGTGTTAAGCGGTGCAGGCAATAAATACAGTTTTTTAATATCCGATTTTCAAAAAAATATCTCATCCACAAAAAAACTCGAAACCAAAACCGATATTCAGTATTCATTTTTGAAATTGAATGCCAATACTTTAGCCAATGTTGCGGTAGATAGCGTTTGGACACTTTCACCAAATCATCAGCCAGGTGCAAATGAACGTTTAGTGGTGCAGCTAAAAAATTATTCTGAAGAAGAAGCAAAAAATATTCCTTTAAAACTAAGCATTAACACCCAGCAAAAAGGATTGGGTTCCGTAACCATTCCTGCAGGTAAAACAGTTAAAGATACCTTGAATTTCTCAGGACTTAACGCCGGTTGGCAAAAAGGTATGGTGAGTATTAAGGATTTTCCGGTAACTTTTGATGATACGCTGTCGTTCAGTTTTAAAGTAGATCAAAGTTTCCCGGTTTTAAGTATCAACGGGCCTAATGCGGGTAATTACATTAAAGCCTTATTTGCAGCGGACGCTTACTATCAATTAGCTGAAAATGCCGAAAGCAATGTAAATTATAGCAATTTTACCAATTATGGTTTAATTGTTCTGAACGGATTGAAAAATCCTTCAAGCGGATTGGCACAACAGTTAAAAACCTATCTTAATGCCGGAGGCACAGTAGTGCTTTTCCCCGATTTGGATGCCGACATTCAAACATATAATTCATTTTTAAGCGGATTGTCGCTTCCAACTATTCAAGGTTTAAATACTACCCAAGGCAAGGTTGACCAGATTGACCTGCAAAACCCGATTTTCAAAACTGTTTTCGAAGAAATCCCAAAAAATCTGGATTTGCCAACCGTTTCCCGTTATTATACTTTTGTTGAGAAAAATACATCCAATAAAGAAGATATCATGTTGTTGCCAGGCAGAAAGACTTTTTTTTCTAAATATGGAGTAGGGAACGGTCAGATTTATTTGTCGGCCTCTGGTTTGAATGCCATTGATGGAAATCTGGCTCGTCATCCGGTTTTTGTACCGTTGGTTTACCGCTTAGCCCTAAGTGGAGGACATGAAATGCCGCTTTATTATGATATTGGCAATGATAATACGTTAGCCAATAAAAAAATCGCTATCGGTAAAAACCAGGGCTTAAAAATTATAGCCGATCATTTCGAAGCGATCCCTGAAATACGGCAGGCAGATGGCAAAACGTTGATTTATATGGCCGATCAGATTAAAAATGCAGGCTTTTATAACCTGAAACTGGCAGATTCACTGCTTGCGGTTTATAGCTTTAATAGTGCCCGTAACGAATCTGATTTACACTATTTAAGCAAAAAAGAACTGGAGCAATTGGCTGGTAAAAGCAACCTGAAAATATTCGATACCGATAAAGATGCCGTTAAATTAATTTCCGGTGGCAATAAAATCGGGCAAACTTTATGGAAACTTTGTCTAATTTTGTCGCTGATTTTTATTGCAGCAGAAATTTTGCTCATCCGATTTTTTAACAATACAAAAAAAACAATATGAATCTCCTGGTTAAAAATGTAACCATTGCCGATCCGCAAAGTAAATTTAATAGTCAACAATGCGATGTCAGGGTAGAAGATGGTAAAATTAAAAACATAGGTAAATTAACTGCCGATAAAAATGAAACCATTTTTGATGCTCAGGGTGCTTTTTTAACACCGGGTTTTTTCGATTTAAACTGTGTAGCAGGCGATCCGGGTTTTGAAACGAAAGAAGACCTCGAATCCTTAACGCAAACCGCAAAAGCTGGTGGTTTTACAGGATTGGCCTTATTACCTCAAACCAATCCGGTTGTACAGTCAAAATCTCAGGTAGAATATATTATCAACAAATCCAAAAATAGTCTGGTTGATGTTTTGCCTGTCGGGGCCATTAGCCAGAACCGCGAAGCAAAAGAATTGGCTGAACTGTTTGATATGCAACAGGCAGGTGCGGTAGCTTTCTCTGATGGCGATAAAGCCTTACAGGATGATGGTTTTATGAGCCGGGCTTTGCAATATGCCAAAGGTTTTGATGCATTGCTGATGGTTTATCCTGAAAATAAATCAATTGCGGGTAAATCGCAGATTAATGAAAGTAAAAATTCGGTACTTCTGGGGATGAAAGGATTGCCGGCACTGGCCGAAGAAATGCACATTGCCCGTGATATTTTTTTAGCAGGATATAACGAAACCAAAATCCACATCAGCAATATTTCAACTGCAGGGGCTGTGGCTTTAATCCGTAAGGCCAAGAAAGATGGTGTTCAGGTTTCATGCGATGTAACGGCACATCACCTTGTGTTTACAGAAGAACTCTTAAGCGATTTTGATAGCAATTATAAGGTTAAGCCACCTTTGCGCGGAAAAGCAGATGTAAAAGCATTAATTGCTGGTTTAAAAGATGGAACCATTGACGCAATTACTTCCCAGCACCGGCCAGAGGAAATTGAATTTAAAAATGTAGAGTTTGAAATTGCCCATTATGGCATTATAGCTTTGCAAACCGTATTGCCATTGTTGCTAAAAGCGGGATTGGATATGGCTTTAATTGCCGAAAAATTAGCCATTAATCCACGTAAATTGTTAAATTTAACCGTTCCGGTAATTGAAGAAGGGGCAATGGCCAACTTTACAGTAGTGAATGTAAGCGAGAAGTGGCTATATAATTCCACCACTAACTATTCTAAATCAGCAAACAGTCCGTTGTTGGGTACCGAACTTGCGGGTAAGGTGAAATTGATATTTAATAATAATCAATACTGGGAAAGTTAATTGAAAAGGGCTTAACTGACATTGTATATAGATGCTGAAATAAATTCAGCATGACGGATCGATTTAATGATCTTAAAATCCTACAATCTTAAAAATCTTAATCATGGATAATAGAGTAAAACAAGCGCTAAGCGCTTCCATTAATAAATATGCTGAGGTTTCGGCCATCAATGTGGAAGGTTTTGAAACAGAATTATTGGCTGCGTTTGAACTTGATGTGAACTTTTTAGATAAAGCTACCGCTTTTGACGCGGTTTTCGATTCTCATCCAAAATTTGAAGAATTACGCGAGGTGTTTTTCGATTTATTGATGGTAAATTTCTTTAGTAGTGATGTACAGAAACTGGAAGATGACTATTTGGAGAGTGATGAATGGGCAAATATTGAAGAGGAAACCATTGATAGGGGAACTGAACTTTTAAATCTCTTACTGTATATTAAAGAGTGCAAGGATGAAGATTTAGATCCTGAATTGGGCGATTTTCTGAAGGAATTTTTATTGGTGGAAGATGATGAGTTTCAGGATGAATTTGAAATTTACGAAGAGCTGATCAGCAACCAGCAGCTGGCCGAAAGTAGTGTAGAAGAAATATGCAAAACGGCTGCTAAATTAAATGTCAGCGAAGAAATGCAGGAATTGTTTGTGCCATTTATGGTTTTCTTTCTGGATGTAGAAGGTAGTAAGGAAACCGAAAAAGAATTAATTCAGTTTAGCCGTAACAAAGCTTTCGATGCTGCATCTTATACATTGATCACAACAATCAATAACTAAAAAAAATAAAAAAATGGACAAGAGTGCTCTTATTTCCAAATTAGCTCTAAAAAATGGCTTAATGCTGGCTGCGGTTTCGGTCGTTTTATCGTTAACCCTGCATTTTATCGATCCCGTATTAATTTACACCAGCTTTGTGGCACAGATAGGCATATTTGTTTTGTTTATTGCCTTATTGGTAGTGGTAGGAATTAACATCAGGAAAGAAATTGGTGGTTTTTGGACATTTGGAGAAGCTTTTAAGGCCTTTTTAATTATTTCGTTGATACTGGCCTTAACTGCAACGCTTTATAATGTAGTACTCATGAAAATTATCGATCCTGATCTTCCGGCAAAAGCTGCAGATGCCATCGAAACAGCACAAAGGGCAATGATGGAAAAATTTGGAATGGCTAGCGAACAGATCGATGAAGCGATGGCTAAAGCAGGCAATATGCAGGAGAAATTAGAACCAACTTTTAAAAATATTTTTACAAGCTTTGGTGTTTCACTTGCTTTATATGGTGTGCTATCTTTGATCCTTTCAGCGATCTTAAAGAAAAAGGAACCGGTAAGATTTGATTCTTTTCCCAAAGAAGCTTAAATTCTTTTATAAATTTTGAACGTGCAGGTTTTTATCATTTAATTTGATGAAATCTGCACGTTTTAGTTTAAACAGCTATATGTAATGCATCATCTATATATTATTTCTGGTTGTAATGGAGCAGGTAAAACAACTGCATCATTTACCATTTTGCCTGAAATCCTTAATTGTAGAGAATTTGTTAATGCTGATGAGATCGCACGTGGAATTTCTCCGTTTAAGCCTGAAAGTGTAGCCATTCAGGCAGGAAAAATTATGCTAAGCCGGATTGATGAGCTGCTATTGCAAAAAGCGGACTTTGCTATTGAAACTACGCTCACTACTAAATCTTATTTAAATACAATTAAAAAAGCAAAAGCTTCAGGTTATCAGGTAACGCTTTTATTTTTTTGGCTAAATGATGTAGAACTTGCTATTGAAAGGGTTAAAATGAGGGTATCTGAAGGGGGACACGATATCCCTGAAGATGTAATCAGGAGAAGGTATAAAAAAGGCATGCAAAATTTACAGCAGTTTATCAAAAGTGTTGATTTTTGGTTTGTGCTGAATAATTCAAAAAAAACGCTTCAGTTTATAGCAGAGGGTAATAAATTTGAAATCACTATCTTTGAAAAAGAAAGTTGGATAAAATTAAGCTAAATATCATGGATGACAAGCAGATTACGCTTCAATTATTACATAGAAAAATAAGTGAAGGCATGGAATTAACTTTCAAAAAATTGATTGCTTACAAAGCAAAAAACAATGGTGTTTTGGTTTTCTCCGATCAGGGGGAAATTATAAAAGTAAAAGCTAAAGACATTAAATTATAATTAAATCAAAAATTTTGAACGTGCAGGTTTTATCATTTAATTTGATGAAATTTGCACGTTTTAATTTAAACAAACCTCGCAGGTTTTTAAACGGCGTAGCCCTCAATGAGGCAGCGAAAAACGTAAATACTCCGAATTAAACCTGAGAGGTTTATGCTTAAAAAATGGATATATCAGTTGTAGTACCCTTATTTAATGAAGATGAATCTCTGCCGGAATTGACGGCCTGGATTGATAAAGTAATGACCGAAAATAATTTCAGTTATGAAGTTATTCTGGTTGATGATGGTAGCACCGATAGATCCTGGGAAGTAATTGAAGCATTAAGGCTTCAAAATCCTGCTATAAAAGGAATTAAGTTTAGAAGAAACTACGGTAAATCAGCAGCTTTGAATGTTGGTTTCGAAGCCACACAGGGCGATGTGGTAATTACCATGGATGCCGATTTACAGGATAGTCCGGATGAAATTCCGGAGCTTTACCGCCGTATTAAAGAGGAAAAGCTTGATATCATTTCGGGCTGGAAAAAGAAACGGTATGATCCGATTACCAAAACAATACCTACCAAACTCTTTAACGCGGCTACGCGCAAAATGAGTGGCATAGAACTGAACGATTTTAATTGCGGATTAAAAGCCTACAGAAGCGATGTTATTAAAACCATAGAAGTATATGGCGAGATGCACCGTTACATCCCGGTAATTGCCAAATGGGCCGGATTTAGCAAAATAGCCGAGCAGGTGGTTGAACACCGTGCACGTAAGTATGGCACCACCAAATTTGGTTTCAGCAGATTTATCAATGGCTTTTTAGATTTACTCTCTATTTTCTTTGTGGGTAAATTTGGCAAACGCCCGATGCACTTTTTTGGTTCGTTAGGGGTATTGAGTTTCTTTATCGGTATCATCATGGCGCTGTATATTTTGTTTGAAAAAAAATATTTGATATGGCAGGGGCTGGCTTATCGTGATGTAACTGATCAGCCTTTATTTTATTTGTCACTGGTGGCGATAGTAGTGGGGTCGCAAATGTTCCTCGCAGGCTTTATTGCCGAACTTTTATCGCGTAATGCACCAGAAAGAAACCAATACTTGATAGAAAAGGAATTGAGGTAGATGGTATGAAGGCGGAAGGTTTTATCCGCCCAAACCCTCAACCTTAACACCCTCAACCTTCAAACTTCAAAAAATGTTTTTCTCCATCATCATTCCCCTTTACAATCGCCCACAAGAAATAGACGAATTATTAGACACCCTTACCAAACAGACTTATTTACAGTTTGAAGTTTTGGTAATCGAAGATGGCTCTAAAAATGATGCGAAGGAGATTGTTGCTTCTTATGCAGACAAACTGGATGTCAAATATTACTTCAAGGAGAACGCCGGACAAGGTTTTGCCCGTAATTTCGGATTTGAAAAGGCTAAAGGTGATTATTTTGTTATTTTTGATTCTGACATTCTTGTTCCGGCCAATTATTTAGAGATTGTAAAAAACTATCTGTACGAGCATCATTTAGATGCTTATGGTGGTCCGGATGCAGCCCATGATAGTTTTACGGCTGTACAAAAAGCGATCAGTTATGCCATGACTTCGCCTTTCACCACCGGTGGCATCCGTGGAAACAAACAGCATGTAGGTCAATTTCATCCCCGTAGTTTCAATATGGGTGTTTCACGCCAGGCCTGGGAAAAGGTTGGAGGCTTTATTTTAACACGTTTGGGCGAAGATATTGAATATAGTATCCGCATCCATGAAAATGGGTTTAAAATAGGTTTGATTCCCGATGCAAAGGTTTATCATAAACGCCGAACCAGTTTTAGCCAGTTTTATAAACAACTGCATTTTTTTGGACGGGCCAGAATCAACATTTATAAACATTTTCCAAAAGAATTAAAGCCGGTCCATTTTTTTCCTGCATTGTTTACCTTGGGTTTTGGTTTCACTATTTTATGTAACTTTATCTATCCTCCATTGGCATATGTTTGTAACTTCTTCTTATTGATTTACTTTATGTTGATATTTTTTCATTCATGGTCTGTAAATAAATCGTTAAAAGTTGCATTTTTGAGCATTATATCTTCATTTATCCAATTAACTGCTTATGGTTTAGGATTTATACAGGATTTATTTAAACGTGTGGTATTCAAATAACAATGATCAATTATCTAAAAGAAAGTACTTTCGCCGTTAATGATGTAATACAGAAAGCATGGGGCATTACCAGAAAACACTATTTCTCGATTGCTACATTATGTTTTTTAATGTTCATCACCGCTAGTGCATCGAGCTTAATGGCCTTTTTTATTAAGGATGTGAGCAAAGCCTTAAGCGTAATCATGGTGATTATTTTCGTTTTGCTTTATTTTACCATTAACCTTTCGCTATTTAAGTATATCTTCCATTTAATGGACGATGAAGAAAACGATGTTAAGATTGTGGATACGCTCCCAACCAGACAACAGATTATCAGGTTCCTGGTGGCTACCCTTTATTTTGTGGGCTGTATCCTTGGCGTTTACCTGGTGGTCATTCTGGTCGCTTTTCCTTTTATTTATACCGGAATTAATTTAGCTATTGTAAAAAATGTAGCCATTTCAGTAGGTATTATTGCCATTTTTATCACCTGGTTAAGGATTTCGTTTTTTCCGTTTTTTATTATTGATAAAGGTGCTACACCATTCGATTCGATTAAATTAAGTTTGGCCACTACCAAAGGAAATTTCACAAAGATTTTATTGCTACTGGTTGTTTTGGGTGGAGGATATTTAATTTATTTGTTGTTAAACTATCTGCAATGGCCTTTGATTGCCTTTATTGTCAATATTTTAAGTTCGTTTATTATCGTTCCGCTTTCCAGTGTGGCTTTAACCGTTGCCTACCGCAAAATTTCAGGCGAGTATAAAGGTGATCAGCATCCGGATATTTTACATAATATAGTTTAGGGAGGATTTCTTCCATTCAATCGTTCCAAATTCAATCATTAAAATGGGATTTAAAGCAGCGTTAAGTAAACCTTTTGCAGCATTTGCAGTTTGGCAGATTAACAAATGGAAAAATAATGCCGTAAATGCTCAAAATAAAATATTGAAGCGGCTGGTTAAAGTGGCCAAAAATACAGCTTTCGGGAAAGATCATCATTTTAATGATATCAAAACCTATGCTGACTTTAAAAAACATGTCCCGGTTCAGGATTATGAGGGATTAAAACCTTACATCGACCGCGTTGTGGCCGGAGAGGCTGATGTGCTTTGGAAAGGTAAACCGCTTTATTTCGCTAAAACATCTGGTACTACATCCGGTGTGAAATATATTCCGCTTTCCAGGGAATCGATGCCAGAACACATAAAGGCTGCCCGAAACGCTATTTTAACCTATATCAACGAAACCGGAAAAGCAGGATTTGTAAACGGAAAGATGATCTTTCTGCAGGGAAGTCCGGTTTTAAGCATGAAGAACGGGATCAACGTAGGGCGTTTATCGGGTATTGTGGCCCACCATGTGCCTGCCTATCTGCAACAGAACCGATTACCTTCCTATAAAACCAATATCATTGAAGATTGGGAGCAAAAAGTAGAGGCTATCGTGGAGGAAACCATTCATGAAGATATGACCTTGATTTCTGGCATTCCGCCCTGGGTACAGATGTATTTCGATAAACTTTCAGAAAAATCAGGAGGGAAGAAAGTGGCCGAAATATTCAGAAATTTCAGTCTCTTTATCTACGGTGGTGTAAATTTTGAACCTTACCGGGCAAAAATTGAACAAAGTATTGGTAGAAAAGTTGATGCGATAGAAACTTATCCCGCTTCAGAAGGATTTATCGCTTATCAGGATTCGCAAAAAGATAAAGGTTTATTGTTATTGGCTGATGCGGGAATTTTTTACGAATTTGTTCCTGCGGATGAATATTACAATGATAATCCAACAAGATTATCGCTTGGTGAGGTTGAGCTGGATACCAACTATGCTTTGATTTTAAATACCAATGCCGGTTTATGGGGCTACAGTATTGGTGATACCGTTAAGTTTGTTTCGAAAAATCCTTACAGAATTGTGGTAACAGGGCGCATAAAACATTTTATTTCTGCTTTTGGCGAACATGTAATTGGGGAAGAGGTAGAACAGGCTATTTTGAGCGTGGCCAATGATGAACAGGTAGAAATTACCGAATTTACAGTGGCACCTCAGGTTAATCCGGAAACAGGCCAACTGCCTTATCATGAATGGTTTGTGGAATTTTCGTCGGCACCAAAAGATTTGGCAGCTTTTAGTAAAAAGGTAGATGAGGCTTTGCAAAAGAAAAATATTTATTACTTTGACCTGATTGAGGGAAATATCTTGCAGCCGTTGATTATACGTACTTTGCAAAAAGATGCCTTTGTAAATTATATGAAAAGTGAAGGGAAACTGGGCGGACAGAATAAAGTGCCGAGATTGAGTAATGACAGGAAACTGGCAGATGGGTTGGAAAAATATATTGTTTAATTAATTTCCCCCGGTTCGTGTCCTCACGAAACGAGAAAAAGTAGTTCCTGGAGATACGAACTACTGCGTTTGTGTTATATATTTTTTAACGACGAGTCGTCATTTCGAGCGAAGTGTAACGCAGTCGAGAAATCTGTCTGGATAGATC
>Ga0182008_10000819_pt1 | contig 21700 bp, 19 predicted proteins | sample Sormic07211129_1_FD_120482 | JGI IMG/M metagenome (GOLD analysis project Ga0182008, IMG submission 120482) | Rhizosphere microbial communities from Sorghum bicolor, Mead, Nebraska, USA - 072115-129_1 metaG | ecosystem: Host-associated > Plants > Roots > Rhizosphere | place: USA: Nebraska...
ATTTTCAAAACTGCTAAAATAATGCCTCACCTGTTAATCGATCTTTAAACTGAAAACTGATGTGTTTTTTGGAAAGCAGTGTCTGCAGCATTGTTTAACGTTCGTCGGGCTTTCCGTTATAGTTCCGATGAAAAATCGGAGGCTGCCACTGCAATCCCGTTTAGTTAGTCGGGTAAGTACTACTATTTGGAGTTGCATGGTGCCTGTTTGAACCATTCGTATTTTCTAAACCGGATAGAACGGAAAGCCCGTAGCGCAGCGAGGACTTGAAGAGATATCGGGGCTGCTGGCCGCCATAGTTGAGGAACTGCTCATTTTCAAACCCTTTCAATAATTAAATACCTTTCCTTTTTATCCATTCCTTTGCTAAATGCCTGTACAATTAACCGATTTGGACAGTTAACCAATTAACCATTATTCCTAAACAAACTAATTCAGCTTTTTTACTTATTTTTGCATTTCCTGAATTTTTGGGCCTATGCCAACCGTCAGGAAATTTCAACAAGAACAAATATGTTAGATAAATTAGAAGCTATAAAGCTGCGTTGGGAAGATGTGGAAGAATCGTTGAGCAATCCGGATGTCATTCAGGATATGAAACGTTTTGCGGCTTTAAATAAGGAATATAAAGACTTGGGCAAGATTGTAGATGAATACAAAATCTACAAAAATGTGATGAGTAACATTGATGCCAATAAAGAGATCTTAGCTACTGAAAAGGATCCTGAGATGCGTGAAATGGCAAAAGAGGAACTTGATCTGCTGTTGAAACAACAGGAAGAAATGGAAAGCAATATCCGTTTGATGTTAATCCCTAAAGATCCGGAAGATGCCAAAAATGCAGTTTTTGAGATTCGCGGTGGTACAGGTGGCGATGAAGCTGCTTTGTTTGCAGGCGATTTGTACCGCATGTATACCCGTTATTTCGAAACCAAAGGCTGGCGGGTTGAAACTGTTGATGTAACCGAAGGTACTGCGGGCGGCTATAAAGAGGTAATTCTGAAAGTGAGCGGAGATGATGTTTATGGTCAGTTAAAATACGAAAGTGGTGTACACCGCGTGCAGCGGGTACCAGATACCGAAACGCAGGGCCGGGTGCATACATCAGCTGCATCTGTAGCGGTGTTGCCGGAAGCAGAAGAAATTGACCTTTATATTAACCCTGCTGATATTGAGCTGCAGACATCCCGATCGGGCGGTGCCGGTGGACAGAACGTAAACAAGGTAGAAACCAAAGTGCAGTTAACGCATAAGCCATCAGGTATTGTGGTGGTTTGTCAGCAGGAGCGTTCGCAGTTGGGTAACCGTGTTATTGCAATGGAGATGTTGCGGAGTAAGCTTTACGATATCGAATTGCAGAAAAAGAACGGTGATATTGCTGCCAAGCGTAAAACAATGGTATCAACAGGAGATCGTTCGGCTAAGATCAGAACTTATAATTATCCTCAGGGCCGCGTTACGGAACATCGTATCGGCTTAACGATGTATAACCTGCCATCGATTATGGATGGAGACATTCAGGAGATTATTGATGCACTTCAGTTTGCAGAAAATGCAGAGAAGATGCAGGAAGGTGCTGTTGGTTAAGGAGTTAAATATTTTTTAAAAAAAAGTTTGCAAATTAAGATATAGTCTCTATATTTGCAACCTCGAAAGAGACAAGAGGTTCGAACTTTAAAGAAGAACAAAAGGAGTGGTAGTTCAGCTGGTTAGAATGCCTGCCTGTCACGCAGGAGGTCGCGGGTTCGAGTCCCGTCCATTCCGCAACAAAAGCCTTAACTTGAAAAAGTTGAGGCTTTTTTGTTTAATAGCAGTTCGGATTAAAATATTTGGAATGAGGCTCAGTGTGTTACAAGTTTATCAAGCGAAAAGTTGGATATTATGGTGATAAACTGAATTTAGTATCTATATTTGCAGTCCTGAAAAGGGAAAGAGGTTCGAACTTTAAAGAAGAACAAAAAGGAGTGGTAGTTCAGCTGGTTAGAATGCCTGCCTGTCACGCAGGAGGTCGCGGGTTCGAGTCCCGTCCATTCCGCAGAAAGAGCTGAAATGCATTTTAAAGCGCCTAGACCAATAGTCTAAGCGCTTTTTTTATGCTTAAAAATCTGCAAATACCGCAGCATTCAGTGGGATCAAGTAGAAAAGTTGAGTGGAATTGAATAATTTATTTCTTTTGTATCTTCTAAAATTACCCACTCCCTTGAGCTAAGCCGAACAAACACTGGTTAGTGTACGGCAGAATTTCATTTCAAATTGTGCATTCAGCTCACTATCGTTATTAATGATTGTTGTAGAGTAATTTACACATTTATTGGTTAAGGTTACGAATATTTATTGAAACCCAACAAATATCAAATGCACCTTGTATTACCAACTGTTTATGTTCAGTTTTAAAATAAATTATAGTGGTAGTGCTAGCAAATTAAATTTATACCGCAGTAGTTAGCTATTTATATTAATATTTTTTGTAGACGTATAACTGATATTTTACAAATAGCAAATTAACCAAAACCTAAACGCCAGGGTAAGTTGGCGCTGATCAATCAAATATTAAATTTAAAAGAAAATGATCAAGTTAAAAGGGATGCAAAAAAGCTTATCTTCATTGGAAAGCAAGAAGTTAGATTTCAAAAGTTCTAAAGCTGTATCAGGTGGTTTAGCTGGGGGGCCTAAGTACATCGTGTCTAACCTTAAAGATGAAAACGGATGTCAATTGGTTGATTACTATTATGATGGCAAATGGTGCGCTAGATTCAGCGATTGTAAAAACGAATATTAATCAATCCAGGGAGATTTTATCGGTGGTGAAGATTCAATAGTACACGCTAATATGAGCTGCGGAACACGCTGTTCGATCTGGAACGTGTCGAATCGGACCTAACGATATCTTCATTGAAATATAGTGATTTAGGTTTTCTAAATAACGTCGCTTGATTAAAATAAAAGCCTCAAGGAGTTGGGGCTTTTTAAGTCTATAATGGCTGTGAACCCCGAAGGATGTGCTTTACCAGCACTTAGTTACGCCACAAAGCGTTTAAGGCTTTTTCGTTTCTTTAGAAACAAATATCAGTTTTTGCAAAAAGACGGCCAGTGGAAGTCTGGGAAATGCCCTGCAATAGTACGCTACCCAAACCATTAAACATCTTTACCTGTTTACTGATTTCTTTTTCAACAGTTCGTCATATGCCTGGCTCTCCTGTTTTTCCATAGCATTAGAAATCTTTATGCCGGCTTTTTCAAACGCACTGAGTAATCTTTTATCAAAATCCGCGAGGTATGATGCAAATGATAAAGAGTCTTTCTCTTCTGGAATGTTTTTAAAAGGAATATTCGGCGCTATAAACCGATGCAAAATAGCTTGAGTACTATCATTTCCTTCTAAAAGAACCGAGTCGCCATAGTTTGTAATCTTTGCCACATAATCTTTGGTGAGGTATTTTAATGAATCATTTTCTATTTTATAGGGCAGTTTGAACCGACCAACCTTCTGGTTGTAGAAAACGACATATTTCGAATCAATATCAAATTCGCTATAGCCATTTGCTGTCGAAAACCGATGCCATTTTCCGATCAGTAAGTTTTTATTTCCATCCATATTTTTAGAATTTGGCGAATCGCAGGCGGAAAGGATTAAAATGAAAAAGGCAAGGAAATAAGGGATTGGTTTCATGGTAACTAATTATTGAATAATATTAAAAGTATTTTAATAAAATAAGTGATCAGAAAGTACGTGGAGAACATACTGCCCGGATGATAGCCAGGCAGTAATGTTTTGTGAACAATTTAACAACTGTTACTGTGCCCAAATGGTACAGTTGATATTGCCATTCGTATTAGAGCCCCATGTTTCCGAAACCATAATTGCCGGAATATTTAACTGCCCAAGCGTATATCCGAAACTTTGCCACTTGCTGTAGTGGTTGGCAAAAGTAATGGTGTGATTTTGTCCGGTAGATGTTTTGGTAACTCTTGAGCTATAAATCTGCCTGAAACCGTCGCCACCGTCTATGTTTTTGCCAGTCATCCACCTCGTCCATACGTTGTAACCTGCACCATCGGTTTCAAATGTACCCAGATAAGTACCGGTATGTGGCGACACTGCACCCCAGGTCTCATTCACATAGTACTCATAATAAGGGCTTCTGCTCCATCCGTACCAGCCAAAAGTACCGCCTCCGGAGTTTGAATAAGTGCTTAGGTTATATCCGATCTTATAATTTGGTGATCCTACGGAATAACCTTTACCGCAGGTGAAATTACCGTTAAACCCGTTCCAGTTAACGCTATAATTTCCAGCGCTGCCATTGGCGTAATTAACGGTTCCAGTTGCGCCGTCGCTCTTCCAAAGTGACCAGAAGAAGCCGTTATTTGTACCAGACTGGTAGGATTCGACCGTGGCGACAGCTTTGTTAGAAGGGGGCAGAGTGGTAACAGCCTCTGGCTCAATCTTTTCATTTTTTTTACAGCCTGTTAAGCCTGCAGCGCCTGCAAACACCAAAGTTGCAGCTACAACAAAAGTAACCTTCCTGGTTACACCTGTTAGTGAGTTTTGTTTATTCATAACGATATATAAATTGGTTAGAGAGGCAAAATAAATGTATTGCGATCCGATAGACGGCTAATAATCAGTAAATTTATTATACAAATGTTCATACTAATTTTGTATGCTTATTTCTATATTTGTGTAGCTTAAATCATTTGTTGTTAATTCTTTCTTGGGTCCATTCATCAATTTCCCTGTAGCGTTTTAACAAATCTTCTCGTTTTTTGATAAAAAAATAGACGATAAAAAAATAATGCTCTTGTTATTGGTGGCTATTGCCATACTAAACTGTAAAAAAAATAAAGCAACATCTGATTGTGGGGATAAAATCTGTTATCAGGAATTTGTTTCGGTAAGGATAAAATTCGTAGATGATAAAGGTGCTGGTGCTGAAGTGAAGGATTTCAATGTAATTAACCAGCGGACAGGGGAGCGGGTATTTGCTAATTCAAGTATTTCCACCAGCACCACAAAAGGCGTATTTATTGTTGTTGATGACCAAAATAAACTTGACTTGTCCGAACAAGGGGATGATTTAAAAATTACAGGCACTTCTGTAGATACTCAGCAAACTAAATCTGTTATTCTTAAAGTAAGTGGTGGTAAATGTGCATGTCACGTTGTTAAAATCTCTGGACCAGATCAGGTTGCTTTCAATTAATATGATTGACGGTAGCATCTAATTGAAATAAATCTCTCCGAGGAATCGTGATTGCTGACGACTTTTTTAAGGTCTGTCAATGGTAGAATACAGAAGGACCAACCTTAAACTTGATCTTGCATTTCAATACTAACCTGAATTTGACAATTACTTGTTAAAAATAGTGTTTTAAAGGCGATTGATTTCGCTCTATTCGTCATGCTGAATTTATTTCAGCATCTTTTTAGCATGAAAGACCCTGAAATGAATTTAGGGTGACGACTCTGAATTGAAAATGTCTTACAGGGGCCATTTAAAATTGGATTTTTAATCGAATTCAGGTAACTATGCAAAATCCACATAAATTACCCTTAATTTTGAATCAACAAAAAAAGCTGTACCTATTTTTAATTGGTACAGCTCCATTATAGAATTTAATCCGATCAATAAAGTTAATCAAGCAATGTCCAGGTTTTTCTGGCCTGTACCTGTTGTACCACCTGCTGTTCGGCCACTACGATATTTTCTTTGCGCTGGCCGATGTATTCTAATCCACTTAGTTTATTCCAGAGGGCTACCAATACGTTCATAAATTCGCTGGCCATTACCATGCTGTTGTTAATCTGTTTATGGTCGTAAACCAACTCAATGGTTTTAGCCAAAAGTTCTTCAAAATTTCCCGGGGTAACATCTTTCCACTCGTAAAAATATTTGAGCAGCTCTTCCCGTTCACGCGGATCAATCAGTTTTATCGCGGTAAAAAAGATATGTGCAAGACTGGAAAAATAACCAGTTAAAACAACCGGCGATTCGCGATGAGCGATGTTTCTATATTCGTAAAATAAGCCTGCAATATAATCAACAATCTTTTCTGAAATTAACCGGATGTTTTTGCCTAATGGTGTAATATTATCGCGTCCCCCCGTTTTATCAATGATTTTGAAAGCAGCCAGTTGTAAATCATTCAATAATACGCTAAACGATTCGTAGTATCTGATCAATGCCGGATGGCTTGTTATTGTTGTACTTGGTGGGATATAATTATTGTTGATGGATAATCGTCCATTTTCGTAATAAACCTGTCCAATAGTTAAAAAATAGCTGTCTGCAGTTTGCGAACTCACTTCACTTTCAGGTAAAACAGCAATGGAATAGTGTTTAGTAAGTTCAGGATAGCGGATTGGGCTTTCTTCCGGGTTTGGCATGCCTGTTGGCACGCGGTTAAATGGGCTCACAACCAACAAAATAACATAGTTTCGCGGCTCAGACTGGCCAAAATAATGATTGTGGACCAGGGTATCCATGTTGTCAGACTGTGTAATATCAATATGGCAGCCTTCAGGCGTAACGGCATTACAGTACCTCACCCTGATTTCGATATGGTTGGTTGCTTTTTCGATAATTTCAATGTCGTGCGAACTTTTATAGCCAGCAAATGGGGGTAAAAATCCGTAATTGCTGTTGTTTAATTGTAGTGATACGGCATCTCTCACAAAATCCTGTAAATAGAGATCGCTTACCGTAAAATGATCACTGGAGAGCTTCATGCCATTAATCCAATTGATGGATTTGTATTTAAGTGGCTTTATCATGGTAAATGTTTTTTATAGATTAGATAAAGATAGCACTTTCGCCAACTTCGTTAGGCTTATTTACATTTTCTGATACGCGTTTTGCGTAAATGGTCATTTTCTCGGTAATGCCATTTTCAATAATATCCAGATCAGGATCTATGAAAATATTGCGCTTAAAAAAGGAAGTTTTAATAAAGAAAATCCATTTATAATTTTCATGGTCATCGCTTCTGAATTCGACAGGGCTTTTTGCAAATTTCAGGTTGTAATCGTCGATAAATTTATGAAACCAGATGCCGAAGTTCATGTTTTCCACCGCTTTAACCTTTACCTTTAATGGCTCAGGATCGGTGCTCCTTTTATAAAGTTCTAATTCAAGCACCAGAAGCCTGTTGAAATCTACGTGATCCATATTGATGTCCAAAGGTGTATCAGGATACCTCCATATTTTGTAAATTTCTGAAGGAATACTCAACAGGGATACATAAGCCCACCAAAAAAGAAGCGGAACAAAGAAGCAGGCAATACTACCCGCACCAAACCAGCCAAAATTTACCGTACTTAACCAATTAAAGGCCAGCTGGTATAAATATACCGATAAAATGGCCGCAACAAGGGTGGCGAAAAAGATAAAAACTTTACGCTCCAGCAAATCTTTCGCGTGATATTTGGTTAGTAAATAAACAAACACGATGCCCATCAGAACGTAAAAAATACAGCATATAATGTACCCCCATGGCATAAAATTAAAATTGAGAAAACCCAAAAAACCTGGAATAGCTAAAATAATGCCGATGATCAGAACACTTACAATAAGTTTTTTGTTGCTTAAAAACTGGTTCTTCTTGTTGATGATAGAGAGTACCGCCGTTGAGACCATAAAGATCAGCGGAAAAAGGAGAAAGCGAATAAAAAATGATTTAACGTCCATTAATTTTTATAGATGTGATGTACTACAAATATAGTATCTTTAGTATTTGATATAATTCTTATTTTTTTCGATAACAAAAATTTAATCCTATAACAAAAATGCAAGCTTAAAGTTTACATGAAAAACGAAACTTTTATTAATAACGAGCTCTTTACAGACTACAAGGCAGTGGCCCATGCTGCCGATTTGATAGAACGTGAAATTGTAGCAGCCGATCGTATCGAAATTATCCCCCTGGGCGCAGATAAACGCGCTTTTGCAAAAGATATTGAGAGTACCAGTGTTTATTATTCTGAAAAACGAAGGCAAGATCGTATCCGTATCAGCACCAATAGAGAGAGTTTATATGATATGCTACCCGAAGGGCTTTTCCACCGGCCACCAACAGGTAGTGCAGGTATGGATGAAGAGTCGATGATTAAGGATATCAGGGAGCGGCGGGAGGAGGAAAAGCTGGCCCGATTATTCTTTACCCCGTTTGATGCTGAAATTAATCATGTAAGAATCATGACCGAGCTGTATGAAAATATGCTCGATAAAAAAACAACTTATGCTGATTTAAGCCGCATTTTCGAATTTGGATGGGACGAATTTAATCTCCTGAACAAGGAGCAAAGCATCATCTGGATGCACTTGTTGCCGGAGATTCAACAGAAAAGAAACGATATCGATTTTGTATCTAAAGTGCTTACAGCGTTGTTTAATTTACCTATTAACATAGTAAATGCTACAACTAATGTTAAGCCTGTAAAGATTGCAGACGACCTGCAGATACAGTTGGGTTCGGGTGCCCTTGGCATCGATACAATTATTGGAGATAGTTTTACTTCAGATCATGAATCGTTCAACATCAACATTGGACCAACTTCCCCGCAGGAATTAGTTAATTTTATTCCGGGGCAAAAAAACAGAGCCATTTTGGATATGGCCATCAGTTACTTAATGCCTGTGGATACAGAGGTAAATGTTGAACTGCTTACAGCCCCCGATTTCCAGGAAACGGTATTAAGTGAAGAGGGTGCGCCTGCTTATTTGGGTTATACAGTTTACCTTTAAAAATACTGCTGAAAGTGCAGGAAATCGGTTTGCGCAGCACAAAGCAACCCTAAAACGATCATTGCCTTTGCAAGGTCCATCATTTCGACGGAATGTGGGGCAAACCGGAATTTATATCGGTAGATCTGCCCATTTTGCTGCTTTCCAGTTGAGAAAAACTACATTTTAAAGTATGCCGTTATAATGACGAACGTGTAATTAAACCGCTCTATATAGCGCAGGCTTCAACATCAACCGATAATGCACATTCATGGTGCTTCTCAATTTTAACTTTGCCAAAGTAAGGCCTAAGAGCTCTTCCCAATCTTGTGCGCTGAGTTGAAGGTTGTCTGCAGGTTCGATGATAATATCTGTAGTTTTAACGAAACCAGCATTTGGTTTGTTATCCATAATAATACCTTTTGCAAGGGTAATGCCTTTAAGCTTGTTGCCGAGTTCGTAACGGCAAAAATTAATCACATCCGCTTTGGTAATGATCCGATCTGCTGTGGTCAATCCATATTTATAAGCCTGTACGCTGTTCGTGGCATTTAACTTTGACCGGCCTCCTTTTGTCTGACTCAGCAGAAAAATACTTTCGGCATTTACCTTATTGTTATCATATAGCGCTAATCGGCTGCCTGCATTAATGTGGTTGGCCTCTTCGGCCTGGGTAACCCAGATATCTAAAAATAGAATGTCAGCATCGTCAATCGGTTTTAATACGATATAGCTGGGTAATTCTTTAATGTCTTTTAAGGCCGAACGGCTTTTTTGTTCGATAAGGGCGATATTTTGTTCTAAGTTTTTAAGAATACTACTTAAAAAATCCGGGCCATAGGCTGAGAAGGAAGCTTTTTCATCCCTGAGCAGTTCAAACAGATAATCGACCAGTTCTTTTGCATTTCTGGTATCGAAACGCTCGGTGCCGCCATATCTGATGGAGAACGAGCCGTCACCTTTATCATTCTCATTGGTGTAGGGAATTTCATTATAACTTTTGCCCTTATTGTCTTTCAGATTTTCAACCGCCAGCATCTGGTCCATCGCTTCCGTTTTAATCGGGATGATATTGTTCATCGTTTTAAGCCGGTGTTTAATCTGACTTAACTTTTTATTCACTACCGGAAAAGCATTGATATAGATATGAAGCTCATTCAGCATTTCTTGGTTAATGGCTGCGGGGAATACTACCTTTAACCATTTCACTTTTGGATCAACCTGGTTTAAAGCATTTGGTTGGAAAATGTTAGCGAATGCAGCAGGTAATTCTTTGCTATCGTCAATATTAAAATCATTAAGATCGCCAAGCGTGATAAATCTGTTGCTATAAAACTGTAAAACATCGGCCTTAATTAAATTAAGCAACTGTTTATGATGAAACGGGGCTTCAATTTTACCCGTTAAAGGCTCATCCATAAACCGCTCTGTGTAAGCCGTAATTTCGTTGTCTTTATAGAACCATTTACCCAGTGATAAAAGATCGTAGGTATTTTCAGGTACCGAATAATTTTTCCAGTCGAAAAATAAGTTCAGTTTATTAAAGTCCATCCAGCTTTTTAATCCGCTAAAACCAATGTAAATGGTGTTCTTTTCGATAGCAAAACCTGGCAATGTGTTCAGTACCGGCTGTTTAATCAATTGTTCTACATTAAAGAGCGTATTTCCGGTAGCCACATATTTTACTGATGCATTGTGAACTTTTACCGTGTGCAAAGGGCTAAAGAAAATGTCTGCTTTTTTAGCCTTGTCATTTTCCTGCTGGATATTTTTTTTAAAGGCAAACTGTGTATATGGCGAAAGGTAATCTTCCTCTTCAATGGGCCTGGCATGGATAATGGCATGGGCAGGTAACGATGAGGTTAAATGATCAGGAGCCAGAATGCGGCTAATTTTATCGAAGATCCTGTTTTCAAGGTTTTTTACATCATTGGATACGTTAAAAAGCTCGTTGCTTAGCGCATCAATAATCAGCTTTACAAGCGGATCAAATTCATTACTGTCTTTAACATTCCAAAAATCTTCGGCATTCTTTAATATTCTATTTCTGATTTCATCTTTTGATGAATAAAAAACTGGCTTCATGTGTCGGATATTTTGAGCGTTCTAATTTTAGGTTGATAGTGGACTAAGAAATAAAGCAGTATTAAAAAAATATTTTTCTCCTGTGGTTTTTATCAGTGCCCTAACACTAATATCCACCTTTTTTTTGATCTCAGTAATCTTACGTAGCGGATACACATTTTCTACCTCGGTAATGTGTACTTCAACGGAAGTGTTATAGATCCTGAATTCATAGTCGGTAATCGATTTTAGTAACGATTTGCGGAATTTTTCCTCCCAGATACTTTCACTTACAATCAATTCAAAATCCAGATCCCATATCTCGCAACCAAAATCATTGTGGTAACGGTGTTCGCCAAATCGGGTAAAAATAATCAGTTCTATATGATTAGAAATCGATTTACCCAAGTCGGTTGGCTGAAGTCCGTCACCTGAAAAAATGGACTTAAATCTGAAGGGTTTGTGATAAAAGTTTTCAGACATCGGCGTTTTGGCTTAAAGTTTGTTAAAAGTAAAACAAATAAAATCGTTTTTATAAACAAACAACAAATATCAAAAATTGTTATAGTACGGTGATAATTTGAAAAGAAAGGTGCGATTTTAAGGGAATGTTGATGTCAGATTAATCACTAGGCTATTGTTATGTAAAACCATTAACCCTCTATGAAACCCATTAACGCCATCGAAATTAGGAGTGCTTATACTAAGTTTATCTTAGACTTTGTGCTGCTTACACTATTCTCTATTTTGTGTATTTATCTCTTTTTTGCAGCTTCCGGTTATGAGTACAGTTTACTTGATAAAAAGGTAAAGGAAACAGATAAGCTTTCATACCTCCGAAAAGATATCAATACAAATTTTGATCTTATTCAGGTTCGTTTTAAAGAGCTTGCCCAATACCGCGATTATAATGCGAACGAAATGAGCAAGCAAAGTATCCTGCTCAGTGATATTCAGAGTGCCAACAACAGGATAAAAGACCTGATCTCAAAAAAAACCGAATCAAGTCCAAGTTTTGATCTGTATGAAAAACTAAATAAAAATGTTGGTGCAATGGCCGATTTACAAGATTCACTATTCCAGTCAAGGAGTGATATACAGCGGTATAAAGAACGCATAAACGAGTGCCAGAAGGCAAACCAATCAGCAGCACAAAAAATCAGGAACGGTAGATACGGTAGGTAAATACAAACGATATGATAAAATTAAGCATAAAAGAAAGACGCGAACAATTCTTGTTTTTTTTAGCGTTGTTCGTTTTTACCGTAGGGCTTTTGAGCTTTGGAATTTTTTATAGCGATAAATCGCAGTATGAAATTTCTAAAGAAGAGCTCGAAATGAAGATCAATGAGAATGAAGCATTCGAAAATATGGTAAAAGAAACCATGCCCACCATTGATACTACTTTTAAACAGATTACGCGGTATAATCCAAATGTGCAGGCCGTTTTTTTAAAGAATGATATCCAGCTTTCATTGGGTTCAATCAAGGCAGCTTTTGATCGCAAGGCCTCAGATTCGAGGTATAAAATCTTTGTCCATACCGCACAGTTATACGATAGATTATTTTACGATAGACAAGAACAAAATAGAAATATTTCTGATATCGAGCTGCATAAAAGACAGTTAGATGATTGTATTACCAACCGGCGCCAATTACAGCAAACGATATCTGCAAGATAAAATGACCAAGAACAACCTATAAAAAACGCTACCTATGTCTGAAACAAACACCAAGCAAGTTAATTCAAATTCGCAAGGCTATGTTATTCTTTACATCCTTTTGGCTGTATTGCTCTTAACCGGCCTGATTTTCTTATTTAAAAGTTCATTGTTCGAAAAAAGGGCAATTGATGCGAGAATTCTTAAGGATGAAATTTATTTAAATGAAGATCTGGTTTTTACCGATAATACCCCAAAGGCTTCAAAATGGTTATGGGAATTTGGTAATGGCGAAAAAGCCACCACAAAAACAGGAACTTATCATTATACCAAGCCCGACACCTATATTGTGCGCCTAACCGTTGATGGTGAACTCCGCCAGGAATTCCCGGTTACAGTACGCGATACGGTGCATACCCCCGTGGTAGATAGTATACTCACTATTAGCGGCCCGACAGCCGGTTTGGTTAACGAAGAGATCAGGCTTGAGGGGGATGGCCCCGGAAAGGATTTTGAATGGTCTTTCGGGGAAACCGGCCGCGTTGATGTTAAAGGAAAAACCGCGCTGTATACTTACCGTACCCCAGGAAAATATGTAGTCCGCCTTCGGTCGGATAAAGCAGCTAAACCCGCTTTTTTAAACATTTTAATTACCGATCCAAATGCCGAAATAGTAGAAGATCTGGTTGCACCTGGTGATGGAGAACGTAAAACCATTGATGATATCCGGGCCCGTTTACAAGCCATAGCCAACGGTGCAGATTTTAACTCCAATTATTACTACCTCATTAATAAATACATGTGCAACAACGAAAAAGTAACTGTAAATGTAGAAATGAATGGAAAGAAAAAACAGACGGATATTTATTCATACTGCATGGGCTTAACCTTTGGGGGCGAAATAGCGGTAGACGAGGCCCAATTAACCATTAAGCCAAATTCCACCTGTGCCAGTTTATTAAATATTAAACAACATTCGGGAACGGCGCAGCCCGCGGCAACAGCAACTACTGATGCTCCACCGGCAAAAACAAAATAGATTAACATCTTCACCTCATTTTAAGCTCATCTACAAAGAATATGAAAAAATATTATGCCTTAACTATCCTGTTCTTAGGAATATCGTTTGCCTTTGCACAATCACCGGCATCCTTCGGCAAAAAAGTAAAATATATGCCAAAATCTTACGAACGGCCGGCTGAAACCATAAATATTAACGATAATACCAGCAGAAGCACCCTGCCATGGATCGTTTTTTCCGATCGTGAAGATAATTATACCACTACAGCGCCAGGCGGAAGCCTCATTATGAAAAAGATCAGCTTTATGGAACCTTTTTATGTTTCTAAAGAAGAAGATGGCTACCTGAAGCTGATTAAGTATAAAGCCGGAATGATCAGGGGACGGAAAATTAACGATAAGAAAAGTGCCATCAGTTACGGATGGATTGCAAAATCCAAATTACTTTTATGGCAACGTGCATTCTCGAATCAAAAAACTGGTTATGCAGAGAAAGCCATTGGAATTGTCAACGGAAAAAATGCGTTAACAGAGCCTAAATTTTATTTCGATACTACCGATTCCATTTTGGTTTATAATACGCCCGAACTTAAAGACAGAAGGGCCAAAGTAAGGCTGCACGAAATTGCCTACATCTATAAGAAATCAGAAGATGGTAAAAAATACCTGATCGGCTCAGACGATCAGTTGGTTGCCGATAGTGCCCTGAAAAGTATTTATGGATGGGTTTCTGCTGAGGCGGTACACCATTGGGGCGATCGTTTGTACATTACTTCTATTAAACCTGGCGATTATGACAAGGATGATTCTACCTCAATGGCCATTAAAAACGGAATCAGTAACGGAACTAATTTTGTAATAGATCCACTGTTGCCGAGAGAAAACCTGATCCTTCGCAGTGTGCCTGTTGTTGCAAATGATGAAGGAGGCAACACGGTAGGTATTGCCACAGATGTTTATAACAAAAAGGATAATAAGCTATTAACCATTAACGGTTCATTACTTTCTTATCAGGATTACCTGATGTTGCGTAAAAATAAAACAAAGGTAAATGTTGTTTTTGTAGTAGACGGTGGGAGCCCAATGACCAAGTATCTTTCTGGAATGACCAACACCATTGGCTCATTTGAAAATATCATGGGCGATTTTGGCAAAGGTACCAAAGTAAATTATGGAGGTGTGGTATATCGCGGTGAAACCGGCTGTGGACAGCAGGGTATTTTTGTTAGCCCTGTTCAGGATGATTACCGGAAGTTTATGAGCTTCTTATCAAACCAGGCAAAAAATACCATGAGGTGTAATGGAGAGATTACAGAAAGCCCTGTTTTTAGCGCTTTAAAAACCGCGGTGAATTTATTTAAGGCAAAAAAGAACGAAACCAATTTGATTATTTTAATCGGTAGTACCGGAAACATAGGTGGTACCAATAATTACCTGATTAACGAGTTGAGCGAACAGGTAGCCCTTGCCGATGCCCGTATTTTAGCCCTACAGGTATATAGCGATTTTAACCAGTCGTTTAACGATTTTGTTATCCAGTCACGTAAACTGGTGTCTGAATCAGCCATCCGCGCGGCCGAGTATAGGAAAAATACAATGGTTAAAGGTGAAGGCTTAAAAAGTTTTCAGCCTTACAATACGAGCCTGCAGGATTCTATTTCCTACTACCTGGATTATCCTAAAAACAGCTTAATACAAGGAGGTGTGGTTTTCCCGACCAAAGGATCGGTAAATTCCAACCAGAGCATGACGATTGCCTTGCGCCGTTTTGTAAAAGAAACCAATATGGATATTTACAACCAGATCAGCTCTTTGGATAGTGCTTTCCGTTTAACTGGGATTTCGCGCAAAAACTTAGCCGCTGATGTAGAAGCTGTATTGCCTCAACCTGTTGGTATGGAAGTGGCCGATCGTATGCCGCACAACGCTTTTAAATATTATACCACCGCCAATATATCTGCTGATGTGGTAAAAAATAATCCCGCTACCTTGCAATATGCCATTGTACTGAACAATATGGAGTATAAACAGATTATGGATGTTTTTACGATCATGTTAGGACAAAACCTGCAGGCAGATCAACCCTCTTTCAGGCGCAAGCTGGTTAAAAACTATGTGAAAATGCCTAAGCAGTTATTGGGTATGAAGATATCGTCAGGAGATATTAAGGCAATGACTTTAACAAACTACATCAAGTTGGTTACAGGTTTGCCTTTAAACAACGAATTTTTAGCTAAATATACCGTAAGCGATTTAAAGAATACCGCTAAAATGCCGCTGGATCAGTTTGAATCTTACATTAAGTTGTTGGATCAGTCTGTTCAGCAGATTAAAAGGGCTACGCAGATTGAACAACAGTTTATTTCGAACGGTAAACTATACTACTACGTTACCGAAAATAATTTTAACACGGCAGTATTGCCTACAACCAACTAAAGGCTATGGCAGTTACGAACTTGAGTGAATCTGTAAAAACAGCGCTGCATATTGCACAGTCGCTGGCAAAAGAATACAGGAATGAAGTGTTTTCTGCAGCACACCTGCTCAAAGGTTTAATGCATAAAGATGTTGGTCTGAGATCCTTTATTACTTCCATCGGTAAAGATGAAGAATATATTAGTGAGTGGGCTGAAGTTCGGATAGATGAACAGGATAAATCGTCGGGCCTTAGCGATACCGTTAGCGGTGCGCCGGAAATTGCGGTTGTTTTTGAAGAAGCAGATAATGTACGCATTAAACTTGGACTTGATTTAATCACCCCGGTTTGTGTGTTAACTGCACTCGCAAAACCTGGTATCGGCTTCCAGCCCGATCAGTTAAAATCTTTTCCGATCAAAGAACGCGAAATTTTAGATCTATATGTAAAGGATGAAGAAATTTCGAAGGTCGTTTCGCCAGATAAAACAACCGCCAGTGCCGAAAATAAAAGTACGGGCAATGCGCTTTATAAATATTGTATAGATCGATTACAAATGGTTCGTGATGGTAAAACAGATCCGATAATTGGCCGCGATAAGGAAACCCGGCAAATGATGGAAATCCTCTGCCGCAGAACCAAGCCCAACGTAATTTTAACTGGTGATGCTGGTGTAGGAAAAACAGCTTTGGTAGATGGTTTTGCCATTGATATCGTCAATCAGAATGTTCCTGAGCGTTTAAAACCCGTTCAGCTTTTCGAATTGGATTTAGGTTCCTTAATTGCAGGTGCATCTTACAAAGGAGAAATCGAAGACCGTTTAAAAAACATTATTAAAGAAATAAAACAGTTTGAAAAAGCGGTACTTTTTATTGATGAAATCCATACTTTGTTAGATAGCAAAGGCCCTTTGGGTGCCGGCATTGGCAATTTATTAAAGCCGGAACTCGCCCGTGGTGAAATAACCGTGATCGGAGCGACCACTGTAGACGAGTACCGTAAGATTATCGAGCCAGAGCAGGCTTTTAGCAGACGTTTTGAAGTGCTTCAGGTAAACGAACCAAATGAAGAGAGCACCATCAAAATGTTGCAGAAACTGGCCGTGAAATATGAGGAACACCATACTTTAACCATTGAACCAGATGCATTAGGCGAGTGCGTACGTTTGGCCAAACGTTATATGAAAGACAGGAGGCTGCCTGATTCAGCCTTTGATCTGTTAGACAGGACCATGGCGGCCATGAAAATGATGAACGATACCTCTGATCAGGCCATTGATAGTTTGGAAACCGAACTGGAAACCTTAAATGAAAATACAACGCAATCAGAAGCTGATCGTTTTGCAGATTATAAATGGCTTTTTTCATTACTTCAAAATAAGTTAAGTCCGGTTTTATTGGGCCGTTTAACTGATGAAACACAGGTTGATGCCTTCGAAACGCCCGATGAATACCAGGGTTACATCAGCAGCAGCCTGCAGGAATTAAAAAAATATGCGGCAGAAAAAAGCGACTGCATCACCAAACAGGATATTGCTTCGATAGTGGCCTACAAAACAGGCATTCCCATGGGTAAACTGCAGGCAGGTGAAAAAGAAAAACTGCTCAATATGGAGCAATACCTTAAAAAGCGTGTGGTTGGGCAAGATCAGGCTTTAAAAGCTGTTTCAGATGCCATATTGGAATCGCGCAGTGGCCTGAACAAAAAAGGACAGCCTATCGGATCTTTCTTTTTACTTGGACCAACTGGTACGGGAAAAACCGAATTAGCTAAATCAATTGCCGAATTTTTATTTAACGATGAAAAGGCTATGATCAGGTTTGATATGTCGGAATTTAAGGAAGAACATAGTGCCGCCCTGCTTTATGGCGCCCCTCCGGGTTATGTGGGCTATGAAGAAGGTGGCTTATTGGTGAATAAAATCAGGCAGCAGCCGTATTCTGTGCTATTATTTGATGAAATTGAAAAAGCACATCCTTCGGTTTTTGATACCTTTTTGCAGATTCTGGATGAAGGCCATATGCACGATCGTTTAGGAAAAGAAGGCGATTTCAGTAATTCACTTATCCTCTTTACCTCAAATATTGGTAGCGAATGGATAGCAGAACAGATCGGTAAAGGTGTTATTCCAGCTTCAAACCAGTTAATGGAGGTGATGGCCGGGCATTTCCGCCCCGAATTTTTAGCGCGGATCTCCGAAATCGTTCCATTTGCACCAATTAATGAAAACAATGTGGTACGCATCTTTGAAATCCAGCTGAACAGTCTGATACAGTCGCTGAACAAAATGGGCATCGAATTTGAAATAGCAGAAGATGCCAAAAAAATGATTGCGTTGGATGGCTTTACACCAAAGTATGGTGCCAGACAGTTATCAGCAGTGATCAGAAATCTGTTACGCAGGCCAATTTCTAAATACATCATTTCTGGTGAGCTAAAAAAAGGTTCCAGGATCAAAGTAAGCAAACATGCAGAGGAAGATAAGTTGGAATGGAATATTATTCAGCCATAAGCTTAAATATTGGAACAAAAATTGAGTTAAAACGTTAACTATTATATTATTAGAAAAAATATTCATAAATCTAAATCAACATACTATGTTTAACTATGAAATTGGAGGTAATGAGCGAAAAATTGATACCTCGGAAGCCTTCGCAGAAATTGCCCATAATAAAACGCTTTTTGTACAGAAACTTACCGATAACGAACCGATAAAACCAGAAAAGGTAGAAGGATTAAAAACGGTAAAGGAAGTATTTGCACATTATAAACCGAATGTAAAAGTAGCTTTCGAAAAGCAGGACGGATCTACTGTTGGCGAAACCTTAAATTTCAATGACCTGGGCGATTTCGGCGTAAAAAACATCATCAATCAAAGTAATTACCTTACCAATGTCAACATCGAGCGGGAGATGTCGCTCAATGTGATCAAACAGTTAAAATCGAACAAAACCTTGAAAGCTACACTTGATGATGAAGAAACTAAATCTGCCTTCATCAATGCTTTGAAGAACTTCGTTGATGAATTGGAGCAAAATAAATAATCTAAACGCTGAGAAAACATGTCAAATCCTCAAGAATTAAAAGCAGACCAAAATATATCTGAAGCAGGTTTTAAACCGGCAGAGGCTAAAACCATAGAAAAAACATCACTTAAAGATAACTTAGAAAAACTGGCCAGGGTTGGTGGTTTCGATTTGTTAGAAGCAACAGTTGATGGCCTTCAGAATTTAAACCCGGAAAGAAAAGCACGGAAACAGATTTTTTTAACCGGCGATGAAAAGAAGAAAGAACGCGAAGAGCTGAAAAAGAAAATCCAGCTATGGATAGATGTGCTTGAGTCTTCCAACTCTGTGGCCGATATGGTAGAAAAAAGTACCGAAAAATTGAATGCCGCAGAAGAAAACCTGAATAAAAACATTGCCACCGCACTGGAAAGTACCAGAGAACTGGAGCAGGCTTACCGATCGGTGCATTTATTCTATAAAAATACCGAGTCGGATAAACTGAAAAATGTGGTGCTGTTAAATGCATCAATGGACCAAATTAAAGATCTTGATAATCCGCGTTTTATCGAATATGTAGACGATGAGTTAAAGCAGAATTACGATCGCCTTGATCTTCGTAATAACTACTCGCTGATGGTTGTTCCGGGGTATATGGGTTCTAATAAAGTATTAGAAAGATGGGGCAAGATTGCGCATAACAATAAAGCGATGCTGGTAACAGATTTTGCCGATTTAGATCAGCCGGATGATGTACTCGATTTATTTACTGCAGCAAACTTTACAGGAGGCGATGCTTTTAGATCAAATGTGATCATGACCTGTAACTGGTTGGTGGGCCGCGGTAAGGTAGCTGAAGTGGGAGAGGAAGATGATCTTACTGTGCCGGGTTCGGCAGCTTTGGCAGGTAAAATGTATTACACCTTAATGTCGCAGGTTACGGCGGGTAAAAAACATGGTGCTATAAACGAGGTTGATGGTGTGAAATTTGATTTGAAGAAAAGTGAAATCTCCCATTTAGAACGTGTAGGTTTAGTGCCAATGGTTAACGAGTATGGCAAAGTAATGGCCTTCTCTGCTAAAACACTATTTAATGGTGATAATATTGGTTTACAAACCTATTCAGTGGTACGTGTATTCGATTATATTACCAAAGTATTGTTTGATTTCCTGAACAGAAGAGCGTTCGAAAACTGGACATCTAAAACCGAGCAGGACCTGCGTGGCCAGATTGTTAAATTTTTGGATGGCATACAGGGTGCTGACCGTTTGATTGAGCGTTTTAAGATCATGCGTTTTGAAAGAGATGAGCAACAAAAGGATAGAATTCACCTTGATATCCATATCACGCCGTATTTTCCGGCCAAAAGTTTTGTGGTTAAACTAGATGGACATAAAGGTGAGGATGAAAGTACTACCTGGAGTTCGGAATATAATCAGCAATAGTTTTTTGATAGCTGAAAATAAAAACCCAACCCTTGCGTTGGGTTTTTTTATGGGACATGCACTACACTTAACAAATTCTTTATAATTTTGTAACGCATCGGCCCAATCAGATTAATCAAAAAAAATGAAGCAAGTACTTATCCTGAATGGGGATATCGAAAAAAACGCATCTACAAATTTCCTGATTAACGCCTATAAGCAAGGTGCAGAAAGTGTTGGCGCTACCGTAAGGGAGTTGGCCATTATCGATCTGATTTTTAATTCGAACAAGCTGTTTAACAATAGACAGATTGCCGAGTTAGAACCCGATTTGCAGAAAGCCTTGACGGCGATTAGGCAAAGTAATCATGTTGTGCTTTTTTGTCCGGTGTACGTGGATCATATTCCGGCAAAGATTAAGGGTTTTTTTGATCGATTATTTATGCCCGACCAGATCTTTGCTACTCAGCAGCAAAATGTAAATAATAACTTCAGTGGCCGCTCTGGAAGAATTGTATCCATTTTAGATGAGGCAACCTTTAAGGAATGGAAAGCAAATAAAAAAACTACCTACCTTTCCATCAAAAAAGTAGTTTTTGAAAAATGCAAAATGAGCCCTGTGCTGACCAATACCATAGGCGAATTACATTCTCTTGAAAATCATTATAGCCAGAAGTGGCTGGCTAAGATGGAAAAGTTTGGGTCACAACTGATCTAATGTTGCCATATTTTATTCTAAACAAAGCTCAGTTTGCATCATTTTTTGATTCCCTAGACCATTTTAATTTAAATCGACTGTTACCCTGAACCAAACCCCGGCGAGCTCACGGAGGGTAATTTATTTTAAGGTCTTCCCTGCTTAATAAATACTGACCAACAAATGGTCATAGCTAAATTGAAAATAGCATTCCTACCTGTAAAGTATCCGCTTGAGAAATGATTCCGCAAAGTGGTTTGTAAAAGGGTTTTCAAATATTGGTTATGTTACTTTGCCAAATATGTTTGGTAAAACAAACAAAAAATTGTCCTAAAATGCCACAATGTGTGTATAAACGCTACAGTTTTGTAGCGTTCTTATGATGGATGTGTATTTGTAACACCCAATATAGATTCGGGTTTTTCTTCACATTTTTTTTACAAATCAGTCCCATTAACTACATTTTTAGGGCTTAAAGATACATTTTTAGTTTTTCGCAAATTGATTAGCGCTTATCAATGAGCAATATACATCAGGTTTGGCCTGATATTTGGTCGATACGTCACAGTAGCGGAGGCTACTAATAATCAAATTTTTAACCTTTAAATTTTAAAACTATGGCTTTCAAAGCTAGATTAAATTTTTCGGGCAAGGAGTACGATGTGCTTCACTGTGCCTATGCGTTAAAC
>Ga0182008_10000820_pt1 | contig 21690 bp, 19 predicted proteins | sample Sormic07211129_1_FD_120482 | JGI IMG/M metagenome (GOLD analysis project Ga0182008, IMG submission 120482) | Rhizosphere microbial communities from Sorghum bicolor, Mead, Nebraska, USA - 072115-129_1 metaG | ecosystem: Host-associated > Plants > Roots > Rhizosphere | place: USA: Nebraska...
CGATCGAGCGCGTCGGCACACTCGTGACGAAGGCCCTTGACGCGATCCGCGCCGCGGGCGCCACGAACGTGTCGCTATTGTCCGGAGACGGCACGCTGGGTTGGCGGGAGTACGCGCCGTACGATGCGATTCTCGTGACCGCCGGATCGCCCGCGGTGCCGGCGCCGCTAGCCGAGCAGCTCGCGGAGGGGGGAAGATTGTTGATCCCGATCGGTGACCGTGATGAGCAGATTCTCGTGCTGTTCACGAAGCGAGGTGAGGAGCTCGAGCGTCGTGACATCGGAGCGGCGCGATTCGTCCCGCTCATAGGCAAGTACGGCTGGCCTTCCTGACCGCGGTCTGGCCAGCTTCATTTATCGCATCGCAGGCTGGCGCCAGAGAATGATGCTTCGCCGCGCCCTCAGGAGTGCTCGATGGAAGACAGCTCGGAAGACCTTCCCAAGCCCGGACGCCGCACCACGGCGCGGCCATTCTTCTCACCTCGCCCGAGCGCGGCTGAGAGTGCGCCGGCACCACTGAACCTTGTGCGACGCAGCTCTGCGCAGCTCTTCACACCGCCGGGCTCGACACCGTCGACCGTGCGCAACGACAAGGCGCCGAAGAGTGAAACAGCGCCGGTCGAGATGCCCGCGAATACGCCGGTGTCGGGTGATGCGGGAGAGTCGACCGACGTCGACTTCGAGGGAGACTGGACTCCAGCACCGCTGCTTCACTCCGAGCGAGCTCTCGAGATCGACTCGTCGCACGTGAAAGCCAACAGAACCGGTGACGATCAGCTCGTCGTCGAACAATACGAGCCCAAGGTCATCGAGCTCACGGCCGCCGCGCCGGACGTCGAGCCCGAGCACTCGATCGAGGTGATCGCATACGACGACGCAAATAGTCTCCTGAAGGCGACGACGATCGATGGAAAGGATCCCGAGGTGGACGGACTGCGACTCGAGTCGACGGAGTTCTCCTTCGAGCGTGAGATTCCGCCCTCGCGCGGGAGCGCCTACGGATCCTGGACGGCCGAGACGTTTGCCGGGAACGAGAAGCATGATGCCGAGGGAGCAGCGCAGGTGGATGAAACCGAGGCCACGATTGACGAGGAGACGGCGGGAGAGCCGGTGAATTCCTCGGAGCGCGAGCCCGCACCGATGCCCTCCGAAATTGCGCCGCCCTGGATGGGTGGAGCGGGCGCTGTGAGCGCGCGCTCGCTCGAGGAGCTGAAGGAGTCGGAGCCGTGGGATCTCACGCCCTCGCACGGACTCGACTCCATTCCCGATGATATGGAGATGAGCGCACCGTGGCCGACATCGAGTGCGGGCACTGAGACACCGGGGCCCGCTTCGACAAGCGAAGCGGCGTCGTCCCGCAACGAGATTGCCGACGCGCTTGTGCGCATCGCGGCGCGCGTTCGCGATGGGGAGCTCGAGGTGCAACAGACGGCCGACATGACCGACGAGTCGGTGCTGTCGGCGGTACTCACGGCTTTCCTTCGCTTGCCCCGTTGAGTGAGGTCTTCGCGCACGTCGAGGTGACGGGCCGCGTGCAGGGAGTCGGCTTTCGCGAGTTCGTGCGCACGATTGCGCAGCGGCTCAACATTGCGGGATGGGTTCGCAACCGCGAGGATGGTGCGGTCGAGCTGGCTGCGTTCGGAAGCGCGAGCCACATCGAGACGCTGCTCGCAGCCGTTCGTCGAGGTCCTGCCGGTGGCAGCGTGGAGCACGTGCGCACACTTCCCATCGACGAGCGCGACTCGATGCCCAAACCATTCGTCATTCGCCGGTGAGATCATGACTGATGCCGCACGCGCGGAAATCGACCGGGAGCTGCGGCCACTCATCCGGGAGATCCCGAACTTTCCGAAGCCAGGGATCGACTTCAAGGACATCACACCGCTGCTCGCGAATGCCGCGGCGTTTCGACGTGCAACCGAGGCGATGGCGGCGCCCTTCGCCGGCGACTCCATCAGCCACGTGATCGGCATTGAGAGTCGCGGTTTCATCCTCGGCGCTCCCATCGCGCAGCATCTGAGCGCGGGCTTCGTTCCGGTGAGAAAGCCGGGAAAGCTTCCACACACGGTGGAGCGCATCGACTATGATCTCGAGTACGGCACCGACGCGCTCGAGATGCATCGCGACACACTGCAGTGGGGGCATCGCGTGCTCGTGGTCGACGACGTGCTCGCGACGGGAGGGACGCTCAAGGCCACGTGCGGCCTCGTCGCGCTCACGGGTGCTGAGCTGATCGGCTGCAGTGTGCTGATCGCACTCGCGAGCCTCTCGGGGCTGACATCGATGCGGCATTGGCGCGTGCACACGCTGCTTCGCTACTGAGCGGGATCGCGGGAGCACCCTGTAACACATCGTCCGCTGGCGCTACCTTCTGGACGCCGCCATGCGCATTCTGACGATCACGCACAATTATCCGCGATGGGATGGCGACAGGGCAGGCGCCTTCGTTGCGCTGCTCGCCTCGGAGATCGTCGCGCTCGGACACCAGGTTCGGGTGGTCGCGCCGCACGCCCCGGGCGCGGCGCTTCGCGAAACGCAGCATGAAGTGGAGATCGTGCGCGCGCGCTACGGCCCCGACGCGCTCGAGCGAGTCGGCTACACGGGCGCGCTGCGCCAGCCCATGCGCGCCACGCTCCTCGCGCCGCTCATGTTGCCACCGTTCATCGGTTGCCTCTGGGCACTGGCCGCGCAGGAGGCGCGCGATTTCCGGCCCGACGTCGTGCACGCGCACTGGTGGATGCCCGGTGGCTGGATCGCCAGTCGGATTCGTGTGCCGTACATCGTCACCTGCCATGGCACCGACGTGCGCCTTCTCGATGGCTCGTTCTGGCGCGCGCGCGCGGCACCGGTGCTGCATCGCGCGTCCGCGGTAACGACTGCCTCCGAGTTTCTCGCGCGCGATGTCGCGCGATTCTTTCCCGAGATCACGAGCAAGACTTCGGTGACGTGGATGCCAATGAATCTCGAGATGTTCGAGCGAGGTGCGAGTCTCATGAAGGTGTCAGCTCCGAGGATTCTCTTCGCCGGGAATCTCATTCCATCGAAGGGTGTCGATGTGCTGATCAAGGCGGTCGCGCTGCTGCGCGACCGAGGCATCTCGTGTGAGCTGCGGATCATCGGTGCCGGGCCGGAGGAGTCGCACCTCAAGGCGCTCGCCGCGCAACGCGGTCTCGGGGCGATCGTCACGTGGTCACCCTTCGTCGCGCAGCACGATTTGCCGAACGAGCTTGGGCAGGCGACCGTGACGGTGCTCGTGTCACGCGGGCAGTCAGAGGGATTGGGATTGGTCCTGGCGGAGGCGCTCCTCGCGGGGAGTGCCGTGATCGGTACCGCGGCAGGGGGAATCCCGGAGGTCGTCGTGGATGAGCAAACGGGGCTCATCGCGAAGGACGGCGATGCGTCCGACCTCGCTCGCCAACTCGAGCGCCTGCTCACCGACAGAGCGCTTCGTGAGCGGACGATCGCAAATGGCACGGAGCGAATTCGAGCGCAGCATGCTCCCGTTGCGGCGGCTCGGCGCGTCGCCGCACTGTACGACACGGTGGCGAAGGGCGGTCCCACGCGGTAGCTATTGCGCATGAGTCTCGCCTGCAAACTCCTCGGCCCGGACGACATTTCGATTCTGGAGCACCTGGCCCGCAACGATCCCGATTTCGATCTGGAAGGACGGGGAAAGCCGCTGGATCCGCTTTCGCCCTCCGCTGCGCGGCGTTTCCTCGCCGATCCCGCGGTGCTCTTCTGGGTAGCGCGAGATGGCTCACAGATCGTGGGCTTCCTCTACTGCCTCCTGGTGCCACTTCGCTCGAGCGATGAGCAGGAGCTATTGCTCTACGAGATCGGAGTACGCCTCGACTGGCGCCGGCGCGGAGTCGGCCGCATGCTCCTCGATCACATGGAAGGGTGGATGCGCACCAACGGCGTGTGCGAGGTATGGGTCTGCGCCGACAATCAGGCCGCGGTGAACTTCTATCGTGCCCGCTCGTTCACGGTGGCCGAGCCCCAGCCGGTGTACATGACGCATCGGGTGCGCTGAGTCGGCGCGAACAAGCAGCGAAGCTGATCGTAGGACACGCCGTGTGCAGGGCTTCTTGTGCAGACCGTCGGATCGAAGCTATTCTGGCAGGTACCTCCAACCTCCATTCCTACCGTCAACGCGGTGCGTTCTCGCCTCTCCACCACCCCCGATGAGCTGGCAGAGAACGAGGCGCGCTTGCGTGCCACATTCGATCTCGCGCCGGTAGGGCTCGCGCATCTTTCTCCGGGCGGTGTCTGGCTGCGGGTGAACAGGCGCCTCGAGGAATTGCTCGGGTACGGGATGGCGGAGTTGGTGGGCACTCCCGTGGAAGCTGTGACGCACCCAGACGATCTCGCGGCCGATCTCCGCGCGCTCGTTCAATTGCTCGTTGGCGAGGAGCACACGACCACACTGGAAAAGCGGTACGTCCGCCGGGACGGCACTGTGTTTTGGGCGCGGGTCGGCATCACGGTGGTACGTCGGGACCGGCAGCCCTTTTTTCTTGTCGCCACCGTTGAAGACATCACCGCGCACAAGGACGCCGTCACGGCCCTCGAGCGGCGCGAGGCCGAATTCCGCTCAATGATCGAGCACGCGCCGGACATCGTGGCGCGGTTCGATCTCGAGCTCCGTCATCTGTATGTCAGCCCCGCGATCACGTCTGCCACCGGCCTGCTTCCCGAGCAGATGATCGGGCGCACCAATCGCGAGCTCGGCATGCCGGCGAGTCTCGTCGACGTGTGGGAGCGTGGGCTGCGGGAGGTGATGTCTTCCGGCAATACGTGGGAGACGGAGTTCTCCTTCGAGACGCCCATCCCGTCCATGGGCACGACGATGACCAAGCGGTACTGGGGACGCGTGGTCCCTGAGCGAGATACTGCGGACCGTATCGTGGGCGCTGTGAGCATTACGCGCGAGCTGACGGCGCGCCCGGACAAGGGCTCGTCGAGCGCGTCGCCGAGTCGGCCCGGTTGGCTGGTGGACACATCGCTCGTGCAGGCAATGGAGGCTGGCGGCGTTGGAGCCTGGTGGTCGGAACATCCTGGCGGTGCGTTCTGGGCTACCCCGCGCGCCCTCGCGCTGCATGGGTTCTCACCGGATGCGAGCATCTCAGCCGCTGAGGCGCTCGCGCGTACGGACCCGGAGGATCTCGCGCGAGTGCGTGCGGCGGCGGACGACAGTATACGCCGCGGCGTTCCCTATCGTGTGGAATATCGCGTGCGCCACGCGGGAGACGTCGTCAGGTGGGTGCGCGCGGAAGCGTCGGTCGTGAAGACTTCGGAAGGAACCTCGCGCCTCGTGGGCGTGGTGCGCGACATCTCGGACGAGCGTGCGCGCGTGGCCGCGAGTCCGGCGCAGAATGAACAAGGTGCTCCAGAGACGGGCGAGCCACGGGATGCGGCGATCCGCTTCCGCCGAATTGCGGAATCCGGGATTGTCGGCGTGTTCTCGTGGACACTCACCGGCGGGATCGAGGACGCCAATGATGCGTTCCTGGACATGCTCGGATACAGCCGGGACGATCTCGCGCGGGGACGCATTGACTGGCGACGGATGACGCCCCCGGAGTGGGCAGCCGCCGACGCCGAGGGCGAAGCTGAGCTGCTCGCGACCGGGCGCCATCCTCCCTTCGAGAAGGAATACCTGAGTGCCGCGGGGAAGCGTGTGCCGGTGATCATTGCCAGCGCCCTCTTCGACAAGTCGCGCGAGCGCGGCATCTGCGTGTGTCTCGACAATACGGAGCGCAAGCGCGCCGAGCGCGAGCTCGCGAGGCTGTTGGAAGTGGAGCGCCGCCTGCGCAGTGATGCGGAAATCGCTAATCGCTCCAAGAGTGCTTTTCTCGCCGCTATGAGCCACGAGCTGCGAACGCCGCTCAACGCGATCGGCGGATATGTGCAGCTACTGTCAATGGGAATTCGCGGTCCCATCACTCCGCAGCAGCAAGATGATCTCGTGCGAATGGAGCGCGCACAGCGCCACCTCTTGACGCTGCTCAACGATCTCCTCGACTTCGCACGGCTCGAGGGCGGCCACGTGTCGTTCGACGTGCAGTTGATCGATGTGTCGGAGCTCATCCGGGATGTGGAGAGCCTCGTCGCGCCACAAGCCGCGGCGAAGTCGCTCGCGCTACTCTACGATTCGTGTCCCGCTGGGATCATCGCCTGGGCTGACGCCGAAAAGATTCGCCAGGTACTCGTCAACCTCCTGAGCAACGCGATCAAGTTCACGCCTCTCGGGGGAGAAGTGCACGTGGAGTGTGAGGCGGGCCCACGCTTCGCAGTTGTCCGGGTTCGCGACTCTGGAATCGGCATCCCGTCCACACATCTTGCTGACATCTTCAACCCGTTCGTACGGGTCGAGCAGAACCGAGTCGGGTCAACGGAAGGCGTTGGTCTCGGCCTCGCTATCTCCAAAGAGATCGTGTGCGCACTCGGCGGAGAGATCTGGGCGGAGAGCGTCGAAGGGCAGGGCACGACGATGTCATTCTCGTTGCCGCGTGAACGACGCACGCCGATGTAAGGCGAGAACGAGAAAGTCCGGGCGAGCGTTCATGCACTCGCGGTGCAACTGCGAACGTGCTCACGGGATGCGGCGTCCACGTGCCTATCTTTGTCGCGACAGCTTTTTGCGAACTACGAACCATCCTCCATCAAAAAGAGGATGCATGACGAGTCGATGAAGCGCGATACGCAATAGCGTTGCTCCCGACGGAGATCAACGTAATTCTACGCTCGAACGACGGTATTGATACGCGTCCGATGCAGATGAGCTCCAACGCCGTTATCGTCTAACTCGTACACCGAAACGAATTGAGCTCTGTTCTTCGGGCCTAGTTAAATTGAAGAGAGCTGTGCGATCACGGGCTACCGCTCCAAATGCCAGTGGCAACCGGTACATTTTCGGCTCTGGTACCTCGAAACAACATGAAGTAAAGCCCGTAAACGTATGGCTCATAAGGCCCCTGTAGCTCAGGTGGATAGAGCAGCGGTTTCCTAAACCGTTGGCCGGGTGTTCGAGTCACCCCAGGGGCACTAGAGACTCGGTGCAATGCTCGCGCTGCGCCCGTCGTGCGTTCATCGCCGGGCGAATTCGCTCGCCTAGTCGGATGATTTCGCAAGCCCAGCGAGCTCCTCGGGGCAAACGAGCGGCGCGAACTCTGCCGGGTAGGGCTTCGTGATCAGCATCTCCGTCGTGATTCCCGCGTTCAACCGCGCCGCCACCATCGGCGAGGCGCTCTCGTCGGTGCGCGCACAGACGCGGCAGCCTCTCGAGACCCTTGTCGTCGATGACGCGTCGACCGACGGGACCGCGGAGGTCGCCGAGCGCGAGGGCGCGCGCGTGATAACGCTGCCCGTGAACAGAGGTGCTGCAGCGGCGCGGAATGAGGGCATGCGTGCCGCCGTTGGCGACGCGATCGCCTGGCTGGATTCCGATGACTATTGGGAGCCATCGCACCTGACGGTGGTCGCCGGGTTGCTTGACGAATACCCGGAGGCCGCCGCAGCCAGTGCCGCCGTTCGAATGGTCGGCAGCAGGTCGGGGATCTGGAAGGGGCGCATTCCCGAGGGATCTCCGTGCATGGTGCTTCGCGAAGCCTTCCGGGATTGGCTGGCGCCCACCATCTCGACCGTGATACGGCGCGATGCGCTCATGTTCGTCGGAGGATACGATGAACGGGAGCGCTACTCGGAGGATTTCGACCTCTGGCTGCGTCTCGCACGTCACTATCGATTCGTTGCGTCACGTGAGGTGACCGCGTGTTGGCGATGGCACAGCGCTCAACTCAGCTCCGAATCGGAACGACAGTTGTGCGCGATCTACAAGTTTCGGATTCGCACGATCGAGGAGATTCGGCGAGAAGACGACCAGTCTCTCCTCGATGACCTTTCGGAAATACTGAGAGCCCGCTGGGCCGACGATGTACAGCGTGCGTGGGACAAGGGGCAGCCCTGGTTGCTCCAGCAGCTGGTAGCGATGGCACCACGCATTCCCGGGTTGCCATCCACCGAACGACTGAGATGGGAGCTTCGTTCGCGAATTCCCGGCAGCGCGAGACCGCTCGTCCGTCGCGTCCTGGGCATTGCGCGATCGGCCGCGCGACGCACCTGACGCACTTCCTCTTGCACTCTTACAGAGATCTTTGAGCGCACTTCCATGAGCGAATCCATCGGCGCGCGCCCTTCTCGCAAGCCGGACCCGATCGTATCGGTGATCGTGCCTGCGCACAACGCGGGGAGGTATCTGAGCGCCGCGCTCGACTCGCTGCGCGCGCAAACCGTGCGCGATCTCGAGATCATCGTCATCGACGATGGATCGAGCGATGACACCGGTGATGTGGGACGCCGGCACGCATCGGAGGATCCCCGTGTTTGCGTGATCACCAACGAAAAACCGTCGGGGCGGCCGGCAGCCGCACGCAATGCAGGACTTTGCGCCGCACGCGGGAAGTACATCGCCCTGTTGGACGCGGATGACACGAGCATCCCGACGCGGCTCGAAAAGGGCATTCGCGCCATGGAGCTCACAGGCTCTCGATTCGCCTTCGCGGACGTGCAGCGGTTCTTCGAGGATTCGGGTACGCTCGCCCCGGACGGCACGCTCGCGCTCGCCGGTTTTCTCCAAATGGCGGCGCCGTATCTCGAGCACGTTGCTGATGATGTGTATCTCTGCTCACAATCGTTCAGCGCATTCCTGCTCACGTATGTCGCAATCGTCACATCAACCGTGATGTTCGATCGCGAGCTCCTGACGCGGGAGCAAACGTGGTTCGATGAGTCGCTCGTCTACTTCGAGGATCTCGATCTCTGGCTGCGCTGGGCCGAACACACTCGATTCGTGTACGTGGACGAGGTCCAGGTCATCATGCGCAAACATGGGACGAGCCTCACCGGAAGTCAGCCGCTCGAGACGCGCATGAGCGGAATTGCGGTCAGGCGACAGCACCTGCAGCGGCTCGCGTCCAGAATGTCCACCCGCGAGTTGGAGGCGGCCGAGCAAAACATCAGCGAGCTGCAATTCCACGTCGCCTATGCGCAATGGTGCGCGGGCCGCGGCGATCGCGCGCGAAAGTGGTTCCTGGATAGCTGGCGCTCAAAGGCCACCGTTGCCGCGGCTCTGGGGTATCTCAAGGCTTTCGTTCCGCGCGAAGCCGCGCTCGACCTGTTGGCCAGCCTTCGTCGTGGAATCGCCGGCGGGGCGGGTCGCTGACGCGGTACTTTTCGTGCGTAAGGTCGGGAGCGGTATATTTCTTCGAGCAAGCGCGTCCAAACGAGCCTTTTCGGCCCCTTCCGGGCCTCGGGACGCCCTCAACCACCTCAGGAATGCTGGCTGACTTGAAAGGCGCCTCCGTGGAGGTGTGGCAGCACCGTGAATTGCTGGAGCAACTGACCAAGCGAGACATCAAGCTGCGCTACAAGCAGGCGGCGATGGGTTTCGCGTGGGCCATCTTCATGCCGTGCCTGATCGTCCTCTCCGGGCTCATCATCCGGTTCGCCATGGCGCAGATCTCCGGACAGGCGCTCCACTCGCGGGACATCGCCAACATCGCCATCAAGGGCGTCGGGTGGTCGTTCTTTGTCGGCGCGCTCGGCTTTGCGACATCCAGTCTGATCGGAAATTCCAATCTGGTCACCAAGATCTACTTTCCCCGCGAGGTGCTTCCGCTCTCCTCAGTGGCCGCACAGGGATTCGACACGTCCATCGGCTTTCTCACGCTCATCGTCATTCTGCCATTCCTCGGAGTTCGCCTGCACCCGAGCTTCGTGTGGGTTCCGCTGCTGCTCGTTCTTCTCGTGCTGTTCACGACGGGAGTCTCGATGTTCCTCAGCTGCGCGAATCTTTTCTTCCGCGACGTGAAGTACATCGTGCAGGTCGTGCTCATGTTCGGCATCTTCTTCACGCCGATCTTCTTCGAGCCCGCCATGCTCGGCCCACGCGGCGCGATCTACGCCACGATCAATCCGCTCACGGGCATTCTCGAGGGCTTGCGAATCGCGGTGGTCGAGGGTCGGGACCTCATGCATCCGATCACTGGTATGGTCAAGGGAGTGGAACGCCAGATCTGGAATCCGTGGGAGCTCGTGTACTCGGCCGTGTGCGCCGTGTCCATTCTGCTCGGGTCCACGCTGATGTTCCGCCGCCTGCAGCCGCTGTTCGCCGAGTACGTGTGAGGACTCATGTCTGACGTGGCGATTCGGATGGACGCGGTATGGAAGAAATTCCACCGGGGCGAGAGACACGACAGCCTGCGCGACCTCATACCCGCCGCCGCGCGTCGCCTGCTGAAAGGCCCGCAGCCCGCCGGCGAGCTCGGGAAGGATGATTTCTGGGCGCTGCGCGATGTGTCCTTCGAGGTGAAGCGCGGTGACGCGCTCGGCATCATCGGGCACAACGGTGCGGGGAAATCCACCCTGCTCAAGATCCTCACGCGCCTTCTGCGTCCCACGCTCGGCAGCTATGCGACGCAGGGACGCATTGGGGCACTCATCGAGGTCACGGCCGGCTTTCATCCCGACCTCACGGGGCGCGAGAACATCTATCTCAATGGCTCGATCATCGGCATGAAGAAGGCGGACATCGCACGGCGCTTCGATGCGATCGTCGACTTCTCGGGCATCGGCGAGTTCATCGACACGCCGGTGAAGCGCTACAGCTCCGGCATGAACGCACGCCTCGGCTTCTCCGTCGCGGCACATCTGGAACCGGAGGTGCTGATCGTCGATGAAGTGCTCTCCGTGGGCGACTACACGTTCCAGGGGAAGTGCATCCGCTGGATGCAGAATCTTCTCGCGAGCGGAACGACGGTCATTTTCGTGTCGCACAACATGGACTCGGTGCTCTCACTCTGTAATTCGGCACTGATGCTGGACCAGGGCCGGGTTGCGGCGAAGGGTGATTTGAAGAAGGTGATCGGCGAGTACTACAAGAGCGGCGGGCGCTATCGGCCCGAGCTTCTCGCTGAGCCGCGCGCGCGGACCGTGGACTTCGCGGCGCCTTCCGGGGGAGATCTCCTCGTGGAGCCGGGAGAGCGCGTCTCGTTCACGCACGTACTCACGGCGCTCGCCGACGTCGAGATCGGCCCGGGATTCTTCATCAATCGTGGCGAGAAGGCCGTCGTCGACACGACGTATGCGCGCATGCGCGGACACCCGCTGCGCCTCAAGGCCGGTGAGACGGTGCAGGTGGAGTGGAGCCTCGCGTTCAATCTGCCGGCCGGCGTATACGAGGTTGGCTATCATATCGGCAACATCGCCGGCGGATACCACGAGTATCAGAGCCGCGCGTGCATCGTCACCGTCGGAGACGATCCGCGCGTCAAGGGCGACTCGTACGTCGCTCTGCGTCTCGAAACGCAACGCGTGGACGACCCCGAGCTGCAGGTGACGGCATCGCGTGCAGGCGTGCTGCCCTGAGGGGTCCGACCCGAGCGGACCGCAGCTGAATCACGGTCGGTCAACACAACCCGCGCAATCAGAATACGAATTCGCCCAGGCTCAGCCTGCGAAGGAAAATTCGCGGCAGCTGGGCAACGCTCGCTGCGCTTGCGGGAATGCTTTCTGCGCCGGAGGCGCCCGCGTGATCGGCTGGTTTGATCAGCGTATTCAGTTAGCGGGTGCAGGTTGGTGTGATGGAGCAGCAGCCGGACGTATCAGTAGTGATCTGCACGTACAATCGTGGTGCGCTCTTACGGAACTCGCTCGAACATCTGGCCGCACAGCGGCCCGGCGACGCCCGATTCGAAGTCTGGATCATCAACAACAACTCGAGCGACGATACACAGCAGGTCATCGACGAGTTCATCGCGGGTCGCAAGGATTGGCACACCCACTTCGAAGAGCGGCAGGGGTTGTCATTCGCGCGAAACAGCGGAATCGCGCATGCGCGAGCACCCATCGTGGCCTTCACCGATGACGACGTCGCGGTGCGACCGGACTGGATCGCGCAGATCGTGCGCACCATGCGGGAGCATCCCGAGGTCGAGTTCATCGGGGGAAAGGTTCTTCCTCGCTGGCACACACCGCCGCCGAGATGGTTGGGCCGCTGCAATTGGGTTCCGCTCGCGGTGACGGAGCACGGGGATGAGCCATTCTACGTCTCGATCCAGCGCCCATGGTGCCAGATCGGAGCGAATCTCGCCGTTCGTAAGTCGACGTTGGAGCGGGCAGGTGGGTTCAGCCCGGACTTTCAGCGCGTGAAGGAGGGGATCGGGTCCACCGAGGATCACGAGTTTCAGTTTCGGCTGTGGAGACAGGGCAAGCGCGGAATGTACGTTCCGACCCTGGTCGTCGAAGCGGAGGTGCAGGAGGATCGATACAGCAAGCGGTATCATCGGAAGTGGCATGCGGGCCATGCCCGCTATTGCGCGAGGATGGGCACGGAGAGAATCACCGATGACATGCCGGAGCTCTTCGGCATGCCCGCCTGCTTCATTCGACTGATAGCGTCGCACGCTGCCGGATGGATCAAGTCTGCGGCGAGTGGCCGGTCCGATCGCGCATTTCTGCACGAGAACAAGATCCGATTTCTCATCCACTACGTTCGGCAGTATCGCATCGATCGGCGAACGAACGGGATCAAGAACACGATCACGCGGACGGCGCACGGCGTGCGCGAGCTCCTACGCCGAAAGTTCTCTGCCGGACACCCGGCTACCTGAACTGTTGCGGAAATATTTTCGTGCGCACGGCGAGGGTCAGCGCTTGCGCACGCCGGGGCAGCGGCACCGACGCATTCGCGAGGACGCCGGACATCTTCTCGTCGGGTCGAGTGCGCAGCATCTCGAGCACGGCGTCCCGGCCGTGCATGTTGGGCTCCCTCTGCTGGCGGTATAGTGCGAGCGCGGAGGTGATCTCCTCGGCGGTGTGCGCTCGCCAACAGCCCTCCAGCGGCCACGAGTAGATCGCGTAGAGCCCTCGCAGCAGCGCCTCCATGAGCATGCGCGGAAGGCCGTCGTGCGCCGTTATGCGGAGCACGCATCCGGCGCGATTGTAGAGGGGTCGCATGTCCGTCACCCAGCCAAGGCTCTCCACGTTCGGATACAGCCCGAGCGCGTGCGTCCGATCGGCGACCACGATGAACTCGAGATCGGGATTGGAAGCGATCACCGGTTCCATGAGATCGATCCGGTAGAACTCCTTGCGCGTGTCCGGCAAATAGATCAGCACCGGTCGCACTTGCTTCCCCCACCGAACAATGCTCGGCGGTACGAGCCCTGGATCCAGCACCGACGGAACGAATCGCGCCTTGATGTCGATCGTCGCCAGCTCATCCACCAGATGAGGAGCGACGGCGACGTTCTCGGATACGATTCGGTTCAGCCGCCGCGCATGCTCGCGCACTTCCGGTCGCGTGATGGCATTGAGCACGTCCGTTCCGACCCACCAGCGCACGATCGGCACATCCATCGCAACCGCCGTTGCGAGCTGGCTCAACACGTACACCTCGATCTCCCCATACGTGACCAGCACGATCGCTCTCGCACAGCGCACCAGCTCAACCCACTCGCGCCTCGTCAAGCGGTCCGCACGAACGAACTTCACGCCAACACCGACACCGGCAAGCGCCTTGGCAAGCGTGAGTGAGGGCGCGGAGTTCTTCGGCGCCTCGCCGAGAATGATCACATAGTCGTCGCTCGACCTGGCGTCTGCCATGCCGCTCACCGGCCGGACGATGTCTGCGTTTGCATCGATCATGGATTCTGTCTTCCGGTATTCGCGCTCGACCGCAACCACTGAATTGCCGACGAGAGCTTTCGCCGCATGGGCCCTCCGACCTGTGCAGTCACCGACTGCGTGTCGATGGGAATGGTGCCGAAACCCGACTTGAAGCTGCGAAGACCTTCCTCCTGTGGGCGAGCTCCACCGAGGTAGAAAACCTCTATGCCTTCCGACTGCAATACGAGTGCGCTCTCGAACCGCAGAAAATGCGAGGCGCCGATGCCCATCCCTTCCTTCGAATTCCCGGAGGATTCGGAGTATGCGCCTGTGGCCGACCTCAGTATCAGCAGGGACGATGCCACGTGATCGCCCAGCATTGCCTGGAACAGCTCTCCCGCACCCGAGGCGAGAAGAGCGGCCGAGCCCGCACGCTCGAATTCGAGCGACACGTCCTCGCCCCTCGACTGCCTGCGCTCCATGGAGTGGATGTGCAGCGCGATGTGTGCGTCGATGGCGGCATCGGAGTGGCCGCGCCGCACGATCAGGCCTTTCCTGCGTCCCTTGGAGATGCGCTCCCGGTGACTTTTCGAAATTCGTGGCAGGAGCTCGAGATCCTTGAGAGGCATCGCAAACTCGGTTCGATCGATTCGTTCGAGCTCTTCGGGCCAAGGTGGAATTCGCGATTCCGGAGTGGCGAACGTCGAGAGCTCGAGGTCGGTGACCCCTTGCTCATCGATGAACGCGCGGAGCCCGGGCCAGAACGGGGAAGCGTCGTCGACCGATGGCGACGACGGAATCGTGAGCGTGCGATTCACACGACCGCGCTCCAGAAAGCACAGCGCGGCCGCGCGCATTTCTCCCGCGCTCTCGAGATACAGCAGCCACGGCTCGCGGCCGAGCATGCGCTGAGATTGCAGGTAGCGCGTGGTGAGGAAGGGGTTGTCCGGATCGGTCGGCGAGGCGCGATCAACCATCGCATCGTCGGCAGGCAGCGCGAAGAAAGTATCCATCGCTCCTACGCCTTCACACCTTGCTCTCGCCCGACCGTCGTCGGGCCCGCAGGCGCATCGCTCGTGCGCCCCAAACGCAGCGCCTGCGCGAGCTCCCCGACATAGTGCCTGATCTGCACAATGGTCGCGTTCACTTCACTCGGCGACGTCATGTAGGGATCGGCAATCTCGTGCGCTCTGTACGTGCCGGACGCGTTGATGCCACCCAGCAACAGCAGTTTCCTTTGCGCTGCTGGAAAGGCGATGGCGATGTTGACGTAATTGAGCTCATCCATCGCGAATATCACATCATGCTCGGCCACCAGCCTGGGCGTGAGTCGAGTGGCGCTGTGATCGTGCAGGGAGAGTCCGAGCTGTTTGGCCGCTTCCTGTGCGCGCACATCCGCGGGGCGGCCATCGTGCGCATGCGTGCCTGCGGACGAGACGCGCACGTTCGTAATTCCAGCCGCGCGAAGCTCGTTACGCAGAAAGCCGGCCGCGGCTGCACTCCGCATGATGTTTCCGTGACAGACGAAGAGTACGGATTGAATGGGGCGGGGAAGTGCGACCGCGCGATTTACGCCGGCCGTGCGCAGGAGTCGCCGCTTGACGTACGTACTGCGGCGCTCCGGCACGAGCATTCGCGAATCCCTGATGATCGAAAGCATCGATTTCGGTAGGATCGCGCGCAGCACCCACTTGACGGAGTGCTTTGTCCACCGGAACAGCACGTGCGCAACTTCCTGCACGGCGGGGATCGGGTCGCTCCAGCTCCACATCGCGGACCTCGTTCCTGGTGCGAAGTCGGCTAGCAGCTGATGCATCGCATCGCGCATCGAGATTCGATCCTCGGGCTCTTCCGCGAACACATGACCGGCGCGCTCGAGCGCGCCGGCGGTCCAGCGAACCCGCAGCCCGATCGGATAGCTGGATGGCGGTGCAGGGGTGATCCCCTGCGAGAGTTGCCAGGCATAGAGCGGAAAGTCGACGCCGGCGGCTTCGTTGAGTGGGAGCGATCCCCAGAATCGTCCATTCACCTCCATCAGCGCAGTCTCGCCAGTCGCGGCATCGTGTCGAAATTCCACCATTGCCACCCCATCCCACTCGAGCGCGCGCAACAGGCGCGTCGAGTAGTCGAGGAGCTTCGGATCGACCGCCTCCGATATGGCCACGACGGCGACACCACCCGATGGAGGATTCTCCGACAGCCGTCGATGCTGAAAGCTCGTGAGGACCTCGCCTCGTGCCATGAGAAGCTCGATGCCCACCCCCTGTCCGCCGTGATACGACTGGAAGAGCAGTCCTTCACCGAACCTCGTCTGCGTGGCGAAGACGGCGCGCAGCTCATCGGCACTCGCGAACGTGCGCGTCTTGAACGGGTGGGTCGACTTGCGACTCTTGTCGGCAGGCTTCGCAATCACGGGAAAGCGCATCGTCGCGAGCGCGGTCTCGAGCTCCGCTGAGCGCACAATCGTCACCGACGTGGGCACGGGAACGCCAACCTGCATTGCGACGTCAAGCGTGATCGCCTTGTCGAGCACGCGCTGCACGATTGGCGGCGGAGGGGCACCAACGGCGCAGATCTGCGAGAGCTCCTGGTACGCCGTACACACGACCTGCAGCGAGCTGTCGCTCGTGGGCACGACCCAGCGCACATCCTCGGCTCGCGCGAGGTGCGCCAGCATGCCGGCCGACTGTGGGAGGTCGCCCTGTAGCTGAACGGTCCCGGCGAACGCGCGCGACCACACGCGCAGCGGCTGACCGCGAGGCGCGGCTACGATGCAGCGCACCCCGGCGCGATGGAGCGATCGCGCGATCGTGACCAGCTTGCGCGGCTCTGCTCCTACGACGATGACGGTGGGAGCGACCCCTGCTCCACCGCGCCGCGCGTGAGCAGGGGATCGCGACGAGCTACGCACCAGTGCGGCCAGCCGAGACGCTGAGCTCCTGCTCGAGAAGATTGGCGTCGATGAAGAACTTGCACGCCCAGCTCAGATACTCGAATTTTCCGTACTCGCCGTCCACGGGGAACGATCCCTTGACGCCACCGCGAACCTCGGGCTCTCCGTCCACACGCACGCGGGCCCGCACGTACGCATTCGCGCGTCGACCCGCATCGAGGAAGGACGGCTCGCCCGTCATCTGATGGAGCAGCAGCCAGCAGTGCGCGAGCTGCGCCGATCCGGTGAGACACGCCCAACGCACCGCTCCGGTCCAGTTGGGGTTGAGCCGCCCGGAGATGAATCCGTTCGCGCGAAGCGCGGACATCGCACCCTTCGCGGTGAGCAAGGCAGCGTCGAGCAGCACGCGGTCATTGGAGAAGCGATATCCCTCGATCAGGCCGCGGAGTGCATAACCGATGGTGTGCGTGAGTGGCCGCGAGGAATCGTTCAGACAGCAGTCCGCAAACCACCCATTCACCCGCTGCTTCGTGAGCGCCCACTCGATGTTTTTCAGCGCGGCTTCGGCATAGCCGCGACCGGATTCCACACGCGCCGCCTCGAGCAGACCCCATGCGACATGAGTCTCGTAGGCCTTCTCGCCCTCCTTCGCGAACGGCGTCGGATGCTTGCGCCATGCGCCATCCTGATCCTGCGTGCGCACGAGCCAGTCGGCGGCTCGTTGCATTGCCACGCGATACTCGTTGCCGAGCTTTCGAACGCCGCACGCGAGCCCGATCAGGATCTGTCCCGTGTTGAAGGTCACCGGCACCACAGGTGTCTGCCCGATCACGCCGCCCTGAAATCCACCACTCTCGAGCTGAATCGACACGAGCCAATCGAGCACGGCTCGAGCGCGCTCGCGATAGACCTCGTTCCTGGCGCCAGGTTGCCCACGGAGAAGAGTGGGGACGATGTAGCCGCTGGTTTCCGGGTACGAAGCGCGCCAGCCGGCCACCAGACTGTAATCGCGCGCGATTCCGCCATCGTTCGAGAGGGAGTTGTCCTGCGCTGTTCCCAACCAGTTGAGCGCAGCAGTAACGGAGCTTTCGATGCCGGGGTCCGTCAACGTGCCGGCGCGATGATCTCGTCGCGATTCCGTTCGCGCCGCCGTCGGCAGGGAGAGGTCGTCGCGAACCTTGCGCGCCTTGTCGAGCAGTGCGTCGATACCAGATGTCATGATACAACCAATGTACGTTTGTCCACTATCTTACGGCGAGCGGTGATGTGGTTTTCCCTATTCAACAGATGTTTGTTGTGATCGATATCACGTTGGCTGTTGAAAGGTGGAGGGCGTCGCGGTTCCGCTCGCTGCGCGCGCATCGAGAAGGTCGGCCCGGCGCGAGCTTCCTTAGCGGAAAGCATGCCTAAGAAGCCGAAATCCGCGGGCATCTCAGAAAAAATCCGCCATGGGACACGGAGGGCGTTTCGTCGATGACTCATTCCGGTAACGACACGGCCGACATCCTGGCTGCAGTGGAGCCGGCGAGCGCGCTCGCGATTGGGGGCGTGCTGGGTGCGACGACATTCTTCCTCTTCGCACTCCTGCTCGGCCCCCGCGCCGCGATGGCGGTTGCCGGAATCGCGACGGTCATCGCAGTCCTCCGGCGGGTTCCCGTCGCAGCGATTGTCTTTGCCGCGGCTACGGCGCTCGCGGCTGTTGCGCTTCTTTCGTCGACTGGTGCGCTGGTCGGAGCCGCTGCGGCGTTCGGCGTTGCACTCGCGATATTGGCGCGTTCCCGAATGCGCTCGCGCATCGTGGATGCGATGAGCGGGATGCACGAGTCATCGGGCAGCGAGGGCGTGACCGGCGCCTAGAGATCGAGCTCCCAGTCCTGCCCCAGCTGCTCGCTGCCGAAGTGAGTGTGCGCCTCCTCGCGCACGAGGCGAAATCCATTCGCGACGTAGATCGCTCGAGCTGCGTCGAGCACGGCATTGGTCCATAGCGTCACCTTCTCGTAACCCGCCTCACGCGCGAACTGCAGGCACGTGTCCACGAGCCTTCGCCCCACGCCCATGCCGCGCGCGCTGGGCTCCACAAGCAGCAGCCGCAGGCGGGCCACGCTCTCGGAATGCCGCACGAGAAAGATCGAGCCCGCGCGCACGTCATCGAGCCAGGCGATCCAGCAGCGCTCGCGCTCGGGATCATGCTCGCGCATGAATTGCGCGACGATTTGTGCGACGAGCGCCTCGAAGTTCGCGCTCCAGCCGTACTCGTCGGCGTAGATCTCCCCGTGGCGCTGGATCACCCATCCCATGTCGCCAGGGCGGGGGTCGCGAAGCTCCACCGTCCGTGACTCGGGCTCGACGCTCCCGAGAACGCGCTCGATGGAGTTCATGGCGCTCACGAGCGCGCGCTGCTCCTCGGGCGAGTGATCCTGGAGCACATCCGCGATCTCCGCGCGTGCTCGCGCATCGAGGCGAGCGAACGCGCTTCGCCCCTTTTGCGTGAGTGCGAGATTGGAGCGGCGGGCGTCCGAGGCGGATGGGCTGCGCTGCACGAGCCTGCGCTGCTCGAAGGATCGAAGCATCCGACTGAGATATCCGGGGTCGAGACCCAGAGTTCGACCGATGTCGGTAGCGGTGGAGTTTCCAGCTCCCTGGGCGAGCTCATACAGCACTCGAGCTTCTGTGAGCGAGAATGCGCTGTCGAGCAGCCCCTCGCGAAGTGCGCCGATCTGCCTGGTGTAGAACCGATTGAAGCGCCGGATGGCCGCGACACGGGCCTCGAGAGGCGTCTCGGTCACATGTGCGCCGAACTGAGAGACACGGAAGAGGGCACGCGTCACGATAACGGTTAAGTTGACTTTGTCAATTAATCGCGGAATGGGTTCGCCGGAGACATGCGCCGTTCGACAGCACCGCGCATCATTCGACACGCGAATGGCCGGGCGCAGTTACTTGCATGCCGCGTCGTCACTTAGCTATACTCATGTAACCCCAGCCGACAATCCTTTCCGCGCAGACCTCGCGAGCGGGAAAGCGCATTGCCTCACCTCACGGAATGACATGCCCGCTAAGGCTCGTCCGGATGTCGAAGAACGCGTCGATTCTTTCGTAGATTGGCTCGAGCTTCATTCGCGTCAGCTCATGTACGGCTCGATCGCGCTCCTGCTGATTGCGGGCGGCTTCTGGTTTTATCGTCAGTCGAGCGCGAAGCAGGCGCAGAGCGCGTCGACGGCACTTTCGGAATCCGAGGCGGCGATTGCTTCAGGGAATCTCCCGCTGGCTCAGAGTGGCCTCGAGAAGGTCGTCCAGCGCTATGGCAGCACGCCGGCCGGCGCGCAGGCGCGCGTGCTGCTCGCGCAGGTGCATTACGAGAAGGGCGAGTATCAGCAGGGCATGAAGGAGCTCGAGCCCGTGACGTCGGACAAGGACGCGTACACGGCGGCCGCGGCGCTCAACCTCACGGCGGCCGGGCTGGAGCAAACGGGCAAGTATGCCGACGCGGCGGCCACGTACGAGAAAGCGGCTCAGCGCGCGCCCTACAAGATCGACCACGACGTGTACATGGCGAGCGCGGCTCGTGTGCTGACGACGGCCGGCAAGACGGACGAGGCTCGAAAGATCTGGTCGGCGCTGGCGAACGATGACCAGAGTACGGCAGCGGCGGAGGCGCGGGTGAGGCTGGGAGAGCTGGAGGCAAAGGCGGGTGGCGCGGGTTGATGCCAGCGCCCGGTTCCTGGCACACTGAGGCGCCCCGAAACGGGCGCCTTTCCTTTGCCCCCTGAGCCTAGAGCTAAAGCGGTATGTGAGGGGTAGCTTCGGGCTCGCTGCCTGAGCGGTCTGACGCGACGGTGGCGCAACAGGTCGCCAGGAAGTTCGTACGTATAAGATACATTATGTAAACTAAGGGGTGGGGAGAAATGTGGACAACAGCCTCCTGCGCCGCTGTCCACTGCACCGCAACTCTACACCTCATATCGACTTATCTGGGTTTCGACCGTCGTCTGGGCCCGGTCCACGGCTGGCGAGCCCGGCAGGTCATACTTTGTGCTCGCTGTCGACTACTCCGCCAGCTCGCCAGTGAATACGATGCGCCCTTCGCCCGCCAATGTGGGCCTCCAGGACCCCCCTTCCGGTGCTAGCCAAACCGTCAGCGTCCGGCCCGAACGCGTGCGGAAGGACGTGCGTTCGGCGGCCTCGCTCCATCGATTCAGGAGGATCGCCGAGGCGATCGCTCCGGAGCCACAGGCCAGCGTTTCGCGCTCGACACCGCGCTCGTACGTGCGTATCGACCAGCTCCCGTTCCGCTCGGATACGAAATTCACGTTCGCGCCATCAGACCTGTAACCCGAACGCCTGAGCTCGCCTCCGCGGTCGTTCACCCGAACCTCTGCAACGTCGTCGCAACGCACGACGAGATGCGGTACGCCGACCAGCGCGAAGCCAATGCGGCGCTCGCCGGACATGGTGGCGAGCTCCGACACCTGCTCCGATACGTGGCTCACTGCAGGCAGATCGATCTCCGGCCCGAGCTCGCCTTCCCGCGCCGGCACGATCCCGTTGTCGGTCTCGAGCAGCAGATCACGCGTGTGCGCGACTCCCAATTCACGGGCGAGCCTGGTGACGCACAGCGTGGCGTTGCCACAGAATGCACGCGATCCGTCGGCGTTGTAGTAGCGCATGGCGAGCAGCGCGCCTGGAGTGGCCGCCCTAGCCACGAACACGACGCCGTCCGCTCCTACTCCCGTGCCACGCGCACAGAGCGACTGGATGACCTCTGAGCGCTCCTCCGCCGGGCCGCCCGCCTGCTCTCCTCGCACGTCGAACACGACGAAATCGTTGCCCGACCCGGACATCTTCCAGAACCTGCGCCCCACCATCAGATCTTCCCGGTGATCGTGCGCCAGCGCAGCCGCCACACCATCCAGATCGCCTCCATCACGATCTTCCGCGACATTTTGCTCTGGCCCTCGGTGCGATCGTGGAATACGATCGGGATCTCGACGATCCTGAAGTGCTTTCTCCACGCGAGGTAGCTCACCTCGATCTGGAAGCCGTAACCGTTCGAGCGCACGGAATCCAGGTCGATCGCCTGCAGAACGGACCTGCGAAAGCACTTGAAGCCGCCCGTGGAATCGTCGAGCG
>Ga0182008_10000821_pt1 | contig 21644 bp, 17 predicted proteins | sample Sormic07211129_1_FD_120482 | JGI IMG/M metagenome (GOLD analysis project Ga0182008, IMG submission 120482) | Rhizosphere microbial communities from Sorghum bicolor, Mead, Nebraska, USA - 072115-129_1 metaG | ecosystem: Host-associated > Plants > Roots > Rhizosphere | place: USA: Nebraska...
GAAGGGTGAGGGGTGTCGCGCCGGTCGAGCCTGGACCCGACGAGATGGCAATACATTACTTTTCAACTATTCAGATGTCAACCTTAGGAATTACCCTCGGCCCTACCCCCTGGTCTTCGCGCTGGCAAACCCGAACCCGGAGATCTCACCCGAGGATGCCCGATCGGTCAGGAACGACATCATCATGGCCACCGGGCGTGCAGAACGTGCTTTGCTTTTCGTACATCTTCCGCGGCGCGCTGGATGCCGAAGAGATGCTGCGGTTCGGCCTGAAGCCGAAAGTGGCTCTGCTGTCGCATTCCAACTTCGGCAGCAGCAACTCGCCCACGGCCTCCTGAAGACGGCAGCCGGTGGAAACATGCGATGCGGCGAACCAAGGCAACGTTGATCGCGGCCGGAGACGCGGACGCCATGCTGCGCGCTCCGCCGCCGCCAGTCCGTATCGTCGACGCGTCAATCCAGCGCCATCTGGCGCGACTCTCTCGGTGCAAGCTCGGCCTGAGCTACAACTTGTCGCCAGCGAGCAAGATCGGCCTGCATCCTCTGCCCAAGCGCGTCGGCGCTTCCTGGCTCGGCGCGTGCACCATGCCTCTCGAAACGTTCGACAATCTCTGGATCGGCCAGGACCTCGTTAAGCGCCCGATTGAGGCGATCGATGGTCGCCGCGGGCGTACCGGACGGCGCAAACAGGCCGTACCACTGCACGACATCCACCCCCGGAACGCCCAACTCGGCCAGCGTCGGCACGCCGGGAAGGCCTTCCAGGCGGCTCGGTCCTGCCACCGCCAAGGCGCGCAACTGTCCCGCACGTATGAAAGGGCAGGCCGTGAACAAGCTGGGAAACATGATCTGCGATCGTCCGTTGACCGTGTCGCCAATCGCAGGTGCGGCGCCCTCATACGTCGCGCTGGCCATCGACGTTCCGCTGCTGAGCTGAAACAGCTCGGCCGCGAAGTGCGGCGGCGTCCCGTCGCCGGCGGATGCGTAGCTGAAAGACCGAGGCGCGCCCTTCAGCCGGGCGATGAGCGTGTGCAGGTCGGGGGCGCCCGTGTCCGGATGAGTGACCATCAACGTCGGCGAAGAGCCCACAAGTCCGACCGGCGCGAAGTCGTGAACCGGGTCATACCCCAGCTTTTGCAGCGCCGGATTCATCGCGTGCGTACCGACGTACCCGAACATCAGGGTGTGTCCGTCCGGCGCGGACCCCGCCACGTACTCGCTGGCAACGGCGCCGTTCGCGCCGGCGCGGTTGTCGACCAGCACTTCCTGGCCGAGCAGCGGGCCGAGCTTGGCGGCGATGATGCGAGCCATCGTGTCGTTGCCGCCACCGGCCCGCGTCGGCACGATGATGGTCAAGGCTCGTTGCAGGTCAGACGACCCGGCGTCCTGTGCTTCTGGACGCGAGAACACGTAGTCGGGCAGATGCAGGTCGCCCTGCATGATCTTTCGCGCAGTGCGAACGAGGGCAGCGCGTTCGACGGTCGCGGCGTCTGCACTGCCCTTCAGTTCAACTTCGACATCGATTTGCCCGGCGGGATGCAGCACCACCAGGCTATGACGTCCGGGTTCGCGCGCCAAGCCACTCGCTACCGTTCCCGGCAAGGCGAACGCGCTGGCGACGCCGATAGCTCCCGTCACGGCATGTGAAGCATGGCATTTGCGCGGCGTGAAGTAGCGCGAGGTGATGCTGCCACTCGCCTCTCCCTTGCTGACCAGCACAGGCTTTGGAATGACACTGTTCGATACGTCGCCGAGGCCCATCCTGCGTCCGGCCTCCAGGCGAAGGATTTCCAGCCGTTCAAGGAGCGCAGTGTTCGCATCGAGGGCTGCCGGCTTCTCCCGTCCCGTCACGCCGAGATCGCTTGCACGGACGATCATCAGCGGCATGGCGGCATCGATGCAGGTCACCTCGGTACCGTCGATCGTGTCGATGCGCTTGCCCGTCGGGAAGATATGACCGGTGACCGCACCCCACGCATCGAGGAAGTTGAGCAGGATGGGCGCCGCGGTGCCGGCCACGCCATCGATGCGCGCATCGCCTTCATAGGTCACGCGCCCGCCGGGCGTGCGCACCGTCACGTCGATTCGCGACCCGGTATTGACGTTGTAGACGCGAACGCTCGTGGTGCCGTCCTTTGCGGCGATCAAGCCCTGTTCGATCGCGAAGGGCGCAACCCCCGAGAGCATGTTCCCGCAGTTCGGCCGCGTGTCCACCGACCGATGGCCGACGCCGACCTGCGCGAAGAGATAGTCGATGTCACAGCCCGGCTGCGACGAGCGCGACACGATGGCGACCTTGCTGTTCAGCGTGCTGCCGCCGCCCACACCGTCGAGTTGGAGCGGGTCGGAGGCGCCGATGGCGCCGATCAGCGCCTGGTCACGGGCCTCGTCGCCGTCGGGCAGCCACTCGCGCAGGAAGAAAGGGCCGCGCGACGTGCCGGCGCGCATGAGCACACAGGGGATGGAACGGTTCATCTCAATCCGCGGTGATCTTGGCGGCCTGCACCACCCTCTTCCACTTGACCTGCTCCTGCGCCACATAGGTGCGCATCTGGTCGGTCGTCATCGTCGAGACTTCGGCGCCGTGGTCCTCGAGGCGCTTGACCACGCTCTTGTCGGCGAGCACCTCATTGAGCACCTTGTTGAGTTGCTCGATGATCGGCTTGGGCGTTTTCGCAGGTGCGAAGATCCCGTACCACTGCGAGACGTCGACGTCGGCGATGCCCTGCTCCTGGAGCGTGGGTACGTCGGGCATGAGCGCCGAGCGCTTGGGACCCGCAACGCCCACCGCTCTCAGCTTGCCGGCCTTGACATACGGCATGGCCGTGAAGAGGCTGGGAAACATCACTTGCGTCTGGCCGCCGAGGGTATCGGTGATGGCCGGCGCGGAACCCTTGTAGGGCACGTGCAGCATGCTGGTGCCCGTCGAAAGCTTGAACATCTCGGCCGCGAAGTGCGGCGCGGTGCCATTGCCGGCCGAGGCGTAGCTGGTCTTGTCCGGTGCGGCCTTGAGCATCGCCACGACCTCCTTGGCGCTGCTGGCTTTGACGGCCGGATTCACCACCATCAGCGTCGCCGACGATCCGACCATGCCGACCGGCTCGAAGTCCTTGACCGGGTCGTAGCGAAGCTTCTGCAATGCCGGGTTCATCGCATGAGTGGCGATGTAGCCCAGCATGAGCGTGTAGCCATCTGGCGCTGCGCGCATCACATACTCGCTGGCGATCGCGCCGTTGGCGCCGGCCTTGTTGTCGACGATGACGGGCTGCTTGACGATGGCCGACATGGCCTGGCCGATGACGCGCGCCATGGCGTCGTTGGCGCCCCCCGCCGCCGTCGGGACCACGAGGGTGATCGACTTTTCAGGAAAGGCGGCGACTGCGCTGCCGCAAGCCAAGGATGCCGCCAGCGCCACGGCGCCGAGGAGGCGAAATTTCTGGGTCTTCAATTTGTCTACTCCGGTGGATTGTCGAGAACTGGGAACCTGGAGGCTCTTGCTTGGCCTTGATCGAATGTTCCACTTTTGGAAGCCTTCTGTGAATTGCATGTTTATGATCTATTGATGCACACTGTGGATCAGTGACACTGCCTCAGGAGCCCATGCGCCATGGCCATCAACTTCAATCTGAACGATCTGCAGGCCTTCCGGGCGGTGGCCGAGCTCAACAGTTTTCGCAAGGCAGCCGAGGCGCTGCATGTGTCGCAGCCGGCCTTCAGCCGACGCATCGAGAAGCTCGAAGAGGCGCTGGGCGTGCGGCTGCTCGACCGCACCACCCGCCGTGTGAGCCTGACTTCGGTCGGCCGAGACTTCGATCGCAAGGTGCAGCAGCTCCTGGACGACCTCGATCACACGTTGCTGGGCATCCGCGGTGTGGCGGCAACGCGCATGGGCGAGGTGACGATCGCCTGCGTGCCGTCGACCGTCTACTACTTCCTGTCGCAGGTCATCTCGCGCTACCACGAGCGCTACCCGAAGATCCGGGTGAGGGTGTTCGACGCCAGCGCCAACGAGGTCCTGTCGGCTGTGTCACGCGGTGAGGCCGACTTCGGGCTCAACTTCGTCGGCGGGAAGGAGCCGGACATCGAATTCAAGCCCCTGCTGGAGGAGCGCTTCGTCGCGGCTTGCAGGCGTGACCATCCGCTCGCCAGGAAGCGGCGGGTGAGCTGGACCGAACTGGCGCAGTACGACTACATCTCGGTCAGCAAGGCCTCGGGCAACCGGCTGCTGCTGGACCAGGCGCTTTCGGGCCTGGCCGGGCGTCCGCAGAGCATCTACGAGACCCAGCACGTCACGACGATGCTCGGACTGGTGGAGGCGGGCCTGGGCGTGGCGGCGGTGCCGTCGATCGCGATGCCGGATGCGGACCATCCGCTGCTGGTGAGTGTTCCGCTCTACGACCCGGTGATCACCCGCAAGATTGGGCTTATCCGTCGCAAGGGGCGGACACTTTCCCCGGCCGCGCAGCAGCTCTACGCGTTTTTCTCCGAAATGAAAGCAAAGCGCGGCAAGCCGGATGGCCGCCGCGCGGTGGATTGAAAGCCTGAAGCGGGCGCAGCCCGAAGTCCGACGCCTCGGCTTCAGTGCGCCGGGCCGGTGTGGCCGAGCGGCAGCTGCAGGTCTCCGGACCCCTCCTCGAGCTCGTGCTCGGTGTTCGCATAGTTCGCCGCCAGTTCGCGCTTCAGGACGTCCCGGTCGCAAGCGTTTTCCCAGATGGAGACCACGATACAGGCCACGGCGTTGCTGATGGTGCTGGTGAGCGCCCGAGCCTCGGACATGAAGCGATCGATTCCGACAATCAGCGCCACGCCGGCCACTGGAAGATCAGGCATGACCGTGAGCGTGGCCACCAAGGCGACGAAGCCGCTGCCCGTCACCCCCGCAGCGCCCTTGGAAGTGAGCAGCATGATGCCCAGCATCGAGCCGATCTGGAGCCACGACAGATGGATGTCGCAGGCCTGGGCGATGAACATCGACGCCAGCGTGAGGTAGATGGCCGTGCCGTCGAGGTTGAACGAATAGCCTGTCGGAAGCACCAGCCCGACCACGCCCTTCTTGCAGCCCAGCCGTTCGAGCTTGAGCAGGAGACGGGGGAGGACGGGTTCGCTGGATGAGGTGCCGAGCACGACCAGCAACTCTTCCTTGATGTATCGCATCAGCTGCCACAGCTTGAAACCGTGAAGGCGCGACAGCACCCCGAGCACCACGGCGACAAAGAAGATGCAGGCCACATAGAAGGTGCCGATGAGCAGCCCGAGAGATCCGATCGACTTGATGCCGTAGCGCCCGACGGTGAACGCCATCGCGCCGAATGCACCGATCGGCGCCAGCCGCATGATGATGCCGAAGGCCGCGAAGAGCATGTGCGAGAAGCCTTCGATGCCCTCGAGCACCGGCTTGGCGGCTGTCCCGATCTTGGTCAGGCCGAACCCGCAAAGCACCGCGAGCAGCAGCACCGGCAACACCTCGCCTTCAGCGAAGGCGCCCACGAACGCATTCGGGATGATGTGCATCACGAAGTCGGTGAAGCCGTGGATATGCACCTGATTCGCGAAGCGGGTCGCCACGGAGGCGTCGAGGTTCTTCGGATCGATGTGCATGCCGGCGCCCGGCTGAATCAGCAAGACGGTGACCAGGCCGGTGATGAGAGCCAGAATCGTCAGGGCATAGAAAAGTCCCATCGCCTTGAGCAGGGTCTTGCCGATCTCCTTGGAGTCGCCCAGGGAGGTGATGCCGCTCACGATGGTGCAGAACACCACCGGCGCGATCATCATCTTGACCAGCTTGACGAAACCGTCGCCGAGCGGCTTGAGGGCGGCGCCGAACTCGGGCCAGTAGTGGCCCACGGTGATGCCGAGGATCAGGCCGATCAGGACCTGCACGTAGAGCAGCTTCAATAGTCTTCGGATGTTCACGATGTTGTCTCCAGATTCAGGTCGCACAGATGCGTACCGGTCTGTGCCGGTTTGGTCGGTGGTGAATGGCGGGGTATGACTCAGCGGCGCGCCGCGAGCACGCGATCGACCATGACGCCGGCTTGGCCCAGGTTGTTGGCCGGCTCGCACATCGCATCGAGTTGGGCCCGCGTGACATGCTTGTTGACCTCCGGGTGGTCGACCAGGATCTCGACCAGCGGCCGGTTGTCGGCGAGCGCCTGGCGACACAGGTCATACACCAGGTCGTGGGCATATTCACGGCCGATGTACGGGCCCAGGCCCATCATGACGGCCTCGGACATCACCAGCCCGTTGGTGATGTCGATGTTGGCCCGCATGCGGGTGGCATCGACCTCCAGGCCCTTGAGGATGAACTTGGTCTGCTTCAGCGCACCCGACATCAGGCAGAAGATCTCGGGAAGCGACACCCACTCGATCTCCCAGGGCCCGGTCGAGCGCTCGTGGTCGGCCACCATCGCATCCATCAGCGCAGCGGCATGCTGGCGCGCGACCGAGATGTTGGCGTGGATGTAGAGGCAGGAGATCGGGTTGCGCTTTTGCGGCATGGTCGACGACGAACCCCGGCCCGGCGCGAACGGCTCGAAGACCTCGGCGACTTCGGTCTGCATCATCAGCTTGACGTCCATTGCAATCTTGCCGAGCGAGCCCCCGACCAGCCCGAGGAAGGCACCGACCTCGGCGATGGTGTCGCGCACCGTGTGCCACGAGATCAGCGGCTGGGCCAGGCCCAGTTCCTTCATCAGTCCGGCCTGGGTTTCCATCGCGCCCTTCTCCAACGAGGACAAGGTGCCCGAAGCGCCGCCGAACTCGCCCATCAGGACGCGCGGCTTGAGCTGCTGGAGGCGCTCACGGTGTCGGTCGATGCCGGCCAGGATGCTCGCCATCTTGTAGCCGAAGGTGATCGGCGTGGCCTGCTGCAAGTTGGAGCGGCCGATGACGGGCGTGTCTCGGTACTTCTTCGCCAGCGCGGCGAGCGCATCGCCGATCTCGTTCAGATCCTGCTCGACCAAGGCAAGACCTTCGCGCATCTGCAGCACGGCGGCCGTATCGGTAATGTCCTGTGTCGTCGCGCCCCAGTGGCAGTATTCGCCGAGCTTGTCCCGGCAGTTCGCATTGATCTGGTTGACCACGGCAATGATGGGATAGCCGATCTGCTCGGTCTTGGCCTTCAGCTTGGCCCAGTCGATCTGCGACAGATTGCAGTTGCGCACGATTTCGTCCGCCGCTTCCTTCGGGATGATGCCGAGTTCGCCCTGGACCTTCGCGAGGGCGCGCTCGATGTCCAGGTACTTGGCGGTGCGGTTCTCGTCAGACCAGACGTCGCGCATGCGCGCGTCGCTGAACATGTCGCCGAAGATGCGTGAATCGATGATGGTGGAGGCCATGATAGGTTGTCTCTTTCTGCGGTGGGAGTTGGTGAACGGGGTCAGTCAGTCGCGGGCCAGGGCCAGCGTGCGTTGCGCCTGCAGCACCACGGGCCGGTCGACCATGCGGCCGTCGAGCCGGGCGGCGCCAGGCGATGACGCATCGGCAACCAGGACACGCTGGGCCCAGTCCAGTGCCTCTGCGCTTGGACGCAGCGCGGCGTGGATCGGCTGTACCTGGCGTGGGTGGATACACAGCTTGGCGCCGAAGCCAAGCCTGCGCGCATCGGCAAGGTCCGACAGCAGACGTGCTTCGTCGTCGAGTTGGGGCGTGACGCCTGCGACGGGTGCCGGCAGGCCCGCCAGGCGCGAAGCGATCGCGATGCGGCTGGCGGCATAGCCAAGGCCGGAGGCGTCCGTCGTGATGTCCATGTCGAGGTCGAGTGCGAAATCCAGCGTGCCGAACACCAGGCGTTGCGCACCGGCGGCCGCGATGCGGTTCGCTTCCGACACACCACGTGCGCTTTCAATGAGAGCGAGGATGCTGGCGCCGGGCAATGCGGCTTGCGTCTCGGCGATCTGCTCAGCGGACTCGGCCTTGGGCAAGAGCACGCCGATCCCATGCGCGTCGCCGAAGGCCGCAAGGTCTGCGGCAAACCAGGACGAGTTGGCATCATTGATGCGCACGACGATGCGCGATCGGCCTGCGGGCGTTGCGCTTTGCAGCCATCCCGTGACAACGCTGCGTGCAGTGGCCTTGTCGTCGGCAGCCACGGCGTCCTCGAGGTCGAGAACGACCTTGTCGGCGCCGCTGGCCAGCGCCTTGTCGAAACGTTCCGGGCGCGTTCCCGGCACGAACAGGTAGGTGCGTGCAGGCGGCAGCAGTTCGGCGGGCATGACGGCGACCTCAGACGGCTTTGGATGTGTGAAGCCCGGCGATCTCGGCCGCGCTGTAGCCGAGTTCGGCCAGGATCGCGTCCGTGTGTTCGCCGAGCGCAGGCACCGGGTCCATGCGGGGGCCGGTATCCCAGGTGCCGGGCGGCAGCATGGCGGGCACCGGCCCCACGGCGGTCCCGACTTCGGTCCAGCGCCCTCGCGCCTTGAGCTGCGGATGTGCCCAGACCTCCTTCATCGTGTTGACCTGGGCATTGGCGATCTGAGCGCGCTCGAGTCGCTCCACCACCTGCGTGCCAGTCAGCGGCTTAAAGGCATCCAAGATGATCTTGCGCAATGCTGTGCGCTCCGCCACGCGCTTGAAGTTGGCGGTGAAACGCGGATCCTTCGCGAGATCGGGCTGCTCCAGTACGTTGTCACAGAAGCTGACCCATTCGCGCTCGTTCTGCAGGCCCAGCATCACGGTAGTGCCGTCGCCGGCCGGGAACGGGCCGTAGGGATAGATCGTCGCGTGGCTGGCGCCGGTTCGCGGCGGCGGCTCGGCTCCCTCGAACGCGTAGTAGAGCGGGTAGCTGGTCCATTCGGCCAGCGACTCCAGCATCGAGATGTCGATGCGTTGCCCCTTGCCGGTCTGGCCGCGCTGCAGCAGCGCCGCAAGGATGCTGCTGTACGCGTACATCCCGGCGGCGATGTCCGCGATCGAGGGGCCCGCCTTGCAGGGCTCTTCGGGCGTGCCTGTGACGGAGACAAAGCCGGCCTCGCTCTGGATCAGGAGGTCGTAGGCTTTCTTGTCGCGGTACGGACCCGGATGGTGCGGGTCGTCCCCGTAGCCAGAAATATCGCAGACGATCAAGCCTGGCTTGGCGCCGGACAGCTTGTCGTAGCCCAGGCCGAGGCGCGTTGCAGCGCCGGGTGCCAGATTCTGCACGACGACGTCGGCCTTCTCCATGACCAGGCGCTCGAGAATCGCCGCTGCCTCGGGGTGCTTCACGTCGAGCGTGAGGCTTTCCTTGGAACGGTTGGTCCAGACGAAGTGCGACGCCAGTCCGCGTACGCGTTCGTCGTAGCCGCGGGCGAAGTCGCCCGAGCCGGGGCGCTCGATCTTGATGACGCGGGCGCCCAGGTCGGCCAATTGGCGGGTGGCGAAGGGCGCGGCAATCGCGTGCTCCAGCGTGACGACGGTGATGCCCTTGAGTGGCTGCATGAGTTGTCTCTCTCGATGGTGTGGGTGGGGGTCAGCGCAATACTGCGGTCGCGTCCATCGTCAGCCAACCCTCGTGGTCCGAGGCCCAGAGACGGATCGTCTTGCCGTCGGCCTCAGGTCGGCCGTTGACATGGAAGGCGTTCAGGTCGAAGGTCGGGCGGACCGCCTTGAAGCGAAAGCTCGCCACCTCGGCTTCGGGCAACTGGCGCCGCAGGAGGTCCATCAGCAGTGTCGCGATCAGCGGACCGTGCACGACCAGCCCCGGATAGCCCTCGACCTGCGTCACGTACTGGCGGTCGTAGTGGATGCGGTGGCCATTGAAAGTGAGCGCCGAGTAGCGAAACAGCAGCACGTCGTCCGGCACGATCTCGCGGCGCCAGGCGGCGTCGGATGGTGCGGATTGAGGTGGTGGCACGACATCGTCCGGGCCCTGTGCTTCGCGATAGACGATGTCGTGGAACTCGACCAGTGCCGGCTCAACCGCCTCGTTGCAGCGCACCTCGTGACGCACCTTCACGAATACGAGCTTGCCGGTGCGGCCTTCCTTCGTCGTGACGTCATCGATGGTCGAGGTGCGCACAACACGGTCCCCCACGCGGATCGGGGAGCGGAACTCGAACTGGCTGCCGGCCCACATGCGCCGAGGCAGGGGTACCGGCGGAAGGAAGCCGCCACGCTTGGCATGGCCGTCGGCGCCGATTTCGCTCTGCCGATGCATCGGCAGGAAGTACAACCAATGCCAAAGTGGGGGAAGCGTGGTGCCCGCAACCACCGGCGCCGCGGGATGGTCCAGGGTCGCGGTCAATGCGACCACCGGGGTGGGGTTGATGGTGTCTTCGATTCTCTCGCTGCGCCCTACCCACGATTGCAGCTGATCTTTCTGTGCGTCCAATCTTGTCTCCTTTGCTGACTGCACCAAGCGGCAGCAGTTCTGGGGAGCAAGTGTGCGACGCAGGCTACGTTAGCGGAATTGCAATGTTTGTTCCTATTGATGCACGCGGCGCAATAAACGGCTCGCCCCCGATGAACCAGCAGGCAAGACGAACTTATCCAACGCGAACTTCAGGACCGCAAGCAAAGTCCTCGACGGGGTTGCTTGCACCCAACGAGGAGGTCGACTCGAAGGCGGCGCCGGAACCCGATCGATCTCGCCCTTGATCGAGGGGTCGAACATCTTGATCGAGTGCGTATCGTCCTTGTCTGCGAGCAAGGTGCTTTCCGTGTCCAGTACGAAGCCGGCCGCCTCCACCTCCTCGCGAACGGATACCGGCTCAATCCGATGCAGCGACTGAGCGTCGCTCGTGCCTGCGCCGACGGCGGCGGCGTGGTCTACGATCACGTAGAACCCCCCGGGCTTCAGCCGCTCAAAGCAGGGCGTATGGCGCTGCTCCCGGCCTCGTGACAGCTCGACAGTGGAATGTTAGGTAGCGGGCGCTCAATCTCGAGATGTCTACTACTGCTTCGGGCCGAAGAGCCGCAACCAGTCTGAAGCACGCGTTCGGGTTTGGACCTCGAACTGGAGTTGCCGGCCAGGAGCCGTCCTCCGCTAGTGACCGCTTTCAGCGCACGAACAGGTTCACCCGCAAATCCGGGCGGCGCCGGATGGCGCACGGAGCGTTTGGCCAAAAAGGCGCGCAACTTTTGCTCGTCGAGCCCTCAACCTTCGAAGGGTTCGTTGGTTTCTACGCCATCTGGACTGGTAACGGCTCCGGTATGCGCCGGGACTGAGGCCCATGCGCGCACGAAACAATCGTGAAAAGGAGCTCCCATCGTTGTACCCCACCTGCAGGGCGATCTGTTCGACCCCCTGATCACTGGCTTCCAGGAGCGCGCGTGCCGCCTCGATCCTCAGATGCTGCAGATAGGTCAGGGGCGATTGATCGAGCACCGCGTTGAAGCGCCGTATCAACGTCCTTTCGCTCACAGCCAACTCGGCAGCGAGTTCGGACATGCGGACGGACCCGGACATGTTCCTTTGCAACCAGTGCTGTGCTCGGTGAACCACTGCGTCGGTGTGGGCGATGTCCGCCAGCAACGGCAGGTACGGCGTCTGGGTCGTCTGGCTAACGTCGATCAGCATGCTCTTGGCGCATTGCGACGCAATCGGCGGTCCGCAGAATCTCTCGACGACCCGAATCGCCTGTAGAAGATAGGACGCCGAAGCGCCCGCGCAGAGCAAACGGTCGACTTCCGTCAGCACCGGCTGCATCTGCAACTCAACGCGTGGGAAGCGTGTGCGGAACTGCCGCTCGAGCCACCAGGTCGTGGTGGCGATGCGGTCGTCCAGGAGACCGGTCTGGGCGAGGATGAACGTACCGGTGCAGTTGGCGGCCAGCCACGCGCCGCGACTCCACTGCGACGTGAGCCATGCACAGGTGGCGGGCTGGGCCTTCAACAACAGATCAAACTTCCGGTGGCCCGCGTAATGCAGGCTCGGGATGAAGACGAGGTCGTAGTGTTCGCGCGCGCCGATCTTGTGGGTCTGCAGTTGCAGGCCGTTGCTCGCCGCGATGGGCTCGCCTCTGAGCGACACGAAACGCCATTCGAACAGAGCGGCAGAGGCACCCTGCTGTCTGCGCAGATGCGAGTTCGCCACTTGCAGGATGTCGGCGAAGCCGCCCAGGCTGGAGGCGTAGCAGCCATCGAAAGCAAGGATTGCGGCGCGCGGCATGGTCTGTCGTATTTCGCACAGAAAGCGTCAGTTTCGCCAATGTACCCCGAATGCACCGAAACCTAGACTGGGACTCGCATCAACGGGGCAAGCACGCTCCACCAGCCAAAGGAAATACGAGACATGAACGCCAGAGACAACACCATTGCAACGAGCCCGCAGGCGCCCGAGCGCCACCAGCCGAAGCTGTATCACGACCTGCTCACGCCCGAGGAGACCAAGACCGTTCGCGAGGAGGTCCGCCGTTTCGCCGACGAACACGTGGCACCGGCGGCTTGGGAGATCGGGCATCGCGAAGAGTCGGTGGAGAATTTTCCGCGCGCCCTTTTCCGCAAAATGGCCGATGCCGGACTCTTTCGCATCCCCTTCGGCGCCGAAGTCGGCGGACGCGGACTGAAGTACCCGGCCTGCGCGACCGCGGCGCTCATCGAAGAGCTGGCCTACCACTCGAACTCTGTCGCGGCCATCGTAGACGTACATTGCATCCTGGCCGGGCACGCGTTGGAGCATGCGTCGCCCGCTCTGCAGCAGCGCTACCTTGCCCCACTTCTGGCTGGCGAGAAGATCGGCAGCTTTGCAACCACCGAGCCGGACGCCAGCACGGATCTCAGCATCAAGACGATGCAGACCTTCGCGAAGCGCGAGGGCAGGGACTACGTGGTCAACGGCCGCAAGCGCTTCATCACGAATGCGCCGGTCGCCGACTTCGTCGTCCTGTTGTGCGCCGAGGAAGGACGCATGACAGAGATCATCATCGACCTGGACGCACCGGGCGTGCACGTAGGCAAGCCGGACCGGAAGATGGGCAACCACGGCCAGCTCACCGCGGACATCATTTTCGACAACGTCCATGTTCCCGCGGAAAACGTCGTCGGCGCAGTGGGCGGCGGCCTGAAGATCGCACTGCAGACCTTGACCTACGGCCGCATCGGCATCGCGGCCAGCGGCGTCGGCATGGCGCAGGCAACCTTCGATCACTGCGTCGAGCGGCTGAAAACGCGTCGGGCATTCGGCAAGGCGATCGCACAGTTCCAGCACTGGCAATTCAAGCTGGCCGAGCGCGCCACGGAGATCGAGAACGCGCGCAACCTCTACTTGAAGGCGGCGCTGCGCATGGATGCCGGCGAGGCCTTTCCGGAACCCGAGGCGGCCATGGCGAAGTGGTACGCCACCAACCTCGCGGCCGAATTCGCTCGCGACGGAGTCCAGATTTTCGGCGGCTACGGATTCATGTCGGAGCTGGCCGCCGATGGCTCGCACTATCGGGTGGAGGAAATCTACCGCGATTGCAAGATCGCCGAGATCTATGAAGGCACCAACGAAATACAGAAGCTGGTGATCGCGCGCGCCATCTTCGGCAAGGACATCACGGGCTAGACATGAAGGCGCTCATCATTCATGCCCATCCCGAGCCTCGGTCCTTCAGCGCAGCTCTGAAGTCGGCGACCATCCGGGCCTGGGTGTGCTGGAGCCCTTTGTAGGCTGGCATATCCCCTACGTCTCCGATGATCAACGAAGGTTGGTACTGGCATCTTGGCGCACCCGCTTGCAGTCCCCGAGACGCCCTTTTGCATCCGCGAGCTGCCGCTCTGATCACGCCTGACCAACACAAGCAGCCTCATGGCCAGCACCAGCTGTCCTCATCGGTTAAATGCGTGTCATCTTCGGTCAATCGACGAATCCTCGACTCGGAACAATGAGGCCTCGATCAGGTGCAGAGGTGAACGTAGCTTCTCCGCCTCACACATCTGAGCGACTCACCCCCACATCAACCTCCGGAGACACACAATGAAGCAACCAATCAACCCCCTGCGTCGTGCGCTGCTCGGCGCTCTCGCAAGCGCTTCCCTGCTGGCCGCAATGCCTGCGGCGCTTGCCCAGGCCTGGCCCAGCAAGCCGGTCCGACTGGTCGTCGGAGCGCCAGCGGGCGGCACTGCCGACATGGTCGCGCGCACATTGGCAGAAGGTCTGACGCCGCTACTGGGGCAGCCCGTGATCGTCGACAACAAGGCCGGCGCCATGGGCGCGATCGGCACCCAAGACCTGCTGCAATCACCGCACGACGGCCACACCTTCATGGTCGGCGTCAATGGCTTGGTCAGCGAAATTCCGCATGTCGCGAAATCTCGCGTCGACATGTTCAAGGAGGTCAAGCCCTTGGCCCAGCTTTCGCGGACGGGCCTTGTGCTTGTCGGCAGCCCGGCGCTCGCGGCATCGAATCTGAAGGAACTCATCGCCTACGTGAAGGCCAATCCGGGCAAGGTGAGCTATGCCTCTTACAGTTCTGGCTCTATGTCCCACACCATGGGGCAGGAGCTGAACAAGCTGGCCGGCCTGGACATGACCCATGTCGGCTACAAGGGCTCACCGCCTGCGCTCCAGGATGTGATGGGCGGCCATGTGGCGTTGATGTTCGACGGTCCTGCGACCTCGATCCCGCTGATCAAGGCGGGCAAGCTGAAGGCCTTCGCTGTCGGTGCGCCCAAGCGTTTGGCTGCGCTGCCTGACGTGCCTACGTTCGCGGAACTCGGCTACCCGAAGATTGGCGACATCGCCTGGATGGGCCTGTGGACCACGCCAGACGTGCCGGCCGAAGTGCAAGTCAAGGTCCGCGAGGCCACGCTGAAGGTCCTGCAGCAACCGAAGGTGATCGAGCGCTTCAACGAACTCGGCCAGGAGATGGGTCAGCCGCTCAGCACGGACGAGTTGTCGAAGTCGCTTCGCGTGGCCTCCGACAAGCACGCGGCCAATCTCAAGGACATCGGCTTCCAGCCTGAATGAGCACGGATCAAGGAACACACATCATGAACGGACTGATGATGCAGCAAACGCTGCTGATCTCGACCCTGCTGACGCATGCCGAACGCCATCACGGCGAACAGGAGATCGTCTCGCGCCGTGTCGAAGGCGACATCCATCGCACCACTTACCGTGAACTGGCGGGGCGCGCGCGCCGCGTGGCCAATGCACTGGCGCAGCGCGGCGTCGAGTTCGGAGACCGCGTCGCTACGATGGCATGGAACGGCTACCGCCACATGGAACTCTACTACGGCGTCTCAGGCTCCGGTGCGGTTCTGCACACGCTCAATCCGCGCCTGCACCCCGACCAGGTGGTCTGGATCGCCGACCATGCCGAAGACCAGGTGCTGTTCTTCGACCTCACCTTTCTGCCAATCGTCGAGGCGATCGCCTCGCGCGTGAAGACGATCAAGGCCTTTGTTGCCTTGACTGACCGCGCGCATATGCCGTCGTCCACCAAAGTGCCCAACCTGCTGTGCTACGAGGAACTGCTGGCCGACGCGAGCGACCGCTTCGAGTGGCCGGTCTTCGACGAGAACAGCGCCAGTTCGCTGTGCTACACCTCGGGCACCACCGGCAATCCCAAGGGCGTGCTCTACAGCCATCGCTCGACATTGCTGCATACCTACGCGGCGGCGCTGCCCGATGCGCTGAACTGCTCGGCGCGCGACTCCATCCTGCCCGTGGTGCCGATGTTCCACGTCAACGCCTGGGGCTTGCCGTATGTCGGTTGCGCGGTCGGCGCCAAGCTCGTTTACCCGGGACCGTATCTCGACGGCAAGAGTCTGTATGAACTGTTCGAGGCGGAGAAAGTGACGATGTCTGCCGGCGTACCCACCGTCTGGCAGGGCCTGCTCGCGCACGTCGAGTCCAACGACCTGGCGTTCAGCACCATGCGCCGCACCGTGATCGGCGGCTCGGCCTGCCCCCCGGCGATGATGCGCGCCTTCCAGGAACGCTACGACGTGCAGGTGTTGCACGCCTGGGGTATGACCGAGGTGAGTCCGCTGGGCACTGTCTGCACGCTCAAGCCGGCGCAACAGGCGCTGGGCGGTGAGGAACGGCTCGCTGTCCAGTCCAAGCAAGGTCGCGCGGTGTTTGGCGTGGACCTCAAGATCGTCGATGCCGACGGCAACGATCTGCCCTGGGACGGCAAGACCTCGGGCGAGCTGCTGGTGCGCGGCCCTTGGATCATCGCCAGCTATTTCAAGGGTGCCGGCGGCAATCCGTTGGTGGACGGCTGGTTCCCGACTGGCGATGTAGCGGTCATTGATGCCGACGGCTTCATGCAGATCACGGACCGCGCCAAAGACGTCATCAAGTCGGGCGGCGAATGGATCGGTTCGATCGACCTGGAGAACATCGCGATGGCGCATCCTGCCGTGGGCATGGCCGCGTGCATTGCTGCATTCCATCCGAAGTGGGACGAGCGGCCGTTGCTGGTGGTGGTGAAGAAGCCCGGTGTCGAAGTCACGCGCGAGGAACTGATCGCCTTCTATGACGGCAAGATCGCCAAGTGGTGGACCCCCGACGACGTCGTCTTCAGCGACACGATTCCGCTCGGCGCGACCGGCAAGATGCTCAAGCATCGCCTTCGCGAGCAGTTCAAAGATCACAAGCTGCCGACCGCCTGAACGCCATGACCACACTCACCATCGGGGCGGTTCCCGGACAGGTTCGCCTCCTGTTTCCCGGCGTGCTGGCCTGCGGCGTAGTGGCTGCGGCCTCCACCTTTCTTTCGGAGCACTATGGTGCCCCGGTGATGCTGTTCGCGCTGCTCCTGGGCATTGCGATGAACTTCCTCTCCGGCGAGGGCGCATGCAGGCCGGGGATTGAATTCGCGGGTCGGATGCTGCTGCGAATCGGCGTCGCGCTGCTCGGGCTGCGAATTACGGTCGGCCAGGTCGCCGAGCTCGGATGGCAGCCGGTGGCGATCGTCGTGGTTTGTGTCGGGGCGACGATCCTGTTGTCAATGCTGGCGGCGCGCCTGATGGGTTTTCAGACCCTGTTTGGCCTACTCAGCGGTGGCGCCACCGCGATCTGCGGCGCTTCTGCGGCGATGGCGCTGGCGGCAGCGCTGCCGAACCACCCACTGAAGGAGCGCGCGACACTGTTTACCGTGGTCGGTGTGTCGGCGTTGTCGACGCTGGCGATGATCGTCTATCCGATGATCGCGCAGGCGGCGGGGCTGGACCCGCGTGCGGCCGGGGTGTTTCTCGGCGCGACGATCCACGACGTGGCACAGGTCGTTGGGGCCGGCTACAGCATGTCGCAGCAGACGGGCGACGTGGCCACCCTGGTCAAGCTGATGCGCGTTGCGATGTTGTTGCCGGTGATCGTGTTCGCTGTCATGCTCTCACGCCGCCAAGCCGGTGAGGCCGGTGGCCCGCGCCCTCCGCTGCTCCCAGGCTTCGTTATCGCCTTCGCGCTCCTGGTGGCAATCAACAGCACCGGGTGGTTGCCCAGCTTCGTCCCCAAAAGCGGCAGCGACCTGTCGCGCTGGTGCCTGGTGGCGGCCATTGCGGGCATCGGCATGAAGACGCAGTTGAAGGACCTGGTCACCGTAGGCCTCAAGCCGGTGATGCTGATGATTGGCGAGACGGTCTTCCTGGTCCTGCTGGCGCTTGCGTTGATGCATTGGCTGGCCTGAGCCCGACACGCTGTCGCTCGAGGAGCCATGGCCGCCAAGGAAGCCGCCGACGCCGGATGCGCTCAAGGTTCTACCGGCAGTAGCGACGCCAAGGACGAAGGGATCACTGGGCGCGACCACGGTTTGGCTGACCAGGACTGCCACAGGTATCGTGCATCAATGATGCATGACGCTTTCACTGCCGACGGCGTCCTGAGCAAGGGGACAAAACCCAGGTCGTGACGTCGACACAGAAGCTGCGTGCGCGCCCGCCCCTCTCAGCTATTCGAGCGTGACGTGAGCCGTCGTGGCAATTTCCTTCCACTGCTCGAGGTCTTCGCGTATCGTCTGCGCGAATTCGGCGGGTGTCTTGATCGGAAATCTGCTCAAGTTCCAGGCCTCGAGAACGGGTCGCATGTCCGGCGCCGCCAGAATCCGATTGACTTCCGAGTTGAGACGCTGAACCACCGCCTGCGGCGTTCCGACGGGCGCGAACAGGCCATACCAGCCATCGGCGCCGAGGCGATAGCCTTGTTCCTGCATGGTCGGCACGCCGGCAAGCGCGGGGAGGCGCTGGGAGCCTGTGACCCCTAGCGGCACCAGCTTTCCGGCCTTGATCAGCGCCAATGGCGAGGACGCATCGACGAAGGCGATTTGCAGCGTGCCGCCTTGCAAATCAGTCAGGACCTGCCCCATGGTCTTGTAAGGGACATGGGAAATATTCAAGCCTTCCTTCGCCTTCAACGCTTCCATCGACAGATGTCCCGTGGAGCCCATGCCCCATGTCCCATAGCCGAGTTTTCCGGGGTTCGATTTCAGGTACCTGACAAGTCCCTTCATGTCGCCGACGCCGACGTCCGGTGTCGTGACGAGCAGAACGCCACCTGCGCCAATCTGAGCGATCGGAACCAGGTCCTTGAGCGTTTGGTATGGCAGCTTCGGCTGAATGGCCGGGTTCACGGCGACCGCCGATGCATTGCTGAACAAGAGCGTGTAGCCGTCCGCCGCCGCCTTGGCGACGCTGTCATTGCCGATGATGCCATTGGCACCGGGCTTGTTGTCGTAGACGATGGTCTGCTTGAGAGCCTGTCCCAGACGTGTTCCGATCAGGCGGGCGAAGATGTCGGTGCCGGCGCCGGCACCTGCGGGTATCACCATGCGAATCGGGTGGGCGGCGGGCCAGCTCTCCTCGGCCGCGGTGGCGTGAGTGAACTGCAGGAGCGCGGCGGCTGAGAACAACCAGCCCGCAATGCCAAGTTTCGAGTTTCTGATCATTTTGTTTCCTTCGCACCCGCGCAATGCGGGGCCATGGCAAGTGCTTTCAATGAACAATCTGGCGGCGCACTCAGTCCGGAACCAGATTGGCCTTGAGTTCCACCCCGGGCAGGTGGATGCCATCCGGGCGACCGCTGGCGGTGCGACCTTGGAACTCCGTCGTCATGTAGTCGGGCAACGGCGGGCCATCCGGGCATGCCAGCCATAGGCGCAGCAGATGGCGCCGCTTGTCGGGTTCGGGAAAGTCTTCGTACGCAGTCCGTGCATGGAGGATCCCATGGTTGAGCAGGAATTGCATGTCGCCCGGCCGGAACTCCATGTCCAGACGGATCTCGTCGTCGCAGGCCAACTCATTGACAAGCGCGATGGCTTCGCGCTGCTGCCGCGTCAGCAGAGCGACGCCGGGTAGCGCTTGCGCTTTCTCGATCGCGCCCGCGATGAAGACCGCAATCATTCGCTCGCCATGTTGGCGAAACAGCGGGATCTGAAAGTATGGGCTCTGCCCAGGCCGCTCCTCGCCCCACCGGGTGAAGCAATAGGCCTTGGTCAGCTCTGCCGCCAAGTCGGGACGGCGCCGGACCGCCTCATTCCAGACGGTGGTGGAGCTCGCAATGCGTGACAGTCCGCCCGAGCGGGCCCGCTGTATGCACATCAGGCCCACGATGTCTGCTGCATCGGTATGGAAACGCAGTTCCGCCGGTGTCTGGTAGCCGCGCGTGGTGGGGTCGGAATAATCAAGTCCGAGATTGGCCACATGGCCGAGCACATGACCCTTGGCATTCTGCGAGACAGCCTCCCCGAAGTGCGCGCCGATCCCGCGAAATGCATAGGCTTGCTCCTGCAACGTCAAGCCCAGGGTATTCAGCCCCCGGATGAGCGCAAAGCCTCGTCCGTGCTTTATCTCACGCCCGATTTCCACCAGTCTCACACCGAACGAGCCCAGGGCGAAATCCGCGGCTGTCATTGACACCAGATCGACGTTGCCCGCGATCGCCTTCGCCACGGCGTCCCGGACTTCCAGCTGTTCCCGCCCTGATAGCTCGTAAACCCACTCCGGGTTGCTCTGCAGATCCCTTCCGTACCAGGATTGCTCGTTCTGGAAGACGGGCAGGTCCGTCTCTTGGTCGCATGCGAATTCTGTGCTCATGGTCGGTCCTTTTGATGGCGGCATTCACTCAGTGAGCCAGTTCGGCCTGTACGGCCGAGGGCTCGAAAATGGGGGGGCGGGGGTGGCGCTGCCACTCCCGCATGTCCGAGTAGCGCTCCTCGTACGACGGCGGAAGCTTCGCGAGCACGCCGCTGTCCAGCCATAGACGAAGCAGGTATCGCCGAGAAGCGGCGTCGGGTCCGTCCTCATATTCCGTTCTGGAATGCAGCGTCGTGTAGTTGCAGATGAACTGAAGATCCCCGCGTTTCAATTCCATCGACAGATGCAGTTCGGGGTCATTGCAAAGGGAGTCGATCAGATCCATGAGTTCGATCTGCGCGGCAGTCAGGCGAGGCACTTCGGAGAAACGCTGAGCCGATTCGATGTATTCGCGGTTGTATCGACCAAACAATCGCCCGTCGATGCGACTGAACAAGGGCCCGCTGTAGTAGCCTCGCTTGCCCTCGGGAGCCTCGCCCCGACGATCGATGTCGAAATCGGCCCAGGCCACGGGCATCAAGTCGGGGCGAAGGCGCAGCACTTCGTTATATATGGTGACCGAACTGACGATACGCGACAGACCGCCCCTCCGGGCCGGATGGACGCACATCAGACCCACGATGTCCATTGCGTCGTTGTGAAACGGGAGGTTCAGTCGAGTCTGGTAGCCGCGAGCCCTCGCGTCGGACCGGTAGTCGACGCCGAGATTTGTAACGTGCCCAAGCAGATCGCCTTGCGCGTTTTGCGCCGCGCCGAAACCCAGATGCATGCCAATGCCCCAGTACGCGAGGGCGGCATCCTCCAGCGCATAGCGGTCGATTTCGAAGCCCTCGACCAGAACAAATCCGCGCCCGATCATCACTTCTGACTGGATGCGCTTGAGTTTCTCGCCAAGCGAACCGAGCGCGAGATCCGGCGCCCGCATGTGAGGAATTCCGAGCCCCTGCAGACGTGCGCGTATCACCGCCTGATGCAGGATCTCGTTGTCCTCGTCGTCCAGCTTGACGATCCATTCAGTCGTGCCGCTCATGGCCCCGCCCTTCCAGGCGCTGGGGTGCTGATAGGGAAGGTAGTCATCGATCATCGCCTGCATGCTCCATTGGCCAACGTGTGGAGAGAGCATAGATTTGCAGCGTCTTCCGAGTTGACTATTTCGGACATTCGCTTAGCATTAACGGACACCGAGGGTAAACAATGACTCCTCTTGTTCGCAGCGCTTGTCTGACCAACTATGCATCGGTCGCGCGCGAAGCCGGCCTTGATCCCATTGGCATGCTGAAAAGCGTCGGTCTGGAACCGGCCTGTCTGGAGAATCCGGATCTCAAGATTTCCTTGATTGCGACGGGACAGCTGCTCGAGGAATCTGCGAAGCGCTCAGGATGGGAGGATTTCGGCTTGCGACTGGCTGCGACTCGCCAGTTCTCTATTCTGGGACCGCTCGCATTGGTCGTGCGTGAGCAGGCCACCCTGCGCCCGGCCGTGGACATGCTGATGCGCTATATGCGCGTGCACAACGAGGCCCTGCATCTCTGGCTCGAAGAGGATGACGAGACGGCCTCCATTCAGTTCGAATTCCTCGGGCGCGGCTCTTCGGTGCGTCAGCCGATGGAGCTGTCGGTGGGCATGGTCTATCGTTTTTTTCGGCATGCTTTGCCGGAGACCTGGCGTGCCCAGAACGTCTGCTTCGTGCACGCGGCACCCAAAGA
>Ga0182008_10000822_pt1 | contig 21644 bp, 21 predicted proteins | sample Sormic07211129_1_FD_120482 | JGI IMG/M metagenome (GOLD analysis project Ga0182008, IMG submission 120482) | Rhizosphere microbial communities from Sorghum bicolor, Mead, Nebraska, USA - 072115-129_1 metaG | ecosystem: Host-associated > Plants > Roots > Rhizosphere | place: USA: Nebraska...
CGATCTCTTTAATATAATTAGATAAGCGGGGGCATAAATTACATTTAATTATCTCTCGATTCAATTCAGAAAGTGCTTTTTGCGATATAGTGTTTATATGGATTAAATTAACCATTTCGAATAGAAATTCTTATTATTTTTATTTCTTATAACCAATATCTGATCATTTTATAATGTCTCCATAACACTTCCAATTATTTGTCGTAAATATCGTATCTTTTTCACAATAAACATTAAACCTGAAGCAATATTTAGTTTGTCTCACGAGAGTTGAATTTAGATTCTGAAGATCTACTATTTGGGTGACATTGTATCCCGTTCCTGAGGCTCATATTTTCTAACCACTTCCGATAGAGACGTTCTTTTTCCTCCTACTGTCTTTATATCAATATTGATTTCACCATTTTTAATATCTATGATATTATATGTGTCTTCAAAAACTCCTCTGTATCGCCATGAACAAGCTGTTCCTGCGTATGCTATTTTGAGACTTCCTAGATTCCAAATCCATGGTCTATGTTTATGCCCGCATACTACTAGATCTACCTCAGATTCCAAACATGTTCTTAGAGTATCTCCTGCGTCAGAGATACCTACAACATTCGTATAACCTGTGTCAGGAATAGCTATCAAATGATGGTGCATTGCTACGATTTTTGTTTTGTCATTATATTTTTCCAGAGCTTCTTCCATCCATACATTCTGTCTGTGTCCTACTTCCCCTTCATCTCTGTCTGGTCTGGCAGTTGCAAGGGTGAGTACAACTGTGTCATCAAACTCATATATTTGTCTCGATAAGGGAAAAAATCTCTTGAACAGAAGATAACCTGTGTGGCGATAATCATGATTTCCTGGGAAAACTATTAGATTGGAACACATCAATCTATTAATTTCTGTACGAGCCTGTTGAAATTGAAATAATAGTCCGTCATCCGTCAGATCGCCAGATACGATTATTGCGTCTGGCTTGAGATTGTTGACCTCTTCTACGATCGTATTGAAAGAATCTGGCTCGAAGAGGCCGCCAATATGCAAGTCAGATATCTGAACAAACCTCATAATCCAGTTATTTTGTCACTATATGATATATTAATCAAATCTGAATCAAATATAAAAGGTGTTTTAATAATGATCGATATCTAGCGTCTACAAGAATAATCTAAGCTTTATACGCAACAGCATTTGAAAACTAAAAACAATATACAGGGAGTTAAAACCTTCCTTTTGTATGGATATGTCGATAAGAGGACTTTCCCTAATGCACACTATGATAAACTAGATTGGAATATTATCGACAAAAAAATTACTGTCCCGCGTTCCTAGTAGTATTACATTATGACATATTAGATCAATTTCTACAGCTAGGACTATACATGGTAGCTAACGTAACACTCATGACTAACCTCCTTTGGGCATCAGAATAAATTTACTAATTATACTCTAGTGCCATAAGGTATGCATCTTCCCCATCCCTATAATACGTACGCAGTCTAGATTTTATTTTGAATCCAAGATTCTCATACATTTTGACAGCTGATTTATTACTGACTCTGACTTCAAGATAAATTTCGTCACTCTTTCTACTTAAAACACCATTAATGCCCTCGACCATTAATGCCTTTCCTACGCCTTTTCCCCGATGTTCCTCCAATACAGCAACGGAAACAACGTGGCCTTTTTTAACAAATCCTAATTTTCGAAAGTTGGAAAAGCCAAACTCGATCTTGCACATTATATAACCAATAATTTTATTATAGTGCTCTGCCACAATGAAGGCTTCAGGTAACTCTCTCAAAATAGATTCAAAGAAGTAGTCAGAATAGTGTTCAGGAAGAGCGGCCATATTAATCTCCACTACAGATGCAAGGTCTCCTGTTTCGCATCGCCGGATAATATAATCGCCTACTCTTCGCAGGGCTGTTTGCAATCTATTGAATTATCCTCATAACAAATTATTTAACTTTATCAAATCAATAATATTGCAATCTGTTAATCTCATCATTATAATGACAAGGAATTCTTGATCAGTTTAAGAACTACAGGTAACGAAAACTCATTTAATAGTGCCAAGATTGAAACAGTGGATTACCCTGTTAGACCATCTGCAGAGTGGACATCAATATATATAAATATATATGCTCTTGAATCTGTCAGATTCATGAGGGATAAGAGACAAACATGATGAACTCAACTCTAAGCAATTGATCCATTTGAAATCATATTACATGGTATAACATACATATTTACATAACTGGATTAACCAATTTATTACGATAGAAAATAATAGCCTTTAGTTGATGTCCGTGATACTATTTCAATGACTGGACTGGACTGAAGATCAATATACCTATCAAGTAGTGACATAGATCTTATTATGCTATCTTGTGGTATGACTAATATACGCAAGGCACAAATTGAAATATATGATGGCTCATACCTGTTCTAATCATATACTGCAGATATGTGGTAACTGGAATAAGTGTTATTGTTAGATCATATTATTTTTTTGGTATGCAGATCCCTTGCATTTATCCTATGTTATAATAAGCAGTGGTTATGTGATATAATCAGTAAGTTTTTGCAGTGTCATCTTCTTCCTTTCTTTTAAATCTAGACATCAAAAAAGGCTCATCTAATCGCATCAAATTACTTAAAATGATAGAGGTTATTAAGCCCAATAATAATCCACCAATGATATCTGTAAGATAATGCTGCATTAAATACAATTTGGTAATTCCGACAATTACCGGTAGACACCAAATTGATAATCCTCCTACCTTTGACCTTTTATTTATTAGATATCCGACAGTAAATGCAAAAGCCGATATGCATGCAATATGATTTGAAGGATAAGACAGTTTACGTGCAAAGGGCATCAAACTATCTTCCTCTATTACCGATTTTTTTGGTAATTGTATAGAGGGTACGAATTCATAAGATGGCGCGACTCTTCCAATTAACGGCTTAATGTATATTATAATGATGGCAAGCATGATGATGTTAATTAAAAAAATCATTCCCATTTTTCTTGTTCTCCGAATAACAGTAAAGATTATACCAACTACCACTAATGTGGAAACATCTCCGAACAACGTAAATGTTATCATTATGAGATCCAAGTTTTTGCTGCCTTGAAGAGACAAGAAATATTGGTTTATAATATAGTCAAATTTTAACGTCAACCCTGAAGCAACAATTGTTGTGAGTATAATGAATATAATCACTAACATTATGAACTGTGGCGATCTGATTTTCACTAACCATTGTGGCCATATCTTATCAATAGTGATGATATTTACCACTATAACACTCATTTTTAACTTTTTATTGTTGTTTAGTTTCATCATATCCCGTGGTCCCTAAGCAAAGTCTAAATCTCCTGCCTTGATTTCAAGTACTATTACTAATGTAAAAATATGTGAATACCTAATCCACTTTAGCTATAAATGAACTATATCCCTAACCAGAAACATGACGGTAATTTTCTACTAATGAGAATGGGACGGATAAACACATAAAGTGTCATAATAGGTCATCATTGTAGAGTATCACATCATAAGAAGAGAACAACACACACTTTGACTAACAACCCTACCTGAAATATATCAATTTAAGTAACTTTTGAATTACTACACGTAATTTTAAATTTATGATCTAAAGTTATTACAAAAAACGAAAGGAGAGTTTTATTTTTATGATGGTATCTGATTTTGTTTTCTGGATGACACCCTTAGTATAAATATTAATTAATATAGTTTGGTATCCTCATCAAGCTTCTTTGCTGATTCTGGATCCTTGTCAGTATAGTACCTTACCATACCCATCTTAAGTACCTTTAGAGACAATAAAGCACACTTGATCCTTGCCGGTCCTAGATTCAGAAGTCCTATATTCTCCAAAATATCATTCTTTGCAATCTCTTTAACTGCTGACAGGGGTTTTTCAATTACCATTTCAGTTAACATGGATGCACTTGCCTGACTGATTGCACATCCTCTGCCTTCAAATTTAATATTTTTTATTTTTCCTTCTTCTACCTTTAGATGGATATCTATTTCGTCACCACAAAGAGGATTGCTATCATGGATACTTACGTCAGCATCAACAAGTTTCCCTTTATTTCGTGGGTTCCTATAATGGTCAAGAATAATTTCTCTATAAATATCGTCACTCAAATTCTAAAAATCCTCCTAGCTTCATTAAGTACATCGATGAATATATCAACCTCTTTTTTAGTATTATAGATATAAAAACTTAAGCGAGAGGTAGCAGGAACATCTAATCTCTTCATAAGCACTTGTGCACAATGATGACCAGATCGTATTGCAATTCCATGTGAATTCATTATTGTTGCAAGATCATGTGGATGTATATCTCCAATATTGAAAGCTATTATTCCTCCTCTATGATCCGCATTTGTAGGCCCATACAGGGTTACATCTTTTATAGTAGATAAGGCGTTAATCGCGTATGATGTAATGTTAGTTTCATGTTCTCTTACATTGTTCATTCCTATTTCATTAAGATAATCTATAGCCGCTCCGAGTCCAATTACATCGGCAATATTTGGTGTACCGGCCTCAAATCTATATGGAAGATCATTATATACTGTTTTATGTTTGTGAACTTCTTTTATCATGTCTCCACCTCCTATGAACGGAGACATTTTGTCAAGTATTTCTTCCTTGACATATAAAATACCTACACCGGTCGGTCCTAGCATTTTGTGTGAGGAAAATGCCATAAAATCGCAATTCATTTCCTGTACATCCACTGGCATATGAGGAACGGATTGGGCACCATCTACAAGGACTAAAACACCTTCATCATGTGCCATTTTGATGATTTCATTTAAAGGTACTATTGTTCCAAGAACGTTTGACATTTGACTTATAGACAACAATCCAACCCTTTTGTTTCGGTTCTGAAGACATTTTTTACAATCCTCCATCTTTAGGTAACCATTATCGTCAATTCCAATATATTGCAGATTGGCGCCTTTTTCTTGAGCGAGAATTTGCCACGGCACAATGTTGCTGTGGTGTTCAATTTCAGTTATTGTAATATTATCATTATTCTTGATATTTGCTCTGCCCCAGGAGTATGCAATCAAGTTAATAGCTTCAGTAGCATTGCGAGTAAAAATTATTTCATTAGTTGAACGGGCATTAATGAACTTTGCAATCTTTTTCCTTGACATTTCATATTCTATGGTTGCCTCTTCTGCTATCTGATAAACTGCCCTATGAATATTTGAATTGTAATTCATATAATAATTGCATATTGCATTAATTACAGATTGTGGCTTTTGAGTGGTTGCGGCATTGTCAAGATAAATAAGTGGCTTATTTCCATTAATTTTCCTTTTTAATATTGGAAAATCTTCCCTGATTTTAGGAATGCTCAAAGTGCCCTTCTGCATCATATATATACATTAAACTTCTTAAGATATAAACTTAGGAGTTACATTAGATAGCTATCCTGTAAATAATACTATTTTACAGCTGGTATAAAAGACTACGATACATCAGATAATGCTATCTGCATTCATTAGCTTTTCACTAACTATTCGTGTTATTATTGGATTGCACTAAATTAACCAACAAAGAATCGGATTGTAAGCTTGTCATCAATACGATAACTTAAATAAATATGAATGTAGAACATAGTTTATTAATGATTAATATTAACTGTAACAACATTCTCTTCTAGGCTAACACTTCAGTTCATTTGATGCAAAAAAATTGTATCTCTGCTATGCCTGCTCATAACCCCACTATTTTCTTTGCGTTGTTAGCTTTCATATGAGTAAAACAAAGTAAGGCAAAGTGACTGGTTTATCTCTAAAGACACTCTCTAGGCTTATACATGTGTCTTTCTGTATATAAGTTGAGAAAAGATATGGCTAAAGACCCAGTTTGTGGTATGTTTGTTGAAGAAAAACCTGAATCTATAATGTATAACAAAAACGGAAGAGTATATTACTTTTGTAGCAAACAATGCTTAGATGAATTTACACAGCCTGAAAAAGAACTAAAAAAGCTAAAGCTGTACGTTTCTATAAGCATAGCACTTACAATACCCATAGTAATTTTTAGCTTGCCTCATATGTTTCCTGCACAGTTTGGTACTACATTTCCTATGAATATTATGCATTATAGTGATTATATAATGCTAGGGTTAGCTACTCCTTTACAATTCTGGATCGGATGGCGTTTCTACAGAGGATTATGGGATGGAATTAAGGCAAGAGCATCTAACATGGACACCCTTATTGCGGTAGGTACAACAGTTGCTTATTTGTATAGTGCAATTATTAGTCTAATCCCGGGATACTTCCCATTTGAATCAGTATATTTCGAAACTGCAGCAATTATTATTACATTAATATTAATTGGACGGTTGCTAGAAACAAGAACTAAAGAGAAAGCCTCTGATGCTTTAAGAAAACTACTTGACCTTCAGCCGAAAATGGCCAATGTCATAAGAGGAGGAGTAGAAATTGAGATTCCAATAGAACAGGTACAGGAAGGTGAAGTTATGATAATAAGACCTGGGGAAAGATTACCAACTGACGGAATTGTAATAGAAGGGTCATCATCTGTTGACGAGTCATCTGTAACGGGCGAAAGTATGCCTGTAGACAGGAAAAGAGGAGATAAAGTAATAGGGGCCACAATTAACAAAAGTGGATTACTAAAAGTTAAAGCAACAAAAGTTGGACAGGATACTGTTCTTTCACAGATAATAATGCTAGTAGAAGAAGCAAGAACGGGAAAGGCACAAATGCAAAGATTAGTAGATCAAGTTGCCAAATACTTTGTTCCAGCAGTTTTAGCTATTGCAATAGGAGTAGGCCTAGGATGGTACTTTATTGGTGAAATAGGAATAACATTTTCACTTTTGGCATTTGTGTCTGTAATAATAATTGCATGCCCTTGTGCTCTCGGTATAGCGACGCCAGCAGCATTGATGATGGGTGCTGGAAAAGGAGCTGAAAATGGTATACTGTTTAAGGGAGGAGAACAGTTGGAAATAGCGAAGAAGGTAAAGACGATAGTATTTGACAAAACTGGGACCTTGACAAAAGGTAAACCAGAAGTAACCGATATGATAGATTTGTCTAGAATAGGTGAAAATGAATTACTTAGACTTGCTGCAATTGCAGAATCTGGATCTGAACATCCCTTGGGTCAAGCAGTAGTTAACAACGCAAGAGAAAAAGGCATCATGGTCTCAAGTCCCAATTCATTTGAAGCTATTTCTGGAAATGGTCTTAAAGCAAGGCATCTAGATCACACAATATATATCGGAAATCGAAAATTAATGGATGAAAATGATATTGCAGTCACCGAAAACATAGATATGACTCTCAAAGTGTTCGAAACTCAAGGAAAAACAGCAACTCTTGTTGCGATTGATAATAAAGTTGCAGGGATAATTGCACTTGCTGATACAATAAAAGACAATGCAAAGGAGGCAATTGATTCACTGAAGTACATGGGAATAGAAGTAATAATGCTTACTGGAGACAATGAAAGTACTGCTAAAGCAGTTGCATCTAAACTCGGAATCACCAGAGTAATAGCACAAGTATTGCCACAAGAAAAAGAAAGGGCAATCTACAAGTTAAAGAAAGAAGAAAAGAAAATTGTTGCCATGGTCGGAGACGGAATTAATGATGCACCAGCGTTAGCAAGAGCTAATTTAGGAATTGCCATAGGTTCAGGTACTGACGTTGCCAAAGAGACTGGTGGTATCATATTAATAAAAGATGATATAAGAGACGTAGTCACAGCACTTGATTTGGGAAAGAGGACAGTATCCAAGATAAAACAGAATCTATTCTGGGCCTTTGCATATAATACCGGTTTGATACCAATAGCAGCCGGGGTTCTAGTACCGTTTCTTGGTGTAGGAGTATTTGGATGGCTTCCTATGGTCGCTGGTTTAGCAATGGCAATGAGTTCTATAACAGTAGTAGCAAATTCAATATTGCTTGGAAGATACAAACCTAGATTTGCAACTATAAGGCCAAAGAGAGAGAAAATCTACACAAACGAGGATTTGAAACAAGCCTATTCTTTACAACCTAATACTAAATAATAATAGTCCCATAGAATGAACAAGTTATAGATATGTAATGATGATACCTAATACAGTAATAGCATCTACTCATTGCTACCTATAGAATTTGCATTGGCCATTATAAATTAGGGTGGCGGCAGTCTATGAAGATAAATTAGTTATATGGCACTACTTAGTTTTGAAATTATTTCCTGACGTGGTGCGGATGACTCTAAATAAATACAAAGATACATCTCATTATTTTCTTTCAGCGGTGTTACAGCAAGCTTCATGTAATTATCTATCTCAATCAACTCGAAATGAATTTCGTCCACTGCTATTGCGTCATCAATAGAACACCTTCTTTTATTTACAATGGGAATCAGATAATTCAAAAAGAAATGATAACTTCCATGGTAACGATCAGTTACACAATATCGTTTTAATACAGAGTGGAAGCCTTTTTTATGTGCGCCAACGATCAGTTTTCCATTAATATCAATAACCGCTACGAACTTTACAGCTTTACTAGCAAATAATGTGGTGATGCATATTTCATGGAGGAAATCTTTTTCTTCCATTAAACGTCATAGATACAGTTAGACATAATATTAATCATTTCGTTATAAACTTGGTCTAACCTTAATAAGTTTTTAAATAATTTAGAATAAATATGAGAATAGGATTACAAAGTTGTATTTTTTATAGCGATATAATATTCTGGAAGATATCATTTTATTTATAAAGCCAGCACCTAGTGTAACCTGTTTCAGTTTTGATTTCAGGTGGATCCTGCTTGCAAATATCCATAGCATGGGGGCAGCGTGCATAAAAACGACAGCCGGGAATAGAATTTATTAGACTAGGGGGAGTTCCTTTGATAAAAGAGATTTGCTTCTTGTCAGAATTTAACAGGGGAATGGCAGAAATTAAAGCTTTTGTGTAAGGATGTCTTGGATTTTTATATATTTCCGTAGCATCCCCGAATTCCACTAATTGACCCGCGTACATTATTCCTATTTTATCGGCAATTTCCGAAATAATAGATAAATCATGTGTTATTAGGATTATCGTCATACGATTTTGCTTTTTCAAGGTCTTAAGTAAATTGATTATTTGAGCCTGAACAAGAACATCTAATGCGGTAGTTGGTTCATCTGCAATAATGACATCTGGTGTAAGTATTAGAGACATTGCTATAATTACGCGCTGTTTCATTCCCCCACTTAATTCGTGAGGATATTTTTTTGCTATAGAGGCATCCAACCTAACTTCTTTTAAGGCATGAATGATTTTTTCTTCTATATTACTCTTAATGCCATGGTGAACCATAATTTCTCTCATTTGATCTGCTACCGTATACACAGGATCAAGCGAATTCATGGCTCCTTGAAAAATCATGGCAATTTTTTTCCACCGTATTGTTTTATCAAAAGCAGAATTAGAAAGCTTTACAATATTAATACCATCTAAAATAATATCGCCTGCTACTATTTTTCCTGGAGACTGTATTGTACGCAAAAGAGCAGCACCGAGACTGCTTTTACCACAAGCAGATTCTCCGGCTATGCCAACGGATTCATCTTCTTTTATTGAGAAGCTAATATCATCAACAGCTTTTACAGTTCCTTTGTTTGTAAAATAATATGCTTTGAGTCCAATTATCGAAAGTTTTTTTTTATTTAATGCAGCGTCGTTAATTGCAGAAGTATCTGATGCCATTGACTCTATTTTATTTACAATTCATGAATATATAATGTTATGAAAAAGTGATCAATATATTATCATATGTTGGGGACAGTTATTATTTCTCATTATTGTTATACGGTATGGAACTAGCAATATGCATTCAAGAAATAACATTAGAAAAATCCTCCAATAGACTATACCATTCCCGTATCAATCGAAGTTAACTCAGTAAAGTTGATACTCATCGCTGAGCATTGAAGGTTACAACAGCTCATGTTATATAATGGAGACTTGCAGATATTACTTTAGTTTATGAAAAGTGATTACAATAATTGAAAGCCCCAATTTGTGCTTTTGATGCTAAAACTGGAATCTTATGTGCGAAGTGTGAATCCAAGATAAAATCAGGAAATCTTACATATGCAGATGTGGAAGCATCAATTAAGCTTTCTAAATTATCAGAGCATAACTTGGATATCAGCAAATTTACTTTAACAGGCGCATTAAGAATAGAGGAAGATTTAATCCTTCTTCTTCGGGGATCAGACATACTTGCTCTAAGAGGAAACAGTATTCTTTTAAAGAAAGTAGAACAAGCATTTAACGGCAAGGTATGGTTTATCGAATCCGAGGCAACAGATAGAAGGTTTCTTGAAAATCTTTTTTTCCCTGCAAAAATAATGACAGTAAACTTAGTCTGGCTGCCGGATGGAAACAAAATAACTAGAGTAATAATTGCAGCAGGGAAATCTGATCAACTACGTTCAATATCAACAGCAAGTACAATTCAAAAAATTCAGAAAATCGCAAAATTTGCTAGAAATATCGAATTGCTTGTAGAATTCGAGCAAAAAGAAAAAGAAGTAACAAATTGATATTATGACAGATAGCATTCACAGATCGCATTATGCAAATCAAGTAGACGACACTCTAATAGGACAAGAAATAAGAATCGGTGGATGGATAGAAGATATCCGTGATATTGGAAAACTCGCATTTCTAATTGTCAGAGATATAACGGGGGTTGTTCAGGCAATTGCAACAGGAAATAATTTGCAGATAGTGAAAGAAATACCAAGACAGAGTGTGGTAATTGTGTCTGGATTCATAAAGAAAAGTAAGGCAAAAGATTTTTCAGTGGAGCTAATGATAGATAAACTAATCCTACTCGCAAAAGCAGTTCATCCTCTACCTATAGATCCAACAGGACGGGTAGAATCTGCTACTGACAAAAGGCTAGATTCAAGAGCACTTGATCTAAGAAATCCAAAAGTTTCAGCTATCTTCATTATAAGATCAACTGCCCTTCAAATCATAAGAGATATCTTGCTATCTAAGGGATTTATTGAAGTACACACTCCAAAAATTATTGGTACTGCAAGTGAGGGAGGTGCAAATTTATTTAGTTTAGAATACTTCAAGAGAAAAGCCTACCTAGCACAGAGCCCACAATTATACAAAGAGCAATTAACTATGGCTATGGATAAAGTTTTTGAAATTGGTCCTTATTTCAGGGCAGAAAATTCTCACACACTACGGCATCTAACTGAATTCATCAGCGTTGATGTTGAGGCAGCATTCTTAGATTATGAAGACGTAATGGACCTTGCTGAGGAGGTCATAAGAAATGTCTCGACAGGGTTATTTAAAAAGTGCGGAAAGCACCTCCAATTATTAAGAGATAGTAACAGCGGCGAAGAGAATACTACATCTGCTTTAGCAGGAAGAGCAATAATTCCAATACCTCCTCCTAGAATGGAGAGATTAACTTATGAGCAATGTTTAGAGGATCTGAAAAAAGAAGGACAAAAGCTAGAATTCGGAGATGATTTGTCAGATGCATCACTTAGAATATTAGGCGAAATTCACAAAAGTTTCTATTTTATAATTGATTGGCCTCTTAAACTAAAGCCATTCTATATCCATGAAAAAGAAGATAATGTAAGACTTTCTAAATCATTTGATCTACAATACCGTTATCTAGAATTAGTGTCAGGTGGAAGAAGACAACATGATCCTAAGAGATTATCTGCTAGATTAAAAGACCAGGGACTGAACACGCTAAATTTCATAGAACATCTCAAAGTATTCGAATGGGGAATGCCACCACATTCAGGCTGGGGCATGGGTTTCGATAGATTAATGATGGTAATGACCAACGCACACAATGTAAGGGACGTAGTACTATATCCTAGAGATACTGAAAGGCTTATCCCATGATAACCGATAACGATATTCCCTTTATATTCCCTTCTTCGTATATATAGGCTTTAAATTCATTTTTGGCTGGAGAATAAATTAACCATACAATTGGATTTATCTCCATATATTTTCTATCTGTCATTGATGGGATCGGCCTAGATGTTGGATGTGAATGGAATATTCCAACTACACACGACTTGCTTTTCTCAACAACTTGATAAGCATCAATAAGTTCCTGTGGATCAATACTAAAAGTGACCGTAGACATGTCAGAATTTCTCATCACAATTATGTCGTTAACAAAAATATTACTTTCTTTCAAATCGCCTTCGATATTAGCAGATGCATTATTCTTGCCAACTAGGAGAGCACAGCATTCGTTTGGTAACGAATCTTTTGCTAAAGAAATTAAATTCTGAATATGCTGGCTAGATAAAACAATGCTACTATTGCTATTTGCTTTTTCCGCCACCAATAGTAAATTTAGCCTTCATGAATGGATGAATTGTACAAAAATATGCATAATCCGCGCTGGTTAACTTTGAAGTATCAAGTGTGTATATGGAGTTTGGTTTTATTAGCGATGAATCAAAAGATTTACCAGTATCCTTAAAGCTGGTCACGGTATGTATTACATTGTCTTTGTTAGTCCACACAATGCCGAATCCTTTTGGCACGTTAAGATCTTTGGGATTATAATTAGGATTGCCCTGTGCAGAGGCACCTGGTAAAATAGTTACTTTTGTAAGATGTACAGGTTTTGATGAGGACTGGGCTGCTGTTTGTTCCTGTGCTACTTTAGAACTGTTATTCTTCTCTTGTTCAGATAGGGGAGACTTTGGACTAACGAGTCCAAAAACATAGAAAGTTGAACCTCCTACTATTGCTGCTCCAATGAATATGACTGCAAGAGCTTTTATGTAAGGAGATCTTTTATACGAGGCGACAGCCAAAACCATAGCCGGAATTGAAATTATCAACATTAAGCCGATATATGTGAATATGCTTGGGACCTGGGTACTGACAGTTACGGCTCCTGCAACGCCAAATGTTACTAAGAATCCTAAGGTAATAAATGTAGCCGACTTTGCCTTTCCAGTTGACGGAAAGCCGTCTTTGAATAAGCCTGATACAAGCAAAATCATACCTAAAAACATTGTTAACAATGACACTGCATGCATACCTTCTAAAAAAGTCTTAGCAATCCCTGCAAGTGAAATTCCAACTCCAACTATTCCTATAGAAGTGAGACCTATTCCAGGGGTTAGCAGATCCCAGTCAGTCATGTTATATATTCAGTTAGACGAATTTTGAGATAATTAATCTTTTCTAGGTTTTCTTAAAGAGTGAACATGCAGTGACACTTCTTTCTAACTGACATCTATACATATACACATTGCTAAGTTATATTACTAATAACGTTAAACCCTATATCAATAGAATTATCAATCAAGACGATGATATCATTATTAACTTTTGATCTTATTCTGAGCTGTCGCTATTGTTGTCTGTTTACTATTGGCAATTATTTATAAGATTGTTAATTGGTTCATTCTAGATTGGTCATAGCTATAACGAATAAATTAAATGGATGATTGGAGGACCTTTTCATAAATGTCCAAAGCTGTGAGTATAAGAGACTTCATTGAGGTTTCTAAACCTAGAATAGTGATAGTGCTTGTGATCACAGCTGTTGCATCACTGCTTGCTGGCAGCAGATTTGATGCTACACCAAACGATGCATGGGATGTTTCTGCTTGGCAAATAGGATTCCTCTCATTATCCGGTGCATTTGCTTCAATGGGAGCAAGTGCCCTCAATCACTATTATGACAGAGACATTGATAAAATCATGGTACGTACCTCCAAAAGACCTATACCCGCAGGAAGACTACCTGCAAATACAGTTCTTTTTTATGGAATAGGTCTCTGTATCCTTTCAGTCATTATATCTTGGCTTACTTTAAATCCGGTTGCTACTGGAATGATCGCTCTTGGAATATTCTTTTACGTTATAATTTATACGGTATGGCTTAAGCGATGGAATCCCTCAAACATTGTTATTGGTGGTTTTGCTGGAAGTGCAGCGTCTATGGCGGGCTGGGCAACTGCGTCAGGCTCGATCGATTTACTTGGCTTCTTAGTTGGATGGCTTGTCTTCATGTGGACTCCCCCGCACTTTTGGTGTCTTGCAATTAAAGCAAAAGAGGAATATGCTGGAGTTCATGTTCCAATGCTTCCTGTTTTAATTGGAAATCAGAGAACTGCAAGCTACATTTTATATAATACTACGATTTTATTGCCTTATTCGATAAGTCTGTATTTCTTTGGACTAGGTATATTATATACATTAGTTGCAGCAGTTTCTGGCTCTATGATGCTTCTGTATCACTATAAACTAACAAAAGACCCGACACCTGAATTTGCTTGGAAGGCATATAAAGTTACAGCACCATATCTTGTCATAATATTCATTGGAGTCGCATTGGATGCACTATTTTATTATAGAGTATGAGCACTCACATCACTTCCTGTCTGTAATGACCTTGTAGGCATATAGATAATACCTCTTTAAAGGATGAAGATTTTTTTCCTATAACGTTGAATCTACCTTAGATTCGATCCTTCGTTTATCACGGGTAACCCATGAAACTCTGATTAAACCATATATCTCCAGATCTAGCAAGGTCTTATTTAAGTCAGCTTCAGTTAGCGAGATCCCGTCTTTATTCAAGTAATTCATTAAATCAGTGTCCGTTATATTACCGGATTGCTTTACTTTGTCATAGATTAGATTTCGTAATGGGTATTTCATTCCAGTTAGTCTATTATAGTTAGTTTGTATATATACATGCACTAATGCCCCTAAAGATTCCAAGATGAGCTGTATAGAAAACTTGTAAATCCTAGTATGTATATCCATTTTCTTGCAAATCTGATATACATACAAAGATTATCCGTAAAATGCTTTATCTATTGGCTTGGGCATAGCATATGTAACATTTCTTTTCATTAATTCATACCATTCTTCCACATCTTTTGTTATAGAGGGTTTTACAAGACGCAATCCTTTTCCAAAATCTAGATGTATGATGGTATCTGATTTATTACGCATTGCATTAACAGCTGCCTCTCTGCATAAAGCTACAAGATCAGCCCCACTGAAGCCCTTAGTAGATCTAGCTATATCTTCTAAATTGACGTCAGTTGTAAGAGGCATAGAAGCAGTTAGCAATTTCATAATTTCAAGCCGTGCTTTGTCATCAGGAGCAGCAACATATACTATCAAATCAAGTCTGCCTGGACGTAGCAACGAGGTATCTATCAGATCAGGCCTATTTGTAACACCAATTACTATGACTCCTGAGCTTCCCGAATCATCCATTTCAGTCAAGATTTGTGACAGTGTTCTTTCATTACCTGCTGTTTCGTCTTCTCCCCTAGGTCTTGCTATAGAGTCAAGTTCCTCGAATACAACTACACACGGGGAGGAGCTTCTGGCTTTTCTAAAGATCTCTCTTATTGCCTTTTCTGATTCTCCAACCCATTTGGATAGTATCTCAGGACCTCGCACAACTATAATGTTAGCAATACTCTCTGTTGCTAAAGCTTTAGCAATCAAAGTCTTTCCACATCCAGGAGGACCAAATAGTAGTGCTCCTCTTGGTGGTCTTATTCCCATTCTACTAAAGCTTTCAGGTTCCTTAATAGAAGTAATAAGATTATCGTATAATGTTCTCTTTACATCGTATAGTCCACCAACATCATTCCATCTAACCCGTGCTATTTCTACATAAAATTCTCTCATTCCAGATGGAATGATTTCTATCATCCCTTCTTTAAAGTCCTTGTTCCTTATTTCCATCATCTCGAGAACTTCCGGAGAAATCCTATCAACTTCCAAATCAATCTCTGGTATGTATCGTCTAAGTGCTTTCAGGGCGGCTTCTCTGCATAATGCTTTGATATCTGCACCCGTATATCCATGAAGGTCCGACGCTAACCACCTTAGGTTAACATCTGCAGCAAGAGGCATTCCTCTTGTATGAATTTGTAGAACCTCTAGCCTTCCCTCTACATTTGGTACTCCTATTTCAATTTCTCTGTCAAATCTACCCGGGCGTCTTAGAGCCGGATCAACGCTTTCAGGTCTGTTTGTTGCCCCTAGCACAATCACATTTCCACGTTCTGACATTCCATCCATCAAAGCGAGTAGCTGTGCTACGATCCTTTTCTCAACGTCTCCAAAAGCTTCCTCTCTCTTAGGAGCAATCGCATCTATTTCATCAATAAATATAATGCTTGGAGCAGAATCTCTGGCTTCTTTAAAGATATCTCTAAGTCTTGCTTCTGTTTCACCATAGTATTTGTTAACGATTTCTGGGCCATTTATTATATAAAAATTGGATTCTGATTCTGAAGCAAGCGCTTTTGCAATTAGTGTTTTACCACATCCAGGTGAACCGTACATAAGTATTCCACTATGCGGTTCAATTCCGAGTCTTGCAAATACTTCTGGATGTCGCAAAGGTAATTCAACAATTTCTCTTAGTCGCTTAATCTGCTTCTTTAAACCACCAATTTCTTCATATGTTACTCGAGGCTTTCTATCTATAGATGTCTCATCTATTATGTTTAGTTTGGTCGAGCGCTCAAATTTGACGATCGTTCGCGGTGTGACTTTTTCCACACGAAATTCCATCGAATTACCAAGGATAACAACTGATATCTCATCGCCTTCAACTACCGGAAAACCCTTCAGCCTGTTCTTTACAAATTCGCAGAATTCTCTATCAACAGTAATAATGTTATTGTTTGCTAAAGGGGTCAAAACAATCATCTTTGCCGCTTTTGAATGTGCCTTTTTTATTGTTAAAGAATCGTTCAAACTTACACCAGCATTATTTCTAGTCTGACCGTCTATTCTAATTATATTTTTATCAATCTCCTCATCATCTGTTTGCCAAGCAGTTACGGTAGTATTGCGTTTACCTATAAGTTCTATGACTTCGCCTGGTTCTATATCAAGACGATGCATACAGTCAGAATCTATTCGTGCTCTATGTTTACCTACATCTCGATGTTTGGCTTCTATTACCCTTAACTGGATTTTGGGTAATGATGATTCTCTTGTTTTTTTGCCACTCGATCTTTTCAAATACTTGCAATAACAACTCCATTATTAAAGAAGGATGAAATCGAGAATGATCCAGTAAGTATACTTCTCATCATATTGTTATTGATTTATTTTTACGGATTGTCTGCTTACATTAATTACTTCTATTTCGCCTACACCGTCAATATTTTTTATGAACTCTTCTAATTTGTCCATTTGACCTTCTTCATCATTCAATAAGAAGTCGCCAATAATTGCAACCAAACCGAACGCAATTGGTTCTTTTTTATGTCCTTTAAGCTCCATACCTTGCAGAATTCCGCTCTTGAGACTCTGGATAACCTTTTCTATGTCTGAGTCTGCTTCTGCTGGGAGAATTCTTACCCTTGCGACTAATCGTGTCAATTCTACGGACCCTCGAATCCACAGCCTACACACTTATAATTCCTAGCAAATTCACGGCAACTTTGACAGCGCCAGATCAATACATAACCACAATTAGGACAATAATATTTAACACACTCATCATTAGGCATTATAGGTCTTCCACAGGACGTGCAAACAGGTAACTGCAATGGCTTTGACATAATCGCTATTTTGAACATTGCTATATCCGAATTTATATATCTTGCTTAACTCAAGAGTCTCCTGATCTCGTTACTGAATATTGCTTTCATTATTTTGCTGCCAGATTTTGTCCTTAGAATCTTTGAAATAGCGGTGGAATGAAAATCAAAGTCTCCTGTGTTAGATATGTCAACAATTTGTGTTTCAGAGATTGTTGAAAATAATTCATCTAATGCTACATTATCTAATCGGCCTAAAATGTTTCTAAAAAGCAACATTTTATTAAATTCATCTTTAAAGAGAGAGAACCAATTATTTTTATAATCCTTGAGTAATTTGTCATCATTTTGTTTTAGCGCATTTGATATCGCTCTTCCTGCATATACTCCGCCCATTCCGCATGTATAGATCCCTCCAGCTGTGGTTGGTTTTGTCTGACCAGCTGCATCTCCAATTATAATAGTTCGCGCAGAAACAAAATCCTCTATTGGGCCTGCAATCCAAATTGGAGCATATACCTTTCTAATAACTGAATACTTTTCGCCCTTGCTATTCAAGTACGAATCCAAGGCATTTGCCGCATTAATTGAATTACCGGCAACACCGACCTTGCCACTGCCTGAACCTGTTGGAATAACCCATGCAAAAAATCCTGGATATTTGTTAACGTCGAACTTTACTTCAATGGTTTCATGATCAATCCAGGATGCATAAACCTCGTATTGTGCAGATTGAAGTACGCCATTTCTATTCTTCTGAATTAGTGAGCCTACTCCTCTAGCATCCACAAAATAACTACATCGTAGGTCTCCTTGGGATGTTCTTATATAATAATAATGGCGACTTTCATCAGTGTTGTTGTTATCATTATTTTTCGAGAGGGAGCGTACAGAACACCTAGTTCTGATTTCTGCACCCATTTTTTGGGCTTGGTACGCAATATGCTTATCAAGCGTACGTCTATCAAGAACAATTACTTTTTGCTTTTCAGTAGTTAATTTGAAAGTTTTAGAAGAAGACTTAATCTCCGCATATCTGATCCTGTCATTCTGTATGCTGTTAAAAGAAGGTATAATGCCGAGTTTCTGTATTCCGCTAATACTCACGAGACCTCCACAGTGTTCTGGCGTTCCCACCTCAGAATCTTCTTCAAGGACAAGCACAGAAAATCCGGCATTGGCTATTTCCCTAGCAGCTAATAAACCAGAAATACTTCCTCCGCCTACTATAACGTGATAATAATCCATCATCGTAAGGAATAAGTAATCTATTTCTTTATCCATTAATTAAACCATGTAGTAATAATAGTGGTAGACTACAAACAGGTAATTGTTGTTAGGAAAGATCTTAATATGGGTGCTGGAAAGCTAGCCGCGCAGGTGGCCCATGCCGCGGTAACAGCGGTAGAGAAAGCGAAATATCAGAATCCATCTTGGCTTCGCGCGTGGTTTGAAACTGGGCAAGCAAAAGTTGTAGTAAAGGTGAATAGTGAAGAGGAATTAAATGAGTTAAGAAAACATGCGGAGAGTTTACGTCTTACAGTAGTCCAAATCCAAGATAGTGGTTTGACTCAAGTCCCTTTTGGTACGACTACCTGTATCGGAATAGGTCCAGCTCCATCATACTTAGTGGACAAAGTTACGAGAGAGTTAAAGTTACTTTAGATAGAACATTTACAGCAATGAATCTAAATCTGATTAAAAACTACTAAAACGATGCTATAATCCAGTTAACACTAAAAATAGTAAAATTCGTCATCAGCAGCATAAGGTACCATAGATAGAGATCTAAATCTAAATGCATTTAAGAGCAACACTGTGTATTGATAATGCGGTCAAATGTATGAAACAATCCGCACGGTAGCTTTGATAACTAAGACTAATAGCGTAGAAGCTCAAACAGCGGCATTCAAAATCACAAAGTTGTTGACCGCTAGAGGAGTGAAAGTATTTTCAGTTCGTCCTCTCATGATTGAAAACAGCACTTCTATGACTTCCGATGATCAACGAATTGCGGATCTTGATCTTATTTTTGCAATAGGTGGAGATGGCACGACCCTTAGAGCGTTTAGAATTATCCAAGGGAAAGCCCCATTATTTAGTATGAACGTTGGAGGAAATAGAGGGATCTTATCAGATGTAAGCATTGGCTCTATAGATGATATCGTTAATTCAATACTTGAAGGGCGCTACTTTTATGATTCACGCCTTAGATTACAAGCATCAATAAATGGAAATATCTTCCCACCAGCATTGAATGATATAGTGCTCACTAGAATGAGCTTGACAAGGACACCTCTCTTCTCAATAAAATTAATGCATGATGAACTAAAACAGAGAATGGATGGTATAATTATTTCCACTCCAACCGGCTCAACTGGCCACTCCTTTTCACTAGGCGGTCCTGTTTTACATGAGGAGTTAAACTGCTTGATCTTAAGTCCTATAGCATCGATCAATAGAATGCCGCAACTGGTAATTCCAACCAGTGAAATCGAGATTAAAAGCTCACATGAAGTTCATCTGATAATAGATGGTCAAGAGATATTCGAAGTGCCGACAGAACAGACTGTAAAGATTTCTAGATCTCCTATCAATGCTATATTTATCCGTTTAAAAAAAAAAGGAATGAGGCAACTTGTCAAGCTCGGATTTTAATCGTGGATTTATTTTAGATGCAAACGCATTTTACTCAGGTTTTCCATTCGCACTATCTTCCTTAATATGCTATACAACAAGTTTGGTATTCAATGAAGTAAAACATATAAAAAAGTCTTATTCTGCGTTAGAGGCACTAATAGATGTGGGCAATTTAATAGTGATCGACCCAGAAGAGCAATATATAGAAAAAACCATTTTTGCAGCAAAAAAAACAGGCGATTATTTAAGACTTTCGCCAGAAGATCTTTCTATACTCGCTCTTGCAATTCAATTACAAATGACTTTAATATCAGATGACTTTGCAGTAGAAAATGTTGCAACATTCTTACAGATCCCATTTAAAACTATAGGAACTAAAGGGATAGCTGCCGCTAGAAAATGGATTGCTTTTTGCAAAACCTGTGGCAGGGCTTACAATTCATATACTACTGAATGTCTGATTTGTGGGAATGTACTTAAACGTCGATTTAAAAAATTTAGCTACGGCGGAACACCTAGATAATGTTCTCCTTCTTAAGATGTCCATTCCCGCCTGGTGGAATTATGGCTAATATATTACTGTAGTAAAAATCTCTATTAGATAAAGAACAAGGTTAGTGACTCTAGGTCTATAGATGAGATATCGTCTTGTATTAAACGCATTGTATTCTCAATTACGATACCTAAGAATTTTACTTTTGTACTCATTAATCTTTTCTAAAGTGCTTTAAAATTGGTATATGTTATCATTCAAATTGAGCATACATGTAAATTCCTATTATTATGATGTATTTACACGTAGATCTTTTATCAACATTACTTAAAGTCATCAGAGGCGAATTCTCTAGTTTCATTCTTTCTAACTAATTGGAGTGATCCCTATATACAGTTCAGTTGTATGTACAACTCAAAAGGAATGATAAGGAGTTAGTATGCACCTTGTCTAATCCTGAATTTTTGATGATAATATTGGCATAATAACTGAGTGACATGCAATTGCGAGTATTGCCAAGCCACAATCCATAGATTTCTTTTGCACTCTTCGTAACATTTATTGATATATTTTTCGTATCCTCAACAATTGCCGGAAATATTAAAAGTAACGCCTGACCTGATAAAAAGTCTTGTAATTCCACGTATAGTATCCTCTAGAAAAGGGGATAATGGTATAGTTTTAGTTGTGGGTGGAAATAGGATCTACCACGGAGCACCATTACTTGCCTCGATGGCAGCTCTGAGATCAGGCACAGACCTAGTCTATACAGCAGTACCAAGATCAAATATCATTCCAATAAAATCCTTTTCTCCAGCTATTATTGCTCTGCCACTGGCTGACGATAAATTGACTGTCGGATCTGCTAATCG
>Ga0182008_10000823_pt1 | contig 21636 bp, 16 predicted proteins | sample Sormic07211129_1_FD_120482 | JGI IMG/M metagenome (GOLD analysis project Ga0182008, IMG submission 120482) | Rhizosphere microbial communities from Sorghum bicolor, Mead, Nebraska, USA - 072115-129_1 metaG | ecosystem: Host-associated > Plants > Roots > Rhizosphere | place: USA: Nebraska...
GGCGCAGCACCTGGCCCACCTGAAGCCGCTGGCCACCGCCTCGCAGCGGCTCGTGAGCCACAAGCTCGCGATCGAGCCGCCGCCCGCGCAGCGCAGCGAAGTGCCCGACGTCTACGGCAACACGCGCGCCTTCTTCGCGCTCGAGGCCACGCACGACAGCCTCGTCGTCACGGCCGAAAGCGTGGTCGAGACCGGGGCGCCGCAGCTCGCGCCCGGTATTGCGCGCGAGCTGCCCTGGGAGGCGGTGCGCGAGCGCTTCCGCTATGCCAAGGGCGCGCGCTTCGATCCCGCCTCGGACTTCGTCTTTCCCTCGCGCTACGTGCCGCGGCACGACGACTTCGCCGCCTACGCACGTGCCAGCTTCGTGCCCGGCCGCCCGACCTTCGAGGTGGCGAGCGACCTGATGCAGCGCATGTACCGCGACTTCGACTACGACGCGACCAGCACCGAGATCAGCACGCCCGCGGTCGAGGCGCTGGCGCAGCGCAAGGGCGTGTGCCAGGACTTCGCCCACATCCTGATCGCCTGCTTCCGCACCATGGGCCTGCCCGCGCGCTACGTCAGCGGCTACCTGCTGACGCAGCCGCCGCCGGGCCAGCCGCGGCTGGTGGGCGCCGACGCCTCGCATGCCTGGGTGTCGGTCTACCTGCCCGGCGCGGACGGCCCGGGCGACTGGGCCGACTTCGACCCGACCAACGGCCGCCAGCCCGGCGAGGACTACGTGACCCTGGCCATCGGCCGCGACTACGCCGACGTCTCGCCGATGCGCGGCGTGCTGCACGGCGGCGCGCGCCACACGCTCGACGTGGGGGTGACGGTGCAGCCGCAGGAGGAGTTGGCGGCCGCAGTCGCGGCGGCGCCATCGGCATCGCAGTCGCAGTCGCAATCGCAATCGCAATCGCAATCGCAATCCAGGACCTGAACCCCGCCGCCTGCAGGCCGCGGCCTGCCGCGCTACACTCCGCGTCCTCATGGCCCGCCGCCGTTCCCTCCATCGCTGCCTGACCGCCTTCGCCGTGGTCTTGTCGCTGCTGTTCTCGCAGCTGGCGCTGGCCGCCTATGTCTGCCCCGGCGTGCCGGACACGCAGGCCATGGCCGAAATGGTGGCGAGCGCCGCGCCCTGCGAGGGCATGGACATGGCCCAGCCGGTGCTGTGCTTCCAGCATGCGGCCGACCTCTCGCTGTCCTTCGAGCCGGTGAAGCTCAGCACGCCCTCGCTGCCCGCCATCGTGCAGATCGTGGTCATGCCCCTGGTGCTGGTGTCGGAGGGCCATGCCCTGCCCCGCCAGGCCGAACCCGAGCGGCAGCATCCGCCGCCCGAACCCGTTTTCCTCTCCACGCGCAGACTGCGCGTTTGACCTCTCCGTCGACTGATCGGTGCCGGTGCGGCGTGTCCGCGTGCCGGCGATTGTTTCGTTCGTCTGCGGAGTTTTCATGTCCCATCCTTTCCCGCGCGCGGCCGTCTGGGCCGCCGCGCTGCTGCCGTGCCTTGCCGCGGCCGCGTCCCCGTCTGCCTTGTCCCTCGACGCCGCGCTGCAGCTCGCCGCGCAGCGCTCCCTCAGCACCCGCGCGGCCCAGGCCGGCGTCCTGAGCGCCAGCGAGGCGGCCCATGCGGCCGCCCAGCTGCCCGACCCCACGCTGCGCATCGGCGTCGACAACCTGCCCGCCACCGGGCCGGACCGCTTCCACACCGCGCGCGATTCGATGACCATGAAGCGCATCGGCATCAGCCAGGAATGGCTGTCGGCCGACAAGCGCGCGGCACGGCAGGCGGCCGCCGATGCGGCGGTCGATCGCGAAGCGGTGCAGGTGCGGGCCGCCACCGCCGACACCCGCCTTCAGACCGCGCTGGCCTACGTCGACGCCTTCTATGCCGATGAGAACCTGCAGCTCGCCACCCGCATGGAACACCACGCCCATGAGGAGCTGGAAGCGTCACGCGTCCGCCTGTCCTCGGCCGCGGGCAGCAGCCAGGAGGTACTGGCACTGACCGGCGCCAAAGGCGTGGCCGAAGACGAGACAGCCGACATCCGGCAGCAGCAGAGCGCGGCCGGCGTCGCCTTCCAGCGCTGGGTCGGCGTCGTGCCCGCAGACCTGCAGCCGCCGCCCGCCATCGTGCTGCCCACCGAGCAAGCCTATGTGGCCGCGCACCCCACGGTCGCGACGCTGCAGCGCGAGCTCGACATGGCACGGCGCACTGCCGACGTGACCGCCGCCAACCGCAAGCCCAACTGGAGCTGGGACCTCAGCTACGGCCAGCGCACCGGCTATGCCGACATGGTGTCGGTGGGCGTGAACATCCCGCTGGCCATCGCGCCCGGCGAGCGCCAGAACCGCGACACCGCCGCCCAGCTCGCGCTGGCCGACAAGGCCGAGGCCGCGCTGGCCGAAGCCACCCGGGCCGCCACCGCCGAGTACCGCTCGCTCGCCAGCGATGCGCAACGCCTGCAGCAACGCATCGACCGCTACCGCGACACCGTGGTCGCCGCCGCGGGCCAGAGAACGGCCGCTGCGACGGCCGCCTACCAGTCCAGCCAGGGCGGCCTGCTCACGCTGTTCGAAGCCCGGCACGCCGAGGTCGAGGCGCAGCGCAAGCTGCTGGCCCTGCAGCGCGAGCTGGCCCGGACGCAGGTCCAGCTGGCCTTCAAGCCGCTCGGCGAAGAGGTGGCGCGATGAAAAGAACCCACACGATCGGCGCCGCGCTGCTCGCCGCCCTGCTGCTGGCAGCCGGCGCCTTCTACCTGGGCCGCAGGACAGGCCCGTCGATGGAGGCATCGATAGCCGCGCCTGCCGCCGCCGACACCCGCCAGGTCCTCTACTGGCACGACCCCATGGTGCCGGGCCAGCGCTTCGACAAGCCCGGCAAGTCGCCCTTCATGGACATGCAGCTGGTGCCCGTCTATGCCGAAGGCGCGACGCAAAACACAGGCGTGGCGATCAGTCCGGCCGTGCAGCAGAACCTGGGCATCCGCTACGCGAAGGTGAGGCGTGCCGAGACCTCCACGTCCTTCGACGCCGTCGGCACCGTGAAGTTCGACGAGCGGCTCAACGTGGCCGTGCAGACGCGCGTGGCGGGCTATGTCGAGCAGCTGTCGGTGCGCGCGCCGATGGAGCGCGTGCGCAAGGGCCAGGCCCTGGCGACGGTCTTCGCGCCCGACTGGCTCGGCCCGCAGAACGAGCTGCTGGCGCTCCAGCGCGCCGGCGTCTCGGCCGAGATCGTCGGGGCGGCGCGCGAACGCCTGCGCGCGCTGTCGATCCCGGCCGATCTCGTGCGGCGCAGCGAGGCCACGGGCACCGCGCAGGCCCGCTATGTGCTCACGGCACCGAGCGCCGGCGTGGTGGCCGAGCTGGGCGTGCGCGAAGGCGTGGCCGTGTCGCCCGGCACCACGCTGTTCCGCATCGCGGGCCTGGACAAGGTCTGGGCCGTGGCCCAGATCCCCGAGGCACAGGCGCTGCGCCTGACGCGCGGCCAGAAGGTCCAGGCCGTGCTGCAGGCCGACGCCACGCAGTCCTTCGAGGGCACGCTCGACGAGATCCTGCCCGAGATCGACGCGGCCACCCGCACCCTGAAGGCCCGCTTCGAGGTCGACAACCGCAACGGCAAGCTGGTGCCCGGCCTGCTGCTGCGGCTGCAGGTCGCGGGGCCGCGCAGCACCCGGCTGCTCGTGCCGTCGGAGGCCGTGATCCGTACCGGCCAGCGCGTGGTGGTCATCGTGCACCAGTCCGAGGGCGGTTTCGAGCCGCGCGAGGTGTCGCTGGGGGCCGACCAGGGCGAGGACACCGAGGTCCTCTCCGGCCTGGCCGAGGGCGACCAGGTCGTGGCCAGCGGCCAGTTCCTGATCGACTCCGAGGCGCGGCTGCGTTCGGTGCTGGGGAACATGGCGGCACCCGCACCGGCCTCGGCTGCGTCGGCTGCCTCGGCGCCCGCCACGGCGATCCACCAGGCCGAAGGCAAGGTCGAGACCGTGGCGCCCGACAGCATCACCGTCTCGCACGGCCCAGTCGCCACGCTCCGGTGGCCGCCGATGACCATGGGCTTCGCCAAGGCTTCGCCCGATGCCTTCCCGGACATCCGGCCCGGCGACACCGTGCGCTTCGAATTCAAGGAGGGCGGCCCGACGGGCTACGAACTGGTCGGGGTCCAGCGCGTGACGGCAGGCGGCAAGCCATGATCGCCGCCCTGATCCGCTGGTCGATCGGCAACCGCTTCCTGGTGCTGATCGCGACCCTGTTCCTGGTGGCCGCGGGCGCGTGGTCGGTGGCCCGCACACCGCTCGACGCGCTGCCCGACCTGTCGGACACGCAGGTCATCATCCGCACGCCCTTCCCCGGCAAGGCGCCCCAGGTGGTGGAGGACCTGGTCACCTATCCGCTGACCACCACGATGCTCAGCGTGCCCGGCGCCAAGACCGTGCGCGGCTACTCCTTCTTCGGCGACTCCTTCGTCTACGTGCTGTTCGACGACAAGACCGATCCCTACTGGGCGCGCTCGCGCGTCGTGGAGTCGCTGAACCAGGTGCAGAGCAAGCTGCCCGCGGGCGCCAACGCCGCGCTGGGCCCCGATGCCACGGGCGTGGGCTGGGTCTACGAGTACGCATTGATCGACCGCACGGGCACGCACGACCTCGGGCAGCTGCGTGGGCTCAACGACTGGTTCCTCAAGTTCGAGCTCAAGACCGTGCCCGACGTGGCCGAGGTCGCGAGCATCGGCGGCATGGTGCGCCAGTACCAGGTGCTGCTCGACCCCGACCGCATGCGCGCGCTGGGCATCACGCAATCGACCGTGGTCGACGCGCTGCAGAAGGCCAACCAGGCCTCGGGCGGCTCGGTGGTCGAGTTCGCCGAGGCCGAGTACATGGTGCGTTCGCGCGGCTTCCTGCGCACGCTGGACGACTTCCGCACCATCCCGCTGGCCACGAGCGGCGCCACGCCCGTGCTGCTGCGCGACGTGGCGACGGTGCAGGTCGGCCCCGAGATGCGGCGCGGCATCGCCGAGCTCGACGGCGAGGGCGAAGTGGCCGGCGGCGTGGTCGTGATGCGTTCGGGCAAGAACGCGCGCGCCACCATCGCGGCCGTCAAGGCCAGGCTCGAGGCGCTCAAGCCCAGCCTGCCGCCGGGCGTGGAGATCGTGCCGACCTACGACCGCTCGCTGCTGATCGATCGCGCGGTCGAGAACCTGCGCACCAAGCTGATCGAGGAGTTCATCGTGGTGGCGCTGGTCTGCGCGGTCTTCCTGTTCCACCTGCGCTCGGCGCTGGTGGCGGTGGTGGCCCTGCCGGTCGGCGTGCTCGCGGCCTTCATCGTGATGCACTGGCAGGGCGTCAACGCCAACATCATGTCGCTGGGCGGCATCGCGATCGCCATCGGCGCGATGGTCGACGGCGCGATCGTGATGGTCGAGAACGTGCACAAGCACATCGAGGCCTTCGAGACCGCGCAGGGCCGGCCGCCCACGACGGCCGAACGCTGGCGGCTGGTGGGCGATGCCTCGGTGGAGGTCGGCCCGGCCCTGTTCTTCTCGCTGCTGGTGATCACGCTGTCCTTCGTGCCGGTGTTCTCGCTCGAGGCGCAGGAGGGCCGGCTGTTCGCGCCGCTGGCCTTCACCAAGACCTATGCGATGGCGGCCGCGGCCGGCCTGTCGGTGACCCTGATCCCGGTGCTCATGGGCTACCTGATCCGCGGGCGCATCCCGCACGAGGCCGCCAACCCGGTGAACCGTTTCCTGATGGCCGTGTACCGGCCGGCGCTGGAATGGGTGCTGCGCTTTCCCAAGGCCACGCTGCTCGTTGCCGCGCTGCTGCTGGCGCTGACGGCCGTGCCGCTGATGCGGCTGGGGGGCGAGTTCATGCCGCCGCTGGACGAAGGCGACCTGCTCTACATGCCCTCGGCCCTGCCGGGCCTGTCGGTGTCGAAGGCGGCCGAGCTGCTGCAGCAGACCGACCGCCTGATCAGGACCGTGCCCGAGGTCGCGCGCGTGTTCGGCAAGGCCGGCCGCGCCGACACCGCGACCGACCCCGCGCCGCTCGAGATGTTCGAGACCACGGTCCAGTTCAAGCCCAGGGACCAATGGCGCGCGGGCATGACGCCCGACAAGCTGATCGAGGCGCTCGACCACGCGGTGCAAGTGCCGGGCCTGAGCAACGTCTGGGTGCCGCCGATCCGCAACCGCATCGACATGCTGGCCACCGGCATCAAGAGCCCCGTGGGCATCAAGGTGGCGGGCCCGGACCTGGCCACCATCGATGCGCTGAGCACGCAGATCGAGGCCGCGGTGAAGCCCGTGCCCGGTGTGTCTTCCGCCTTGGCGGAGCGGCCCACGGGCGGGCGCTACATCGATGTCGACGTCGACCGGCTCGCGGCCGCGCGCCACGGGCTCTCGGTGGCCGACGTGCAGGCCGTGGTGTCCACCGCCATCGGCGGCGACAACGTGGGCGAGCTCATCGCGGGCCGCGAGCGATACCCGATCAACCTGCGCTACCCGCGCGAGATCCGCGACTCGCTGGAGCGCTTGCGGCAGCTGCCCTTCGTGACCGACAAGGGCGCGCAGCTGCTGCTCGGCGACGTGGCGAAGATCGGCATCGCCGACGGCCCGCCCATGCTGCGCAGCGAGAACGCGCGGCTGTCGGGCTGGGTCTACGTCGACGTGCGCGGGCGCGACCTGCGCTCCGTCGTCCACGCCATGCAGGCCGCGGTCGACCAGGCCGTGAAGCTGCCCGCGGGCTACGCGGTGTCGTGGTCGGGCCAGTTCGAGTACCTGGAACGCGCGACCGAGCGGCTGACGTTGGTGATCCCGCTCACGCTGGCCGTGATCTTCGTGCTGCTCTACCTGCTGTTCCGGTCCTTCGCCGATGCGGCGCTGGTGATGGCGGCCGTGCCCTTCTCGCTCATCGGCGGCTTCTGGCTGATCTGGGCGCTGGGCCATTCGATCTCGGTCGCCACGGCGGTCGGCTTCATCGCGCTGGCCGGCGTGGCGGCCGAGTTCGGCGTGGTGATGCTGGTCTACCTCAAGAACGCGTTGGCCAGGCGCCTCGAAGCCGGCGAACCGATGAACGACGACACCCTGCGCGCCGCCATCCGCGAAGGCGCGGTGCTGCGCGTGCGGCCCAAGGCCATGACCGTGGCCGTGGTGATGGCCGGCCTGCTGCCCATCCTCTGGGGCCACGGCACCGGCTCGGAGGTGATGACGCGCATCGCCGCGCCGATGGTCGGCGGCATGGTCAGCGCGCCGCTGCTGAGCATGCTGGTCGTGCCGGCGGCCTGGTACCTGCTGCACCGGCGCGCCGCCTCTTCTTCCCCTGTCTCTTCCATCCATCCAACCCCAGGAGCTTGATCATGAAAACCATCCCCTCCCTCGCCTTCGCACTGCTCGCCGCATCGGCCGCCCTGGCCCATGCCCAGGCCGCGAAGGACCCCATGGCGTCCATGCAGATGCCGGCGCAGCCCCAGGCCGGGGCCGGCCAGCTGACCGACGCGGTGGTCCAGAAGGTCGACCCGGCGCGCGGCCTGATCGTGCTCAAGCACGGCGACATCCCCAACCTCGCGATGCCCGCGATGACCATGGGCTTCGACGTCGCCGACAGGAAGATGCTCGACCGGGCCAAGGCCGGCGACAAGGTGCGCTTCCACGTCGAGGTCGTGCAGGGCAAGCCGACCGTGACGCATCTCGAAGCGGCGCGCTGAGCCTGCCGGGCCGGCTCAGATCTCGATGCGCACGCCCAGCTCGATCACCCGGCTGGAAGGCAGCTTGAGGAAGTCGGCCACGCTGCCCACGTTGTGCAGCATGGTCGCGAACAACCGCGCGCGCCACATCGCCATGCCGTGCCCCGGCCTCGGCACCAGCGACGCGCGGCTCAGGAAATAGGAGATCTTGTCCGGCCTGAACACCAGCCCGTGGCGCGCGCAGAGCTCGAGCGCCATCGGGATGTGGACCCGGTCCTTGAAGCCGTACTGCACGCTCAGGTGGAAGCAGTTGGCGCCCAGGTCGGTCAGCGTGATCCGCTCGGCCGCCGGCACGCGCGGGACCTCGTGGTTGACCACCGTCAGGAAGACCATGCACTCGTGCAGCACGTGGTTGTGCTCGAGGTTCTTGAGCAGCGCGTGCGGCACGCCCTTGGGGTTGATCGACATGTAGATCGCGGCGCCTTCGACCCGGTCGCTCCGGCTGCCGACCTGCGCCTGGATGAAGGGCCCGAGCGGCGTGGTGCCGGCGCGCTCCCGGGCCTCGCGCTCCATCATCTCGCGGCCCCGGTGCCAGGTGGTCAGCACGATGAACATCACCACGCCGATCGCCAGCGGGAACCATCCGCCCTGCGCGATCTTCAGCAGGTTGGCCGAGAAGAAGGCCACGTCGATGACCAGGAAGAAGCCGGTCGCCAGCACGCACAGCCACCAGTTGTAGCGCCAGGCATAGCGCACCACGAAGAAGGTCAGGCAGGTGGTGATCAGCATCGTGCCGGTGACCGCGATGCCGTAGGCCGAGCCCAGCGCGGTCGAGGAGCCGAAGCCCAGCACCGCCATCACCACGGCCGCCAGCAGCAGCCAGTTGACCGCCGGCACATAGATCTGGCCGGCCTCCGATTCGGAGGTGTAGCGCACCTGCATGCGCGGCAGGAAGCCGAGCTGGATCGCCTGCTTGGTCATCGAGTAGGTGCCCGATATCACCGCCTGCGAGGCGATCACGGTGGCGGCGGAGGCCAGCAGCACCATCGGCACCAGCGCCCAGGCCGGGAACATCAGGAAGAAGGGGTTGGTCACGGCCGTGGGGTCGGCGATCAGCAGCGCGCCCTGCCCCAGGTAGTTGAGCGCCAGCGCCGGGAACACCAGGCTGAACCACGACAGCCGCACCGGCGTCGCGCCGAAATGGCCCATGTCGGCATAGAGCGCCTCCGCGCCGGTCAGCGCCAGCACCACCGCGCCCAGCGCGACGAAGGCCAGCCAGCCGTGGTGCAGGCAGAAGGCCAGCCCCTCGAGCGGGTTCAGCGCGGCCAGGATGGCCGGCTGCGCCAGCAGATGGGCGACGCCCGCGCCCGCCAGTACCACGAACCACACGACCATGATCGGCCCGAAGATCGCGCCCATGCCCGCGGTGCCGCGCTTCTGCACCAGGAACAGCGGCACCAGCACGGCCAGCGTGATCGGCACCACGTACTGGGCCAGCCCAGGCGCCGCGAGCTCGAGCCCCTCGATCGCGCTGAGCACCGAGATCGCCGGCGTGATCACGCCGTCGCCGTAGAACAGGGAGGCGCCGAACACGCCGATCAGCAACAGCATGCGGCGCAGCCGCGGGCGGTCCGCCACCGAGGACGCGGCCAAGGCCAGCAGCGCCATGATCCCGCCCTCGCCATGGTTGTGGGCCCGCATGATCAGCACCACGTACTTGAGCGAGACCACGATCATCAGCGACCAGAAGATCAGCGACACCACGCCGATCACGTTCGCCGGGTTCAGCGGCATGCCGTTGGCCGGATCGAACAGCGTCTTCAGGGTGTAGAGCGGGCTGGTGCCGATGTCGCCGTAGACCACCCCGATCGCGGCCAGCACCAGGGCCGGTGTCCGCCGCTTGTGATGCAAGGGGCCGGGGGACGGTGCCGCGAGGGGTGCCGTGGCCGTTGTCGCTGCGCTGGAGGTGGACGTCATTCTTGGAAGCGCATTGCGCCGGAATGCCCGATGGGGACGACAGGCGCAGTGTGCCACCGGCGGCGCGATGGGCGCTGCTCTTTTGCGAGCGGCCTGCGGCGCGCTGATCGAAGGCAGAATCCGACCCAGACCGAACGTTCACAACGCCGACGCCAGGCGATCCAAGACAAGCCCCCTCCGTCCCGGCCACTGCCGCGGGACAACCCGACCATGCACTCCACCGGAACCCTGCGCGGCATCGCCGCGATGCTGTTGGCTTGCGCCTTCTTCGCCTGCATGGACGCGCTGCTCAAGAACCTGGCCGGGCACTACCCGCCGGTGCAGGTGATGGCCATGCGCGGCCTCACGGCCCTGCCCTTGGTGTGCCTGTACATCGCCTGGCGGCGCGAGGCGGCCGGCGTCTTCAACCGCCGGCTGCGCTGGCGCCTGCATCTGCTGCGCACCGCGCTGAACATGACGATGCTCGTGCTCTTCGTCCATGGCCTGAAGACCCTGGGCCTGGCCGAGGCCTACACCCTCACCTTCATCGCGCCGCTGCTGATGGTGCTGATCGCCGTGCCGATGCTGGGCGAGTCGGTCCAGCCGCGGCACTGGATCGCGATCGGGCTGGGCTTCATCGGGGTCGTGATCGCGCTGCGACCCGAGCAAGGGGCCTTCCTCTCGACCGGCGCCCTGGCGATTCTGGTGGCCGCCGTCTGCTATGCGCTGTCGAACATGCTGGGCCGGCTCATCAGCCGCACCGAATCGAGCGCCGCGCTGGTCTTCTGGACCACGGCCGGCATGGCGGTCTGCGGCAGCCTGTTGGCGGCACCGCAATGGGTACCGATCCAGGCCGAGCACACCTGGCTGCTGGCAGGCCTGGCCATCAGCGGCTTCCTGGGCCAGCTGGCCATCGCCGAAGCCTTCCGCCACGGCCAGGCCGCCGCCATCGCGCCCTTCGAGTACAGCGCCCTCGCCTGGGGGCTCCTGCTGGACTGGGTGTTCTGGCAGGCCGCGCCCGATGCCTGGACGCTGGGCGGCGGGGCGTTGATCGTGGCGAGTGGGCTGTGGCTGGCGCGGAGCGAGGCGCCGAGGGCTGCAGGGGAAAAGCGGCAGGTCGGATGAGCTACAGAAGAGCTCGTGCCGGAGCACCTGCTGTTGCAGCGAGTTCGGGCGAGAACCTTGAGTGGCTGATCGACGGCTTGAGCTCCTGAGGTCTGGAGGCAGAGACCGGCTACAGTCGCCCAAAAGCAGACATCCACCGTTGACCTTCATCTATCCATGGACGCTGTCGTTGAACTGCTGCTTGCTCTGACCGGAAAGGGCCTTGTCTCGCTTTTCTCGTTCGGAAAGTGGCGCGGAGAGGCTCTGAACGGCAATGAGGCACGTCTTCACGCGGCAGCGGGCTCGTTGTCGTTCGTGCTCGATGGTCGGCGCGTGGTGACCACGGCCGGGCTTACTCTCATAGGCTTGGCCTTTTACGGGCTGCTTGTCGCGGCTCTTGTCTACTGGATGACGCGCGGCCAAGTCTGAATTCGGCCAGAACCAGGCATTTGGCTGTTCACTTAAATGAACCTCGTAACCCTTAGTCGAGGTCAGGACTCGTCAGTTTGCGCGTTTCGCTGCCCGCCAGCCTGCTCCAAGTACTCTACAAACCCGTCGAAGGCATCCAACAAGGGCTGGAACCGCGCCGCATCGCCTTCCAATTGGCTCAAGGCGTAGCAGGTCGCCTCCAGCGTGGACAGTTGGTCGGGCCCATGGGCTTTGCGGATACGGTAATGCGAAGGCGGCAGGTTGCGCAGGGCCAAGCGGGGCAACTGCTGCAGTGGCGGGCTTTGGTAGAGCATCTTTCGGCTTTTGCGCCAGGTGCCGTCCAGCACGACCAGGCGCAGGCGCGACTTGGCTTGCGGCCATTCGGGCGGTAGCGGAAGTGGGGCTCGCAGGTCCGGAGCGCTGTCTTGCGGACTGTCCGGGTACAGCAGCAGCGTGTGCTTGCCGTCCACCGGCCAGACCGGCGCGGCAAATGCCTCGCCCACCACCAGGCGGCAGTGCGCCAAGCTGAGATGCAGCAGCCGGGCACTGCCTTTGGCCTGGTGGAGCTCCAGCGGGTGCTGCAGCACCAGTACCTCCACCGCGTGGTCGGTAGGCGCGACCCAGCGGCAAATGCAGGCGCTGAGCGGGCGCAGGCATGCGGTGCACTGGGGGCGGGGGACTGAAGCGGCGCACATGGCGGAATTTTATTCAGCGTGCCTGGCTAGACCCTGCGTGGAGCGGGATGACGCTTGGCTTTGGCGCGATGACCGGCAGCTTTGGACAAAGTCGGGGGATCGCTTTGGGCTCGAAGCAGAAGTCGATTTTTACCTAAGGCGGAAGTCCGAGTCGCCCGAAACCGCGCTTGATGACTTCAAGTGTTGCATGGTTCGACGCGTGCTCTTCGTCTCCAAGATGTTGGCAGGAAGCTCGCATGAATGAACCTTCCGCCATGTGTTGCACGCAGCCGCCTAAGCACGACTCAGACCTGCGGGCGGCGCTTTACCGACGCGCTCCCGCACCTCTTTCCACATCTTTACTCCTGGATGCGCTGCTTCAAGTTCGGGGCCGAAATCCCTTAAACGCACGTCGAAGACTGATATGGCCAACTGATTGGCACCATGGGAATGAGAAATGAGCCGTTGATGCTCCTTGTCGTAGGGTGCCTGAGCAGTAGAGCCGCCGAACTCGCCAATGTTCGAAATTAGGATGTGTTGGTACATGTGGTAGCGCAGCGCTGCGACCATGCCATCGAAAGTTTTCACGTCCTTGTTCATCGCCGAGACAACATACATGTGGCTCTGATTGCGTAGGTCGGCGGCTAACGAAAGGTCCGTCGCGTCGAAGCAGATTGAGCCTGTCAGTCGGTAGGGCTTGTTTGTCGGCTTTGCGGAATCAAGCAACTCAATAACAACTTGATATGGTCGCCACGGCTTTATTCCTAGGCCATGCTCCTCAGGGATAAGATTGAACTTTCCCTGGTCCACCTCGACCCAAGAGCGGCGGCCAGAGCGTCGCTGAGGTACGAGCCATCGAGCTGCATTGATAGGCTCACCGCTGGTGGGTTCTTTCGCACCTAAGAGCCCGTAGAACAACATCGCACCGGTCGAGTCTGAGAAGGATCGCATCAGGTCTTGGTCGTCGACGTGGATGCTGAGCTCAGGGAAGACTACGAGGTCAAAATGCGGCTTCTCCGAGGCCCCTAGTACATAGTCACGAGCAGCTAGATGCTTATGCGTGAGGTGCAGCAGCGCTGCAGTGTGGTTTCGATGCTTCTCCCGGTAGCCAGGAACATCAAGACCGTTCAGTCCGTCTTCGAAATGCTGATGAAGGGGCATCAGGCCTTGGACCATGGCAACCCGCAGCCCACGAGTTTGGTCCAACGGCCACTCGACCGGATACCGGTATATGGGCAACCGGCTGCCGACGCCGTAAAGCGTTCTTTGGAAGTCAAGACGCTTCTTGATGACGTCATCAAAATCGCGCCGTGTCGCGATCTTGGCGGCCTCTTGACTCTGCCGCTCGGTCACGCCTGGCCATCTTAATAGGTGCAATAGCAGGTCTGAGAACCAAGGCGTGATTGCGGCGGCTGTGCCCCTCAGACCTTCAGCGGAATGGAGCATCCCCATGCGGCGTTTATGCCATGTACTTTTTAGGCCGCTGTACCAACCTGTGTCTTCGCTGGTGAGCCAATGACGCGCGGTGAAGTCGGGCTCTCCCGTAGCAGCGGCGCGCAGCAAGCGCCCAAGCGCATACATCCAGGCATCTCCGGGCCGACACCAGGAAGGTGTGTCATAAGATCCGTCTGTTATTTTGAGCGAAATGACCGCTTGCGCATCGAGCGTAGCAAGACTCGGATTGTTTAATTGCTCCCAGTCCTCGGACCTAACCTCTACATTCAAGGGGGTCTGCAGTTCGGGGGCGAACGTTCGTAGCGTCTTCGACTTCCCAAGCGCCTCCGCGAGCTTCAGTAGCGCATTCTCTTGACTGAAGAACTGCATCGGATGGGTGATGACAGTCAGGAGCGGCAACCACTTTCTCGTCGGCAGAGGGGCACTCCCGGCGGACCAACGCTTCTCTTCAAGCCGGGTCAGATGCTTGGGAGCCCAGTCAATCAACGGAAGCATTGCATTGCGCTTTGAACTAAAAAGGTGTCTCAACAACTCTGGTGATGTCTCGGCCACGATCTGCCATGCTATCGAGACTTGCCTTCTGTTCCTCGCATCTCCAAAGTTGATGAACCACTGTACGTAATGAGCGGCATCCCCAAGAAGTTGGTGACCAACAAGCGACACGACGACCTCCTCTTCAAAAGAAAGGTCCCGCGCAGGTGACTTCGCTCGAGCGAAGAGGTGAAGGGCTCGATGGAATCGAAGTTCGACTGCTTCTTGAGGGAGCGTCGCGGCGCGCCCCACCGAGGCTAGAAGGAGGCTTGCCTGTTGCTGGACGTACCAGGGTGCATCCCACTCGCCTAGGAGTCGCGACGCGAGGTCCGCAAGGGCAACGCGATAGGCCTCTACGTCAGCGACTTCGAAGTTCAAGTCTTGCTTGGCTTCTCTCCCAGTCTCTGTTGCACCCGCTTTGAACAGGTCCGCTAGGACGTAGAAGGCGACTCGGCGCCCAAATTCCGAGTTCGCGCGACTGTCGTTCAACTTGCTCAACAACGCCTGTTCTACTGGCTCTAGCAGTTCAGCACTAGGCCACAGGTCCAGTGCATACCGAAGCACCTGCACAAGGGAAGGGTTCAGCGCCCACGCAGAGACTAAGCGCCGTGCAGCAGCCTGGAAATCATGCCGCAATGCATCAGTTGCGCTCTCGTCAACATTGGACTCCGTGAGGTCGGTCATCCTTCTGCGCTGACGTAGCGAGCGCACAAGTCGGTAAGCGGAGAAGCGCGTAAGCGTATCGTCCCTCACCTCGTGCTTCAACGCTGCCACAGTCGCGAGTCGAAGGATTCCCTGTGCGGGCTTAGTGTCCTCTATGAGACCTAGCTCTGCTAGAGAAAGAAGACCATTGAGCCCGGCTTCGGCCTGACGCAAGGAATCGAGGTCAAAAGGGCCACTGAGCTGCTGCTGAAGTGACTTCATGCGCGCCCCGGTACCAGACTCGGTACCAATCTCAACGAGCGACTCCAACTGGGTCTTCTTCGCGTTGAGCTGAAGATGAGTGCCGCCGGGCTCGGAAGGCGTAGTGTGTTTCTTAAGAAGTCCCTGAACCCAGGCGCTGATTTCATGGCTCAGCTTGGCGAGGTCGTAAGGCGCCTCCTCCTCACCTTCAACTGAAATTACCAACTTCAGGTCATCTACATAGCGGCAGTAGTCGTGAACGCGAAAGCTCTTTCCTCGCGGCTTTCGGTCTATGAACGAGCCAATTTCACGGTCAAAGTCGAGCAAGTACGCATTTGCGAAGAACCCGCTCGCGACCAACCCCTGAGGAAGTCCAAGAGGCAGTGCGCCATCTCGAAACAGTTCACCCAGCGCGAGGTCCTCATCGCGCCACTTGAAGCTCAAAGCTTGCCGTGCGATATTCCAGAATGCCTTATCGGCCGGCTGCAAGTCGTCGTCAGAACTATCGTGGAAGTCTTGGTACGCGGCTTCCAACTTTTCTACGAGAAGTGCGATGTTTATGTTGTCAAAGAAGGCGCTTAGGTCAAGGCTGACGATGAAAACTTTGGCGTCTTCGCCAACATCTACGCTTCTTGCAATCTCCAGCGGCCGCTCGACATACTTCTGATAGTCCTGAAAATATCTGCTGTACGTGTTCGAGTTTCCCCAAGAAAACGAAGCTACGTCATGATTCTTCGACCAGTTGCAAAATAGCCTGTTGCCATAGCTGAAAACGCCTTTCTCTGCTGCCCTCCCCGAGGGAAGAGATGTGTCGCCCTGTGCTGATTCGATGCAGTCGGCCAGGCACAGCATGACGGCGGTTGCAATCGTCTGCTCCCTAATACCAAGGTGAGCGAGGGGACGCAACGGCGGAGCTTGCTCCCCTTCGGCGAGTCGAGGCTGCCAGCCGCCCTCGGGGTCAGACCGGAAGCACCACAACCCATTTTTCGGCGCCGGAACTAACCATGCCGGAGCGGTCACGTAGTCGCCGGTTGCGATGTCGCTAGACCACTGCGCTAGGCTTTCCGACAGACAGACCCCAGACGCATCGAGTTCTAGCACGTCTGCATACCAGTTGTGTCGTCGAATAAATGTATGGGTCTTCTTCCAAGCTTGAGCAAGAACAACCTCATCTTGAAGGAACTTTCTTCGCGGGTATAGCTTGTTATACCGCGAGTCCACAACGCTCATTTGCGATCCTTAGAAATAGTATTTCCGCTTCGTTACGCATCTTGCCTCAACATTGTTGACCGACACGCGCAACATCCCGGCTGCCCCTATCGGCGTTGAACGCCCGGTCCGCGAACGGAACGTTAATTCGGTTTGGCGGCTGGGCGACCTATCGTGAATGTCCGAAGCTGGCCGAAGTTCGGCATCCTATTGTTGGCCGCAAGGCTCCCATCCTCTCAGCCATCACCTACCGCCCATCAACCATCTGCACATATCGCCAGACGCCCCAGACCACGCCCACACCGACACCCACCGCGACGCTCCAGCCCACGGAAACACCGACAACGAAGCTCAGGAAAAGCATCAGCGCGACCGATGCGAGACCGATGGACGTCAACGTGACGATGTCGAAACGTGCGATCTCGTCCGCGTCCTCGGAGAATGCGCGGTCGCTGTGGCCGCGCTTGCGGCGCTGCCTTCTGAAGAGCACGACGTCGACGATGAACTCGAAGAGTCCGACGACGACGTCCGTCAGTGCGTTGAACATCAAGCCTCCTTTGAATGTCCGCATTGCCAAAGCAGCCCAGCCGTGCGCTTGCATGCCGCGAAGTGACTTGCATGGCAGTCGCCTCAGGCATGAACGGCAAGGCACCACCGCCCTCTTCCGCTACCGCTGCGCCACATCCTTGACGATCTCGTCGCAGATGCCCCGGATCTGGCTCTCGGTCATCGGTGCAAAGACGCCCTGGATGGCCGATGACGTCGTCGCGTACTTGCGCGTGCCGGCGAGCGCCGTCCCCGGCAGTTCGGTGAAGAACACGTCGGCGTCGATGTACGCATTGCCGGTCATGATGCCCACGGCGACGCGGGCGCCGCGCGTGATGTAGCGGTAATCGTTGATGCGGACGGTGACGCGGGTCGAGGGCAGCGTGGCCGATGCGGCCCTCACTGCGGCGGACGCGTCCAGGGGCGCGAGCGTCATGCCCGCGGCCTTGGTCGCCTCTTCCATGCCGATGCGCCATTCGTTGCGAAACTGTTCCCAGTCCTTCGATGCGGCCAGGGCCTTGCTGCCCTGGACCTCCAGCGTGATGCGCTTGGCCGCGACCGGCGAGATCACGAGTTGCTTGTCGACACTGCCCTGGCGCTGGACGTTGGCGGCACAGCCGGTGAGCACCACAACGGCGGACAGGAACAGCAGCTTGAGCGCAGAGAACATGGGATCGAGGCTTTCATTGAGAGAACAGGGGAAGAGGCACCGCAGTGCCTGCGGACCGACCCCGGCCCTGAGAGCCGCCGCGCGTCGATCTTTACAATTTGACACCAGGTCTCGCCGCATTCGGCGCCGCGAGGCGCAAAAAATTGCGCGAGCGCGGTACGCGATCACACCCCCCATGTGACGCATCGACGGCCGGATTTCTTGCGGATACGCAAAAAGTCAGGGCAACCGCGTTAACCTCCAAGGCTTTTCATCAGGAGTGATTTCATGAGCGTTTACGACAAGCTTTCCCAACTCGGCATCTCCCTGCCCCCCGTGGCCACGCCCGCTGCCGCCTATGTGCCCTTCGTGCAGACCGGCAAGCTGGTCTTCCTCTCGGGCCACATCGCCAAGAAGGACGGCAAGTCCTGGGTCGGCCAGCTCGGCGCGGACATCACGACGGAAGAAGGCAAGAAGGCCGCGCGCGCCATCGCCATCGACCTGCTGGGCACGCTGCACGCAGCCGTCGGCGACCTCAACAAGGTCGTGCGCATCGTCAAGGTGATGAGCCTGGTCAACTCGACCGGCAGCTTCACCGAACAGCACCTGGTGACCAACGGCGCGAGCGAACTCTTCGCCGAAGTCTTCGGTCCGGAAAAGGGCGCGCATGCACGCAGCGCCTTCGGCGTGGCGCAGATCCCCACGGGTGCCTGCGTCGAGATCGAACTGATCGCCGAGATCGCCTGATCCGGACCCGCGCCCGGCCTGCCGCTGGTGCAGGCTAGCGGCGCTTCCAGCTCGAGACGGTGATGAACACACCGGTCTCCTGCGCATCGCGCAGCCGCACGCTGTAGCGGCCGGCGCCATCGGTGCCGTTGAACACCACCTCGCGGCCGCTCTGCTCCGGCCTCGCGCCCTGGGTGAGCGTGCGGTAGGCCTCGAACACGGTGTCGAGCGCGGCATAGCTGCGCAGCGTCACCTCGGCATCGGGGAGCTGCGGTTCGTCGCGTTGCGCGCGCTCGTAGGCCGTGCGCATGGGCTGGCCCGCCAGGCCCTTCGGCCGCACGATCTTGCCGGCGCTGGCGGTGCTGTTCACTTCGGCCGTCTGCAGCAGCAGGGGCCGCAGCGAGGCCGGGAATCCCGGCGGCAGTTCGTCGTCGCGCCAGCCCGGCGTCGTCGGCTGGCCCGTGAGGTACTCGACCGTCGCGATCTTCTGCGCGTCCGCCGCCACCGCCGGATCGTCGCTCTCGGCCATCAGCGCCAGCCCGTCGGGCAGCGTCTTCGCCCAAACGACCAGCGGATCGGCATCGGCCTGCTTCGCGCCGGCGGGCTGGAAGATCGACAGCACGGCCTGCGGGGCCGGGTTGCACGCCTTGCGGTCGTCGCTCTTCGCCGGGGCCCGGCAGTGCCCGTTGACCAGGCCCAGCGCCAGCAGGCGCCCTTCCCCATCGAGCAGCATGGCCGCGCGCTCCTCGCCATGATCGCCGCCGTCGATGGACGCGATGACCGTGCGGCCATCGGGCCAGACGGTGCGCGTGATGTCGTGGCGCGAGCGCATGCCGGCGAGCACCTGGCTCGCGATCAGCCCATCGACCTCGTTGAAGCTGCCGCGCGCGTAGCCGACCATCTCGATCACGGCGCTGCGGACCTTCGGCTGCTCGCTGAGCCGCAGGCGCGGCGCGGGCACCGCCGTAGTGACGGGGGCCGACGCTTGGGGCATCGGTGCCTGCGCTGCGGCACCCCCATGGAAGCCCGAGAGCACGAGAACGAGGAAGGCCGAGGGAAGCGAAGGAAAACGAAGATGCATGCGAGGCGCCGGGAGAGTGATGCGTCCGGCGCGCGCGTGTCGCGCCGGATCAGGGGAGCGGATTCTAGAAGCCGGCCTCGCGGCGACTGCAGGGCGCGCCGCCTGCAGGCCCTTCGGCATACTCGTGCCACCGTCCTTTCTTTCGAATGGAAGCACCGTTGAACACTCCCACCCTTCGCCCCGCGATCGACTGGCCGGGCCTGCTGCAGGCCGCGCCCTATTTCACGTCCGCGCTCATGGACACGCTGTCGCCGGAGCAGGCGCCCGAGGCCGCGCCGCTGGTGCGCGCCGCCTACTTCTACGACCTGTTCGACGGCCAGGTCTCGAACGGCGGCGTGATGCAGTACTTCTACAACCTCGCGCTGTCGACACCCGGCTTCGCCCAGGTGCCCGCCTTCATCGCGCAGAACCCGCACCTGGCGCAGGCCCTGCCCTTCGTCGAGGCGGTGCATGCGGCCTGGGCCGAGGTGGCGCCCGCGGTCGCGTCGGCGCGCGACAGCGACGCGTGGCCGGAGGCGCTGTTCTCCAGCCACCGGGCGCGCTTCGAGGCGCTGGAGAAAGACTTCTACGCCGTCAACCACACGATCTCGCAACGGCTGTGCGCGGCCATCGTGCAGTCGCCGCACGACTACTTCGAGATCGCGGCCGTGCCCGGCCTGCCAGAGCGCGGCGTGGCGCACATCGCGCTCAAGGACGGCACGCACCGGCTGCGCTTCGAGGACGGCTTTCCCATCGGACCCAACCTGCTCGAGCGTGGAGACGGCGACTGCGACGTGGTCTGGTTCTCGCGCGACCGCCAGCTGCTGCAGACCGAGAACGGCTACGGCGGCACGCGCACCCGCCACTGGCTGCACTACCCGAGCCAGGCCAGCGGCACCTGGCGCCTCAAGGGCGGCAAGCTGCAGTCGCACGAAGGCATGCGCGCGCTGTGGCGCAAGCACGGCTTGCGCGAATCCATGCATGCCAACGGCGCGCCCAAGACGGCCTCGCTGTTCCGCGACAACCAGTCGCTGGGCGACGAACATTTCTTCGCCGACGGCACGCTGCAGCTGCGCCACGAGAAGCGCGCCGACGGCGAGCACCGCAGCCGCTACTGGCCCGGCGGTGCGCTCAACACCGAAAGCATCTACGACGAGAAGAAGCGCCGCGAACGCTATCTGAGGGTGCTCGACCGCGACGGCCAGCCGCTGGCACCCGAGGGCACGGGCCGGCTGCACCAGTTCCTCACCATCGAGAAGGGCGAGCACCGCTGGCGCGAAGGCGCGCTGGTCGACGGCTACCTCGAAGGCCCCGTGCGCTGGATGAAGGGCAAGGCCGACGGCAGTGGGGCCACCGAGGTCAGCCGTGCCGTCTACCGCCAGGGGGTTGAGCGATGAGTGCGTCCGGCCGCTGGGCCTGAGGCACCACGGCAGCGCGCCCTCGCCCTCTCCCCTGATTGCAGCGCGCTACGTCGCCGAGAGGTTCGACCATTCGATGTCGATCTCCGCATCGAGCCGCAGCGCGGTCGGGTGCAGGGCCTCGACGTCGTCGCCGCTGAGGCTGAGATAGCGCCGCCCGGCCGGGGCGAAGGCGCGCAGCAGTTCCGGCACCGCGCGCGGCTCGCGTGTGACGGCCAGGATCGCGCCCTGCGTCGGCGCCAGCAGCGCATCGAAGCGGCTGAGCACACGGAGGCTCTCGCCGCGGCGCCAGCGCCCTTCGGCATCGATGCCGTCCTGCGCCATCGCGGCCCAGTCGTCGATGCGCCACAGGTCGGCGCCGATGCCGTGCGAACGCGCGAGCACGGCGGCCATTGCCAACGCCAGCTCGACGACCTCGGCACCGCAGACCCACTGCATGCGCCGCCCCGGCCCGGTCGCGCGCTGCAGCAGCTTCATGCCCTTCCCTTCGCCTCAGCCATTGCGGAACAGGAAGCTGTAGGCGTTGAGCGCCGGCACGCCGCCCAGGTGCGCATACAGCACCTTCGAGCCCGGCGGAAACTCGCCGAGCCGCACCTTCTCGATCATGCCGTGCATCGACTTGCCCTCGTAGACCGGGTCGGTGAGCATGGCCTCCAGCCTGGCACTCAGGCGGATGGCTTCGAGCGTGCCTTCGTTGGGCAGGCCGTACTCCGGGCCGCCGAAGCGGGTGTCGAGCACGACGTCCTGCGCCGTGATGTCGCGATCGAGCTCGACCAGCTGCGCGGTGCTTTTGGCGATGCGCAAGATCTGCTCATGGGTCTGCTGCGGCTTGGCCGAGGCGTCGATGCCGATCACGCGGTCGGCGCGGCCATCGGCCGCGAAACCCACGACCATGCCGGCCTGGGTGCTGCCCGTCACCGCGCAGACCACGATGTAGTCGAAGCGGAAGCCGAGCTCGGCCTCCTGCTGCCGCACTTCTTCGGCGAAGCCCACGAAGCCGAGCCCGCCCTTGGGATGTTCCGAGCAGCCCGCGGGAATCGGGAAGGGCTTGCCGCCGGCCTGGCGCACGCTCTCCATCGCGTCTTCCCAGCTCTTGCGGATGCCGATGTCGAAGCCCGCGGCATCCAGCCGGACGTCGGCGCCCATGATGCGCGACATCTCGATGTTGCCGACCCGGTCGTACACCGCGTCGGAATAGTTGACCCAGTTCTCCTGGACCAGCACGCACTTCAGTCCCAGGTGCGCGGCCACCGCCGCCACCTGCCGCGTCTGGTTCGACTGGATGCCGCCGATCGACACCAGCGTGTCGTAGCCGCC
>Ga0182008_10000824_pt1 | contig 21623 bp, 19 predicted proteins | sample Sormic07211129_1_FD_120482 | JGI IMG/M metagenome (GOLD analysis project Ga0182008, IMG submission 120482) | Rhizosphere microbial communities from Sorghum bicolor, Mead, Nebraska, USA - 072115-129_1 metaG | ecosystem: Host-associated > Plants > Roots > Rhizosphere | place: USA: Nebraska...
CACATTGAGGCTGGCGTTCATGCCCTGCAGGCCTTTCTGTGTGGACGATACCGACCACACTACCCAATCCACCGGCAGGGACGCCAGCCGCGAAGACGACCGGGTTAACCCGGACTTCCACGCTGCCGGCACCCCATCCCTGGTATCGCGCGTGCAGCTTGCGCTTCCGCGAGGTGATGAGTTCCGTCGACGAGAAGACCCCCACGGGCATCGGAGTTCGTTGCCCGCTCCTTGAGTCTGCAGGCCGCCTGCGACAGGGAGATGGGTTTGTCGCGCTCGGCCAGGCTGCCCCACTGGAGTGGTAGCCCCAGTTCCGCCGCGGTAGACCGACCATGCATCACCAGGGGATTCACAGCACCTCGGCCCAGAAATGGTGCAGGTGCTTGCAGTCCATCCGGCTCCCATACTACGAAAAACTCGAATGGATGGTGTCGAAAATTCGACTTTTTTCGAAGGCTACAACACTTTAGAGTGGGCGTCATACGCGCAAGTTGATCGACGACCAAGTTTCATTGGAGTTAAGGACCTCTTTGTCACGCTGCAGGCTTGGCCGGTTAAAGCGACTTTGTCAGGCCGAAAGCAGCGATTCAAAAATCTGGCGCTATTTGCACGAAGCGCCAGTTAAGAAGTCATTTGTCTCGAAACACACGCGTGGTTTTTCCAACCTACCAAGGACATTCGAATGAACGACAACATCCAGGTCTACGGCTCGCCCTACGCGGCGACGCCGGCCGCCGCACAGCGCAACCAGGTGCTGCGCAACACCTACTGGCTGCTGGCGCTGTCGATGGTGCCCACCGTGCTGGGCGCCTGGCTCGGCCTCTCGACCGGCCTGGCGCGCGCGATGTCGCCCGGCATCTCGATGGTGGTCTTCCTGGCCGGTGCCTTCGGCTTCATGTTCGCGATCGAGAAGACCAAGAATTCGGCCGCCGGCGTGCCGGTGCTGCTGGGCTTCACCTTCTTCATGGGCCTGATGCTGTCGCGCATGCTGGGCGTGGTGCTGGGCATGCAGAACGGCGCCGGCTTGGTGATGACGGCCTTCGCCGGGACCGGCGCGATCTTCCTCGGCATGGCCAGCCTGTCGTCGATCATCAAGCGCGACCTGTCGGCGATGGGCAAGTGGCTGTTCATCGGCGCCATCCTGCTGCTGGTGGCCGGCATCGCCAACTTCTTCATCCAGTCGGGCGCGCTGATGATCACGCTGGCGGTGCTGGCGATCGGCATCTTCTCGGCCTTCATCCTGCACGACCTCAAGCGCGTCAAGGACGGCCACGAGACCAACTACATCACGGCCACGCTCGGCGTCTACCTGAGCCTGTACAACGTGTTCCAGTCGCTGCTGATGCTGCTGGGCCTGGGCGGCAACCGCGAGGAATGAGCATGACGGACACGGAGTCCCGCGCCATCGTCACGCTGGCTCTGATGGCGGCCTTCGCCGACGGCGACAAGCACGCGCGCGAACGCGAGGAAATCAAACGCATCGCCGACGGCTTCTCCCGGGCCGAAGCCATCAATCTGCCGACGCTCTACCAGGACGTGCTGATGCAGCGCGTCTCGGTCGCCGACCTGGGTGCGCAGCTGCGCAATCACGGCGCCAGGCAGTTGGCCTACGAGATGGCGGTCTGCGTCTGCGACGCCGATGGCGCGCACTCGGAGGCCGAACGCGGCTTCCTGGCCGATCTCCGCGCAGCGCTCGGACTCGATGCCGCGGCTTCGGCGGCGTTCACCGAAGAGGCGCAGGCGATCGCGGCGGCGCCTCTGGCCGCGGGCGCCGCGCTGGCGGCACCGGGCGGCGGGCCCGACCCGGCCGAACTCGACCAGGCCATCTTGAACGCCGCGATCCTGAACGGCGCGCTCGAGCTGTTGCCCGAGACACTCTCGACCATGGCCATCATCCCGCTGCAGATGAAGCTGGTCTACCGCGTCGGCAAGGCCTACGGCTTCGAGCTCGACAGCGGCCACATCAAGGACTTCGTCGCCACCGTCGGCGTCGGCCTGACCTCGCAGTACCTGGAGCAGGCCGGCCGAAAGCTGCTCGGCGGGCTGCTGGGCAAGGTCGGCGGCGGCCTGCTCGGCGGCCTCGGCAAGCAGGCCGTGAGTTCGGGCATGAGCTTCGCCACAACCTACGCGCTCGGCCATGTCGCCCGACGCTACTACGCGGGTGGACGCCAGCTGTCGACCGAGATGCTGAAGGGCGCCTATGCCAGCGTGATGCAGGAGGCGCAGGGGCTGCAGACGCGTTATCTGCCGGCGATGCAGGAGAAGGCCCGCACGCTGGACCCGCGGCAGGTGCTGTCGATGGTGCGCGGAGGCTGAGTCAGGGGGCGGACGCCGGGTGGTCCTTCGAGCCCCAGAACTTCCACCAGGGCCGCGCCGCCGGTATCGACTCGGGCGGCAACTGCTGGAGCTGGCTGGCACGCAGCCGCTGGCGGCACTCCACTTCCAGCGCGTGGGCGATGCCGAAGGCCTCGCGGTCGCCACGCGAGGCCTGGGCGCGCCAGCTCACAGCCAGGCGCACGAGTTCTTCGTCGTCGATGTCGGCCAGCTGCGCCGGGGTCGGCACGCTCGAATTCATGGCTGATGGCGCCGAACTGCGCTTTTCGCGGGATACATGGGGACGATTATTGCGCATCCGCTCCCACTGTCCGACCGGTAAAGCAGCGGATTCACAACGCCGCGCCGAAGATTCTTTTTGGCTGCACCTGCATCCAATCGCACCGTCGGCGGGTAGTTCCGGCAGCAGCAAGCCGCTGCCCACCCAACCACCGAAGGAGTTTCCCATGCGTCACCTCATCCCGTCGCGCCCCGTCGTCGCCGCACCGTTGCTGGCCGCCGCCCTGCTGACCGCCTGCGGCTCGATGCCCAGCTCCGGATCGGCTTTCTCGCAGGCCTCGCTGCCGGCCCCGATCCAGGTGCCGGCAGGCCACAAGGTCGCGCTGGAAACCGTCGGCGTCGGCGAGATCACCTACGAGTGCCGCGACAAGGCCGGCACGCCCGGCCAGGCGGAGTGGGTGTTCGTCGGGCCCAAGGCGGTGCTGAACGACCGCAGCGGCAAGGCGGTCGGCAGGTACTACGGACCGCCCGCCACCTGGGAGGCCAACGACGGCTCGAAGCTCACGGCGACGCAGCTCGCTGTCGCGCCCTCCGGCCCCACCAGCCTGCCTTACCAGCTGGTCAAGGCCAATCCGGCGATGGGCAGCGGCGCGATGAGCGGCGTCACCTACATCCAGCGGGTCGCGCTCAAGGGCGGCATCGCACCCGCCAGTGCCTGCACGCCAGCCGCCAAGGGCCAACAGGAGACCGTGCGCTACCAGGCCGACTACATCTTCTGGAAAGCCGCCTGACCGCGGGGGCGGCCGTCGACTACGATGGCGCCTTGCCCGCTACCGACCCTTTCGACCATGACGCCGCGCTGGCCGCCTGCGCGCGTGGCGATCGGCAGGCGCTGGCGCAGATCTACGGCCTGGAAGGCCGCTACCTGCTGGGCGTGGCGCTGCGCATCGTGCGCCAGCGCCAGTCGGCGGAAGACGTGCTGCACGATGCCTTCGTCAGCATCTGGCAGCGGGCCGGATCCTTCGACCCGGCCCGCGGCGCCGGACGAGGCTGGATCTACAGCGTGGTGCGGCATGCGGCGCTGAACTGGGTCCGCAGCCATGCGCGCGAAGTGCCGGTCGACGAAGAAGGCCAGGCCGCGCTCGAAAACGAAGTGGCGCTGGCCCGCCATGCGACCCAGCTCGATCCGGCCGAGACGCGGGTGGACCTGGGCCGGCTCGAGGCCTGCCTGGAGCGGCTCGAAGCCGAACGCAGGGAGTGCATCGTGCTTGCCTATCTCGATGGCTGCTCCCACGGGGAAATCGCGCAGCGCACGCAGAAGCCGCTGGGCACCGTGAAGTCCTGGATCCAGCGCGGCATGCGCTCGTTGCGCGAATGCATGGCATGAACCCGAACGACACCACGCCCCCGTCCGCCGACGACGCCCTCGACGCGCTGGCCGGCGACTACGTGCTCGGCACGCTGTCGGCCACCACGCGCCGCGAGGTCGAGGCGCGCATGCGGCGCGAGCCGGCGCTGCGCGAGGCCGTGGAAGCCTGGGAAGAACGCCTGCATCCGCTGGTGGCGCTCGCCGAGCCGGTGGAACCATCGCCCGCGCTCTGGCGCCGCATCGACGCCAGCGTGTCGGCCGCGGCAGCGCCTCGCCGCACCGCCAGCCGCACCGGCTGGTGGAGCAGCCTGCAACTCTGGCGCGGGCTGGCCGGCGCCGGCTTCGCTGCGGCCGCCCTGATGGCTGCCGTGCTGGTGACACGCATTGAGCCGGCGCCCGCCACGCAGTTCATCGTGGTGCTCGTTGCGCCGCAGGACAAGGCCCCGGGCTGGGTGGTGCAGGCGGCCGCCGATGCGCGCCGGCTGAGCCTGACGCCGCTCGGCAGCATCACGGTGCCGAGCGACAAGTCGCTGCAGTTCTGGACCAAGGCCGACGGCTGGCGTGGCCCGGTGTCGCTGGGCCTCGTCACGCCGGGCCAGACGCTTCAGGTACCGCTCGACAAGCTGCCGCCGCTGGAGCCGAACCAGCTGTTCGAACTGACCCTCGAGCCAGCGAACGGCTCGCCGCTCGATCGGCCGACCGGGCCGATCCAGTTCATCGGCCGGGCGGTGAAGGTTCTCTGACGGGCTTCAGCGGAGGCGCCGGCCCGCGCCTGTGCTCAGTGGCGGGCGAGTTCGTGCCGATCGGCAGCCGCGAACAGGTCGTCCGAGAAGCTGCGATCGGTCCGGGCGAAGGTCCATGCCCATTCGCGGACCGCATCGGCTTCGGCCTTGCGCGACAGCGGGGCCTCGGGCGCCGCCACCTTCCAGCCGGTCAGCAGCCGGATGCCGAAGCCCAGGACGCGCGACAGGGCGTACGAAGCCGGCGACGAACCGGGTGCGTCGACGGAAAGGCCATTGGCAAGGATCGTGGACATGAGAGGGGTTCTCCAGGGGGAGCGACGCCGGGACGGGGTCGCGTACGGGCTCAATTATAGGGTTAACCCTAGTTTCTTGCTGGCCGAGCGGCTGCAGGGTGATGTACATCCTGTTGCTCAATAAGTAAAAACCCTTAATTTTTGGCACGCGTATTGCTGCACTGCAGCATAAGACGACAGCATGCCCCAACGATGTGCTGCGACAGCGGAGACGCCCCCGGTCCTGAAAAAGCCACCCCGTCCACTCACGCGAGGCGCCCCATGAACGCAAGCACTGTCCAGGAGTCGATCCAGATTGCAGGTGCCGAACCCGCCGGTTGGCGGGGCCGGCTGCGGCGCTGGCGCGGCAGCACGTCGGAGTCGATCGTTCCCCGCCTCGCGGGCTATGCGCTGCTCGCCTTCATCCTGTGGCTGGTGGTCACGACCCTGATCCAGCCGCTGGTGTCGAGGCAGGCCACCCGCACGGTGCTGCAGGCCCCCGTGCTGCTGGTCACCTCGCCGATCAGCGGCGTGGTGACGCACATGACGGTGCGCGCGCTCGACAAGGTCGATGCCGGGGCGGTGGTCGCCACGGTGCAAAACCCGACCATCGACCGCGACATCCTCACCACGCTGACCACCCAGCGCCTGGCCCTGCAAAGCCAGGTGTCGCAGCTGGCGAACCAGCTGCATGCCTCGGACGAGGAACTGCAGTTCGTCGAGCAGCAGGTCAAGCTGTACCGCCAGGCGTCGATGGCGCAGACCCGCGACGCCTGGCAGATCGCCCAGCGCCAGCGCGAGGTGGCGTTGACCAACGTGGCGGAGCAGGAGCTCAAGGTGCGCCACACCTCGGCGATGCTCGACCAGGGCGCGGTCAGTCCGCAGGCGATGGACGCCGCCCAGGCCCAGTTGAGCACCTCGCGCGCCAACGCCGCGGTGGCCGAACAGGCCTATGCCGGGCTTGGCAAGAGCGTCGCGATCGCCAGCCAGGGGGCTTTCGTGAGCAGTGGCAGCGGCACGGTGTTCCAGACCCTGGTGAGCCGCCGCGAGATGCTCGCCGGCAGCATCGAGCGCGCCCAGCAGGACAGCACGGCGGTGCAGAAGCAGTTGCGCGAAGTGACCGCGCTCGAAGACGACGAGCGGCGCCGAATCGACCGGCTGGCCGCCTACGAAGTGCGCGCGCTGCAGGCCGGGCAGGTGCATACCGTGCTGATGCCGCAGGGCAGCTTCGTGCCCCAGGGAGCCACGCTGGTGCGGATGGTCGACTGCAGCCGGATCGAAGTGGTGGCGGTGTTCGCGCCGCGGCTCGCCAAGCGTCTCAACATGGGCTCGATGCTCACCGTGACGACCGATGACAGCGGCCTGGAGGTTCCGGCGCGCGTCACGCAGTTGCTGCCGGTCGCGCCGGACGAACTGCAGAGCAGCTACAGCGTCCCCTTCCCCTTCGCGGAGCAGGGTTCCGTCTATGCGGTGGCGCGGATCGACCCCCCGAGCGCCGACCCGGCGGTGCAGCGCAGTCTGTGCGCGCCCGGCAAGGTGGTGTCGGCCCGGCTGGGCGCGTAGCGGCGTCGATCGAGTCACGCCATGACAAGCACTGCATCCGCCTGGCGACACGCGATCCGCCTGGCCCTGGCATGGCCGATCGCCTGGGCGCTGCACGCCGGGCCTGCGACCGCAGCGAGCGAGGTCCGGCAGGCGCTGGCGCGGCAAAGCTGCGAAGGACTGCGCCGCGCAGTAGCCACCGATGGGCGCGGCGATGCTTCGGCGCCGCTGCTGCTCGCGAGCTATCGCGTCGACACCGTCATCGAGGGCGTCGCGCCGCTGCCGCCGACGCTCGCGAACGTCGCCTTCGTCTACGACAACGCGCTGGCCGGCATCGCGCTGCTCGCCTGCGGCGAGACGGCCTCGGCCCGGCGCATCGCCGAGGCCGTCGTGCTGGCGGTCGAGCGTGATCCGCACTACCTCGACGGCCGGGTCCGCAACGCCTACCGCGCCGGCCCGCTGGCCGAGGCGAAGCCGGCGCTGCCCGGCTACTGGGATGCCGCGAGGAACCAGTGGATCGCCGACGCCTACCAGATCAGCACCGCGACCGGCAACGTCGCATGGGCGGCGCTGCTGCTGCTGAATCTGAACCAGCAGGCGCCCACGCCGCGCTACCTCGACGCGACCGCCAGGCTGCTGGCATGGATCGAGCAGCGCACCCGCGCCACGGTCGATCCCGATGGCTACAACGGCGGCTGGTACGGCTGGGACGATGCGCAGAGCGCGCAGACCTGGAAGTCGACCGAGCACCACATCGACATCGCCATGGCGGCGGCCTGGGCAGGGCGCGCGGGTGCACGGCCGGAGCAGACGCGGCAGGCAGGCACCGCGCTGGCGTTCGTGTCGCGCATGTGGAGCCCGCAGCAGCAGCGCTTCTACATCGGTACCCAGGCCGATGGCGCGACCCTGTCGACCACCGGCTCGGGCCTCGACGCCCAGCTGTGGCCCTTGCTGGCCGCCCCGCCGGGCCATTGCCGCTGGCGCAGCGGCCTGGCGTGGGTCGAGCGCAACCACCGCTACGGCGACGGCTACGGGTTCTCGCAGCAGCCCGACGGCATCTGGACCGAAGGCAGCGCCCAGGCCGCCGCGACCCTGGCGGCCGTCAAGGGCGCGGTGCCCGAGGCGCTGTGGAAGTTGCTGGCCGCGCAGCGCGCCGACAACGGCCTGTACTACGCGACACCGAGCCCGCGCATCTCGACCGGGCTGGCCATCGGGCCGGACTCGGCGGGCGCCGACTTCTTCTACTACCGCTGGCCCCACCTCGGTGCCACCGCCTGGATCGCGCTCGCAGCGACTGGCTGGAACCCGTTCACCGGAAGCCCCACCGCCACAGGAGAGACGACATGTCCGAGCTGATCGATTCGCCCGAGTTCAGGATCAACCTGATCGTCGTCGGCCTGGCCCTGATGATGATCTTCCATGCCCGCGCCGACCGCCTCTGGCACCGCGCCCTGTTCGGCTTCCTGACCGCGCTGGTGCTGGTGCGCTACGTGGTGTGGCGGCTGGCCGAAACCCTGCCGCCGGCCGACCTCGGCTTCGGCACGCTGGTCGGCTGGGTCTTCCTGGTGTTCGAGATGGTGTCGATCCTCTACACCCTGATGTCGATCCAGATGCTGACCGGGCGGCGCGACAACCACGGGCTGGCCGACCGCGGCGAAGCCTCGCTGCGCGCGCGCGGCGCCGACGTGCCGGCGGTCGACGTCTTCATCTGCACCTACAACGAGGAGCTCGGGGTGCTCGAGAAGACGATCCTCGCCGCCCAGGCGATCGACTACCCGCGCCTCGCGGTCTGGGTGCTCGACGACACGCGCCGCGACTGGCTGCGCGACTACTGCGCCCGCAAGGGCGTGCACTACGCGCGGCGCGCCGACAACGCGCATGCCAAGGCCGGCAACCTCAACAATGGCCTGCGCCAATCGGCCGCGGCCACCGATGCGCCGTACATCCTGGTGCTCGACGCCGACTTCACACCACACCGCAACATCGTCTACCGGATGCTCGGCCTGTTCGAAGATCCGAAGGTGGGGCTGGTGCAGACGCCGCAGTTCTACTACAACGCCGACCCGATCCAGCACAACCTGCGCGCAACCGACAGCTGGGTCGACGAGCAGCGGGTGTTCTTCGACGTGCTGCAGCCGGCCAAGGACGCGGCCGACGTCGCCTTCTGCGTCGGCACTTCGTTCATCGTGCGGCGCGACGCCATCACGACCGCCGGCGGCTTCCCGACCGGCAGCGTGTGCGAGGACATCTACACCACCTACACGCTGATGCGCTTCGGCTGGGTCACGCGCTGGCTCAACGAGCGGCTGTCGAACGGGCTGTCGGCCGACAGCATCGTCGACTACATCAACCAGCGCAGCCGCTGGTGCCTCGGCACCATCCAGGTAGCGCTGCTGCGCGACGGTCCGCTGCGCGGCAAGGGGTATCGCCTGGCGGCGCGCCTGCACTATGTGCATGGCCTGCTGCACTGGCTCAGCAAGCCGTTCATCCTGCTGATCCTGGCGGCGCCCGCGCTGTACTGGTATGCGGGCGTCTCGGCCTTCCACGCGACGCCTCGAGCCTTCGCACTCTACGGCCTGCCGCCGCTGGTCATGTTCTGGGGCTACACCTACTGGATCAGCCAGCGGCGCTGCCTGCCGGTGTTCACCGAGGTGACGCAGATCGTGGCGGCGATGGCCGTGACGCGCACCATCGTCACCTCGCTGGTGCGGCCCTTCGGGCGCCCTTTCAAGGTCACGGCCAAGGGCCAGGATCGCTCGAAGACCGTGGTCCACTGGAACCTCGTCGCAGTCTTCGGCGGTCTCATCGTGGCGATGGAAATGGGTGCGCTCGACGCCATCGGCGGGACGATGAGCACCGGCGATGTCCTCAACGTGATCTGGACCCTGGTGGCCACGGTCTACTGCCTGGCGGCGCTGATCGCCTGCATCGACCGCCCGCGGCCGGACCATGACGAACGCTTTCCCTGCGACGCCCCCACCACCCTGCGCAGCGCCGCCGGCGTCGGCGCCACGCACTTCATCGAGATCGCGGTGGATGGCGCGCTGTTGCGCGACAGCGCCCTGCTGCGCCGGATCCCCGTCGGCCAGCCGCTGGATGTCCATGTCGCGCAGGTCGGCTGGGTGCCCGCCTTGCTGGCGGACCACACGCCAGCCGGCGCCGAGCTGAGCTTCGCCTGCGACGAGACCGTGCACGACCGCCTGGTTCGCCATGTGTTCAGCCTGCCGCCGAGCCATGTCGCCACCCAGGTGCGGCCCGGCCGCGCGGCCATGGCCTTCCTCGGCAGCGCGGGCTGGCGCTGGCCCCGGGTTCCGGCGGCGTGGCTGCGCAGCGTCGCCGCCCCGGCCCCGCTGCTGCTGGCGCTGGTCCTCGGCGTGCTGGTGCTCGGCGGCTGCAGCCTGACGCCCGCGCTCAAGCCGGCCGATGTCGAGCTGCCGACACAATGGCCGACCGGCGCGGCCGTCGGCGACGCGGCACCCATGGCGTGGCAGGCCTTCGTGCGCGACGACGAACTGCGCGGCCTGGTCGCGACCGCACTGGCGCAGAACCGCGACCTGCGCGCCTATGCCGCGAAGGCCCGCGAGGCGCGCGCCGTCTACGCCGGCACGCGCTCCAGCCTGTTCCCCGAGATCGGCATCGCCGGCTATGCCCAACGGGGCGACATGGCGACTTCGCTGAGTTCCACCGGTGTCGTCACGAGCAACCAGGCGATCGGCCGGGTCGGCAACACCTACGCGGTCCAGGCCGGCGTCACGGCCTACGAGCTCGACTTCTTCGGCCATGTCGATGCCGGCGTGAAACAGGCCGGGTCGCAGGCGCAGGCCATCGACCGGGACTACGCCGCGGCGCGCATGAACCTGGTCGGCGAAGTCACGAACGCGTACCTCACGCTGCGCGCCGACCGCGCGCTGCTCGCACTGGCCGAGGCCGACCTGAAGAGCCAGAGCGACAGCACCGACATCATGAAGCGCGCCCGCTCGGTCGGCGGCACCTCCGACCTCGACCTGCTGCGCTCGCAGTCGCTGGTGCAGCGGGCCAAGGTCCAGCGCGAGGAGTTCGGCATGCGGGTCGGCCAGGACCTGCAGTGGCTCACGGTGCTGGTCGGCCAGCCGGTGGCGGCCACGACCGGCACCCAGCGCCCCTGGCCGGACCGTTCGGTGGCCGAGGTGCCGGTCGGGCTGCCGGCCAGCCTGCTGCAGCGTCGCCCCGACCTGCTGGCGGCCTATGCGCGCGTCGAGGCGGCGAACTCGGGCGTGGGGGCCGCCAAGGCGGCGTTCTATCCGACTTTCTCGCTGACCGCCGTGGCCGGCGGGCTCAGCAGCGAGTTCTCGAACCTGCTGGGAAGCGGGAACCGCAGCTGGGCCACGGTGCTCGGGGTCTCGCTGCCGATCCTCGACTGGGGCCGCCGCTCGGCCAACCTCACGGCCAACGAGGAGCGGCTGGCCGCCGCCATGTCGGCCTACGAATACGCGGTGCAGCAGGCGCTGCGCGAGACCGCCAACGCTCTGATCGCCGACAGCCACCTCGGCCCGCAGCTCGAGGCCCAGCAAGGCCGCGTGCAGGCGCTCGAAAAGGTGGCGGCGATCTCGCGCACCCGCTTCCGCAACGGGCTCGAGGACTACTTCGCCGGCGCCGACGCCCAGCGCGAGCTCTACCTCGAGCAGCGCCAGTGGATCGAGCTGCAGCTCAAGCAGGCGGTCAACCTGGTGAACCTGTACAAGGCGCTGGGCGGGGGATGGGACGAGGCGCCGCAGGCGCAAGCCGCGGCGGCGGCGGCGGCGGCGAGCGCCGTGCATTGAGCGCCTGGATCGTCGGCGCCGTCCCGCGTCACTTCCGCTCGCGCGGCTTGCGCTCGTACTTGCGCCAGTACTGGAACTCGTCCTCGTGGACTTCGATGTCCAGCTCGGAGATCCTGGCCTGGAGCCGCTCCTGGACCTCGGACACGGCCCGGTTGTAGATCAGCGGCCCGACTTCCTCGACGAAGAAACCGAGCAGCGCGCCCGCGGCGATGTTGCCGATGGGCTCCTCCATGTTCTCCCGGAAATATCGCTCGATGGAGGCGATGGCCTCCTTGCGGGCTTCCTTGCTGAGCTCGATGGTCATCGTGCGCTGTCTCCAGGTTTCGGGGTGCGGGGTTCGGCGATGATTCTGCCCGCTCCGCGGATCGGCGTAAGCTCCCGTGCCTCCAACCGCCACCACTCGATCGGGGACCCTGGAAGATGGCTGATTCGAAATTCGACACCGACTCGCTGCCCGGCGTCATGTCAACGGCCGCGTCCGACCTGCAAAGCCTGCGGCCCAGCCTGGTCGAGAACGCCCTGACCCAGGCGCTGCCGCTGCCCGACATCATGTTCGGCGGCGCGGTGCTGGTCTTCGTGATCATGTTCCATGCCTTCTGGATCCGTGTGATCACGAGTTCCTTCCTCAAGCACACGAGCGCCATGCACGTTCGGGCGTCGCTCTGGCGGGCCGACCTGCTGTTCACCGTCACGGTGATGATGCTGCTGGCGCTGCACCTGGCCGAGGTGGTGGTCTGGTCGGCGGCGCTGATCTTCGGCGACATCGTGGCCGACTGGTCGACCGCGGCCTACTTCGCGGCCAACTGCTACACCGCGCTCGGCGAGCCGTTCTCGCTGCCGCGCGCCTGGCGGATCGTGCCGCCGATCATCGGGATCTCGGGCATCTTCGCCTTCGCCTGGACCGCCAGCGTGCTGGTCAATTTCGTCTCGCGCTACAACGACCTGCGCGCCGACATCCTGGGGCGGCCCAGTGCAAGCCAGCCGGCGCGGGCCGATAACATGGCGCCATGACTTTCCAGCGCCAAGGCGACCCGGACCGCCCTCGCCCCTGCATCTACCTCGCCGGGCCCGACGTCTTCCTGCCGGACCGCGACCGCATCTTCGCCGCCCTGAAGGCGCACTGCGCGCGCCTGGGCCTGGCCGGCGTCGCACCGACCGACGCACCGCTGGCGTTGGCGGCCTCGGCCAGCGACGACGCCCGGGCCCAAGCCATCTACGAAGGCAACGTCGCGCTGATCCGCGCGTCCGACGGCGTGATCGCCAACCTGGCGAGCTTTCGCGGCCAGGAGCCCGACGCCGGCACCGTGTTCGAGGTCGGCTTCGCGGTCGCGCTCGGCCTGCCGGTGGTCGGCTACGCCGTGCCGCAAGGCAGCTATGCGGAGCGCGTGCAGGCCGCGATCGCCTGCCGCCGCGATGCGGCCGGGGTGGTCACGGAAGCCGCCACCGGGACGGTGGTCGAGGGGCTCGGGCAGCCGCTCAACCTGATGCTGTCGCGATCGATCGATCTGGCACCGACCGCCGCACAGGCGCTCGAGCGGCTGGCCGCGAGGCTCGGCGCCGCCGCCTCACTCTGAAGCCTCGACCACCGGCCGCAGCCACTGCAGGGCATGGCCGCGCAGCGCCTCGATCTGCTGGCCGATCAGGGACAGCTCGGTGCGGATGAGCTGCGCCGCGGCGTCGCCGCCCTCGCCGTCGGTCGCCAGCAGGTCGGCCAGTGCCGGGCGCTCGTCCGCCGGTGCCGTGGCGGCCTCGATGGCCTCCACCGACCCGCGCTCGACATCGGCCGCCAACGCCTCCAGCGCCTGGGCCGCGCCTTCAGCCGCACCGCGCGTCGCGACCGCCAGCGCCGGACTGCGCAGGGCGACCCGGTGGGCGCCGAGCGCCGACAGGTAGCTCAGCAGGGTGTGCGACTGGATCAGGAAGCGCAGCGCGACGCCGGCGCGCGGCCGCACCAGCGCCGGCTCGCGGAACATCTCGGACACCGCCACGGCCAGCGCCGCATCGGCGTTGTGGGCATTGCGCCGCGCCAGCCGGTAGGGCAGGTCGTCGCGCGCGCCGGCGCGGTACTGCTCGGCGATCTCGCGCAGATAGAGCGCCTGGTTGCGCATCGCCGCGGCCGCCAGTTCATTGAAGCGCCGGCCCTGCCAGTGCGGCAGCACCAGCACCATCGCCAATCCGGCGATCAGGCTGCCGATGGCGGTGTCGACCAGCCGCGGCACGATCAGCACGCCGCCGTCGCCGACCTGGTTGAAGCACATCAGCACCAGCACCGTCATGCAGGCGGTCGCCAGCAGGTAGCGTGCGCTGCGGGTGGCGAAGAAGAGCACGCCGGCCGCCACCGCCAGCAGCGCCTGCACCAGATGCTGCGGGAACAGGTCGAGCAGCGCCCAGCCGACCACCACGCCGACCGCCGTCCCCGCCATCCGCTGGCCCATGCGCGACACGGTGTCGCCCCAGGTCTGCTGGCAGACGAACAGCGTCGTCAGCAGGATCCAGTAGCCCTGGGCGGGATGGATGAGCCACATCACGCCGTAGCCCGCCGCGAGCGCGATCGCCAGACGCAGCGCATGCCGGAACAGGGGCGAGCGCGGCGACAGCTGGCGCCGCACGCGCTCGGCCGCGTCGCGCCAGGAGCGCGGCGAGCGGTCGAGCAGGCCCATGTCGGTGCGGCCGGCGCGCGCGGTCGGCTCGCTGGCGCCGGCCAGCTGGCCATCGAGACGCTCCAGGTTGTGCGCCAGCGCCTCGATCGACGCCAGCAGGGCCTGCCGCGCCGGCTCGCGCGCGTGCGAACGTTCATGCGCGATGGCGCTGCGCAGTTCGGCCAGTGCCTGCACCGTGGCGGTGTCGGCCACGAAGGGCTCGCGCCGCTCGATCGACTGCGCCAGCCGACGGCAGGCCTCGCCCTCCAGGTGCAGCACGCGCTGGCAGCGGTAGAGCAGGTCGCTGTGGAAGAAGGCGTCCGCCAGCGCGTTGTAGTCGTCGTGGGACGAGCTCGCGCGTTCGTGCACGTCCTGGGCGATCAGGTAGAGGCCGCGGTAGCGCGCGATCCGGCCGGTCGGCGCCCGCGCGCCGATGCGGCGGAAGATGCTCTCCTTGGCAGCGTTGAGCTCGGCCACCACATCGGCATTGAGCTGCGCCAGCGACAGCCGCTTGCGCTCGATATCGATGCCGCGAAGCGGCTCGAACAGCGAGGCCTTGAAGCGCACGTAGTGGCCGAGCACCGAATACAGCCGGGCGAGCCGCGCCTGCACCGGCTGGGCCGGCAAGGCCAGGCACCAGGCGACCGAGAAGACGCCGTACCAGGCAGCGCCCGCGAGCAGCAGCAAGAGCTCGTGCAGGCGCTCGTCCGGGCCCGCGAGCGGGTGGTTTCCGATGCCGAGGGTGGTGTACATCGCCAGGATCAGCGTGGCGTAGGCGATCGCCTTGTAGCGCGCCTCGACCGCCCCGAGCATCGTGAGCCAGAAGGCGGCGAGCGCGAGGCTGGTGATGAACAGCGCCGGGCGGTCGATCAGGGCCGACACCGCGAAAGCCGCCGCCGCGAAGCAGAGCAGCGTGACGAGCTGGGCCCGGTAGCGTCCCCGCGCGCTGTCGTCGGTTTCGGCCAGCGCGCTGGCGATGGCGCCCAGGAACAGCGGCGTCACGGCGTCCATCCGGTTGCTGGCGCCGCACGCCGCCATCAGGCTTCCGAGGGTGAGCAGCACCCGCAGCGCCTGTGCCTGCCCGGCGCCCCATCGGCGCAGCCGTTGCGGAAATGTCTCGATCACGAATGCGAGCATGCCACCGCTGTGCACGATGCGTGCCATGACCCTCCGGTTGCCGCAGCGAAGTCCAGCGGCCGCCGACGACGGCTCAGGCGACGCTGCTCGCGTAGTGCCGGGCCTTGTCCTCGTACATGGCCCGGTCGGCCCGCTGCAAGGCGGCTTCCAGCTGGTCGCCGGACCCGCAGGTCGCCACGCCGATCGCCAGGTGCACCACGTGACCGCTCTGGCCGGCGTGGAACTGGTTGTTCAGGTCGAGCAGCGAGACGATGCGATCCCGCATGCCGGCAGCGCCGCGCTCGTCGGTGGCCGGCAGCAGCACGGCGAACTCGTCGCCGCCGATGCGCGCCGGCCAGCCGGGCGCATCGACCGCCTGGGTCAGCACCTCGCCGACCCGCCTGAGCAGGGCGTCGCCCGCGGCGTGGCCGTCCTCGTCGTTGACGCGCTTGAGGCCGTTGAGGTCGATCGCGACGACGGACACCGGCCACGGGCCCTTGCGCGCCAGCCGGTGCAGCTCCTCGGTGTAGAAAGCGCGGTTGCACAGCTGCGTCAGCACGTCGTGGCGGCCGAGGTATTCGAGGTAGGCCTCGGCTTTCTTGCGCGCCGTGATGTCGACCAGCGACACCAGCACCAGGTCCCAGGTCTGGAGGTGGTGCTGCAGCACGGTGAACTGCATGTGGATGTTGATCGGGTCGCCCGCGAGCGAGTAGTTCACGACTTCGCGCTGCTGGGAGGTCTTGTTGTTCCACAGGTCCTGCAGCTGGTCGGCGAACGAATCCTGCATCTCGTCGCGAAACACCCTGGGGATGTTGCGCAGCAGGTCGGCGGTGTCGGCGGCGCCGAACATCCGCAGCGTCTCGCGATTGACGTCGATCACGCGAATCTCCTGCATGCAGCGCGTGACGAATTCCGGGTGCACCTTGATGAAGGTCGTGAAGTCGGTGATGCCGCGCTGCCGGATCTCGTCGAGCAGCTTCTTGACGGCGCTGAAATCCTCGACCCAGAGCGAGACCGGCGAATGGTTGAAGAGACCGCGGGCATAGCGCTCGGCCTCGGTGCGCTCTCGATAGGCCGCGACGCGGGCCGTGATGTCGTCGAGCGACACCAGCACGCGGTCCCAGCGGTCTTCATGGCCCGGCAGGATGCGCAGGCGCACCTGCACGTCCAGGCGGCGGCCGTCGAGCGTGTAGTTGACCGTCTGGTTCTCCACGCTCAGCGCGCCCTGCCAGAGCTGTTCGAGTTCGTGCATCACGCAGTCCGCCATGTCGTCGCGGAAGACCTGGTCGAGGGCGGCCAGCAGGTGGTCCTGGCTGCGCGCACCGAACAGCGTCAGCGTGTGCTGGTTGACCCGCAGGACCTTGTAGCAGGCCATGCAGTCGCGGATGCGCGCGGGGTCGGCCGCCAGGTGCGCGGCCAGGTCGGTGACGCCGGCCAGCCGCCATTGGTCGAACAGGTCCTTGAGGCCGCTGTAGTCTTCGAGCCAGAGAGAGACGGGCGACAGATCGAACATCGACTCGAGGTCGGTAGACGCGGACATGGCTGCTGGCTTCCTGGGGACGGTGGCGGGGTCGGGACCGCCGATTGTCCACCCAAGCCGGCGCCACCCCTCGGCCGCGCCGGGTCGCGCCGGCAGGGCCAGCGGCAGTACTGCACGGAAGGCGCGACAAACAACGGATTGCCGGTGCAGAGCGGCCGGGCCCCGAGACCCAAACCAGCAGGGATAACCCCCTTGTTTAGTTATTTAATATAACCATGATGATGCCAGGACAAAGCCCAAGGACACCTCGATGAATTCGACTTCCCGCCGCGGCATGCTGCTTGCCGGCCTGGCCTGCGCGACCGCCGCGGGCCCTGCCCTCGCGGCCGATGCCCCCGCCACGCCGACCACCCAGGCCATCCCCATGGTGCTGCCGCGCACCGAGTTCGTCTACGAGGCGATCGTCGATCTCTCGCCGGCGCTGACCTTGGGCGCCTCGCCCTTCGGCGAGCGCTTCATGGTGCCGATCGTCGGCGGCAGCTTCGAAGGGCCGGGCCTGCGCGGAACGGTCATGGCCGGCGGCGCCGACCGGCAGCTGCTGCGCCGCGACGGTGCCAAGAACCTGGATGCGGTCTATGAGCTGAAGACCGAGGATGGCGTCGTCATCTCGGTGCGCAACCGGGTGCTCTCGCGGCGGCCGAAGGATGCGCCGCCCTACGTGTTCTCGACCCTGGAGATCGTCGCGCCCGACGGCCGCTACGGCTGGCTCAACGACTTCGTGTACGTCGGCACGCTGAACAGCCTTCGCCCGCAGCGCGAGGCGGTCGTGATACGGGTCTACAAGGTGGTCTGAGGCGGGCGTTGTCCGGTTCGGCCAGAGGGCCGCACCCACCTGTGCCGCATCAGGTGACTGCGGCAGCGGCAACCCCTTGCCGAATGCCCATGGCTTCGAGTGTGTCTGCCACCGCAGCGACGGCTCCAGGTATCCCTGCTTCACCGAAGTGGCCCATGCAGCCGACCCGAAATGTCTCGACCTGCGTGAGCTTGCCGGGGTAGAGGATGTAGCCGCGCTTCTTGACTTCCTGGTAGAAGGTCTTGAAGTTGTATTTCGGATCGTCGGGCGCATGAAAAGTGACGATGATCGGCGCCTGGATGGCGGGATCGAGATAGCTGCGGAATCCCAGCGCGGCCATGCCATCGATCAAGGCCTTGCAGTTGCGCGCGTAGCGCCCGCCGCGCGCGTCGAGCCCGCCTTCCTCGACGTATTGCGTGATGGCTTCATCCAGTGCGGCGACCACGTGGGTGGGGGGCGTGAAGCGCCATTGTGTCGTCTTGCCCATGTATATCCACTGGTCGTAGAGATCCATGGCGAGCGAGTGGCTGTTGCCCTCGCACTTTTCCAGGGTGCTGCGCCTGACGATGACGAAGCCCATGCCGGGCACGCCTTCGAGGCACTTGCCCGAGGCGGCGACAACCGCGTCGAAGGGCGTGATTCGGGCGTCGATATCGATCGCGCCAAATGAACTCATCGCATCGACGATCAAACCGCGGCCGTGCTTTTCGACGACCAGCGCGACGTCGTGGAGCGGGTTGAGCACACCGGTTCCGGTCTCGCAATGGACCAGCGCCACATGCGTGATCGAAGGGTCTGCTGCGAGGGCACGGTCGACGTCCGCGGCCAGGACCTGCTGGTCTTCCCGGTAGTCGATCGTGGTCACGCGACGGCCGAGCACCTTGCAGATCTTGGCGATGCGCTGGCAATAGGCGCCGTTGTTGGGCACCAGCACGTGGCCGTCGCGCGGGACGATCGTCCCGATCGCGGCCTCCACCGAGAAGGTGCCGCTGCCCTGGAGCGGCACGCACTCGTGCGAGGCCTCGCCATGCACGATGCGCAGCACCTGCTGGCGGATCCTCGCGGTGATCTGGTTGAAGTCCGAATCCCACGAGCCCCAGTCGCGCAGCATGGCCGCGCGGGTCTTGTCCGATGTGGTCAGCGGACCGGGAGTGAGAAGGATCGGCGAACGAACTTGGCTCATGGTGTCTCCTGTGGGAAGGGCGATGGTGTGAGGAAATGCAGTAGTGGTCAGCCACGGCGAAGGTTGCGCCAGGCCTGCGTTCGAACGAGCAGCACGCGCGTCAGCAGCGAATAGGCGATGCACACGACGATCGATGTCACGACGATCAGGCTGGCGAGTGCGGCCGCCGGACCGATGTCGCCGGCGTCGTCGAGATGCATGATCGCAACCGACGCCAGGATCGTTTCGGGCGAATACAGAAAGATCGCGCATGAGAGGCTGGCCATCGAGACGACGAAGAAGTAGCGACCGATGTCCAGGATGGCCGGCAGGCAGACCGGCACCGTGACGCGCATGAAGGTCTTGTAGAACGGCACCTTCAGCGAGGCCGAGACGGCTTCGAACTCGTTGTCGATCTGCTTGAGTGCAGTCACGGCGGTGAGGTGGCTCGATGTGTAGTAGTGGACGATCATCGACAGGATCAGGATCGCCATCGTCTGGTAGAGCCCGTTCAGCGGATTGGCCGGGTGGTTGAAGAACATCACGTACCCCAGGCCCAGCACCAGGCCCGGCACGGCCATCGACAGCACCGCCATGAGGTGCATGGCGCGTTTCATCGCGACGAGGCCGCGCGACTTCTCGATCAGGTAGGCGCCGACGAACACGATCAGCGATCCGCCGATGGCCGTCGAGATCGCCACGATCAGGCTGTTGCCGTAGGCCGCGGCCATGTCGCTTTCGATCAGGGCGAAGTGATAGTGCTTGAGCGTCAACGACAGGTCATACGGCCAGAGCGTGATGAACGACGTGTAGAAGGCCATGCCGATGGTGCCGAGCAGCAGCGTGCCCACGAGGACGCAGGTCGTAGCCAGGAGCGAATCGGCCAGGCGCCGCGGCTTCGGAATGTGCGGAACCGAGCGCGCGGTCAGCTGCGCCTTCAGCTTGCGGCGCACCGTGTAGTCGATGACGAACGACAGGATGGACGGAACCAGCAGCAGCATGCCGACCACCGCGCCCATCGAGAAGTTGTGCTGCCCCACCACCTGCTTGAAGACGTCCACCGACAACACGTTGAAGTTCCCGCCGATGACCTTCGGCGCGCCGAAGTCGCTGACCACGTAGGTGAACACGACCGTCACGGCGCTGATCAGGCCGTACTTGCAGGAGGGCAAGGTGATCGTCGTGAACTGGCGCCACGGGGGCGTGCGCAAGGCAGTGGCCGCTTCGTAGAGGCGGCCATCGGCAAGCGACAACGCGGTGACCAGAATCATGAGCGCGTGTGGAAAGGTGTTGTAGACCTCGGCCAGGATGATGCCCGGCGCACCGTAGATCGAAGCGCCCATCAGGAGCGCCTTGAACGCCCCCTGGTTGCCGAACCACTGCACGAACGAAATGGCCGACAGGAGCGAGGGCGCAAGCAGCGGGATCAGCGCGACCAGCTTGAACGTGCCCTTGAACCATGCCGGCAGGCAGGTACGCGTCAGCGCATACGCGCAGACGAAGGCCGTCGGCACCGAGATCATCACGACGACCGAGGCCACCCAGATCGAATTCCATGCGGCACGCAGCAGGCTGGGGGTCTGGAAGTAGGTGACGAAGTGCGCCAATCCCACGAAAGCGCCGTCCCTGTCCTGCACCGCGTTCACGAGGATCGTGAAGAGCGGCGCGATGAGGAACGTGAACAGCATCGCCATGATGGCGAGCAGCACCCCTCGCGCGATCAGGTCGTCGCGGCTCCAGCGCATTCCAGGGCGGGCGGCAGCCATCGGGGCGGACGGGTAGGGACGTGCCAGCGCGTTCATGGTCTGGCAGTCCTGCTGCAGAAGGCGCGGATCCGGTTGGCGCGCAGCGCGATCTCGATGCGATTGCCCTCGCGAATATCGAGATCATGCAACTGGTTGAGCGAGAAGTGCAGGCCCAGGCTCTGGCCATGCAGCGCATCGGCAGTGACTTCGGCAATGCACAGCCCGCCGAGGAACTCGACCTTGCTCACCAGTGCGCTCATCCGGTTGGGCGTGTCGTGGGCAAGGTTCTCGACCAGGCGGTCTTCAGGCCGCAGGTAGAGATTCACCTCGTCGCCCGGCTCGAAGCCGATGTCGCACGCATCGCACTGCAGTTCCATGTCGCCGACGCGAAAGAGGTTTCCGCCCAGCGCGTAGCCGTGCAGGACGTTGACCTTGCCCACGAAATCGGCCACGAAGGGAGTCGCCGGCCTTTCGTAGATGTCCATCGGCGTTCCCACCTGCTCGATCACGCCGTGGTTCATGACGACGATGCGATCGGCCATCGACAGGGCCTCTTCCTGGTCGTGCGTCACCATGATGGTCGTGATGCCCACCTGGCGCTGCAGGCGGCGGATCTCGCCGCGCAGACGGATGCGTTCCAGCGCATCGAGCGCCGACAGCGGTTCGTCCAGCAGGAGGAGCCCGGGACGGGTGGCCAGCGCGCGCGCCAGCGCGACCCGCTGCTGTTGCCCGCCGGACAGCTGGCTCGGGTACTTGCTTCCCGAGGTCGGCAGGCCGACCAGCTTCAGCAGTTCCTCGACCCGTGCCTTGGCTTCCGCCTTCTTCACCTTGCCATTGACCAGGCCGTAGGCGATGTTGTCGGCGATCGTGAGGTTCGGAAAGAGCGCGTACGACTGGAACACGATGCCGTAGTCGCGCTGATCGGGGGGCAGCCAGGACACATCCTTGCCGTTCTGCAGGATCTGACCGGCGGTTTGCGTCTCGAGCCCCGCGATGATCCGCAGCAGCGTGGTCTTGCCGCACCCCGAGGGACCCAGGAAGCAGAGCATCTCCCCTGGATTGACGCGCAGGTGCACGTCGCGCAGGGCACTGAAGGATTCGAAATCCTTGCGGATGCCGATGACCTCGAGTGCGCCCGCGGTGGTCGGCTCGCTGCCGAGAAACCTGGTGTCAGTCATGTCCATCTTCTTGCTCTCGTCGCGGGTTGAAGAACGGGTCGGGCAGCGATCAGTTGGACTTGGCTTCCGACTTGCCGTCGTAGCGCTTGCTCCACTCCTTCAGGATGCGGTCCCGGTTCTTGGCCGACCAGTTCAGGTCGTTCTTCGACAGCAGCTTCTCGTAGTTCTCGGG
>Ga0182008_10000826_pt1 | contig 21588 bp, 33 predicted proteins | sample Sormic07211129_1_FD_120482 | JGI IMG/M metagenome (GOLD analysis project Ga0182008, IMG submission 120482) | Rhizosphere microbial communities from Sorghum bicolor, Mead, Nebraska, USA - 072115-129_1 metaG | ecosystem: Host-associated > Plants > Roots > Rhizosphere | place: USA: Nebraska...
ATCGGCAAGCCCGGGAAGCCCAAATTCGGGACTATTTGGCCGACGCGCTGCATGGCTGCCGGTCGCACTGAGGCGCGGGTGTAATCTCGAATTTGACGAGCTGCTGTGCTGGCTTGACGTTGCGGGATGGCGGCACCGTCTGTATGCAGCCGCCGATCACAAGATCGTGCCGCTGGCCGAAGAATACGGGCTTTGCGCATGAGCTCACCTCGGCGCTGGCCTAACACCGTGAGGCTAACGAGCGGTTATCGGGATAGCATCTTCGCCGCTGTAACTTGGTGGCAGACCGTTCGGTTGCAGGTTTGACTGGAGTGGCGATCCCTGAACACCGCTCAGTTCGACCACAATACCTTGTCGCGCCCAGTAACGGTTGATGAGCGCCGCGCAGCGGGCGTTCATCGTCTCATGGTCGAGTTCTTCGATCTGAGCAAGGTTGATAGCCATCTCATTGCCTCGTGCGGCCTCAGTTATCCAACAGCGAAGCCTATGGGAATGGCTGCCGAGTTCCGCTGGTACGGCATGCACTCGATACTGACGAAAATCCTCGGCGAGCAACAGCGCTACGGCAACATCGGCGGCTAGCACCAACAGCAGCAAGATCGTCAGCTTATTGATCGGCATTATGGCGAGCCCAATCGGGATGAGCGCCATTAGCCAAGGTTGCGAGAGGGAGACCGGCATCGGGTTAGGTACCCTTGGCAGAATTCTCGACGAACCACACGATCGCCGATGCCATCGCAAGAAACACGACTGCGTAGTCGCCGACCGGAGCGGACATACCACTTTAGGAGAGGAAGAAAATGCCGAGCGCACCGAACGCGGTGGCTATCGCCAAGAGCGTCGTGCGGAACACCGATGTGCCCGTCATTCCGTATGCCTCGCGAGCTCGATTTTCGCCGCGTGACGGATCAATCGCTCGGCCGCATCGGCGGTCTCGACCAGGATCTGGGCTCCACGCGGATATCCGCGACGATAAGCGTTGGCTGCGTCGAGATGGAGTTTCCAAACGACACCGAGCCCGTCGCGGGCCAACAGGTCGAGAGCGACACGTTCATGGAAAGCGCGATCGAGCTTTTGCATGGAATACCGCCTCAGTTCGACTGCTCGGTTTGCCGGCACAAACGCTCAGCGGCATCCGCAATCTGGCTCAAGAGTTCCGCACCACGTCGGTGCCCCTCTCCGCGTGCTGCGATCGCCTCTAGACGCAGCCGCGAGACGACCTCGGGCCCATCACGCTCTAACAGATCGCGCGCCACTCCTTCGCAAAACGAGTCGTCGAGCCTGCTGGACATGGATCGGGCGCCGCCGAGAAGCGGCCCCTCCCAAATCACGGCGGGAGGAGGCCTGAGGAGAGTTGCGTGCCACACGGGCGTGTTGGCGAGGTGCATCTAGCCGGGCAGACCTGCGAATGTCACTAAAATACAAAGTTAATCCCATACAAGATAGTACCCCGGTTCTCGGGCTTCCCCGCAGTCCCAAAGTAAGAGGCTGGGGTCTGGAATAATTTGCATTGTGCAGCAGGGAGTTCGGCGCACGAATGGTACCGAGCACCGCGGGCTTTCGCCTGACCGTCGCCCGAATGGCGGCGGCAATCCGACCGAGTCCGACCGTTCAACACGGTTGATTTGTCAATCGCCGGCGGCCGACTTGCCTGCTGCGTTCAGCGGCGCCCCTCTTCGAGAGCCGATTAGTTCCGCTTTTTCAGCAGTGCGCGGCCGTTTCTAGTGCCAGGCTACAGGTCGAGCAGTCGTAATTGAGCGAGAAAATCGTCGGACGTTCGTGAAAAGCGTATATCTATCACGATTCCGACCACGCTTGAACTCGAGAACAGGCAAATGGGGTGGACATGACGCACATTCGCGCTTGGGGAGTGCTGTGGACATTGTTTCTCTTAACCAGAGGCGTTTCGGCATCGGCCGCGACCGTTTGCGTCGATACCAAGCCAAAGGCTGGCTGCTACCCAACAATCACCGCCGGGATAGCTGCCGCCCAATCGGGCGATACGATCAATGTCGCGCACGGGACTTATCGCGAGCAGGTGATCATCAGGAAGTCGGGGTTGTCATTGATCGGCGACAACGCGGCCAACACGATCATCGATGCTGGCAGCAGCAACACTCCCAACGGAAATGGCGTGGGTATCTATGTCGACGGCATGAGCGCCCTCGTCGACGCGACCGGCAAGCTCAAGGTTCCGGGCACAACGCAACTGACCGGCATTAGCGATGTGGTCGTGCAAGGTTTTACAGTCGCCAATGCCCCGTTCGAGGGCATCTTGGCGACAAATGCCGTGAATGTGACGATCGTTGACAACCATGCCACGGGCAACAACAGGAATTTGGTCGTACCCACCACGTCAACCGGCTGTCCGTTCATCCCCGCTTGGGAGACCAGCGAAGGTTTCGATTGCGGCGAAGGCATTCATTTGGCCGCTGTTCACCATTCGACCGTCGCCAACAACATCGTCGACCATAACGCCGGCGGCATTCTGCTGACGGATGAGACCGGCCCCAACCATGACAACCTGATCACCGGCAACGTGGTGAACGAAAACGGCTATGATTGTGGGATCACGCTCGCATCGCACCGCCCGCCGGCGACGACTCTGCTCTTCGGTCCGTCGGTCACCAATGGCGTCTCGAGCCCGATCGTGGCCTATGGTGTGTTTCGCAACACTATCACGGGCAATGATGTTTCCAAAAACGGGCTCGCCGTCTCGGGGAACGGCACCGGTGTTGGGCTTTTCACCTCGCCCGGACCACCGGTTTTCGCGACCATGCAAACGCAGACCTACGACAATGTCGTAATCGGCAACCGGATCACCGGAAATGGGCAGCCGGGGGTGGCGATGCACGCGCATAAAGCCGGCGCCATCCTCACCGGTAACCTGGTGGCCGGCAACTACATCGCCGATAACGGGGCCGATGTCGCTGACACGGCGACTGCTGGGCCGACCGGGATCATCATTCATGCCGGAACGAGCGGCGAGCCGCTGAACGGAAACAGGGTCACAGGAAACGTGATCGACCGTGAGTTGATTGATATCGCCATCAGCACCTCGGCGCAGATCGATGTTCATCTGAATGATCTCCGCGGCGGCGCGATCGGCGTGGCAAATCTCGGCTCTGGCAAGGTCGACGCGAGGCAGAATTGGTGGGGATGTCCCGGAGGCCCGGGCGCGCCAGGTTGCTCCACCGTTCAGGGCAACAACATTGTCTTCAGTCCCTGGCTGCAGCGACCCGCGAATCCGGGCCAGCGCGGAGAATGACTTGGCATCGGACGATCGCGGGCATCCCTTGATAAGGGATCAATGAGCCGACGGACCAGGCTAAAACGTGTTCAGCGGGGCTTTGTCATGGCTCTCGCCTGCCTGCTACGCCGGGCGCGGATTTAGCAGGCTAACGAGGTGGCGCGGGGTCGGGTTGAGCATTTGGGGCGCCGTCAGTGGATCCCCTCAAGCCGTGTCAAAGGAAGGTCCGGAAAAGTGGGGGCAAAACCGGAAGCACTTTATCTCGCTCATGAGCTTCCGCTGAGCGCCGGGAGGCGGACCAACGAATTGTCAGTGGCGATCAGCCGATACCACCGCCTTGAATAGCACAGCCGCGTCTGGCACCCCCAGTTCTAGCGCGCGTAGATACCACCGAGCAGCCAATAGCGCATCACCGCGGGCTCCGTTTATTCGGCTTTTCGCCAAGAAACCCGGGTCATAAGTTTCGCCCATCCTGAGTGCAGCGCGCCCGTCTCCATGATCGGCAGCTCGCTCATAGAACTGTCTGGCTGAAGCTAATCTCCGGTACCCATTAGCACATCACCACGACTGATGAAGGCGGCACTCTCAACATAGCTGAGCGGCAGTTGTTCTGGTGTATAACTGGTGGCCGAGTCGGCGCTTCGCGATAGATTCGTCGACTCGCTTACCGCTGTATCGTGATGCAACTCGTCGGCCTCGATCTCTGTACTGCTAGTGTTTGCTTCAGACCGTTTGGACACTGACGGATCAGCCGCATTGGATGTTCCCTGTTCAACATCAGCTGACTTATTGGTCGAATCCAACTCGATAGGTGCTAGTGCCACCTGCGGTTCTGGACCTGTTTTCGGTGTAGGTCGACCTCCTTCCTGTGTATCCCGCGACAGTACCTCAGAAGCCGCTCTGGTTCCGTTGTCTTGAGGCTTCGGCATAAGATGCTGGTTTTTCACTGCGGGACATGCAGCGCAGCTCGACTTAGATTCCTTCGGGCCGAGCACGCTCGACAGGACCCAGCGACGCAGGCAACCATCGGTGCAAAAATCGACTTGAGCGACATCACCCTTACTCTGGATTAGCCTGACTTTCGGCCCTCAGAAAGCGACGCGCATCTAATACCGAACGCACCCGCACCGCGTTTCGCTTTCGCATTCTCGATCGAGGCATGCACCATGTCCCAGCGTTCGCACGCCTGGATGAATTCGGTTATGCGGTAATCGGCTGGTTGCGATATCGCCGTACAGGGAAAAGAGCCGTAACGAGCAAAATCGTTCGGCCCTATCTCATCGCTCGAGCAGTATGATCACACAAAATGTAAGCTTGCCGACGGGTATTTTTATTTGCACAGATCGTCCAGGCGCTCTTGCATCTCATCATCAACGGGCTGACCCGCTTTGATGTTCACCGGACCAAAGGGCCCTAAGATGGTCATGTCCTGTTTTGCGACCCACTCACCCTCCGCGTTCTTCGTGAATGCGTCGCAGTGTGGCCCCTGAAACGGAGGATTTTGCTGAGCCATTACCGGGAAAACCAGCCACGAGGCGACATATAGAGCGAGAAGAACTTTTATTCGCGGGAGCATGATACCCCTTCCACTCCAATGGTACACACAACGGGCACAATTCCTGCGGCCGGGCACCGCGCGTGAACGGACCAAGATTTACTCTGGTTGCGCCTCGACGCCGTTATCAGTTCCGGAAAAAACTCACGCGTTGAGTGTGCTGGATAGCTGTGCGCAAGCCTGGAAACCCAGTCGCGGAAGCACATCGAGAACTCCTCAATAGCTCGGGCCAGCAGGTGCTGCGATGCGGCGTCCCACATCTCGCGTGCGACCCAAATTTGTCACAACCTTGAGGTAAGCCGCTAGGCCAAGGAAGACCTACACGCGGATGGAGGATCAACATGCCATACGGGGCTCGTCTCCGCGCGGAGCACTACCGCGACAAAGCTGCGCAGTTTCGCGAATTGGCGGAGATTGAGCACCTGCCCAGCCTTCGTCGGTATTTGCGACGGCTCGCGGCGCAACACGCTAAAGCGGCCGCGGATATAAATACGCCGCCAGCAAGTGAGTCGGATGATCAGCAAGTCACGCTGGGGGAGTCGTAACGACAAGAGTATCGATAGGGTTGAGCCGATGCGCGACAGATGGACTGAAATCAGCTAGGAAGCGTACGATCACACAACCTTTATGATGCCGGTCCCTGGTGGGGCGCTCATACGGCACATTGAAAAGAGCGAAGATGGCGATGTAGCGGTGTCGGTCTGTTTTGTGCATGCCGATGACAAGACAGCCTTACAGTCCAGTCAATTCTCGAACAGCGGACCGCCACCGATCCGCTTTTACGTTCGGCATGCGTGCGGGGCTATTTGTCTTGCTCCTACTCACGATCGTCGGGCTGACGGGATGCCCCGGCCCGAACTACGCTCCGTACAACAATATGAAGAACAGCTACGGATAACCAAAGCGCCCGAGCGTCATGGGACCGGATGCGCTTATCGTGGGCGCAATTCGAGGTCGTATTAACCCTCTATGTCATGGACGTGCTTTCGCGGATATGTAGAATTTGAGGGAAATCGGCTTCCAAAATTAACGAATGTGTAAGGGCAGCGTCACACGGCGGGGTTAGGCTATGGCGATGCGCCATTTCCGAGTTCAGCAACCCACCGACGAGCACGGCGCGCCAGATCAGATGAAGCGCTCCCTCGACGTTGTGATTGGCTGCGCCTTACTGGCGATCACGGCACCGTTGATGCTGCTGGTCGCCCTAGCAATCAAGGCGGAAAGCCCGGGGCCGATTTTGGTCAAGGAGACCTCCATCGGCCTTGGCGGCCGCCGCTTTCAGATGCTGAAGTTCCGGACTCTGGTGTTCGATCCGGACCATACATCGCCGATCTGGGCCGAGAAGACGACGCTGCTCGGCGAAGTCCTTCGATTTACGCGTATCCAAAGCTTTCCACAGCTTCTCAATGTCATGCGTGGTGAGATGAGCATCATCGACTGCGACGGAAGATCGCCGTTCTTTCTCGACTAGCCGCTTCAAGGCTCGTCGAGCCCGCCCGAAGCCCAAGGGAATTCAGCGGCAATTCCCCGCCGTAGCGACGCCGGAATGAGGATTGAGAATGATCGAACACGTCGAACTGATCCACTTGCTCCACGACCCTGCAGCACGGCGCCTGTGGCTGCTGGAGCAGGCGTTGCGATCTGTTCCACTTGAAGCGGCAGTTGAGCTGGCGCGTACCGCTGAGGCTTTTCTCATGGGCTCGGCAGTCGAGACCGTTACGGATGATCCCGCAACCGTGCTCAGGCGAGATCAGGAGCCATGCGACCCGACTCATCGAACAGTTTTAAAGACCGGCCTTGCAGATCGGGAAGCAGCGCATAGCGGCTGCGCTCTTGCCGAGGATCAACGAGACCGCCTCCTTGAGCGGCTTGCCGAGGGAGCGCGGAATGCGGAGCTTGCCGTAGAATTCGGTATCTCCGCGAAACAAGTTCAGGGATTCCGTATGGGTTGCGCCCGGCAGATTGCCAAGCGGCGCACAAGGTTTGCCGACAAATCGTCTGAACCTGCAGACAGCGATCAACACGCAACCGCGACCGCATCGATTGACGAGATCGTGCGCTACCTGCGGCAACAGGACGATGTTGTCGTCTCGCAGGAAGATGGCTGGTATTTGGTCAATGGACGTTTCCGAATGTCGGTCGCAGAACTCACTGCCCGTGCGAACCGGATGCGAAGCAGGCAGCAAAAACCAGTATTCCAAATCCCCATGGCGGGTGTGCAACTCGGGGCCAGTTCTGCGCAAAAACGCCATCCCCTGTTCTGGGAGCCCGTCTCGCCCCAGCGTGGTCCGAATGGGTTCCGCCAACCAGCGGATAGTGACACTGCAACAGGCGCGTAGGTCACCGGTAGAGCACTGCCCGCACACGGCAGAGGTAGGAGGTTCAATTCCTTCCCGCGCCTACCAAGCTCGCGGTGATCGGCTGGAACGGTTTGAGGGGACGCGCAGCACGCGCACTCGGCGCAGCATGGCAATCCGTGCTCGGTCCAGCACAATATTTTCCGTGGACCAGCGGTATGTTGAGGGCCGTGCTCTCTCACTCTGGCCGAGCCGTACCGTGCTTGTGCTGCTTCTCAGCGTTGGGCTCTGACATGGGATCGGATCCGTCGCGGACGGCGCGTGATGATTTTGCCTGTTCGTTAGCTTCAAAGCACCCGAGCCACTGTCCTGGCAAACTGTCGCCGCTTATCGGCCTCCTCACTTATTGCGGTTGTTGCCTGCTTGCAGCGCAGGTTTACGCTCAGCAAACAGATCAGTTCATAACAACGATCGAAAAGATCAAAACCGGTATAGCTCCTGTTGCCTGCGCTCGGGCGGCCGCACCTATCAATTTCGATGTCGGGATCCACGGAACGGCCTTTTTCATCGATCCCCACGGCGCATTTCTAACGGCCGCTCACGTCATTAAGGGTATCGTTGAAAACAAGGACAAGTGCGAAATGCCGGCTGTGTTGATCCGGTTAGACGGATCGTCCTTTGAGATTTTGAACCTGTACGGCTTAAAGTTTGTCGCCTCGGATTGTCGGATCGACGGTACCGCTGATATCGCCCGATGCAAAACGATTGAAGATCCGAGCAAAGCCGGAAAGATCGTAATCAAGCCAACTGCTTTGGAGATTGCAAGCGATGTTCGGCCAGACGGGACTGCAGTTGCGTTCAGCGGATTTCCAGTCAACGGCCTGATCCCGTACACGGCAAGAGCGAACATCGCCGGCTATCAGGTCGTTGAGATGGACCCGAACCGGGATCAACTCCGAATGCTTGTGCTCGACAAACCAGCTTGGCCGGGATCCAGCGGCGGTCCGGTCTATGGCGTGAATGGGTGCGTCGTGGGAATGCTGCTGCAAACAGGAATCGGCTTGGCCTTTGCGCGTCCCGGTGCCCGCCTAAACGAATTTGTGAGCAGTCGATGAATTACAGCTCAGGCCGACCGACCGGCGATCGGCTGTCTGGTCCCCTCTAGCGAATATTGTGTGAAGCACCGAACTGGTCCGGTCTCGGATGCCGCCGCAGTCTAGGCGGGGCTTCATGCAGGCACTACGGATGGCGCGACGACGGGCCGGCGCCCCAGAGCGCGTAAACCCCAACGGCCCCGCAAAGCCGACGACGCGAATTTGATCAGGCGCTTGGATGGAGGCGCGTGATGAGCGCGGCAATCGAGACGCTATCGGTGGAGCACCTTTCGAAAGGGCATGCCGGAATCCGGTGATGCTTGATACTGCACCTCGATCTGCGGTGGTGCGACCTGCTCCGGGGGTTGCTCACGCTCTGGCGGCTCACTGCTTTCAACGGCGGCCTCGATCTTCGCGACGGATCGTGAATTGTCAACTCCGGCCGACGATGAGGCGAGGTGCTTCGTAGCGAACGCGGCGACCATTCGCTCCAGGGCTTCGATTTCGCTCCCCTCGGCTTCGAGCGCTTGCAGCTCCTCTGCGTGCTTCTTCAGCATCACGCGCCGTTGGATAGCGACGCGATGTTTCGCCCGATCCATATCTGCGCGCGTTATTTGTTCCCACATACGACTTCGGTCCGCTCCCTAGCTATCTCCTATCTGATGCAACTCAGAAGCGGCGGGCAAGGCGATGCTAAAAAGTAAGCCTGCAGCAAGGCATTCCGGCCGGCGAGCAATAGCAACTCCAAAGCGCATCACGCAGTCGGATTCGAGCGCGCAAAAACCCGCCTCATTACGGATGGCCAGATTATGAGAGCGCAGGAACCAGTCAGCGATCGTCTGTTTTGCCGCTGGACTTCTCGAGCACGGTCACGACGTCGAGCAATTTCGCGCTTCGATCTCATCCTGACTCCCTGTACCTGCCGTACCGATAGACCGAACTCGCGCGCAAACTTCCGCATTACGCGTTCGTCGGGCGAGACGTTCCAGCAACTGCTCATGTCTCTCAGAAGCAGCGTGAACGAATTGCGCTGCTTCAATGGATTTCGGTTAGCGTCCGGTGTAAGTCTCGCTACTTCTACGGGGCGCAGCGGACTGATTGTCGATGCGATTTCAACCGCCGCCGCCCCGGTAATGAACGTGTTCTCGGCCAAGGTCGCGACGAGGAAGCAAACGCGGCCGCCCGGCCAACCCAAGGCATGAATGCTGCGGCGGCGCGCGCGAGCGAGCTCCAACGCTTGATTGAGAGATTGCGTCTCCAATGCCTTGGGGAGCAACCTCGAACGCTGCTGAACCGGGTCGTTGAGGGCGTCTGCCACACCTTTCGGGTTGATCGAAGTTTCGCCGGGGCTGTCGCCCCCCGAGTTGACCTCGGGAATGCCCAATAGCGTCGCTACGCGCGGGAAAGTGGCCGTGAGGCTATAGGCCCTAGGTGGGCCGATGGTCCACGTACCTGCGCGCCCCGGGGAAAGCGATGATGACCGAAACCGCCACGGTTCGCAGGAAATCGTTCTCGCCGCTCGGGCTATCCGGCCGGACGATGGAGCGTTACGCTAGAGGCCCTGGCCCAGCAGCGGCGGCAGCTCGGCTATCGCCGCCTCGAACGAAAGACATGACCCAGTGAGATTGCGGGCCCCGCGGATCGCGGGAAGGATGAGCCATTAATGAAATAAGAGTCAGCCCACTCCGGCGGCACAAATACCGTGCCCAGCAGTGGACATCAGCAAACATATAACGGCGCCGTCGAGCAGACTTAGTGATTACCGGACGACCCTCCCGCCGAATGCCTGTGCAAAGGCATGGGCCTCGCCTTCGAGCTCGAAATCGACACGCAAGACGGTCGCGGCGCCCAATAGCGAATAGCGAATCGCAGGTTGTGCCTTACCACTATCCAGCCATTTCCGAATCGTCGCCACGATCTTCGCGGCGGCATCGTTGCTGTATTGCAGCTCCACAATGTGCATCGCCTGCCCTCGCCAATCTTCCGTAGAATACAGCAGAACATGCAAACGGGAAACGCGAGCGTACGGCAAGGTCGGGGGTAGGGGAATTTAGGGCCGCACCACCGGACGATTGCCGCCGGACAGAATTAAATCCTGTTCCGAAACGAGCTTACGCCGACAAGCGCTCGTGGACCGGTTCGGCTTCACGCGCTCCCTGCCCAGGCGGAGAGCGTCGGTGCGACTCCAGAAAAGGTATGCGAGGCTCATCAACCGTGTAGCCAAAGAAACTCACGGTTTTGGAGTAGATGGTCCAGGCATCCGGCATCAACGCGCTGGCCATTCGAGCGATTGTCTGAGGTCTGGTCTCATGCAGTTGGGGTTCGCCGCGACACAGGAGAGCCGCCGCGAAGTTTAAGACTGGCATTAGAGGAGCATTCTGCCGGCATCGCGTCCAAAGGCTCAGCATCTTGAGCTGCTGTCGCAAATCCAACTCGGATCGATCAATTTTTCTGCAGATCTCGCGCGAGATCCCCAAAGCTGCAAAAAACATCATGAAGATGTCGCGCAGCGCCTTCTCTGCCTCGCTTGAACTGCGTAGGCACTCGGACATACCAATCAGAACCATCCCCGTATCCAGGGTGATGGCCTCGGTAGGTGCCCTTAAAGGTTGACCGTCAATACGATAGAGTTCGCCGGCGCAAACCTTGTGATATCGGCTCTGCAGAACCCGTACGAGCCCTGCTTTTTGCTCCTCCGACGCAGTCACCGGGTCAAGTAGGAAGATCCGTCGCCAGATGCTGCCAGTCTCAACGAGTATTGTTCCCATGCCGGCCGTACCCCCTCACTTGGTTCTCGCCTCGCCCTCAATACGCTGCGGATCGTTGTTCCTTTGAGTGGCGATCTCCATCAAACGTCGCACGCTCCGACTATGACGCAAACGCGACAGCCCCATACCACACCGAAGGCAGCCAGAATGCACTTGAGTCGGGCATTCCGTAGGCCGCGCGCGCGCCGACCTGAGAGACTGAGAAGAGTTGTTTGTTGTTCGCTGAATCGGTAAGCTCGGGAGTAGAAGAGAGTGTGTGCTTGAAAAAGCCCGCTCAGGATCCTTGTGCCGATTGCGAGCCGGCGCTCGACCGCGCGGGGACAATCGAAGGTGTTGGCTGTTGTGCGACCGGTACACCTGGGCGCAGCTCGACATAAGTGACGACGCGCTTGACTCCCGGAATGTACCGGGCGCTGCGGGTTGCACGCTCGAGCTCCGCCTGCGATCGCGCCGAACCGATCAGGTACACCGACCCTTTCTGCGTATCGATTGTATAGTTGCCTGACCGGATGTCGGGATCGAGCATGAGTTCGGAGCGGATCTGTGCCGTAATCCAGGCATCGCTCGTCGCGTCCCAGGCCGCTCGAGGCGGGGCGACCTCGATATCGTCGTAGAGCGCGTTAATGCCAGAGACACGGCTAGCGCCCTCGACTGCGCGCAATTTCATCTGAGGTGTCGGTACCGTGCCGGTCAGCAATACTCTGCCTTGGTACACGGTCGTGGCGACGCTGTCCTTCAGCCCAGGGTCGATAGCCGCGAAGGCGGATTCGACATTGGTTTCGATCTGCAGGTCCGACAGGGCACCGCCAAGACCGCGTTCCTGCGCGGTGGCATAACCGCCGCCTGCTACCCCTGCCAACCCGCCGACGAGCAACACTCCAGCGCACCCGCCGAGTGCAAGCGGCAGCGTCAGCATGGCCAAGCGCAACCCAGACTTAAGCAGTACCATGATCCCCCCGAAGCCGTTTTGCCCGTCATTTTGGAGTGCTTTGCTGAACGAGCCAACAGGCCAGCCAAAAGCGCCCAAGCGTCTTGCACCGCCGGCAATGAAGGTGATGGTGTTCGGCACGCCGGCGAACGAATCGGCAGCTTGGGATGGTCCGGGCACGCGCAGCTGAGCAATCTGGCCCCCCAGATGTCGTGGCGAATCAGCCCCAGATGTTTTGGCGAATCAGAATTGAATTTTTCCATCGCGACGCGGTCCGGCTCGCGCCGGTTCCGGCGGCTTCGCCCGATGAATGATGACGGGCCGTGGTACCGCTGAATGGGCTCTCACGGGCCGGATGGGTATCGAATTGTCGTATGCGCGGGCTTTGGCAGCCCACGTGCCAATCCAGGTTGTGCTGACGGCGCGGTTTCGGGAACTGGCGGCCGCTGAGGCGGCGTTGCAGGCTGAAACCATCCTCCCGGCACAAGCCGTCCCCGCGCGGAGGGTTCGCCCTGTCCAGCATAGATCCGGGGCCCCAGGCAAAGCAGCAGAGCACCGCTGCCATAGCCGATGTTCAACGCTGAGTGCACACCCAATTTTCCACGTTCTTAGTAGCCGCCGTCCGAGCGCAGTATGCGAACGTCGTGATCCGGGCAGTTACCCGATCGCTCGCAGCTATGCTATGCTGCGGCCATGGGCGACAAGCGCAGCGGTCTGCTTTAAACCAACTAGACGCAAGAGCCACCCGGGTTACTTATTGATCTTTGCGAGTCCGCGTTTATCCGGAACTCGCTTTTATTGATCGGTCATCTATTCCGTTGGGAACGGCAACAGGCAGCTTATCCGGCGACGAGACCGATTTGCCAATTGCGCGCGCGAAATTCCGTTTGGCCGGGATGTCAAGAATGTCCAATTCGTCTTCGGCGGCGGCCTTGGAAGCTGGATGCACGACCATATCACCCTGAAGCTGGCCGCCGGGTTCGATCTCAACTTGCCCGTATTGAACGCTGCCTCTGACTTCCCCGCCGGATTTTATTAGAAGCCGCGACCGGACAATGAGACGGCCTTCGAAGCGACCACTGATCACCGCGCTCTCAGCCTGCACCTCCCCTTTGCAAGATCCAGCACTGCCGAGAATAAATTTCCGACATTCAATGCGAGTACCGTCAATGATTCCCTCAGCGACCAGTGTGCCGCATGATTTGAGTTCACCTGATAACACAATTTCCGGGCCAAGAAAGACCTCGCGCACCCTTTTTCCGCCCCGCCGCGGCTTCTTGATGCCACTCTTAGTGCCAGACAACGGCCACCATCTTGCTCGAATCATTAAAGTTATGCTCCGACCAGGGCGTCTCTCTCCCGAGTGCAACGTAAAACGGATCAAGTGTTGTCGACGAACCGCAATGCGCTGCACGCGAAAGGTGATCTATAGATTACGACGGGACGGTCTGATGCGGGACCCGGGGCGTTGAAAAACTAATATTATCAATTAACAGAGACGCATCCGCGCTTTTCCTGCTGACGAAAAAGCGGCGAATCGTCCACAGCATATCGACAACGCTGCAGTCGGTACGAGTATCGCCGATGCTGCCGATTAAATCTTAACCGCCCGAGCCACTGATTGATGGTCCGCCCCGGACGGTAGCGTAGGGATCTGAATGTCTTTATCGAACGCTGCGGCACGCGCGATCGCCAAGGTGCTTCGGAAGTGCCCCGCTTATGCCGGGCTGGCCGATCTCGCGATCTCTGTAAAAAGCTTTAGCGGATTGGCACGCAGTCCGCGCGCGATCAAAATGATCTCAAGCACGTTTACTCGGCGCAGCCCGCGCTCAATCTCGGAAACGAAGCTCTGGGTCCTGCCCAACCTCTCCGCTGCTTGGATTTGGGTAAGGTTCGCTTGCCGCCGGGCTGCTGCTATACATGCGCCGATAAGCCGGTATTGCTCGGGCTCAATCCACACAGGCAAGTGCTTCCCGCCGAATTGAGACTTCTCGGCGCCTCAGTCCGCAGTCAATACGCCGCTTATTCGCGACGCCGATTGGCGATGGGGCCCCATGTGTTTCGCGCGATGTTGGTGGTGGTCGGCTCGCTCCGCCAGCTGTTACGGCTTCTTCGCCAACCATCTCGGTATGGCCGCAGGCGAGGCCTAGGGCTTTGTGTCTGGTTCGGCGATTCCGGTTGGTGTTTCGACCGCCGCGGAGGGCGCAACAGCCTTCTTCCGAGAACGATGCGCACGGTGCCGCGTGGCCTTCTGCTTCACAACAATGCGCGCGCGGGCCATGCCAGAAACGTGATGACCAGGTGGCACCGCGACGTACCGGAGCCGGCTTGGCGCCGATGCGCTCTCGGCCGCTTGCTCCGGGCTTGGGGGTGCGGTGGTCACTTGGGATAGGGGAGCGTAAATTCGGCTGCGGGTTCTGGCGGCGCTTGCGAGCAAGATACGATCAGCGTACCGCAGGCCGTGAGGACGGTCGCGCGAGTCAGAGCGAACCACCTGGAAAATTTCATATCCGGCCCCCCTCCAATATCGAAATCTGCGTTCTCGGCGTCCGTGTCGTGGCCAAGCTTAACTCATCATTAAGGATAACGAGTAGTAATCCCGCATCGAAAGGTATTCCTGTCGGGGGTGACACGAATGTTGGGATCGCATACTCGGCCGGCGGCTCCTGTCGGGTTCTCGGCTCGCGAAGAAGGGAAAACGATTAAACCAGCAGAGCACGTTGACCAAAAGCCTCTGAAACTTACTGAGCCCTTTTGGAAAACGACGGAACTGCCGCGGACGGCTGGTTCAATGCCTCATGAAGCCGGATCGCAAACGCGGTCGCTGAGCGAAGCCGATGTCCGCACCCTGATCATCGGGCCGGGGGTGTCGGTCAAGGGTGAGATCACCTCCTGTAATAGGCTGATCGTCCAAGGTACGATCGAAGCAAAGCTGGCCGACTGCCCGAATGTGGTGATCAAGGAGGGGGGCGTCTTCAACGGCGAAAGCGCGACTGAAGATGCCGATGTGCAGGGCTCCTTTGAAGGCAAATTGGTCGCCCGAAAGCGACTGATTATCCGCGCAACCGGCCGGGTGTCCGGGAATATCAGTTACGGTGAAATCGAGATTGAACGGGGCGGCAAAATCTTCGGCGAGATTAATCAAGATGCTGAAAGCGCGCCTTCACATCTGAAGCCGGTCCAGGTTGGGTAGGACCACCGCAGGCTCGCCAACAATCTTTCTCGTTGGCTGGACAGAAACCCTACAGCGGCGCGTTGGGCGGTCGCACTACGCGCGAAGCTGACGGGCTGATCACGAGACCTGCCGGCGCTGAACGCGAAGGGGATATTGCAGCAATGGCTATGCTACCGGGGTGGAACTCTCTCGAGGCTGTCGGCTCAATCGGGCACAGCCTTCACATGGCGGCGATGGTGGTCTTGCCTGTTGGTTGTCGCGGAGGGGCTCGCCCTGGTTTATGACGACCGCAAGTACGCTCTCATCGGCGCAGCTGATCGCGAGATCATGATAACGCACGACCAGCAGGAGCTCGCGGTCACTGAACGGCATCACAACGAGATGGAGGCACTCCAACGAGAGCTTGAAGAAGCGCAGCGTGAACAGCCATCACTACGGTTAACGACCATCGGCCAGCAAGCCTTGCTCGATGCGGTATCGCCCTTCCCGGGGCACCAGATCGAGATCGTCTCGATACTCGGAGATCTGGAAGGCCAGCAGTTTGCTAACGACATCGCTTCGGTAGCACAGCAAGCAGGATGGAACGCAAGCAGTATCAACGAGGTTCCCTTAGCCACCAATCCTTCGGGTATCGACGTATTCGTGGATCTTCGTATTTTGCCAGCGCGCAGCGTGACCATTTGCGAGGAGGTGGCCTCGGAGGTTATCAGACTGATGGTGGGGACCATTGGAGGAATAAGCCTGCCAATGCTGAAAGGTGGCGCTTGCGAAAATCGCTGATGGTCCTGAAGTCGGGCGTATTCATCGCTGTCACAGCCATGAAATCCAGACGCTCCTCGCAGCAGCGCGCAATGCGCCGCGATGAATAAACCCCCTGCGTGTACGCATACAGCAGCACGGCGACCATCATGCCGGGGTGATAAGGCGGAAAGCCCCGCTCGTCATCGTAGCTCGACAAAATGGCTGTCAGGTCTAGCTCATCCCGCACCAGATCGCGGACGAAATGAGCTACATGATCTGCCGGCACAAACTCGTGCAGAGATCGCGGGAGCAACCAGTCCTGGTCGACATCCCAACTGCGAAAGGTCTTGCTCATCCCGACAATGAATCACGCCTTCATGGATCCTACAATCCGAATACTCGGACAGGCTCCTAGCCGTTTGACGCGCCTGCAATAAGGGCGAACTGCTCAAAATCCGTCAAATTGGAAGTTAAGCGGCGATCGAAGACGGTTAACCCGGGTCGGGATTTTCGACCACATTCTTACCCGCCAGCCGGCCATCACGGGGAAGCTTCTTGGCGGATAACGGTCAGCACTGGTCACGCGGCGCCATTCACCGGACCGGGTTTCTTGAGCAGCTCCGCAGACCACTTTTTGTGTGCGGCGAGCCCTCGCACGATCGGGCGAAGGTCCGAAAAACACTCGAGGACTGTTCGCTCAAACCGCAGCTATGTGACCTAGGTCACTCGAATTGGTCGGACAGCCGGGCTTAAACTTTCAGGGTTTCGAGCTTCCAGGTTGGACTAGGGTGAGCGTCAAAGCCGAGTTTTTGTGGTGGACGATTGCCTGGGCCACATTCATGGCACTGCTGGCAGGGATCGTCGTGTCGATCCAATGAATAGGGGGACCAGGGTGTTGCGTTTTCGCATAGACATGACACCCTCCGGGTCATGTTCGCTGGCGAGCACGTCAAAGGGGGCGGCGCTGCCATTTGAGAGCCTCGCTGGTGCACTTGCTTTCGCGCGAATCACGGCCGCTGATGCCGAAGCCGACATCGAGATATGGATGGATCGGTTTTGTATGTTCGTACATCAGCCGCAAGGCTGGCCGCACTGCATAATTCGCTGAGCGGCATGCTGTGCACGGCGCCTGAAATGATGGTTCGGCATTATCTGGTGAGTTAATGCTCGATACGTTTTAGGGAATGGTATTTCTTCGTGCGAGACTGCGAGGGCGTCAATGTCAATTTCGAGTTTCACGATACCAACGGTCGCCGGCAGACGCGGACATTAGCACTGCTTCACGCGATGGCTCCCGCGCGTGCTTGGGGGCCGGTTAGGAAGGCATAAGAGTCGGGACTATGGGTCATTGGATCGGGCACTTGCAAATGACCGCGTCAGCTGGCCTGGCAGGGCCGTAATTGTCGCACCTCGGCCGCTGGCTTGTGCTCCCGCTCGTCGTGAGACGCAGCGACTGTTTCACGTTAACAGAAAAGCTCCTCTGTTCTCTGTTGGCACCCCCCCTGGCCGTCAGAGGCGCCTGCGAGGAACGTTGCGGGCCGGGCCGCGCCGCGGATCGGCGGAAACACCGCCTTGCGTACGCGTTTCGACATCGAACTCCTCGTGAGGCGTCACAGCGCATATAACACAGCAGCCAAGAGGCCGGATCGATTAAGAGACCGCGCTCGGCGCGATATAGCAGCGTGAGCGCGACAGCCGCAATTTTGGCTCTTTCCGAAATGAAAGCTGGTATTGGACGATCAGAAGGAGACACGTGCGTTTTGTTGATGCTATCGGCCCTATCCATTGCTAACTGCGTGCGCTTGGACGCAGCAAGGAGAGAGAGGGCCAGATCACGACGTTCGTCCTAGGTACGGGTTTCTTATGTCGTCCGGTCGATGCAGCTCAATAATCCGTTCTGGTATTCAAACTCCGCAAGCTGCCAAGCTGCTCTCGACTTTCTACCGCGTCGCCCACCTCGAGGATCGCCGAGGCAGCTTTCTGACAGCATGACGGTATGCCTGGGCGGCGATGACATTGAGGCGCCAAATCGCTGATAACCCGCAGTCGCGTCCGATCCTCGTTGCAAATTCCCTCGCTGATGCATCGAGTCTGGGTGATAAGGTCTTAAAATTGCGTAATTTGAATCTGTCTTCAATGAAACTTCGGGGAAATTATGCACGACCTCCTTTGGAGATTTTTAACGCTAACATGTAATGAACCGGGTTGGTTGGAAGGAGAACCACCGTGTGGACCCAATTGACCCACGCCGACTTGGAACGCGTGAAACAGGAGCTTCAGGCGCGTCGCTCTGAGATGCTCGCTCGCCATGTCGAAGAGCTAACGGCGCTAGATGTCGACGAAGCTGAACTCACGATCGTCGACGAGGCAGTCGACGCGCTTGTTCGCAAGTTCATTAGTTGTGACGCAAACATCATTAGGGTGAAAGCCGCTCCCTTGAGTAAAGCCAGCTGATCGCTTTGATCATCACGTCAGCGGAGGGAGTTGGATGTCAGCGGACTCGATGGACGGAGCTGGTACCGGTGTTGCCGTGCTCGACAAATCGGTGCTCGACGCTCTTGGCCAACTGAAAGGAAACTACGATTCCCAATTCGTCGCTCGCATGATTCTGATGTTCATGGAGACAGCCCTCGTCTTGCTGATTCGGCTCAAGGAGGGAGTGGCGAACGGTGACATCATTGCGATGCATAATGCCAGCCACGAATTGAAGTCCTGCAGTGCAACGATCGGTGCTCACTTGCTCGCCGCTCGTTGCGAACGCTTGGAATTGATCGCACGAGAAGGGAATGTGCCGGATCCAGGGCCCTGGGTGGATGCGATCAGCATCGAGTATCGGCGGGCCGAGGCCGCTTTGATTGCCCGGTTAGCAGGATTGGAGCTGCTCGAAACGGATCGGTCAGCACAGATTGCAGCACCGAACTTCGAAATTCCGAGAGCATAGTTGGAGACGAGTTAGGACGGCCGTATGTCCACGATTGCGAGTGCGTCTCGCGAATCGGTGGCGTAGGCAAGCGCCGCGACGTCGCTCTGAGCGAAGGAATCGAGGACGGGAGGCAGCGCGATCATAGAAGAGCGACAGGTGGTTGGCTTCTAGCTGACCAGAGCGCAAGTAGCGCGCTGCGATGAGATGCTGCGCGACCGTCGGCCCAGCACCGAGGAGCTTCGAGATGAAAAAGCATGCTAACGCGGCCGATAACTGGATCAGAAGCTTGTTGCAAGGAGTGCTTCCGAATGGCCAGGACCACAATACAGCTGAGTGATGAGTACACGATCGAGCTACTCGCAATTTTGACGCGATGCGTCCGACGCTCGATGGGCTTACACGGACCCGGCTTTTTTGAGAGCACACCGTTTCAAGCGATCCGCGCAAAATTTCGAAGAGATGACGATTCGTTCATGCCCAGCAAAATAGAAATTACTCTGACCGACGTCGAGCTTGGGGCACTCAAAGAGGCGCTCGAAATGAGTCTGTTGATGAGCGGCAACACGAGCAATCTTCGGTGTACGACAAAATTGTATGCGCACCTGGTCGCCTCTTGGACGCCTCAGCTTGAGCAGGGCTATGCGCAAAGTTAATGCTACGGGCTGCTTTGGCCTCCTGGCAGTGGCAGAGCGACTCGGGTGCAAATTTTAGGAGCTTAGTCGGCTGTTCGATCGGCAGTGAGCCTCGTCTAGCGGACGATGTCGCGGGTTCCGATCACCTGCCGCTTACCGGTTGCTCACCGTTGGCGCCGCGACCGAATCGGGTGTGGCATGAAACGCGTTCTGGGACAGGTGACGGCGTCGAGCGGCTCCCATCGACCGCATGGCTCGACTCCAGCCCCGCCGGCGCGGGGGTGCAGTCGCGTTGGCGACCTAGTCAATGTGCGCTGTGACGCGCCTAGGGAGGTGACGGTCGGCGAGCTTGCACTTCTTCGGATGGCGCCTCCTGCTCCTTCACGGTGTCACCCCGAACCAGGACCCTGACAACCTCCTCGAAGGCGAGGACCTGCCGCCCGCGTAGCGACGGTGCCGAATTCTCAAAGCGTGGCGGGCCGATAGCGGCAGGCGGCGTCATGCGCCGCGGAGCTCGTCGACGAGGGCGTGCGTCGCTGGCGCCTCCACACCCGTTCTCGCGTGGAACGCTGAAGGCCTCGCTCACCGCTCGGCTACCCCCGGCCCGCTTCACTCAGCTTCGGCGCAACTCGCGGTAGCGCGGCGAGAAGCGGGAAAAACAGAGCTAAAGTCGTTCTGCTTCTCAAGCGTCAGTGCGCCGAAATGCCTGTCAAAATGACCAGCTATCCGGCTTGAATGGGTACCCGCTCTACCTCGAAGGGAACGACCTCCGCGCTAGTCGTAAGTTTGAACTTGTGCGCGAAGGCAGCGATTGCCTGCTCAATAGTGTCAATCTCGCTCTGCTCAGTTTCTAAGGCCCTCAGCTCCTCGGCATGCCGGGCCAAGGTTTCAGAACGGCGCGTGGCCAGTCCGCGCTTGATACGTTCAAAATCGGCGGCGGTCAGCTTGTCCCACATCGATGCAGCTCCTGTTGTTGTACTGGCACTAGGGGCGGCTTCAGTTGAGCCAGCGACCGTTGCGGCTCTGGTGAGAGACCCGCTTCGGTCGTTCGGCTGTTGTTTCTTGGCCGGTTCTTCGGGCTGATTTTCTGCAACCTGAGCGAGGCCTGGTTTTGGTCCAACAAGACGACCCGCACCCAGTCCCTTTGTGATGCCCTCGAGCGCTTGCGCCCGTCGCTTTGTAGTATCAGCGATCTCGCGCTCGAGCAGTTGGACGAGACCAAGGTTCTTGGTGGCGCGAGCAGCGTCGAGACGGCTCTGGGCATGGGCAATCTCGCTACTGAGTGTTTCTAGCTCCATCCACTCAAATTTGCTCATGGCCGGTCCCTCTAAGTCCCGGATTCTTAATTCATTAAGATTACCAAAACATTGATGGTTTGCTCTTTTTACCGCGATGTAATCGACTTTTTCGGACATTTTTTGATGCCCGCTCTCGCTGACGCTAATCTCTTATGTCCGCGGTCAAGAGTAGAGCAGCAGTGTAGCGGCACGACCTCGGAAACGAGGTCGGCTGTTGATTAGCCTCGGGCTGCACAGAGCCGGGCACGGAGCACTTGAGACGACGGTTTATCAGGCTCTTATCCGCGGGTTGGTTACCGCCTTCCGTGTCTGCGTCTCGGGACTATTCTTTTTCTAGAGGACGGGCGTCGGGTTGAACCCGGCCACATGACTAGCGACGGGGATTCCACTCCGTGGCTCCATCCCCGACGCTGTGCAGCGCGATGTGGCGTTCAGGCCGGTGGCGGCCGATGGCCCACAGTAAGGCGGCCATCTCGCGCGTAATGGGGGCGATCACCACCGGCAGCTTTTTGCCGGCCGCGCTCAGCCGGCGATAGCGGCCGCACAATCGGATCTGCGCCTTCGAGGCAATCTCGTCAGTGGGGGCCGATCAGCGGGACGATATCGCAAGTTTCTTAAGGCGCTGTTTTTTTCAGGGTTCACAACATCACCTGGCGAGCGTTGCCGGCGGAGTTTGGCAATTGGAACAGCGTGTGGAAGCGGTTTTGGCGGCTGAGTCGGAGGGGCGTTTTCGAGGCGATGCTCGCCCTTTTTGCGGGAATGAGCGGCACCGCTCACCTCGTCCAGGCGGCTCGGCGATCGTGCGCGCCCATGTTTCGGCAGCGGGCGCAAAAGGGGACAGAAAGGGCAAGCTCTCGGTCGCTCACGCGGCGGCTTCTCACCAAAATCCACCTGAAGTTCGATTTCGATGGCTTGCCGCTGACCTTC
>Ga0182008_10000832_pt1 | contig 21528 bp, 15 predicted proteins | sample Sormic07211129_1_FD_120482 | JGI IMG/M metagenome (GOLD analysis project Ga0182008, IMG submission 120482) | Rhizosphere microbial communities from Sorghum bicolor, Mead, Nebraska, USA - 072115-129_1 metaG | ecosystem: Host-associated > Plants > Roots > Rhizosphere | place: USA: Nebraska...
ACCGCGCCGACGAAGCCGACGGGCAGGCCGATGACGAGCGCGGGGCAGGCGTCCAGGGTCAGCAACTCCTCCAGAGCGGTCGGCGCGTTGCCGATCACCCAGAGGGCGCCGGGCCCGACCTGCCCGTAGGCCAGGCGTATCGCGTGCGCCGAACGGGTCAGCCCCGCCTCGGCCTTGGCGTCCCGGAGCCGGCACACGGTCTCCCGGCGGGTGATCCCGGCCGCGACCATCTCGACGTCCACGACGACCGGCGCGCCGGCGTGCAGCGCCGCGTGCGCCTTCGCCAACTCGTCCTCCTGCATGACGAGGTCGTCGGCGTAGTCGAGGTCGGCGGCGGAGTGGATGACCCGCTCCACCACGGCCCGGGTCAGCGGCGGGAAGTGCGAGGTGTCCAGCCGGGCGCGCAGGCGCCGGTAGGACTCCACCTCGATGGGGTGGACGACCCTGGCCGCACCGGTCGCCCGCTGTGCAGTGGATCCGCTCATGACGCCGCCTCCTGCCAGCGGTAGCCGCGCGGGGTCACCATACGTCCGGCGATGTCGCGGGTCGCCGTGTTGCCGACGGTCACGACCGTCATCATGTCGACCGTCGCCGGGTCCAGATCGGCCAGTGTGGTCAGCCGGCTGGACTCGTCCGGCCGTGACGCGTTGCGTACGACACCGACCGGCGTGGTCGGCTCCCGGTGCTCGGCGAGGATCGCCAGCGCCTTGGGAAGCTGCCAGTCCCGGCCCCGGGAACGGGGGTTGTAGAAGGTGACCACGAGGTCCGCCTCGGCCGCGGCACGCACCCGCCGCTCGATGACCTCCCACGGGGTGTGCAGGTCGGAGAGGCTGATGGACACATGGTCGTGGCCGAGCGGAGCGCCCAGGACGGCGCCCGCGGCGAGCGCCGCCGTCACACCCGGTACGCCGATCACGTCGATGTCGTCCGAGGCCTCCGCGAGCGCGGGCGAGGCCATGGCGTAGACGCCGGCGTCCCCGCTGCCGATCAGCGCGACTGCCTGTCCGCGCCGGGCCTCGGCGACCGCGGTGCGGGCCCGCTCCTCCTCGGCGCCGAGCCCCGACTCCAGGACACGGGTGCCGGGGCGCAGCAGGTCGCGGATCTGGTCGACGTACTGGTCGAGCCCGACGAGCACGGAGGCGCGGCGCAGTTCGGCGGCGGCGCGCGGGGTGAGCAGGTCGCGGGCGCCGGGCCCGAGTCCGACCACCGCGAGTCGGCCGCGGGCCGGGCGCCGGACCACGGCGCAGGTCGCCATCGCCGGGCTGGCGGCGGATTTCCGCTTGGGGACGAGGAGTTCGCCTCCCCGCACCAGGGCGGCGGCCTCGGCGACCGACGGGGTGCCGACGGCCGCGAGCGGAGCTTCGGACGGGTTGGGCACCTCGACCGACGCCAACTCCTCGGCGGAGTACGTCACCACGGGCACCCCCAGCCGCTCGGCCGCCCGTACGATCCCGGGCTCCTCGGCCTTGGCGTCGACGGTGGCGAGCTCGGCGAGACAGGCGGGGGAGAGGCCGGCGTCGTGAAGGGCGCTCTCGACGAGCCCGAGGACCTCCTCGACGGGAGCGCCCTTGGAGGCGCCCACGCCGACCACGAGGGACGGCGGCCGGAGCACGACCTCGTGCTCGGCCACCCGGACGATGCGGTCGCTGAGGCGGATCCGGCCGCGCACCGCGTCCGGCGCGGGGCGCCCCACGTTCGCGGGCAGCGCGGGCAGCGGCCAGGCGAACTCCAGGTCCAGCTCGACGGGTTCACCGTCGAGCACGGCCCGGGACACCCCCGCGACATCCCCCTCCACGGGGAAGCCGAGCGTGTCGAGCCCCGGCACCCCCACCGCGTCCGTCGCCGTGGTCACCACCGGCCGCGCGCCCAGCAACTCGCCGACCTCCTCGGCGAGTTCGTTGGCGCCGCCCCCGTGTCCGCCGACCAGGGACACGGCGAACCGCCCGCCCTCGTCGACGCACACCACCCCCGGGTCGGTCCCCTTGTCGCCCAGCAGCGGCGCCACGAGCCGCACCACGGCCCCCGTGGCCAGGAAGCACACGAGCTGCTCGCACTCCGCGAACGCGGCCCGTACGGCGTCCCCGACGGGACCCTCGTACACCCGCGTACGGTCCGGCCACGCGGCCGCCAGCCGGTCGCGTGCCGCCGCCCCCGCCGAGGTGGCGGAAATCAGGCCGATCACTGAGCAACTCCTTCGTCAGAGGCGGGAGTCCGTACTCCCCACAACAGGAAGACGGGGTTGGTGGCCGCGAGTCGGCTCACATCCCCGGGCAGCGGCGCGAGCCGCGAGGACTGCAGCAGTACCCCGTCGCAGTCGAACCCGGCGCCCACGAGCGCCGCGCGTACCGCCGGCACCCGGTCCAGCGCGGCCATGGCGACCACGACCGTCCGCCGGGCGCGGTGCGCGCACGCGGTGACGATCTCGGGCAGTTCGCGTCCGCCACCGCCGACGAACACGGCGTCGGGGTCGTCGAGGTCGTCCAGCACGGCGGGCGCCGAGCCGTGCACGACCCGGACGTCGACGCCGTGGGCGAGGGCGTTGGCGTGAATCCGCTCGACGCCGTCGGCCGTCTTCTCCACGGCGGTGACGGCGGCCCCGAACCGCGCGCACTCCACGGCCACGGATCCGGAGCCGGCGCCGATGTCCCACACCAGCTCGCCGAGGCGCGGCCCGAGCCGGGCGAGCGCCAGGGCCCGCACCTCGGACTTGGTGATCATGGAGTCGCGGTGGGCGAACGCGCCTTCTTCCAGGGCCCATCCGGAGGGCGCGGGGCGGGGCCCGGCGACCGTCCGGACACCACCGGGCAGCCGGGACTCCTCAAGACACAGCACGACGCTCACGGCGCAACCCCAGTCCCGGGCGCCGGCTTCGGCGGGGCTGACCCGTTCGACCCGCTCGTCGCCGCTGCCCAGTGCGGAGGCGACCACGAGAACACGCCCGAGGGGCCCCGCCGCGAGCGCGGCCCCCAGCTCCGCGGGCCCGGCTCCCGGCCCGGTGAGCACCGCCACCTTCGGATGAGCCCGGCACACGTTCACCGCCGTCCGAAGATCACGCCCGTGCGCGCTCACGACGACCGCGTCGTCCCACGGCAACCCCACCCGGGCGAACGCGGTGGCCACGGACGACACCCCGGGACGGACGTCCAGCCCAGCCGCACCGAAGCGCTCCGCCAGCACCCGCACGATCCCGAAGAACCCGGGGTCACCGGAGGCCAGCACGACCACCCGGCTGCCCTTGTCGAGATGCCGTTCGATGACGTCCAGCGCCGGGGCCAGCGGCCCGAGAACGACCCGCTCGGCCTCCGCGGGGACCGTCACCGCGTCCAGGTGGCGTCGACCGCCCACGACCAGCCCGGCCCCGGCCAGGAACTCGGCGGGCGGCGCCCCCGTGCCCGTACCGACGACCGTGATCAGGCGGTCGCTCATGTGGTGGCCCCTCGCTCGCGCAGCGCCCGACGGGCCTCGGGGTCGGCCTTGCGGAAGCCGTGGAAGTGGCCGGGGTGGTAGAGGTGCGAGCGCGTGCCCTCGGCGTCCAGCGCGGGACCGACCAGGAAGAGCGTGTGCTTCCAGAGCTTGTGCTCCTTGACCGTCTCCTCCAGCGTCCCGATCGTGCAGCGCACCAGCAGCTCCTCGGGCCAGGTCGCCTGGTAGGCGACGACGACCGGGGTCGAGGTCGGATAGCCGCCCTCCAGCAGCTCCCGCACCAGCTGGCCGCTGCGCGCCGCCGACAGGAAGATGGCCATGGTGGTGCCGTGCCGGGCGAACTCCCGCACCTCCTCCCCGGGCGGCATCGGCGTCTTGCCGCCGCCGAGCCGGGTGAGGACGACGGACTGCGCGACCTCGGGAATCGTCAGCTCGCGCTGCGCGAGCGCGGCGACGGCGGAGAAGGCGGAGACGCCCGGGACGATCTCGGTCGCGATCCCGATCCGGGCACACCGGTCGAGCTGCTCCTGTGTGCCGCCCCACAGGGCGGGGTCCCCGGAGTGGATCCGGGCCACCTTCAGCCCCTGCTCCCGCGCCCGCTCGTAGACGGCGACCACGTCCTCCAGCGACATCGTCGCCGAGTCGAGGATCTCGGCACCCTCGCGCGCGTGTTCGAGGACCTCCGCCTGCACCAGGCTCGCGGCCCAGATCACGACGTCGGCCTCGGCGATGGCGCGCGCGGCACGGAACGTCAGCAGATCGGCGGCGCCGGGACCGGCACCGACGAAGGTCACCTTGCCGGCGGAGGCATCGGCCATGAAAATCGGTCCTCTCATGTACAAATAGGGCAAAAAGTCTTACGGTCGCGGCCTTCGAGGCCGCACGATGTGCGCGAACGGCCGTTTGTCGGATAACAAGTCCCCATGGCGGTCTTCGTCGCGCTCGGCGCGTTCCTGATGACGCTGGCCGGTGGCTGGACGGCACAGCGCGTGACCGACCGTCGCCATCTCGTCCTGGGGCTGGCCGGCGGACTGATGCTCGGCGTGGTCGGCCTGGACCTGCTGCCGGAGGCGCTGAAGGCGGCCGGCGACGAGGTCTTCGGCGTACCGGCGGCCCTGCTCCTCTTCGTGGCCGGCTTCCTCCTCGCTCATCTGGTCGAACGACTGCTCGCCACCCGCCAGGCCGCGCACGGCGGCGAGGAGACCGACGCCCATGGCCGGGCGCCCGAGGTGGGCCTGACGGCGGCGGCCGCGATGGTCGGCCACAGCGCCATGGACGGTGTGGCGATCGGCGCGGCCTTCCAGGTGGGCGGCGGCATGGGCGCGGCGGTCGCGCTGGCCGTCGTGGCGCACGACTTCGCGGACGGCTTCAACACGTACACGATCACCAGCCTGTACGGAAACGCCCGCCGCAAAGCCCTGACCATGCTGTTCGCGGACGCGGTGGCCCCGGTGATCGGCGCCGCGTCGACGGCCTTCGTCGCCATCCCGGAGGGACTGCTCGGCGGCTATATCGGCCTCTTCGGCGGGGTGCTCCTCTATCTGGCCGCCGCCGAGATCCTCCCCGAGGCCCACCACGAACACCCCGCCCGCTCCACCCTGCTGTTCACGGTCGCGGGCGTGCTGTTCATCTGGCTGGTCGTCGGCGTGGCCGGCTGATCCGGCGCCGCTCACAACTTCCCGCCCCGCCCGCCGTCCCGCCGCGCGGGCGCGATGAGGGTCGACAGATACGGCAGCGGGCCGCCGTCGAGCTCGCCGGCCGGCCGGATGGACTCGCTCTCCAGCCCGAGCGCCGACCCCCACACCGCGTCACCGATCCGCCCGGTCTCCCGCAACGCCTCGGCGACCTCGGCGGCCTGCCGCCCGAACTTGTAGGCGACGACGGTGCCGGGCCCGTTGAGCGCGTCCTTGAGCACCGCGGCCCCCGCGGTGACGGGGACGAGGGTGAGCGGCTCGGTCCCCTCCGTCAGCACGGCACCCGACCGCGCGGCCAGGTCCTGCATCGCGGTGATCCCGGGCACGGTCTCCACCACCGTCCCCGGCACCAGCTCGGCGATGGTGTGCGCGAGATAGGTGAAGGTGGAGTACACGTTCGGATCCCCGATGGTCGCGAAGGCGACGCTGCGGTGCTCGCCCAGCAGTTGCGCGACCCGCTCCCCGGCCGCGTCCCAGGCGGCCTCCCGCCGCCCCCGGTCACTGCGCTCGTTGAGCGCGAACACGACCCGGACGACCTTGTCCGCGGGCACGTAGTGCAGCACGGTCGCCTCGGCCCGCCCCGGCTCCCCGCCGTCCTTCCCGTCGGGCGCGGCCATCACCGGCACCACCACGACATCGGCGGCCCGCAACGCGTTGACGCCCTTGACGGTCACCAACTCCGGATCACCGGGCCCGACGCCCACCCCGATCAGCCTGCTGCTGTTGCTCATGACGTCCGGCACCTCTCCACGAACCGACGCGCGACACCGGGCTCGGACGCCCAGTGCGTGTGCAGATAACTCGCGTGCACACCCTGTTGTACGAAACCCTCGACCCGCCGGTCAGGGGCGCGCACGCCCCAGGCGGGAGCCGCCCCCGCCCCCGGCTCGACGACGGTCCGATGGAACTCGTGCCCCCGCATACGCGTCCCGGCGACGCCCAGCACGCTGTCGCTCACGGCAACGGCGTCCCGGTACCCGAGCGTGAGCCGCTCCGACATCCGCGCGCTCGCGTCCAGCACCCCGCACATGGGCTGCCCGTCCAACTCCCGGCACAGATAGAGCAGTCCGGCACACTCGGCTGCGACGGGCGCCCCGCCGAGCGCGAGTTCACCGATGGCCTTGCGCAGCGCCCCGTTGGCGGACAGCTCGGAGGCGTACACCTCGGGAAACCCGCCCCCGATGACCAACCCGCTTGTCCCGTCGGGCAGTTGCTCGTCACGGAGCGGATCGAACACGACCACCTCGGCCCCGGCGGCACAGAGCAGCTCGGCATGCTCGGCATAGGAGAACGTGAACGCCTCCCCACCGGCGACGGCGATCCTCGGCCCGTCCGCGGGCGCGGCCCCCAGGACCTCGGCCGCGTCCCACGCCGCACAGGACAACGCGCCCGCACTCCGCGCCAACCCCATCAGCGCGTCGAGATCGCACCCGGCGGCGACCCGCGCCGCCATCGCCGCCACGGCCTCCACAGCCGCGGCACTGCGCTCGGCGACCGGCACCAGCCCCAGGTGCCGCGAGGGCACGTCCACTTGGGCCGCCCGCCGCAACACCCCCAGCACCGGCACCCCGGCCGAGTCCAACGCCTCCCGCAGCAACTCCTCGTGCCGGTCCGAGGCGACCTTGTTCAGGATCACGCCCCCGACCCGCACCTGCGGATCCCAGGACGCGAACCCGTGCACCAGCGCCGCCACCGACCGGGACTGCGAGGAGGCGTCGACCACCAGCACCACCGGCGCCCGCAGCAACTTCGCCACATGCGCCGTGGAGGCCAGCTCACCCTCGCCCGCGGCACCGTCGAACATCCCCATCACACCTTCGACGACCGCGACATCGCAGCCCCGCGCCCCGTGCAGGAACAACGGAGCGATCAACTCCGGCCCGCACAGATACGCGTCGAGGTTCCGCCCCACCCGCCCGCTCGCGAGCGCGTGATACCCGGGATCGATGTAGTCCGGCCCCACCTTGTGCGGAGACACGGCGAGCCCCCGCGCGGCGAACGCGGCCATCAACCCCGTGGCGACGGTGGTCTTGCCGCTGCCCGAGGAGGGCGCGGCGATGACCAGCCGAGGGACGGACCCGGTCGAGGACATCACCACTCGATGCCCCTCTGCCCCTTCTGCCCGGCGTCCATGGGGTGCTTCACCTTGGACATGTCGGTCACCAGGTCGGCGAAGTCGACGAGCTTGTCGGGCGCGTTCCGCCCGGTGATCACGACATGCTGGGTGCCGGGCCGATTCCGCAGCACGTCCACGACCTCGTCGGTGTCGACCCACCCCCAGTGCATGGGGTAGGCGAACTCGTCCAGCACGTACAGCCGGTACGTCTCGGCGGCCAGGTCCCGCTTGACCTGAGCCCAGCCCTCCCGGGCCTTCTCCTCGTTGTCCAGCTGCTCGTCCCGCTGGACCCAGGACCACCCCTCGCCCATCTTGTGCCAGTCGACGCTCCCGCCCTCCCCGGACGCCCCGAGCACCCGCAGCGCGTTCTCCTCGCCGACCTTCCACTTCGCCGACTTGACGAACTGGAACACCCCGATCGGCCACCCCTGGTTCCAGGCCCGCAGGGCAAGCCCGAAAGCGGCGGTGGACTTGCCCTTCCCGATCCCGGTGTGCACGACGACCAGCGGACGGTTGCGGCGCTGACGCGTCGTCAGCCCGTCGTCCGGTACGACACTCGGCTGCCCCTGCGGCATTACGCGGCCCTCCTCGAAGTCCCCTGCACATCCCTGACCAGCCCGGCGATGGAGTCCGCCCGCAGTTCGTCGAGCGTCACCGCCGTCCCGCCCAGCTCACCCGCGAGCTGCCCCGCGAGCCCCAGCCGCACCGGCCCCGACTCGCAGTCCACGACCACCGACGCGACCCCCTCGGCGGCGAACAGCCGGGCCGCCCGCCCCGCGAGCGCCACGGGCTCGGGTCCACCGGTGGCCCGGCCGTCGGTCACCACCACGACCAGCGCCCGCCGCGCGGGATCCCGCAACCGCTCGATCCGCAGCACCTCATGGGCCCTCAGCAGCCCGGCCGCCAGCGGAGTCCGCCCACCGGTGGGCAACGTCTCCAGCCGGGCCGCCGCCGCGTCCACGGACGAGGTCGGCGGCAACGCCACCTCGCCGGCCGCCCCCCGGAACGTCACCAGCCCCACCTTGTCCCGCCGCTGATACGCGTCCAGCAGCAGCGACAGCACGGCACCCTTCACCGCGCCCATCCGCTGCCGGGCCGCCATCGACCCGGAGGCGTCGACCACGAACAGCACGAGGTTGCCCTCGCGCCCCTCCCGGGTCGCCTGCCGCAGATCGTCCCGCCGTACCACCAGCCCACGCCCCGACCGCCCGCGCGCCCGCTGGTGCGGCGCCGCGGCCTGCACGGTCGCCGCCAGGTGCAGCTTGGTGAGCGCCCCCCGGGGCCTGCGCGCCCCCGTGGTCCGCCCGTGCTCCGTCCGCGCCCGGGAACGCCGGCCCGCGGCTCCCTCACCGACCCCGGGCACGCTCAGCGCCTTGGTCCGAAACGGCTCGGCAGCCCGTACGGCGGACTGCTCGCCCGCGCCGGCACCGGAAGGCTGCGGCTCGCCGTCCTCCCCGGCCTCGGGCCGCGCGCCCGTGTCACCGCCCTGCGGACCACTGTCGGGGGCCGGCTGCCCGCCGCCTCCGCCGGGCCCGCCGTCGGGACCCGGATCGTCGTCCTCGGGCTCGCCGAACTCCTCCAGCGTCTCGTCCAGCTTGTCCTCGTCGAGTCCGGGCGCGTCGAAGGGGTTACGACGACGCCGGTGCGGCAGCGCGAGCAGCGCCGCCTGCCGTACGTCCTCCGCCAGCACCTCGGTCCGTCCGGCCCACGCGGCCAGCGCGGTGGCGGTCCGCGCCATCACGATGTCGGCCCGCATACCGTCCACCTCGAAGGCGGCGCAGGTCGCCGCGATCTGCCTCAGCGCCCCGTCGCCCAGCCGCACCGACGGCAACAACTCCCGCGCGGCGACGACCCGGTGCCGTACCGAAGCCTCCTCGTGCGCCCAACGGGCCGTGAAACCGGCCGGATCGTCGTCGTAGGCGAGCCTGCGCCGTACGACCTCCACCCGCTGGTCCGGCTCACGCGAGGCCGCGACCTCCACGGTCAGTCCGAACCGGTCGAGCAACTGCGGCCGCAGCTCGCCCTCTTCGGGGTTCATGGTCCCCACGAGGAGGAAGCGGGCCGCGTGCCGCACGGACACGCCCTCGCGCTCCACGTAGGAGGCGCCCATCGCGGCCGCGTCCAGCAGCAGGTCGACGAGGTGGTCGTGGAGGAGGTTCACCTCGTCCACGTACAGGATTCCGCGGTGCGCGTCGGCCAGGAGCCCGGGCTCGAAGGCCTTCACGCCCTCCGCCAGCGCCCGCTCGATGTCCAGGGCGCCGACGAGCCGGTCCTCGGAGGCGCCGACCGGCAGCTCGACCATACGGGCGGGGCGCCGGGCACCGGCCCCCGCCTCGTGGGGCCCGTCCGGGCACGACGGGTCCGGCGCGGCCGGGTCGCAGGAGAAACGGCAGCCGGGTACGACGGCCACCTCGGGCAGCAGCGCCGAAAGGGCCCGTACCGCCGTCGACTTGGCGGTGCCCTTCTCGCCGCGCACCAGTACACCGCCGACCGCCGGGGAGACGGCGTTCAGCAGCAGCGCGAGCCGCAGGTCGTCCTGGCCGACAACGGCCGTGAAGGGGAAGGGGGTGGTCACTGGTCGTCGCCCTCCAGGTCGCCTTCGAGCTCCAGGTAGGTGGCCCGCAGCCGCTCCAGGGTGTCGGCGTCCGGCTCGGCCCACAGCCCTCGGTCGGCCGCCTCCAGGAGCCGTTCGGTGATCCCGCGCAGCGCCCACGGGTTGGACTGCTTCATGAACTCCCGGTTCTCCGGGGCGAAGACGTACTCGGCGCTGAGCTTCTCGTACATCCAGTCGTCGACGACACCGGCCGTGGCGTCGTAGCCGAAGAGGTAGTCGACGGTCGCCGCCATCTCGAAGGCGCCCTTGTAGCCGTGCCGCCGCATGGCCGCCATCCAGCGCGGGTTGACCACCCGGGCCCGGAAGACACGGTGTGTCTCCTCGCCGAGCGTCCGCGTCTTCACCTGGTCGGGGGTGGCGGAGTCGCCGACGTAGGCCTCCGGGCTGGCGCCGGTGAGGTGGCGGACCATCGCGACCATGCCGCCGTGGTACTGGAAGTAGTCGTCGGCGTCGACGAGATCGTGCTCGCGGGTGTCGACGTTCTTGGCGGCCACGGCGATCCGCCGGAACGCCGTCTCCATGTCCCCGCGCGCCGCCCGTCCGTCGAGCCCGCGCCCGTAGGCGTAGCCGCCCCACACCGCGTACACCTCGGCGAGGTCGGCGTCCGAGCGCCAGTTGCGGGCGTCGATCAGCGGCAGCAGCCCGGCGCCGTAGGCCCCCGGCTTGGAGCCGAAGATGCGGGCCGTGGCGCGCCGTCGGTCGCCGTGCTCCGCGGTGTCCTCGTCGGCGTGGGCGCGGACGAAGTTGCCCTCGGCGGGCTCGTCCAGCTCGGCGACCTTGCGCACGGCGTCGTCGATCAGCCCGACGACGTGCGGGAAGGCGTCCCGGAAGAAGCCGGAGATACGGACGGTGACGTCGATGCGGGGGCGCCCCAGCTCCGCCAGGGGGATCACCTCGAAGCCGGTCACCCGGCGCGAGGCGTCGTCCCACACCGGGCGGCAGCCCAGCAGCGCCAGGATCTCGGCGATGTCGTCGCCCTGGGTGCGCATCGCGGACGTGCCCCAGACCGTCAGGCCGACCGACTTCGGGTACGCGCCGGTGTCCTGCAGATACCGCTGCACCAGCGAGTCGGCCAGCGACTGGCCGACCTCCCAACTCAGCCTGGACGGAATCGCCTTGGGGTCGACCGAGTAGAAGTTCCGGCCGGTCGGGAGCACGTTGACCAGTCCGCGCGTCGGTGAGCCGGACGGGCCCGCCGGGACGTAACCGCCGTCGAGCGCCTTGAGGATGTGGCCGATCTCGTCGGTGGTGCGGGCCAGCCGCGGCACGACCTCGGCGCAGGCGAACTCCAACACCGCGACCGCGTCCGGGAGTTCGGTGCCGAGGACCGCGCGGACCAGCGGACGGCTCTCGGCGACGGCCCAGCCGCGCTCCTCCATGCCCTGGGCGAACCGCCGGCACAGCTGCTCCAGCAGGTCGATCGCGTCGGCGGCCGTACGGGAGGGCCCCTCGACGAGATCCGTCAGCTCGACCGGCACCTTCACCGGGGCGCCCGGCTCGGCCAGCAACTCCTTCTCGCCGAGCCCGAAATGAGCGGCGAGGGCGGCTCGCAGCCCCGGCAGCGCGTTCGCCCGCCCGCCCCACACCTGCGAGGCACGCAGCACCGCGAGCACGAGGTTGACGCGGGGCTCACCGACCGGACCGCCACCGAGGATGTGCAGGCCGTCCCGGATCTGCACGTCCTTGATCTCGCACAGATAGCCGTCGATGTGCATGACGAACTCGTCGAAGTCACCGTCGTCCGGCTGCTCGTCCACATGCAGGTCGTGGTGCAGCTCGGCCGCCTTCACCAGCGTCCAGATCTGCGCGCGCACGGCCGGCGCCTTCGTCGGGTCCAGGTCGGAGACGAGCGCGTACTCGTCGAGCAGCTGCTCCAGCTTGGCCAGGTCGCCGTAGGTGTCCGCACGGGCCATCGGCGGTACGAGGTGGTCGACGACCGTGGCGTGCCCGCGCCGCTTGGCCTGGGTGCCCTCGCCCGGGTCGTTGACGATGAACGGGTAGACCAGGGGCAGGTCCCCGAGGACGGCGTCCGGAGCGCACCCCCCGCTGAGCCCGAGGCCCTTGCCGGGCAGCCACTCCATAGTGCCGTGCTTGCCCATGTGGACGATCGCGTCGGCGCCGAAACTGTTCTCCAGCCACCGGTAGGCCGCCAGGTAGTGGTGCGACGGCGGCATGTCCGGGTCGTGGTAGATCGCGATCGGGTTCTCGCCGAACCCGCGCGGCGGCTGGATCATCACGACGACGTTCCCGAACTGGAGGGACGCGAGCACGATGTCGTCGCCGTCGACGTACAGCGAACCCGGCGGTTCGCCCCACGCGTCCAGCATCCCGTTCCGCAGCTCGGGGTCGAGCTTGTCGAACCAGGCCCGGTAGTCCGCCAGCGGCACCCGCGCGGGCGCGGCGGCCAGCTGCTCCTCGGTGAGCCACTCGACGTCGTGCCCGCCGGCGTTGATCAGCCGGTGGATCAGCTCGTCGCCGTTGTCGGGATGCCCCTCGACGACGTACCCGGCGTCCCGCAGCGCGTCCAGCACGCGCACCGCCGAAGCCGGAGTGTCCAGGCCCACCGCGTTCCCGACCCGCGAGTGCTTGGTCGGGTACGCGGTGAAGACCAGCGCCAGCTTCTTCTCGGCGTTCGGCTTGTGCCTCAACCGCGCGTGCCGTACGGCGATCCCGGCCACCCGCCCGGCCCGCTCCGGGTCGGCCTTGTACACCGGAACATCGTCCGGTCCCTGCTCCTTGAAGCTGAACGGCACGGTGATGAGCCGCCCGTCGAACTCCGGGATCGCGACCTGCATCGCCGCGTCCATGGGGGAGACGGCGGCGTCCGACTCGTCCCAGGCGGCGTGCGAGGAGGTGAGGCAGAGGCCTTGCAGCACCGGGATGTCGAGGTCGGCCAGCGCCCCGATGTCCCAGGCCTCCTCGTCACCGCCGGCCGAGGCCTGCGAGGCGTGCGTGCCGCCGGCGGCCAGGACGGTGGCGACCAGGGCGTCGGCCCGGCCGAGGATCTCGTACAGCCCGGCGTCCGCGCCGCGCAGCGAACCGCAGTACACGGGAAGGGGGTTGGCGCCCCGCGCCTCGATCGCGTCGCACAGGGTGTCCACGAAGGCGGTGTTGCCGCTCAGTTCATGGGCCCGGTAGAAGAGCACACCGACCGTCGGCCGGCCCTCGACGAACTCCCGCTCGCCGTGCACCCCGTACTCGGGCATCTTCTGCGGCTCGACGAACCCCTCACCGGTCAGCAGCACGGTGTCGGACAGGAACCGCGCGAGCTCCACCAGGTTCGCGGACCCGCCCTCGACGAGGTACCTGAGGGCCTCCGCCACCACACCCGCCGGCACGGACGACTCGGCCATCAACTCCGCGTCCGGCACGGCCTCGCCGCCCAGCAGCACGGTCGGCACCCCGGACGCCTTCAGCGCGGCCAGCCCGTCCTCCCAGGCCCGCTTGCCGCCGAGCAGCCGTACGACGGCGATGTCGGCGCCGTCGAGGAGACCGGGGAGCTCCCCCTCGACGTCCACCCGCATCGGGTTGCCGATCCGGTAGTCGGCACCGGACGCGGCCCGGGCGGCCAACAGATCCGTGTCGGCGGTCGACAACAACAGCACTGTGCTCATGCGGGCGCTCCCGGTGGAATGAAGGGCAGTCCTTGCGGCGCGCCGGACTCGATGAGCCGCCACAGCGCGTCCGTGTCCGCGTGTTGTTCGATCAGATCGCCGAGCCGGTCGAGCTGCTCCTCGCGCAGCGCGCCGAACGACGTGTCCTCGGCCGGCACGAACCGGCGGCCCGCGGTGGCCGCCACCTCGCGCAGAAAGGCCCGCCGGAACCCGTCCGACTCCAGCGAACCGTGCCAGTGGGTGCCCCAGACCGAGCCCACCCGGCAGCCGTCGAGGCTGCGTCCTTCGTCATCACGCATGAACGCCTCACCGCCGGTGACCTCGGCGACCCCGTGATGGATCTCGTACCCCTCGACCCGCTCGCCGAGGGCCTCGCCCACCGGCCGGGTGAGGGTCTTCTCCCGGGCGAACCGCACCCGGACGGGGAGCACGCCGAGGCCCTCGACCTGCCCCGCGCGCGACTCGACGTCGTCCTCGATGTGCTCACCGAGCAGCTGGAAGCCACCGCAGACGCCCAGCACGGGCCGCCCCTCGGCCGCCCGGCGCACCAGCGCCCGCGCCAGCCCGCGCTCCCGCAGCCACTCCAGCGCCCGGACCGTCCCCCGGGTCCCCGGAATCACCACGAGATCGGCGTCGGCCAGCTCCTCGGGCCGGTCCACGAACCGCACCACCACGCCCGGTTCGGCGGCCAGCGCGTCCACGTCCGTGAAGTTGGACATCAGCGGGATCGCGCAGACGGCGACCCGCAGCACGTCCTCCCCGACGGGCGGGGCGGTGTTCGACTCCCGGACGGTGCCCCGCAGCGACACCCGCAGTCCGTCCTCCTCGTCGATGCCGAGGCCGTGCCGGAAGGGCAGGACGCCGTACGTGGGCCGTCCCGTGAGGCCGTGCAGCATGTCGAGCCCGGGTTCCAGGAGGCTCACGTCCCCGCGGAACTTGTTGACGAGGAACCCGGCGACCAGCTCCTGGTCCTCGGGCGAGAGCAGGGCGACGGTCCCGAAGAAGGAGGCGAAGACCCCGCCGCGGTCGATGTCGCCGACGACGAGCACGGGCAGCCGCGCGTTGCGGGCGATCCCCATGTTCACGATGTCGGTCCGTCTGAGGTTGATCTCAGCCGGGCTCCCGGCCCCCTCACAGATCACCGCGTCATACGTGCCCCGCAACTCGGCGAGACAGTCGAGAACGGTCCCGAGGAGTTTCCGCTGCCGCCCGCCGTGATAGCCCCGGGCGCTCAGCTCACCCACCGGCCTGCCCATCAGCACGACCTGGCTGCTGTGCTCGCCACCCGGCTTGAGCAGCACGGGATTCATCAGCGCGGTCGGCTCGATCCGGCACGCCTGGGCCTGCATGGCCTGCGCCCGCCCGATCTCCGCGCCCTCGCGCGTCACGAACGAGTTGAGGGACATGTTCTGCGCCTTGAAGGGCGCCACCTTGACGCCCTGCCGCACCAGCCACCGGCAGATCCCGGCGGTCACGACACTCTTGCCGGCGTCGGAGGTGGTGCCGGCGACGAGAAGACCACCACCGCTCATGACCTGCGTCCCTTCCCGATGAGCCGCGCGGCGGCGCTGACGCCGAGCGCGAGCAGACCGACCCGCCTGGAGAGCCGTACGGCTCGTTCGATGTCGGACACGGCGACCGCGCGTCCCGCGCCGTTCAGCACGGGCCGGTGCTCCACCCGCCCCCCGTACGACAGGGTCCCGCCCAGCCGTACGCCCAACGCGCCCGCGAACGACGCCTCCACGGGCCCCGCGTTGGGGCTCGGGTGCTTGCCCGCGTCGGCCCGCCAGGCCCGTACCGCCCCTCGGGGGTCGTCTCCGGCGACGGTGGCGAGTACGGCGGTCAGCCGGGCCCCCGGCCACCCGGCGACGTCGTCCAGCCGCGCCGAGGCCCACCCGTAGCGCCGGTAGCGGGCCGACCTGTGCCCGACCATCGCGTCCAGCGTGTTCACCGCCCGGAATCCGAGCAGCCCCGGCACACCGCCGACGGCGCCCCACACCAGCGCCCCCACGACCGCGTCGGAGGTGTTCTCGGCGACGGACTCCACCACGGCCCGTGCGATGCCGTCCGCGTCCAGCGCCTGCGGATCCCGTCCGCACAGACGCGGCAGCCGCGCCCGCGCCCCCTCCACGTCCCCGGACTCCAGGGCGCGTGCGACGGTACGGGCCTCGCGGGCGAGCGAGGTGCCGCCGACAACGGCCCATGTGGCGGCGGCGGTCAGCGCGACGGAGGCGGCACGGGAGGGACGTACGACCGAGGCCGCGACGGCGCCGAGGCCCGCCGCACCGCCCACGCACACGGCGGTGTGCAGCGCGCCCCAGCCTCGGTGGTCGCGCCACAGCGCTCTCTCCACGGCGCCCGCGGCCCGGCCGAACGCGGCGACCGGATGCCCGCGGCGCGGATCGCCGAGGAGATGGTCACCGAGGAGGCCGGCGGCGGCGCCGTACGCGAAGACGCGATCGGCACGCATCGGCTCAGCCTGCCGTGGGTCGGGTCAACGGTCCGGTGGTGTGCCTCAAGTGGCAGGCTGGCATGGCGACATGTCCTCACTCAGGGTGTCCGCGCCCTGGTTCGACGAGACCGGCGGTGGGAGTTCCTGGCTCCCGGGGATGGCTACCCCGGTGACAGTGGCGGGACCGCGCCGGACTCGCACCGGCTTCCTCCCTTGCCGCCGTAAATGGCTCCGGCAGTCCACCACGGGGTTGGAAGGGCCGTCAACTTGCCGTTGACCTGCGGCGGGAGAGTGTGCTCAGGCCCACACACAGGCGGTCGCCGGGGTCACTCGAACGCGAAGTGCCGGGACGGATCACCGTCCCGGCACCGGATGCGCATGGGCTGAGGGTCTGCGGACGAGACGAGCCTCAGGCCTTGTTCATGATCAGGGAGATTCCGTACGCCACCGCCGCCGCGCATCCCGCGAACGCCACGTAGGCGCCCGCCACGGCGAGGGTGGCCGAGTTGCCCTCGGCCACCGCCCGTTCGCGGCGGGACAGGCCCATGACGCCCAGGGTGAACAGGGCGACGAGACCCACGGTGACGACGAGGCTGACGCCGAAGACGGAGCCCAGAGCTGCCCAGTCGATCTTCATGCTGCTTCTCTTCCTTCGTGCCGGGGGCTCAGACGGTGGCCGGCGGGGCGGCCGACTCCGCGCCGGTGCTGGGGACGACGGGAGCGGGGGCGGGGATCGTGGCCGTCAGATCCTCGGTGACCGTGCCCGCGGGCGGCGGGGTCACGGCGGCGATCGCCGTGGTGACGACCCCGGGGGGCTCCTCGGTGTCGTTGACGTTGGAGGCGTCGACGACCTCGCGGCGGGAGACCTTCCAGATCGCGGCGCTGGAGGCGATCAGGAAGACCGCGACCACACCGGTGCCCCAGTCGCCGAGGTCGGTGACCGACTCGGCGCCCGCCCCGACCAGGGCGGCGGCCGGGAGGGTGAGGACCCAGGCGACCAGCATCCGGGTCGCCGTCGACCAGCGGACCACACCGCCCTTGCGGCCCAGGCCCGCGCCCATCACCGAACCGGAGACCGAGTGGGTGGTGGAGAGCGAGAAGCCGAGGTGCGAGGAGGCCAGGATGACCGTGGCCGCGCTGGTCTGGGCGGCGAAGCCCTGCTGCGGCTGGAGTTCGGTCAGGCCCTTGCCCATCGTGCGGATGATGCGCCAGCCGCCGAGCCAGGTGCCGAGCGCGATGGCGAGACCGGCGGAGAGGATGACCCAGGTGGGCGGGTCGGAGTCGGGGGCGACGGCGCCGCCGGCGACCAGGGCGAGGGTGATGATGCCCATCGTCTTCTGCGCGTCGTTGGTGCCGTGGGCCAGCGAGACCAGGCCGGCCGAGGCGATCTGGCCGGCGCGGAAGCCCTTGTCGGCCGCCTTGCCGTGGGCCTTCCTGCCGAGGACGTAGGACAGGCGGGTCGCGACCATCGCGGCGAGGCCCGCCACGATCGGGGCGGCCAGCGCCGGGAGGAGCACCTTGGTGACCAGTACGTCGCCATGGACGGCACCCGTGCCGGCCGAGGCGATGGTGGCGCCGATCAGACCGCCCATCAGGGCGTGCGAGGAGCTGGAGGGCAGGCCCACCAGCCAGGTCAGCAGGTTCCAGAGGATCGCGCCCACCAACGCGGCGAAGATGACCTCGGGACGGATGCCGGTCTCGTCGACGAGACCCTTGGAGATCGTGTTGGCGACCTCCACGGACAGGAAGGCGCCCAGAAGGTTCAGCGCGGCGGACATGACCACCGCGACCTTGGGCTTGAGTGCGCCGGTCGAGATGGTCGTGGCCATCGCGTTGGCGGTGTCGTGGAAACCGTTCGTGAAATCGAACGCGAGAGCGGTGATGACCACTATCGCGAGGATCAGCGAGAAGTTCTCCATTTACCCAGGCAATCGTTCGAAGTCATCGGTCGGTCGACCGTAGGCAACCTGGGTAAACGGAAGATGAACTCGGAAGGGCTTGAGAGTGTCCAGATTCACTCAGTGTCCGCGCGCGAACTTCCTCAGTCGGGCCTGCGAGCCGTTGAAGAGATTCTGATCACCCGGCAGGCTGCCGCTGTTGTCGTACTGCCAGAAGGTCCAGTACGACCAGCCGCTCGGCAGCGCCCCGGCGTCCGTCGAGCCGTGCCGGGCGATCCACAGGGCGTGGTCGGCGGCGAAGGCGCGGCTGCCGCCCGTGCAGGTGTTCCACCAGTGGGCGGTCGTGTAGATCACCGGACGGCGGCCGGTGAGCCGCCTGACCTCGTCGCTGAAGGACCGGATCCAGGCGACCATGCTCGCCTTGCGGATGCCGTAGCACCCGTGCTTCCTGTCGTACGGGTTGTATTCGATGTCGAGCGCCGGTGGCAGTGTCCAGCCGTCCGCCTTCCAGCCGCCGCCGTGGTTCACGAAGTACGCCGCCTGCGCCCTGCCCGACGACTTGTTCGGCAGGGCGAAGTGGTAGGCGCCGCGGATGATGCCGGCGTTGCGGGCGCCGTCGTACTGCCGGGTGAAGTACGGGCTGACGTAGTTCGTGGACTCGGTCGCCTTGACGTAGACGAACTTGGCGCCCTTCGCCTTCGCGCTCGACCAGTTGACGCTCTTCTGGTGCGAGGAGACGTCGTGTCCCTTCGGCAGGCTCGCGGCGGACGCCGGCAGCTCGGTGGCCGCGGTCCCTCCGACGGCGAACGCCGCCACGAGGACCGCGATGACGCGGGCGCGACGGCGCGACGGTGTGTGATCACGGGCCATGATTCCCCCCGGAATGGCGACGTGCACGACAAAACACGGGGAGATTACTGGAAGATCTGTGAATGCCCGCAGATCTCCAGCCAAGCATCACGACAAGCCGATATATACCGATCCGTGCTCTTTCGGAGGTGCGGCTTCCGCCCTAAAGTGCCCCGGCCCGCAGGCGACTTGGGCGCGCGTTTGGCAGGATCGCGGCATGGCTGAGCAGCGGCGGGAACAGGGTGACGAGCGGGGTGTCCGTGAGGGCGTCCGGGATGTGTCCGAGGTGCGGGGGAGGCGTGCGCTCCCCGAGGAGGAGCGCGCCTGGACGGACCTGGTCGGGACCGCCCGCCGCACCGTCTCCGACGGCCTGGTCGTCGGCACCTCCGGCAATGTCTCCGTGCGCGTCGGCGACACCGTGCTGGTCACGCCGTCGGGCGTGCCCTACGACCGCCTCACGCCGGGCGACATCACGGGCGTCGACCTCGACGGCCACCAGGTCCTGGGCACCCTGATCCCGACCAGCGAGCTCCCGATGCACCTCGCCGTCTACCGCTCGACGGACGCGGGTGCCGTCGTCCACACCCACGCGGTGCACGCGACGGCCGTCTCGACGCTCGTCCCCGAGCTCCCGGCGATCCACTACATGGCCGGCGCCCTCGGCGGTCCCGTCCGAGTTGCCCCTTATGCGACGTACGGCACCGAGGAGTTGGCCGAGAACATGCTCCGCGCCCTCACCGACCGCACGGCCTGCCTCCTCCAGAACCACGGCACGATGGCCTACGGCACCACCCTGCCCCAGGCCTACGACCGCACGGCCCAACTGGAGTGGATGTGCCACCTGTGGCTCACGGCGTCCTCAGTACCGGGCCTGTCACCGACCCTCCTCACCCCACACCACCTGAAAGAGGCAGCCCAAAAACTGAACACCTACGGCCAACACCCTTGACCCACCCGACCGACCCGGCGCGCGGCCCTCTGAACGCCACTCGGCCGGTGCGGTGTACCGCCGCCTCCTGGCCCGCTGCTTCGCGGGCTCGGTCCACGGCCCTCCGGCCTCCACTCGGCCGAGTCAGGGCATCGCCCTCCGGTCCCCATTCGGCCGGTTCGACCCACTGCCCCCGGCCTGTGGCCTCCACTCGGTCGGCTCGGTGCGCCGTCGTCCGACCTCCACTCGGTGGACTCGGTCGGCCGCCCCCTGGCTCGCTGCTTCGTGGGCTCGATGGCTGCCCTCTGAACTCCGCTCGACCGGCTCGGTCTGCTGCGCGCGCACCCTGCTTCGCCGGTTCGGGCACCGCCCTCCGGCCCCACTCGGCCGGTCAGGGCATCGGCCTCTGGCCCCCATTCGGCCGGTTCGGCCCGCCGCCCCCGGCCCTGTGACCCCCACTCGGTCGGCTCGGTGTGCCGTCGTCCGGCCTCCCCTTGGCTGCCGCGGCCCGCGGCCCGCGGCTCTCCGACCTCCGCTTGAGCGGCTCGATCCGCAGCCGCCCGGTCTCGCGGCTCCAGCCGGGTCGGCGGCCCCCGGCCCCAACCCGGCCGGGTCGGGGCATCGCCCTGCGGCCCCCACGCGTCCGGGTCAGCTCGTCGGCTCCCGCCCTGTGACCTCCATTCGGTCCGGCTCGGTGCGCCGCCGCCCAGTCTCGCGGGCTCCGCCGGTCGGCCGCACCCGGCCCCAACCCGGCCGCGTCAGGGCATCGCCCCCTGGCCCCCCACTCGGTCGGCTCGGTGTGCCGTCGTCCGGCCTCCCCTTGGCTGCCGTGGTCCGCCGCCCTCCGACCTCCGCTTGACCGGCTGGGTCCGCCGCCCCCCGTCTCGCTGCTCCGCCGCCTCGGTCGGGCCTCGGCAAGGTCCTCGGCTGCTGCCGGTCTCTTCCCGGGTCGGACTTCCCCTCAGCGCCCGTCCTCTGTGCCGTCGCGACGGTGCTCGGGTGTCGTGTGTCTCCTCGGTGCCGTCCGATTTGATCGGCTTTCCGTCACTCGGTTCATCCCTCCCGCTGGCCGTCAGTGAGGTCGGCCAGGACACTGGACGGGTGCGCACCGTCAAAGCAACGGCCGCGGCCGTCACCGTAGCTCTCGCCGCCGGGGCCGCCTCCGTGGCCGCCGGGCGGTTCGCCAGCGGCGTCGCGCTCAAGACGCCACCCGGCAGGCCGCTGCCCACCGAACCCCGCCTCACCGTGCACGCCACGGCGGCCGGCCAGATCGCCCTCACCCGGGACCTCGCGGCCCTGCGCCCCGGCACCTACGGCCTCGCCGGCGACGCGAGCCACGCGGTCGTCGGGCCGGTCCTCGGCGGCGCGACCCACTCCGCCGACACCGTCGTACGCCGTCTGGAACGTGTCACGCACGGCACCCTGGAGCCCGGCGACAAGGTGTGGCTCACCCCGAACGTGCACGTGGGCAACCCGGGCTCCGCCCTCGGCCTCGACCACGCCGACATCGACGTCCCCGGCGAACTCGGCTCCCTGCCCGCCTGGTTCGTCCCCGGCGTGCGCCCCACCTGGGTGATCACGGCGCACGGCCTCGGCGCCACCCGCGAACACCCCATGAACGTCATGGAGTTCCTGCACCGCCAGCGCTTCCCGGTGCTCGACCTCGCCTACCGCGGCGACCTCGGCGCCCCCCGCCCCCGGGACGGCCTGAACCACCTGGGCGAGACCGAGTGGCGCGACCTGGACGCCGCGATCCGCTACGCGGTGCGCTACGGCGCCGAGCGCGTCGTGCTGTACGGCTGGTCCACCGGCGCCACCATGGCGCTGCGCGCCGCCGCGCACTCCGGCGTCCGCGACCGGGTCCGCGGTCTGATCCTGGACTCGCCCGTCCTCGACTGGCCCACGACCCTGCGCGCCCTCGCCGCCGCCCGCCACACCCC
>Ga0182008_10000833_pt1 | contig 21496 bp, 18 predicted proteins | sample Sormic07211129_1_FD_120482 | JGI IMG/M metagenome (GOLD analysis project Ga0182008, IMG submission 120482) | Rhizosphere microbial communities from Sorghum bicolor, Mead, Nebraska, USA - 072115-129_1 metaG | ecosystem: Host-associated > Plants > Roots > Rhizosphere | place: USA: Nebraska...
ACCGTGCTCGCCCCCGAACGCCGGGCCGCCCTGCTGCGCTGGGCCGACGAGGTCGACGGGGTCGTACTGGAAGACGACTACGACGCGGAGTTCCGCTACGACCGGCGGCCGGTCGCGGCGCTGACCAGCCGGCCTTCGCCGAACTGCTGGAGTCCGGCGCCTACGACCGTCATCCGCGCGCCTGCCGGAAGCGGTACCGGGACCGGCGGGACGCACTGGTGCGGGCGCTCGCCGAGCGGTTGCCGCAGGCGCCGGAGTCCGGGGTGGCGGCGGGGCTCCACCTCATCCTGCGGCTGCCGGCCGGCGGGGACCCGGGGGCCGTGGTGAGGGCCGCGGCGGCGCGGTCGCTGCTGGTCGCCGACCTCACCGCGTACCACGCCACCGAGGACCACACCGATCACGGACGCGAGCCGCTAGCCCTTCTTCAGGACCAGCTCCGTGTTGCGGTCGTCCGGGTCGCCGCCGAGGACCTTGCTGGAGCCGGGGGCGTTGTAGGAGAGCTCGCGGTAGAGGGCGGCGAGGCCGGTCTGGGTGAGGTCGGAGAAGTCGGTGCGGTGCGGGGCGGCCGACTCGATCAGGGTGGTGAACAGGGAGAGGGTGCCGTCCTTGTTGTCGGCGATCTCGATCACGCGGGCGAGCTGGGGGTGGTCCACGTGCGAGGCGGTCGAGATCTCCCAGAACGAGTGGCCGCCGGACGCCCTGTGCGGGGTGATGTCGTTGCGGTGGATGTGGCCGTTCACCCAGGCGAGCACGTTGGTGTGCTTGGCGAGGACGGAGAGGACCTCCTGGCCGCCGTGGCGGCGCTCCTTGGGGCGGGCGGGGTCGACGACTGACGTGTTGTCCATCGTCTGGCTGGTGTGGTGGCTGAAGACGACGGCGTACGAGTCCTTGTTGTCCCGCAGTTGCCTGTCCAGCCAGTTCAACTGGGCGGTCCCGATGGAGCCTTCGTAGTGGCCGCCCGGGTCGGTGGTGTCGATGCTGATGCCGATGACGTCGTCGGCGATGCGGAAGGTGTAGTACTGGGTGCCCGCCGCGAGGTTGGCGGAGGAGTAGCCGTGGCCGACCGGGCCGAGTCCGCGGTACGCCGGGTCGAGGTGGGCCTTGAGGTAGTCGGCCCGGGTGTGCGGCGCCCGCCGCTCGTCCGGCGTCACCGAGCGCATGTCGCGCGCGTGCGCCTTCAGCAGGTCGCGGAAGCCGTGGCCCTGCGGGTCCTTGCCGCTCCTGATGTGGTCCTGGAGCTTCTTCGCCTCGGCCGCGGACAGGTTCATCAGCTTCCTGCCGCCGACCGCGAACTCGGCGAGCCAGGAGTCGCCGTGGCCGTAGCAGCCCAGCGGCAGGGCGTCGTGGTTGCCGACGGTGGAGTACCAGGGCAGGTTGAGGCCGGGGCTGCGGACCTCGCGGGTCGCGGCGGCCAGGAAGCCGTCCAGGTGCGGGAAGCCGAGCTGCTTGTCACCGTCGCGGAGGGTGGAGTCGGGCTGCCAGTACAGCTTCAGCCCGCTGTTCTGGACGCCTTCGTAGTGCCGCGGGTCGCCGGAGTCGGGCGTGATCCTCCCCCCGCTCATGACGGTGAGGAACCACTCCAGTTCGGTCTTCGCGTTGTTGTCCGTGTTGTCGCCGGTGGTCATCGCGAAGTGCAGCGGGGTGCCGGTGACCGGCGCTCCGCGCAGCGCGTTGATCCGCTCCACCAGCGAGATCGCCCCGTGCACGGTCAGCGCCTCCTGCGGACGCCAGGCGTGCTTGTCGGTCGAGCGGAGGTACTCCAGCCGGAGCGGGTGCTGTGCGTCGACCAGGTGCATGTCGGTGAGCTGCACGAAGGCCGCGAGCGCGGTACGGCGCCCGGCGCGGCCCGACTTGGGGGTGGCGAGGTCGCTGCGCACGACCCGGGACCAGCCGGGGCCGTCGCCGAGCCTGCGGTACGGCGCGCTGGTGCGCGGGGCGGCGACCGTGGCGAGGGTGGTGCCCTTGGTGTACGGCGCGAGGGGCGCGGCCTCGATCTGGCGGGAGTGCGCCACGGTGGCCCGCTGGGCGTCGGCGGCCGTGGTGGCGGCCTGGCTGTCGGTGGGCCGCAGGGCGTAGCCGACGCCCGCGGAGACGGCCGCCGCGCCGGTGGCGGCGAGGACGGTACGGCGGTTGATCGCCGGGGTGGCGGCGACGACAGAGCGTATGCGCGACATGGCGCGATCTCCCCGAGTGCGAACGCGTCGGCAGTGGTCGCGGGCCGTCGCTTCCGCGAACTTCCCGCTCGTACTGGATGCTTGGCACCGGGAATGACCTGCGCGTGAACGAGACGGCAACGGGTGACGCCGATCACCGTACGTGGATCTAGGAGAACCCTGTGCGTTTGCAGGTGCTCGCGAGGCCGCCCGGGGGCGGTCACTCCGCGTTCATCTTTCGGGGTACTGAAGCTATTCCGCGGGGCTTTGCCAAGTGGCCGCCGTCACATGACCGGTGACCGGCCGGTCCCGCCACAACGCCAGTCCCACGTCGACCAGTCGCACCTTCCTCAGCCCCGGCACCTCCGTCAGGGGGTGCCAGGCCGCCAGGTCCGTCGAGCCGTTGATCTCGGGGCGGAGTTCGCCGCCGGTGACGCGGCCCTCGTAGACCAGGCGCAGGCCCTGGTGGTCGACGGTGCGGCCGAAGCGGCGGGGAAAGCGGAGGCGGTTGGTGTGGACGCCGAGGAGGCCGGTGATCTCGATCAGATAGCCGGTCTCCTCCTCCACCTCCCGCAGGACGGTGTCGTAGGGGTCCTCGCCGTGTTCCATGCCGCCGCCCGGCAGGGTCCACTCGGGCCGGCCGTCGTCGTCGTACCCCCGGGCCAGGAGGAGTTGGTCGTCGCGGACGCACATGGCGTAGGCCGCCACCCTCAAGTTCTCTCGCACAGGGGGAAGTTAGCCGGAGAGCGGAGGATTGGCAGGTGAGTATTCGGGAGGCGACCAGCGCAGGGGGAGCGCGGAGGGGGTTTCGAGGACCTCCCGCGCCGTGAAGCGCACACTCCGTTCGCCGTCCGGCGCGAACTCCGTCCGTGCCTCGCCCGTGAGGTGCAGGGTTGACTATCTGGAGCTCATCGCCACCGCCCCGGACCGCATCCGCGGCTGCGCCCACGACTCCTGCGTCCTGCACTTCTTCGACACGTCACGCAACGGCACCCGGCGCTGGTGCTCGATGGCCGCCTGCGGAAACCGCGCCAAGGCATCCCGCCATTACGCACGCTCGAAGGAATCCTGAACCGTCCGGAACCATCGGGCGTTTTGACGCCATTGACACCCCGTGCACCTAAAGTGCATAGCGGGTTTTCCCCATACGTCCATATCACTTCGGTCAACACTTCCCAAACAACTGTCCCTTGGGTAAAGCTGTGCGCTCGTCCGGCACTGGAAACTTTCACCTACAAGGGATGCCGATGACCCTCACCCCCCAGAGACGCGTGGCCCGCATAGCCGTGGCCGCCGGTCTCGTCGCCGCGCTCTCCGCGGCGGGGCCGATACCCCTGGCCTTCTCCGCGGACGGCCCGTCCGCCACCGCTCCCTCGGACGGCACCGTCAAGTCCGCGGCGGACAAGCTCGGTTCCGACGACGCGGACCTGCTCGCCGAGGCCAAGGCCGACGGCGACAAGAACATCACGATGATGGTCGCCACCGCCCCCGGCAAGACCGAGCAGGTCGCCAAGGAGCTGGACGCGGTCAAGGGCGGCGTGGTCGGAAGGACGTACGACAAGGTCGGCTACGTCCGCGCCACCGTCCCCACCAGCAGGGCGGACTCGGCCATCGCCGCCGCCGCGAAGCTCTCCTCCGTGCACGGCATCGACCTGCGCGAGGAGATACCGCTGGACGACCCGAGCGTCGCCTCCACCGCCAAGTCCTCGTCGGCGACGGCCACTTACCCGGCCCCCGACAAGACGACCCCGGCCCGGAACCCCTACAACCCGTCGTTCGAGACGGGCGCCGTCGACTTCGTCAAGGACCACCCGAAGGCGGACGGCCGCGGGGTCACCATCGGCATCCTCGACTCCGGCGTCGACCTCGGCCACCCGGCGCTGCAGAAGACCACCACCGGTGAGCGGAAGATCGTCGACTGGGTGACGGCGACCGACCCGGTCAACGACGGTGACCGGACCTGGCGTCCGATGCTCACCTCGGTCTCCGGGCCCACCTTCACCTACGGCGGCAGGACCTGGACGGCGCCGGCGGGCTCGTACCGGATCAGCACCTTCCTGGAGTCGTACACCACCGGCGGCGACGCGGCGGGCGACGTGAACCGGGACGGGGACACGACGGACAGCTGGGGCGTGCTGTACGACGCCGCCGCCGGGACGGTCCGCGTCGACCTGAACAACAACAACGACTTCAGCGACGACACCCCGATGAAGCCGTACAAGGACGGCTTCCAGATCGGGTACTTCGGCACCGACAACCCGGCGACCGACGTCGTCGAGCGGCAGCCGTTCGTCGTCGAGATCCGCAAGGACGTCGTCTACAACTCCACCGGTTCGAAGGCCGACTTCGTCAACATCGGCGTCATCGAGTCCGAGCACGGCACGCATGTCGCGGGCATCACCGCCGCCAACGGCCTGTTCGGCGGCCGGATGAACGGCGCGGCCCCGGGCGCGAAGATCGTCTCCTCCCGTGCCTGCACCTGGACCGGCAGCTGCACCAACATCGCCCTCACCGAGGGCATGATCGACCTGGTCGTCAACCGCGGTGTCGACATCGTCAACATGTCGATCGGCGGTCTCCCGGCGCTCAACGACGGCAACAACGCCCGCGCCGAGCTGTACACGCGCCTCATCGACACCTACGGCGTCCAGCTGGTGATCTCCGCCGGGAACTCCGGCCCCGGCGCCAACACCATCGGCGACCCGGGCCTCGCCGACAAGGTGATCTCCGTCGGCGCCGGTATCTCCAAGGAGACCTGGGCCGCCAACTACGGCTCGAAGGTGGAGAAGAAGTACGCGCTCCTCCCCTTCTCCTCCCGTGGCCCGCGTGAGGACGGCGGCTTCACGCCGACCCTCGTCGCGCCCGGCGCCGCGATCAACACCACCCAGACCTGGCTGCCGGGCGCCCCGGTCGCCGAGTCCGGCTACTCCCTGCCGGCCGGCTACTCGATGCTGCAGGGCACCTCGATGGCGTCCCCGCAGGCCACCGGCGCCTCCGCGCTGCTGCTGAGCGCCGCCAAGCAGAAGGGCATCGCCCTCACCCCGGCGAAGCTCCGCACGGCGCTCACCTCGACCGCCAAGCACATCAAGGGTGTTCAGGCGTACGAGGAGGGCGCGGGCCGCATCGACATCGTCGACGCCTGGGACGCCATCCGCCACGAGGCCAACGCCCACGAGGCCACCGCCCACGAGTACAGCGTGAAGGCGCCCGTAGACACCGCGATCGACTACGCGCTGAAGACGCCGGGCTTCGGCACCGGCCTGTACGACCGCGAGGGCGGCCTCAAGGCCGGTGACAAGAAGACGTACGACGTCACCGTCACCCGGACCTCCGGTCCGGACAAGGCCGTCCGGCACAGGCTGCGCCTGGAGAACAACGCCGGTGGCACCTTCAAGCTGCTCGGCGACGACGACGTCAGGCTGCCGCTGAACCAGCCCGTCACGGTGAAGGTGCAGGCCCACCCGCGGTCCGCCGGCATCAAGAGCGCGATCCTGGACGTCGACGACCCGAGGACCGAGGGCGTCGACAAGCAGATCCTGGCGACCGTCGTGGTCTCCACGCCGGTGAAGTACACCTTCTCCGCCGCGGACACCGTGCAGCGCGACAGCTCGCAGTCGTACTTCCTGACCGTGCCCGAGGGCGCCAAGTCCCTCGAAGTGGCCATCGGCGGGCTGAAGGACAAGAGCCAGACGCGGTTCATCGCCATCCACCCGTACGGCGTCCCGGTCGACAACACCTCGACCCCGTACTGCTACAACAACTACCTCGACGGCAACGGCTGCAAGCCCGACGTCCGCTCCTACACCGACCCGCAGGCCGGTGTCTGGGAGATCGAGGTCGAGTCGCGCCGCACCTCGCCGCTGCTCGACAACCCGTACAAGCTGAACGTGGCCGTCTACGGCGTCGCCTTCGACCCGGAGACGGTGATCGTGCCCGAGGCCAAGGTCGGTACCCCGGTCACCGCCTCCTGGAAGGTCACCAACGCCTTCGCCGCGATCGACGGCAAGCTGGTCGGCGGCCCGCTCGGCTCGGCGAAGTCGGCCCGCCCCACCATCCGGGAGGGCGAGACCCAGATCACCACGGTCGAGGTGCCCGCGGGCGCCAAGTCCCTGGACGTCGCCATCGGCAACGTCTCGGACGCCTCCGCCGACCTCGACCTGACGGTGAAGAACGCCGTCGGCACCACCGTCGGCTCCTCCGCCGACGGCGACTCGGAGGAGGCGGTCTCCATCGCCTCGCCCGCCGCCGGTACCTACACCATCGAGGTCGCGGGCTACTCCGTCCCGTCCGGCTCGACCGCGTACGACTACCAGGACGTCTTCTTCTCCGCCGCCCTGGGCACCGTCACGGTCGACGGCTCGGCACCGGTCAAGCTCGCCACCGGCGCCTCCGCGACCGTCTCCGGCAGCGTCACCGCCGCGGCGGCCGCCCCGGAGGGCCGTGAGTTCTTCGGCCAGGTCCAGCTGGTGAACGGCAACGGCTCGGTGGCCGGGCTGGGCAGCATGCGGATCGAGAAGGTCACGCCGTAGTCGCATCCGTCACGGCGGTGAGGGCGGGCGTCCGTGCGGGACGCCCGCCCTCTGCCGTGCCACGCGCCCTCCGTCACCCGCAGGGCAGGGCGGTGGACTCGGGCAACGCCTCGGTGATCCCGGCGCGTTCGGTGGCGATGGCCTTCTCGCCGACGACCACCCGGTCGGGGGTGGCCGAGTGCGGCGGGATCGCGACCAGGAGCCGGTCGCCCTTGTGGAGGGCCTTGGAGACGGTGTCCGCGTCGAGCAGGAAGGTGATGTCCTTCCTCCCCTTCGCCGGCTTGTACGAGCGGGTGATGCGCAAAGTGACGCGCTCCCGGCCCGAGTTGCCCGCCACCCGCTCCACGCGCGTGACGTCGCCCTCCGCCACCAGGGCGCTGCAGGCGAGGAAGTTGGCGCTGAAGAAGGGCGAACGAACCGCGGAGTCCGCCGACTTGGCGCCCTGCGCACTGCTCGAACTGTCACCGACGCCACCCCCGCCCTGCGCCATCAGCCAGCCCAACCCCGACAGCACGCCCGCGACGGTGGCGACGGCCAGTCCCGCGGTGGCGAACCTGCGCACCCGGGGCCGGGCGGGCCGTGACACCCGTACCGGAGCCGGTCGGCTCTGCGGCTCGGGGGTCTCGGGAGTCTCGGGAGTCTCGGGGGTCTCGGGGGTCTCGGCCAGCGCGTCCCCGATCAGCGCGAGCCGCTCCCGCAGCAGCGCCACATCGGCCACGGCCTTGCGGTGCTCGGCGGCGAAAGCGGTGTCGGCCAGGGCCTCGGCGGTCGGCTCCTCGCCGGTGATCGCGGCCATCAGCGCGTCCGCGCCGTCGTACTCATGACTCTCGTGGGTCTCGTGCCCGGCGGTCATCTCACACCACCTCGTCCTCGTGCAGACGGGCGCGCAGGGCCCGTACCGCCGTGTGCAGGCGGCTCTTGACCGTGCCCTCGGGGACGCCCAGCTCCTGGGCGATCGAGCGGACCGGCAGGTCGGCGTAGAAACGCAGGACGAGGACCTGGCGCTGGGGGTCCGGCAGCTCGTCCAGGCCCTGGGCGACGGCCAGGGAGAGCACGCTGGTGTCCTCGCCGGAGGGCTGCTCGTGCTGGCGCAGGGAGGACAGCCGCTCCCCCAGCCGCTCCTGGCGCTTCTTGGCCCGGTGCCAGTCCATGGCCAGGTTGGAGGCGACGACGGCCGCCCACGCGGAGACGTCACGTGGCGCCTCGTACCCCTTGGCCGCCCGTTCCAGCAGCCGCAGGCGTACCTGCTGTACCCCGTCCAGCAGGTCCGCCTGCGGCACCCCGCCCAGTGCGAGCACCGCCCGCACCCGGCGTTCCTGAGCCGCGTCCAGGGGATCGCCGTGATCGTCCTCCTGGGCACGGCGGGCCTTTCTGCGCAGCACAAGCCACCCCCTCACCGCGTTTCCCCTACGACGCCGGCGAGCACGGAAACGTTCGGCAGGGGACGGAGAAATTTCGCCGAGGTGTACGTCACACCCGGGCACGGGCGCAGCACAGCTTGCGGCACGGGACCGCCGTAGGGCGAAGTTCTGCAGCTCAGCGGGGGTGCGGCGGAAGTTCCGCAAGGGTCGGTCACCCGTCCCGCGTCCCAGTTGTCGGGCATGGGGCGCAAAGAATTGGACAGGTGGACCCGGGTCGGCCGCATCATGGAAACGCCGCAGACACACGAAGAACACGCAGAGGGAGTCGCCGTGAGGGTCGGAATCGTCGGAGCCACCGGTCAGGTCGGGACGGTCATGCGCAGGACCCTCCAGGAGCGCGCCTTCCCGGTCACCGAGCTGCGCCTGTTCGCCTCGGCCCGCTCGGCGGGGACGGTCCTGGACGGCGTGACCGTGGAGGACGCGGCGAGCGCCGACTACAGCGGGCTGGACATCGTGCTGTTCTCCGCCGGTGGCGCCACGTCCAAGGCGCTGGCGGAGAAGGTGGCCGCGCAGGGCCCGGTCGTGATCGACAACTCCTCCGCCTGGCGCAAGGACCCCGAGGTCCCGCTGGTCGTCTCCGAGGTGAACCCGCACGCGATCGCGGACCGCCCCAAGGGCATCATCGCCAACCCGAACTGCACGACGATGGCCGCGATGCCGGTCCTGAAGGTGCTGGACGCCGAGGCCGGCCTGGAGGCGCTGGTCGTCGCCACCTACCAGGCGGTGTCGGGCTCGGGCCTCGCGGGCGTGGCGGAGCTGCACGGACAGACGCAGAAGGTCGTCGCCGACGCGGACAAGCTCACGCACGACGGCGGCGCGGTCGACTTCCCCGAGCCCGGCGTCTACAAGCGCCCCATCGCCTTCAACGTGCTCCCCTTCGCCGGCAACCTGGTCGACGACGGTCTGAACGAGACCGACGAGGAGCAGAAGCTCCGCCACGAGTCCCGCAAGATCCTGGAACTCCCCGACCTCAAGGTCTCCGGCACCTGCGTCCGCGTCCCGGTCTTCTCCGGCCACTCCCTCCAGGTCAACGCCCGCTTCGCGCGTCCGATCTCCCCGGAGCGGGCGACGGAGCTCCTGGCCGGGGCCCCGGGCGTCGAGCTCTCCGACATCCCCACGCCCCTCCAGGCCGCCGGCCGGGACCCGTCCTACGTCGGCCGCATCCGCCGCGACGAGACGGTGGACCACGGCCTGGCCCTGTTCATCTCCAACGACAACCTCCGCAAGGGCGCCGCGCTGAACGCGGTGCAGATCGCGGAACTGGTCGCCGAGGAACTGAAGGGCTGAAGGACTGAAGAACTGAAGAACTGAAGGGCTGAAGAACTGAAGGGCTGAGGAACTGAAGGGCCAGGGTCTCCGCACCCTCCGTCAGGGCCTCCCGCCCTCGGTCAGGGCCTCCTGACCTCGTACAGGAAACAGCCGTACTCGACGGCCCGGACGTGGACCAGCGCCACGGCCGGGTCGTCGAAGGCGTGGGTGAGGGCCTCGTCGTCCGCCGTGTCGACCAGCTCGCCGCCGAGGATGCGGCCGTCGGCGGAGTAGCGGCGCACGGTGCGGTGCTCGCCCGCGAAGGGGTGGGTGTCCCCGGCCTGTGGCCCGGCGCACTCCTCGGCGTGGACGAAGACGGGGCCCTGCTCGTCGTAGGCCCCCGGCTCGGCGCCGGTCTCGGCCGCCCAGCGGCGCAGGGGGGCGTAGGAGACCAGGGCGATCCGTTCGCCCGGCCGGCTGCGGCGCAGGCAGCACCTCAGCGGCGCCCCGCCCTCCTCGTCGGTCACGGGAACCATCTCGCGTCCCGCGTCGTCAGCAGAGCGCAGCTCCTTCAGGACCACGGGGGCGATGGGTCGTGCGGTGTAGGTCGTCATACAGCCACGGTCGCGCGGGTCCGGCCCGCTCACCGGCGGGGATCGGACATCGCGTTCACCTGGGCCGCCGTGGAAGGATGACCGAACCCACACATAACGAGGAGATGACCGCGTGCCTGGCACAAACCTGACTCGCGAAGAGGCGCAGCAGCGGGCGAAGCTGCTCACCGTTGACTCGTACGAGATCGATCTCGACCTCTCCGGCGCGCAGGAGGGCGGTACCTACAGGTCCGTGACCACGGTGCGCTTCGACGTGGCCGAAAACGGTGCCGAGTCCTTCATCGACCTGGTGGCACCGACCGTCCACGAGGTGACGCTCAACGGTGACCAGCTGGAGCCCGACGAGGTCTTCAAGGACTCGCGGATCGCCCTGCCGGGGCTGCTCGAAGGACGCAACGTCCTTCGTGTTGTCGCCGACGCCGCCTACACCAACACGGGTGAGGGACTGCACCGGTTCGTCGACCCCGTCGACCAACAGGCCTATCTCTACACCCAGTTCGAGGTGCCGGACGCCCGTCGCGTCTTCGCCTCCTTCGAGCAGCCCGACCTCAAGGCGACCTTCCAGTTCACGGTGAAGGCCCCGACCGGCTGGACCGTCATCTCCAACTCCCCGACGCCGGAGCCGAAGGACGACGTCTGGGTCTTCGAGCCGACGCCGAGGATCTCGTCGTACATCACCGCGCTGATCGTCGGGCCGTACCACTCCGTGCACAGCGTGTACGAGAAGGGCGGGCAGTCCGTGCCGCTGGGCATCTACTGCCGGCCCTCGCTCGCCGAGTTCCTCGACTCCGACGCGATCTTCGAGGTCACCCGGCAGGGCTTCGAGTGGTTCCAGGAGAAGTTCGACTACGCGTACCCGTTCAAGAAGTACGACCAGTTGTTCGTGCCGGAGTTCAACGCGGGCGCGATGGAGAACGCGGGCGCGGTGACGATCCGCGACCAGTACGTGTTCCGGTCGAAGGTCACCGACGCGTCGTACGAGCTGCGCGCCGAGACGATCCTGCACGAGCTGGCCCACATGTGGTTCGGCGACCTGGTCACCATGGAGTGGTGGAACGACCTGTGGCTGAACGAGTCGTTCGCCACCTACACCTCCATCGCCTGCCAGGCCTACCACCCCGCCTCGCGCTGGCCGCACTCCTGGACGTCGTTCGCCAACTCCATGAAGACATGGGCCTACCGGCAGGACCAGCTGCCGTCCACCCACCCGATCATGGCCGAGATCAACGACCTCGACGACGTGCTCGTCAACTTCGACGGCATCACGTACGCCAAGGGCGCGAGCGTGCTGAAGCAGCTCGTCGCCTACGTCGGCATGGACGAGTTCTTCGCGGGCGTCCAGGCGTACTTCAAGCGGCACGCGTACGGCAACACGCGCCTGTCCGACCTGCTGGGCGCGCTGGAGGAGACCTCCGGGCGCGATCTGAAGAACTGGTCGGAGAAATGGCTCCAGACGGCCGGGATCAACATCCTGCGCCCGGAGATCGAGACGGACGCCGCGGGCGTCATCACCTCCTTCGCCATCCGTCAGGAGGCCCCGGCCCTGCCCGCAGGCGCCAAGGGAGAGCCCACGCTCCGGCCGCACCGCATCGCGATCGGCCTGTACGAACTCGACGACGAGAGCGGCAAGCTGGTGCGCGACGAGCGCATCGAGCTGGACGTCGACGGCGAGCTGACCGCCGTGGCGCAGCTGGTCGGCAAGCGCCGTCCGGCGGTCGTGCTGCTCAACGACGACGACCTGTCGTACGCCAAGGTCCGCCTCGACGAGCAGTCGCTGGCCTTCGTCACCGAGCACCTCGGCGACTTCCAGTCGTCCCTGCCCCGGGCCCTGTGCTGGGCCTCGGCGTGGGACATGACCCGGGACGCGGAGCTCGCCGCCCGCGACTACCTCTCCCTGGTCCTGTCCGGGATCGGCAAGGAGTCCGACATCGGTGTGGTGCAGTCGCTGCACCGCCAGGTGAAGCTGGCGATCGACCTGTACGCCGACCCTGCCGCCCGCGAGGCCCTGCTCACCCGCTGGACGGACGCCACGCTGGCGCATCTGCGGTCCGCCGAGGCGGGTGGCGACCACCAGCTGGCGTGGGCGCGGGCCTTCGCCGCGACCGCCCGTACGCCGGAGCAGCTGGACCTCCTGGAGGCCCTGCTGGACGGTTCGCAGACGGTCGAGGGCCTGGTCGTCGACACCGAGCTGCGCTGGGCCCTGGTGCACCGGCTCGCCTCGGTCGGCCGGTTCGACGAGGCGGAGATCGCCGCCGAGTACGAGCGGGACAAGACGGCGGCCGGCGAGCGCCACGCGGCTTCCGCCCGCGCCGCCCGCCCGACGGAGGAGGCCAAGGCGGAGGCATGGGCGTCGGTCATCGAGTCCGACAAGCTGCCGAACGCCGTGCAGGAGGCGGTCATCGGCGGCTTCGTGCAGACCGACCAGCGTGAGCTGCTGGCGCCGTACACGGAGAAGTACTTCGCGGTGGTCAAGGACATCTGGGACTCCCGTTCGCACGAGATGGCCCAGCAGATCGCCGTCGGGCTCTACCCGTCGATCCAGGTCTCCCAGGAGGTCCTGGACCGCACGGACGCCTGGCTCGCCGAGTCCGAGCCCAGCGCGGCCCTGCGCCGCCTGGTCTCCGAGTCCCGCTCGGGCGTGGAGCGCGCGCTGAAGGCCCAGGCGGCCGACGCCCAGGCGCAGTAGTCGTCCGTACGAGGATGTGGGCGCCCGGTGTCACGCCGGGCGCCCATCGTCTTTCTCAGCGCACGACTTTCTCAGCGCACGACTTTCTCAGCGCACGACTTTCTCAGCGCACGACCATTCCGCCGGTCACGTTGACGAAGGTGCCGGTGATGCCCGCCGCGTGGTCCGAGGCGAGGAAGACCGCGGTGGCGGCGATCTCCGCGAGAGTGGGGTTGCGCCGGGTCATGCGCATCTGGGCGAGGTTGTCGACGATGCCCTGGACGGCGGCGGCGTCGATCGCCGGGTTGACGGCGGAGAGCTTCTCGACGGTGAACGTCTCCGGCACCCCGGCCGCCCACAGCCCCACCGCCCGCACCCCGCGCGGCCCGAGCTCCAGCGCCAGGTTCCGTACGAGGGTGTCGATCGCGGCGTCCGCGGGTCCCGTTCCGCCCATCATCGGACTCCCGTGCGCGGAACCGCTGTTGAGGGTGAGGACGACCCCGGAGCCCCGCTCGGCCATCCGGCGGCCGGCCGCGCGGGCGGTGACGAAGTTGGCGCGGACGCCGTTGATCACGGGGCGCAGGAAGTCGTCCACGGCCATGTCGGTGAGCGGGGCGCCCTGGACGTCGCCACGGGTGACAAGGTTGAAGGAGACGTCGACCTCGCCGACACGCGCGAGGTGCTCCTCGACGGCCGTCTCGTCGAGCGCGTCCACGACCGCGACCTCGGCGTCCTTGAGGTCCGCGGCCACCGCCTCCAGCGTCTCGCGGGTCCGCCCGACGAGGTGCACCCGGGCGCCCTCGGCGGCGAAGGCACGGGCGACGGCCCCGCCGATCGAGCCGCCGGCGCCGTAGACGATCGCGGTCTTGTCGGTGAGCAGCATGGTGAGCTCCTTCTGAGGGGTCCCGTATGTGGTCCGCGGGTGTTCCGTATCGGTCGGTCGTACAGACGCACGGCGGTCCACCCGCTCATCGGTCGGGAGGGGTCACAGCTTCAGCGGCAGTCCGAAGGCCGGGAACAGGTGCGGCTCGAAGGAGGTGATCTCGGTGATGCGGTCGTCGGCGTCGAAGCGCAGGACGTCGAGGACCTGGGCACGGTGGACGTGGGTGCCGGGTCGGCGCACGTAACCCCCGGCCGCGAGTTGGCCGTTGGCGCGGGCGGGCAGATGGCGCCAGTGACCGAAGAACATGGGGGACGACGGGTCGAGGGTGGGGCGCAGGAACTCCAGGAGCGCGTCACGGCCGGTGAACCAGAACGGGTTCGGCGGCATGGTGAGGGTGACCTCCTTGGCGAGCAGGTCGGTCATCGCCGCGAAGTCGAGCTGCTCGGCGGCCGACATGTAGCGCTGCAGCACGGCGCGCTGGGCGTCCGTCGGCTCGGTGGTCGTCCAGTCGGCGCGCTGTCCGGGCAGCCGGTCGCGCAGGGTGGGCCGGGCGCGCTGCAGGGCGCTGTTGGCGGAGGCGACGGTCAGGCCGAGGGCCTCGGCGGTCTCGGCGGCGGACAGGCCGAGCACGTCCCGCAGGACGAGGACGGCGCGCTGGCGGGGCGGGAGGTGCTGGAGGGCGGCGAGGAAGACCAGTTCCAGGGTCTCGCGGGAGACGGCGGCGGCCTCGGGCTGCTCCTCGGCGGAGGGCAGCTCGGCGTCGGGGTAGGGCTGGAGCCAGGTGACCCGGGCGGGGGGTTCGCCGGTGCCGTGGTTCATACCGGGGATCGGCTCGTAGCGCTGCGGGCGGCGGGCGGTGCGTCGCTGGAGGTCGAGGCAGGCGTTGGTGGCGATGCGGTACAGCCAGGTGCGGGCGCCGGCCCGCCCCTCGAAGGCGTCGCGGGCCCGCCAGGCACGCAGGAAGGTCTCCTGGACGAGGTCCTCGGCGTCGTCGTAGGAGCCGGTCATGCGGTAGCAGTGGACCTGGATCTCGCGGCGGTGGGACTCGGTGAGGACGGCGAAGTCGGCCTCGGTGAGCTCGGGGCCCTGGACGGCGCGGGAGTCTCTGGAGGCTCTGGAGGCTCTGGAGGCTCGGGAGTCATGGGCGGCCGGGGAGGGCTCGGAGGCTTTCGTCACGTCGGCCGGTGTGACGGAATCGCCCGCGCTGTCCCGGGCGACCCGGGCGATCCGCCGCAGCCGTGCGACGGCGTCCGACAGCTCGGTCACTCCGGAGTACAGGACCGAGGCCGGCTGGGGCACCAGCTGTGTCACCCGGCGCCCGATGTCCTCGATCAGTCCCTGCACACTCGCCCCGCCCTGCTGCCGCTCCCGGTACGCCTTCTGCCGGCAGGCCGCCGAGCAGTACACGGAGCTGCGGCCGGTGCGCCCCTTCCGGCCCGGCAGCGGCTTGCCACAGACGGCGCAGACGTCGGCGACCACGGGCACCTCCGGGGGTTGCGTCACGCGGGGACGGTGTGACGCTATCGCGGGTCGGAGCCCTTGAGGTGGCTGCGGGCGCACTTGCGGAAGGCCGTCACCAGTCGGCTGCGGTCGCCGGCGCGGGTGGCCAGGGCGACCTGGCTGGGCTCCACGCCGTGGAGCGGGACGGCGGTGAGGTCGGGGCGCAGCCGGACGCCGGGCGGGTACGCCGTGATGACCAGGGCCTCCCCCGCGGCGACGACCTCGAACTTGTCCTCCAGGTCCAGGATCTCAGGGCCCTCGGGCACCGGGCGGCCGTCCGGCCGGGGCTCGATGCGCCAGAACGCCGCCCAGGCGGGGTCGGCGCCGATGATCCGGGGCATCGGCTCGTCCGCGATGTCGTCGACGGTGACGGACTCCTTGCCGGCCAGCCGGTGCCCGACGGGTATGACGACGGCCCGGGGCTCGTCGTACAGGACGTTCACCTCCAACTGGTCGGTGGAGAACGGCAGTCGGGTCACCACGGCGTCCACTCGGCGGTCCAACAGGGCCGCGCGCGCCTCGTGCCAGCGCAGATGCCGGCTGCGCACGTCGGCGTCCGGATGTCTGCGCCGCAGCTCGCGCACGGCCGCGGTGACGAACAGACCGCTGGTGAAGCCGATGGTGATCCGGCTGGGCTCGGCGGCGGCGCGGGCCTCGGCCACGGCCTGCTCGGTGGAGCGCAGCAGGGCCTGGGCGCGGGGCAGGAACACCTCGCCCGCGTCGGTGAGCCGGGTGCCGCGCGGGGTGCGGTCGAGCAGTCGGGCGCCCATCTGCTGTTCGAGGCTCGCGATCTGCCGGCTCAGGGACGGCTGGGTGATGTGCAGGGCCTCGGCGGCCCGCCCGAAGTGGCGGTGCTCGGCGACGGCGGTGAAGTACCGGACCAGACGGAGATCGAGGTCAGCCATCCGTCCAGCGTACTCACCCGGGGTGATGCCCGAAGTGTATTGCGCCATGCGGAACAGGCTTTGGACGCTGCCGGCCGCCCCTGCGGAGGATGAGGACACATCCACTCACGCTCCTTCGAAGGGCTGCATCATGCGCGTATTCGTCACGGGCGCCACCGGTTTCATCGGTTCCGCCGTGGTCCGCGAACTCCTCGCCGCCGGGCACGAGGTCAACGGGCTGGCCCGCTCGGACACGGCCGCCGCGGCGCTGACGGCCGCCGGGGTCGGTGTGCACCGCGGGGACCTCGCCGATCCCGGGTCGCTCGCCGAGGGGGCGGACGCGGCCGACGCCGTCGCCCACCTCGCCTTCATCCACGACTTCGCGAACACCGGCTTCGCCGCCGCCTGCGCGGCCGACCGGCGCGCGATCGAGGCGATCGGGGCGGCCCTGGAGGGCTCGGGCAGGCCCTTCATCATGTCCTCGGGCACGGCCCTGCTGCCGCAGGGAAGGCTCGGCACCGAGGAGGACACGGCCGAGCCCGGGTCGTTCGGGGCGATCCGGGCGGCGAACGAGGACGCGGCCATGGCGCTGGCCGAGCGCGGGGTGCGGCCCTCGTCCGTCCGGTTCTCGCCGACCGTGCACGACCGGGGCGACCAGGGCTTCGTCGCGCAGCTGATCGCCATCGCCCGCGAGAAGGGCTACTCGGCCTACGTCGGCGAGGGCAGCAACCGCTGGTCGGCCGTGCACCGCTCGGACGCGGCCCGGCTGGTCCGGCTCGCCCTGGAGTCGGCGCCGGCCGGCACCCGGCTGCACGCCGTCGGCGACGAGGCCGTGCCCTTCCGTGACATCGCCGCCGTGATCGGCCGGGGTCTGGACCTGCCGGTGCGCCCCATCGCCCCCGAGGAGGCCGAGTCCCACTTCGCCTTTCTCGGCCACATCGTCCCGCTCGACATACCGGCGTCGAACGCGCTGACCCGCAAGTGGCTGGACTGGGAGCCGACGGGGCCCGGTCTCCTCGATGACCTGGGGGAGGGCCACTACTTCGAGCGGCCGGCCTCCGTCTGACGCCCCGCGCGGGTCACTTCCGCCAGAACAGGTGGTGGGTGACGCCACTGGGGCTGGGCACCACCTCCAGGTGGAAGCGGTCGCGCAGCTCGTCCGGCGACTCCCACAGCCGTAGGCCGGTCCCGAACTTCACCGGGGAGACCACGATGTGCAGGGTGTCGACGAGGTCGGCGTCGAGGAACTCCCGGACGGTCGAGACCCCGCCGCCGAGCCGGACGTCCTTGCCCCGCGCCGCCTCCTTCGCCCGCGCGAGGACGTCGGCCGGGGCGGCGTCGACGAAGTGGAAGGTGGTGTCGGAGAGCGTGAACGACGGCCGCGCGTGGTGGGTCAGGACGAACACCGGGGTGCGGAACGGGGGTTCGTCGCCCCACCAGCCCTGCCACTCGTGGTCCTCCCAGGGGCCGCGCTGGGGCCCGAACTTGTTGCGGCCCATGATCTCGGCGCCGATGTTGTTGCTCCAGTCCCGGGTGAAGTAGTCGTCCAGACCCCGGCTGCCGCCCGGGTCGCTCCGGTTGGGCCAGCTCGCGGTGGTCCACCCCCACTCGAACAGTTTCCCGGGGTCGATACCGGGCCCGAACGGCCGCTCCAGGCTCTGGTCCTCACGGGCACCGATCCCGTCACTGGAGACGGTGAAGTTCTGGACCCTCAGTAGCTGAGTCACGGGTTCCTCCTGTTGCAGTCGACGACGGTGGTACGACTCCCGGAACCACCGAAACTCATCGCGGCACGTCCCTCAAGGCAAGGGCCCCGGAGCTACCGTCGCAGCGCCGAACCGGTCACGCCCACCGGTTCCTCTGGCCGGTGCCCTTCGACGCGATCCCCTGCGGCGCGATCCCCTTCGGCGGGGTCGAGCGACTTCGGCGCCACGGCGGTGCGCCGCACCCCGAGCTGGCCCGCCACCGTCGCCCCGAACGCCAGGGCCATGCCCGCGAGCTGGAGGGGGGTGAGGGCCTGGCCGAGGGCCGCCCAGCCGACGATCGCGGCGGTGAGCGGGGAGAGCGGGCCGAGGAAGGTGACCTGGGTCGCGGTGAGGCGGCCGATGCCACGGAACCAGAGCCAGTAGGCGACGGCCGTGTTGGCGAGCGCGAGATAGAGGTAGCCGCCGATCGCACGGGCGTCGAGCGCGGGCGGGGCACCCTCGACCAGCAGGGCCGGCGGCGCGACGATCAGCCCGCCGGCGGTCAGCTGCCAGCCGGTGAGCGCGAGCGGGCCCACCCCCTCCGGCCGCCCCCACCTCTTCGTCAGCACCGTGCCGGTCGACATGGACGCGGTGGAGGCGAGGGCGGCCAGGACACCGACGGGATCGAGCGCCCCGGCCGCCCTCAGTACGACGAGACTGACGCCGAAGGCCGCCACGGCCCCGGCGAGCAGCGCCCGCCCCGTGGGCCGCTGCCCCAGCAGCACCGCGGACAGGCCGACCACGAACAGCGGCCCGACCGAGCCGACGACGGCCGCCATGCCACCGGGCAGCCGGTACGCGGAGAGGAACAGCAGCGGGAAGAAGGCGCCGATGTTGAGCGCGCCCAGCACGGCCGCCTTCCCCCACCAGGCGCCGCGCGGCAGGACCCGGGTGACGGCCAGCAGCAGGAGCCCGGCGGGCAGGGCCCGGGCCAGGGCGGTGAACAGGGGGCGGTCGGCCGGGAGGAGCTCGGTCGTGACCGCGTAGGTCGTGCCCCAGGAGACGGGGGCGAGGGCGGTGAGCAGCACGGTCGCGGATCGCTTCATGACCAGATCCCATCAGAGAAAGCTAGACGGAAAGTAGCTTAGCTCTAAGCAACTTTCCGTCAAGCCACTTTCTTGCGGACGACCGGAATCGCGCGGAATACTCGCCGTATGAGTGCACAGCGCAAGGACGCCGTCGACGCGATCATCGACCAGTGGGCGGCCGTCCGGCCCGACCTGGACACCAGGGCGATGGAGGTCTTCGGCCGGATCTTCCGCCTCTCACGGGCGATGGGCGACCGGATGGAGAAGGCGTACGCCCCCCACGGCATCTCCCGCGGCGAGTTCGACGTCCTCGCCACCCTGCGCCGCGCCGGCGAGCCCCACACCCTCTCGCCGCGCCAGCTCTCCGCGACCCTCATGCTCACCACGGGCGGTATGACCGGCCGCCTCGACAAACTGGAACGCGCCGCCCTCCTCCGCCGCTCCCCCGACCCGCACGACCGCCGCGCCCTCCAGGTGACGCTCACCGAGAAGGGCCTGACCGTCGTCGACGAGGCGGTCTCGGCCGGCCTCGCCACCGAGACGGAGGCCCTGTCCGCCCTGAACGAGGAACAGGCCGACCAACTGGCCGACCTGTTGCGGGTGTTGCTGGACGGGACACAGGGGGCGGAACGCTAGGGCCCGTCGCGGAAGTCCCGCATGCCGAGCCACTGCTCGGCGCCCCAGGCCTCGAACCGCTCCACCTCGGTGAACCCGAGTTTCGCCGCGAGACGCATCGAGGCGGCGTTGGCGGTCTGGGTGGTGAGGACGACCGGCTCACCGGGAAGGGCGTCGGCGAGCCAGCCGAGGGCCGCCGCGCACGCCTCGAAGGCGTACCCGGATCCCCAGGCGCGCGGCAGGAACAGGTAGCCGAGATCGGCCTTCCCCGCGGCAGCCGGGCGACGGTGTCCGGTCGCCCTCCTGAGCAGGATCTGGCCGATCATCGCCCCGTCGAGATCGACGACGAAGTTCCCCGGCCGCCGCCCGGGCGTCGCGGGCATCTCGCGTTCGATCTCGTCACGCGGCCGGGCACCACCGAGGTAGGTGTGCACCTGCGGCGAGGCGTGGAGTTCGACGAAGGCCGCACGGTCCCGCGCCTCGGGCGCACGGAGCACGAGCCGCTCGGTCCTGATCGGCTCGGGCGGCCAGGCGACGGACGATCCCAGATCTTCCATCCGCGCACGCCAACAGGCGGCCGACGCCTGTCCCAGGTGCGTCGAGGGCGCCGGCCGCACCCGTACGCGGTGCGGCCGGCGCCCTCGGTGAGACGCGAGGTCGGCCGGGTCTCAGGCCTTCGCCTTGGCCTTGTCCGCGCCGGGCTTGGCCACACGGTGGTGGGCGTGGGACTTGTCCAGGACCATCACCAGGCCCGCGATGACCGCGAACAGGGCGACCGGGATCGCGACATAGAGGCCCAGCGTCTGGATGACACTCAGGCCCTTGCCGGGGTCGTCGCCGTCGTCGCGGGTGAGCGCGAGCGCGGGGGACGACATGAGCAGCATCATCAGCGTCGTACCGGCGGCCAGGGCGCCGGCGCGCAGGGCGTTCTTCTTGTCCACGAGCCAAAAATATCCAACGCCGATCCGGGTCGCGCGTCCGGGGTGCCGTATGGGGTCGGCCTCGGCTACGTCGGCCGGCGCAGCACCTCGATCAGCGCGTGCAACCGCCCCGCCCCCGCCAGCTCCTCCAGCGTCACGGGCCTCCCCTCCGCGTCCGCGACGGGCAGCCGCCAGTTCGGGTACTGGTCCCAGGTGCCCGGCAGGTTCTGCGGGCGGCGGTCGCCGACGCAGTCCGGCAGCCAGACGCCCACCATCCGGGCCGGGGTCCTCAGCAGGAACCGGTGGACGGCCTGGATCTCCGCCTCCTCCCGGGACTCGCCGAGTCCACCGCCCGTACCGTGCAGCAGCCCCAGCCGGGCGAGCAGGGCCAGCCACTCCCCCGTGTCCGCCGCGGCCTCCGCCCGCTCCTCCTCCAGGGGCCGGGTCAGCAGCCCCAGCCGGTCGCGGAGTTCGACGTGTTCCCCGCCGAGCCGGGCGGCCGTGGGGGGCAGGTCGTGGGTGGTGGCGGTGGCCAGGCAGTCCTCGCGCCACGCCTCCGGCGGCAGCGGACGGCCGTCGCCGTCCCAGTCCCGTTCGAACCACAGCACCGAGGTGCCCAGCACCCCCCGCTCACGCAGCCGCTCCCGCACCCCCGGCTCCACCGTCCCCAGGTCCTCCCCGATGACGATCGCCCCGGCGCGGGAGGCCTCCAGCACCAGCACGGCGAGCATCGCCTCGGCGTCGTAGCGGACGTAGGTGCCCTCCGTGGGCGGATGCCCCTGGGGCACCCACCAGAGCCGGAACAGGCCCATGACGTGGTCGATGCGCAGGGCGCCGGCGTAGCGGAAGAGCGCACGCAGGAGGCGCCGGTAGGGCGCGTGGCCCGACTCGGCCAGGCGGTCGGGGCGCCAGGGCGGCAGGCCCCAGTCCTGGCCGCGGGCGTTGAAGGCGTCCGGCGGGGCGCCCACCGACATCCCGGCCGCGAAGTGGTCCTGCTGGGCCCAGGCGTCGGCACCGTCGGGGTGGACGCCCACGGCGAGGTCGTGGACGATCCCGACCGGCATCCCGGCCTCGCGGGCCACCCGCTGGGCGGCGGTGAGCTGGGCGTCCGTGAGCCAGGCGAGACGGCAGTGGAAGTCGACGCGGTCCATCAGCTCGGCCCGGGCGCGGGCGGTCTCGGCGGAGCGCGGGTCGCGCAGCCCTTCCGGCCACCGTCTCCAGTCGGAGCCGTGCACCTCGGCGAGGGCGTACCAGGTGGCGTGGTCCTCCAGCGCCTCGCCCTGCTGCGCGA
>Ga0182008_10000838_pt1 | contig 21458 bp, 22 predicted proteins | sample Sormic07211129_1_FD_120482 | JGI IMG/M metagenome (GOLD analysis project Ga0182008, IMG submission 120482) | Rhizosphere microbial communities from Sorghum bicolor, Mead, Nebraska, USA - 072115-129_1 metaG | ecosystem: Host-associated > Plants > Roots > Rhizosphere | place: USA: Nebraska...
GGCGCTGGTGGGGATCAGGTTGACGTAGCTCTCGCGCACCGGCTGGCCGTCTTCGGTGAAGGCCACGCACCAGTCGGCGCCCTCGCCTTCGGCGAAGTTGTCGGCGTTCTTGTCGGCATGGCCCGCGCCTTCGAACAGCGGAATCACCGGCTCGCCGTTGAGCGTCTGCATCAGGTAGTCGCGCAGGCCGCCCTTGTAGAGCCAGGTCTGCGTTTCCTTGGTCTTCTCGTTGACCAGCGTCACGCTCACGCCCGGCATCAGCACCGCCTTGCTGCGCAGCAGGTGGGTGAGCTCGCCCATCGGCAGCGTGGCGACCTCGAAGTACTTGGCATCCGGCCAGGCACGCACCGTGGTGCCCTGCTTGCGGTCGCCGCCGGTCTGCGGGCGCACCACCAGCGCCTCGATCACGTCGCCGGCCGAGAAGGCCAGCTGGGCCACCGAGCTTTCGCGGTAGGACACGACTTCGAGCCGCGTCGACAGCGCATTGGTCACGCTCACGCCCACGCCGTGCAGGCCGCCGGAGAAGCTGTAGGCGCCGCCCGAGCCCTTGTCGAACTTGCCGCCGGCGTGCAGCCGGGTGAACACCAGCTCGACCACCGGGGCCTTTTCCTCGGGGTGCAGGCCGAAGGGAATGCCCCGGCCGTCGTCCTCGATGCTCACCGAGGCATCGGTGTGCAGCGTGACCTTGATCTTCTTGCCGTAGCCGGCCAGCGCCTCGTCGGCGGCGTTGTCCAGCACTTCCTGGATGATGTGCAGCGGGTTGTCGGTCCGGGTGTACATGCCCGGGCGTTGCTTGACAGGTTCGAGGCCCTTGAGGACGCGGATCGAGCCTTCGGAATATTCGGGAGGGGTCTTGAGGGGAGTCGCCATGGGGGCGGATTGTAGTCAGTGAAGTTGAAACAACTGGATGTTCATACAGCCGCGGGGTCCGCGACGAACATGCGGGCCCCCAGGAAGTCGACGAAGGCCCGCAGCTTGGGCGAGGGATGGCGCCCCGACGGCCACAGCACGCCCAGCCCGATGGCGTGCGGGCGCAGATGCCCGGCCAGCACCGCTTGCAAACGGCCCGCGGCCAGGGCCTCGCGCACGCAGAAGTCCGGCAGCAGCGCGATGCCGCGCCCGCGCAGCGCGAAACACAGCCGGGTTTCCATGTTGTTGCAGATCATGGAGGTCGGCGGCCTGGCCTCGGCGCCGTCGGGCCCGGGTTGCAGCGGCCAGACCTCCACCTTGCCGGTGGCCGGGTAGCGGTAGTGCAGGCAGGCGTGCGCCGCCAGGTCCGCGGGCGTGGCGGGCGTGCCGCAGCGCTGCAGGTAGTCGGGCGAGGCCACCAGCAGCTGCGAGAACGCGCCCAGCCGGCGCACCGAGAGCCGCGAATCGCTGAGTTCGCCGGTGCGCACCACGGCGTCGAAGCCCTCCTCGATCACGTCCACCAGCCGGTCGCTGAAGTCGAGGTCGAGCTCGATCGCCGGGTGCTCGCGCATGAAGTCGGCCAGCAGGGGCAGCACCAGCGAGCTCACCAGCGGCAGGCTCACGCGCAGCTTGCCGCGCGGCGCGCCCGCCGAATGCGAGAGCTCCTGCTCGGCGGCCTCGACCTCGGCCAGCACCCGCCGGCTGCGCGCCAGGAGCAGCGCGCCTTCGGCGGTGAGCGTGATGCTGCGGGTGCTGCGGTGGAACAGCCGCACGCCCAGCCGCTCCTCCAGCCTTGCCACGCGCTTCCCGACGGCCGACGCCGACACGCCCAGCGCCCGGCCGGCGGTGACGAAGCTGCGGGTCTCGGCGACCTGGATGAAAACGGCCAGGCCGCTGAGGCTGTCCATGAAGGGCTCCATTGCGGAATCAGATGTCCGCATTGAGTGGAACTGTATCCCCCTTTTTCCGGAGTCGGCTTCTGCCTATCGTGGGCCGCATGTCATCCCTACCGCTTCAAACCCTCCCTTCCAGCACCCGGCTCCCGCTGTCCGGCCTGCTCGCGCTGGCCGCCGCGAGCTTCGTCACCATCCTCACCGAGGCCATGCCGGCCGGCCTGCTGCCGCAGATCGGCGCCGATCTGTCCATCACGCCCGCGCTGGTCGGCCAGATGGTGACGGTCTATGCGCTCGGCTCGCTGCTCGCCGCCATCCCGCTGGTCGCGTTCACCCGCGGCTGGCGCCGGCGCCCTTTGCTGATGCTCGCAATCGGCGGCTTCGCGCTGGTCAACACGGTCACCGCGCTGTCGCACAGCTACCCGCTGACGCTGGCCGCGCGCTTCTTCGCCGGCGTGTTCGCCGGGCTGCTCTGGGCGCTGGTGGCCGGGCATGCGGGCCGCATGGTGCCGCCCTCGATGCAGGGCCGCGCCATCGCGGTGGCCATGCTGGGCGCGCCGCTGGCGCTGTCGCTGGGCATCCCGGCGGGCACGCTGCTGGGCACGGGCGTGGGCTGGCGCCCGGCCTTCCTCGTGATGTCGGCGCTGTCGCTGCTGCTGCTCGGCTGGGTGCGCTGGCAGGTGCCCGACTTCCCGGGGCAGGCCGCCGGGCAGCGGACCAGCGTGAGGCGCGTCTTCCTGCTGCCGGGCGTGCGGCCGGTGCTGGCGGTGATGCTGGCCTTCGTGCTGGCGCACAACATCCTCTACACCTACATCGCGCCCTTCCTGGCGCATGCCGGGCTCGGCGCACGGGTCGACCTGGTGCTGCTGGTGTTCGGCCTGGCCTCGGTGGCGGGCATCTGGATCACCGGCCTGCTGATCGACCGCTGGCTGCGCGAACTGGTGCTGGCCAGCACGGTGGTCTTCGGCTTGACGGCCCTCGTCCTGGGCCTGGCGGCGGGATCGGCACCTGCGGTGTACGTCGGCGTGACGCTCTGGGGCCTGGCCTACGGCGGCGCGGGCACGCTGTTCCAGACCGCCTCGGCGCAGGCGGCCGGCGCCTCGGCCGACGTGGCGCAGTCGATGGTGGTCACGGCCTGGAACCTGGCCATCGCCGGCGGCGGCCTGGTCGGCGGCCTGCTGCTGCAGGGCGTCGGCGCGGGCGCGCTGCCGTGGTCGCTGATCGCCTTGCTGGCGCCGGCGCTGTGGCTGGCCTGGCGGGCGCCGCACGGCTTTCCGGCGCGTTGAGCCTCACCCATGCGCCGCCCTCATCGAAAGGCAGCGGAAATTTCACCAATGCCCGTCCCGGCATCGGCGCCGGGACTTGGCTAAAGTCAGAGGATGCATTCTCCCGGTCAAACCCTGTCGACCAAGCAGGTCCTGCTTTGCGGCGCGCTCATCGTCACGCTCTCCATGGGCATCCGCCACGGCTTCGGCCTGTGGCTGCAGCCGATCACCCAGGAGCAGGGCTGGACGCGCCAGACCTTCTCGCTGGCCATCGCGATCCAGAACCTGTCCTGGGGCGTGATGGGCGTGTTCGCCGGCATGCTGGCCGACAAGCTGGGCGCCTTCCGCGTGCTCTGGATCGGCGCCCTGCTCTACGCGCTGGGCCTGGCCGGCATGGCGCTGTCGCCGACCCCGCTGCTGTTCGCGCTGACGGCCGGCGTGCTGATCGGCGCGGCCCAGGCTGGCACCACCTACGCGGTGATCTACGGCGTGATCGGCCGCCAGATTCCGGCCGAGCGCCGCTCCTGGGCCATGGGCGTGGCCGCCGCGGCGGGCTCCTTCGGCCAGTTCCTGATGGTGCCGATCGAAGGCCAGCTGATCGCGCGGCTCGGCTGGCACACGGCGCTGATGGCGCTGGCCGCGGTGGTGCTGTTGATCGTTCCCCTCGCGATCGGCCTGCGCGAGCCGCGCCGCGCGGCGGTGGCGACCGGCGGCGCCCACCGCGACCAGACCATCGTCCAGGCCGTGATCGAAGCCTTCAAGTACCCCAGCTTCGGCCTGCTGATGGCCGGCTATTTCGTCTGCGGTTTCCAGGTGGTCTTCATCGGCGTCCACATGCCCAGCTACCTCAAGGACAAGGGCCTGTCGCCCGAGGTCGCGAGCTATGCGCTGGCGCTGATCGGGCTGTTCAACGTGGTCGGCACCTATGCCGCCGGCACGCTGGGCCAGCGCCTGGCCAAGCGCAAGATCCTGGCCTTCATCTACCTCGCGCGCGCCGTCGCGATCACGCTGTTCCTGGTCGTGCCGCTGTCGCCGGCCTCGGTCTACGTGTTCGCGGGCGTGATGGGCATGCTGTGGCTGTCGACCATCCCGCCGACCAACGCGCTGGTGGCGCAGATCTTCGGCGTGGCCCACCTCTCGATGCTCAGCGGCTTCGTGTTCCTGGGCCACCAGGTCGGCTCCTTCCTGGGCGTCTGGCTGGGCGGCTTCCTCTACGACCGCACCGGCAGCTACGACGTGGTCTGGTACATCGCGATCGCGCTCGGCGTGTTCGCGGCCCTGATCAACCTGCCGGTCAAGGAAAGCGCCATCGCGCGGCCGGTGCCGCAACCGGCCTGAGCATGACGAGCGCACGACGCCACCGCCTGCTGCAGATTGCCGGCTTCGCCGCGGCCGTCGCGGCACTGGGCGGCGTGTTCCTGATGTACACGCAGCCGGCCTTCATGGTCACGATGATCGACCAGCTCTGGGCCTGTTTCTGAACACCCCCACGCCCCCCGCCGCGCCGTCCGCCTGGGTCGCCCGCTGGTCGCACCTGGTCCCGGCCGGCGCCGCCGTGCTCGACGTGGCCTGCGGCAGCGGACGGCACCTGCGCTGGTTCGCCGGGCGCGGCCACCCGGTCACCGGCGTCGACCGCGCCGACGAGGCGGTGCGCGCCGCGGCCGCGTATGGCGAAGTGCTGCAGGCCGACATCGAGGGCGGGCCCTGGCCCTATGCCGGCCGGCATTTCGGCGGCGTGGTCGTGACGAACTACCTCTGGCGTCCCCGCCTCGCCGACATCGTGGCCGCGGTCGCGCCGGGCGGCGTGCTGCTCTACGAAACCTTCGCGGCCGGCAACGAGACGGTGGGCAAGCCCTCGCGGCCCGACTTCCTGCTGCAGCCCGGCGAACTGATCGCCGCCTGCGCCGGCCTGCGCATCGTGGCCTACGAGGACGGCTTCCTCCACGCACCGGCGCGTTTCGTGCAGCGGATCGCGGCCGTCCGCGCGGGCGAAACGCCGTGGCGGGCCCGGCTCGAGGGGCCGGCGGCCAGTCGGTAGAATCTCCGGTTTCGTCCAACCGACAAAAGAGAATCCCTTGGAGCAACTCACAGGCAGCATCGTCGCTCTCGCCACGCCGATGCATGAAGACGGTAGCGTCGACTATCCCGCCCTGCGCCGGCTGATCGACTGGCACATCGACGAAGGCACCGACTGCCTCGGCGTGGTCGGGACCACCGGCGAATCGCCGACGGTCGACGTCGAAGAGCATTGCGAGATCATTCGCGTCTCGGTCGAACAGGCCCGTGGCCGCGTGCCCGTGATGGCCGGCTGCGGCGCCAACTCCACCAAGGAAGCGATCGAGCTCGCCAAGTTCGCCAAGGGCGTGGGCGCCGACTCGCAGCTGCAGGTGGTGCCCTACTACAACAAGCCGACGCAAGAAGGCCAGTACCAGCACTTCAAGGCCATCGCCGAAGCCGTGGGCGACCTGCCCGTGGTGCTCTACAACGTGCCGGGCCGCACCGTGGCCGATATGGCGCACGACACCGTGCTGCGGCTGGCCCAGGTGCCGGGCATCATCGGCATCAAGGAAGCCACCGGCAACATCGAACGCGCGCAGTGGCTGATCCGCGACCTGCCCGCGCGCTTCGGCGTGTACTCCGGCGACGACCCGACCGCGGTCGCGCTCATGCTGTGCGGCGGCAAGGGAAACATCAGCGTCACCGCCAACATCGCGCCGCGCAAGATGCACGAGCTGTGCGTGGCCGCCATCGCCGGCGACGTCGCCACCGCGATGCGCATCCAGTTCGAGCTGATGCCCGTGCATCGCAACCTCTTCATCGAGCCCAACCCGATCCCGCTCAAGTGGGCCATGGCCCGCATGGGCCTGTGCGGTGGCACGATGCGGCTGCCGCTGACCCCCTTGAGCGACAGCTGCCGCCCCGCGGTCGAAGCCGCGCTGCGCACCACCGGCCTGCTCCGGGACTGACCTTTTCACCGCGGGCGCAACCTTTTGTGCGAGCTCGACTCTCACAGGGCGGCCACCGCGGCCCATCGATTTGATCGAACCATTCCACCAAGGAAGACGACGTTGAAGAATTTATCGCGATTCGCACTGCTGGCCCTCGTTGCCAGCCTGGCCGCCTGCTCGGTCTTCGAGAGCGACAAGATCGACTACAAGAGCGCCGGCAAGGCGCCGTCGCTCGAGGTGCCACCCGATCTGACCCAACTCTCGCGCGACAACCGCTACGCCGTGCCCGGCGGCACGGTGTCGGCCAACAGCCTGCAGGCCGGCAAGATCGACGCCCCGGGCGTGCCGACCGCGGTCGCCACGCTGGGCGACGTGCGCATGGAGCGCTCGGGCAACCAGCGCTGGATCGTCGTCAACCGTCCGGCCGACCAGCTCTGGGAACCGGTGCGCGATTTCTGGCAGGAAAGCGGCTTCCTGCTGACCACCGACCAGCGCAACCTCGGCATCATGGAAACCGACTGGGCCGAGAACCGCGCCAAGCTGCCGCAGGACATCATCCGCGGCACCCTCGGCAAGCTGCTCGACTCGGTCTACTCGACGGGCGAACTCGACCGCTTCCGCACCCGCCTGGAGCGCACGCCCACCGGCACCGAGATCTACGTCAGCCACCGCGGCATGGCCGAGGTCTACAGCGACGCCCGCAAGGAGCAGACCGTCTGGCAGCCGCGCCCCAGCGACCCCGAACTCGAGACCGAATTCCTGCGCCGCCTGATGGTCAAGCTGGGCGTCTCTCAAGAGCAGTCCAAGGCGCTGACCGCCAGCGCCGCCGTGGCGCCCTCCGCCGCGCGCGTGGCCACCATCGACGGCCGTCCGGGCGTTCAGATCAACGAAGGCTTCGACCGCGCCTGGCGCCGTGTCGGCCTGGCGCTCGACCGCACCGGCTTCACCGTGGAAGACCGCGACCGCAGCGCCGGCACCTACTTCGTGCGCTACGTGACGCCCAACCCTGACAAGAAGGAACCGAACCTGTTCAGCAAGCTGCTGAGCCTGGGCAGCGCGAGCAAGGACGAGTCGCCGCTCAAGTTCCGCATCCTGGTCAAGAGCCAGGGCGAGACCAGCACGGTGTCGGTGCTCAACGAAGCCGGCGTGCCCGACACGACGGCCAACGCGCAGCGCATCGTCCAGGTCATCGCCGACGACTTGAAGTGACCACCCCCAGGCTTCGCGCACTGCGTGTCGCTTCTCCCTCCCCCTTCGAGGGGGCAACACCTGCGGGCCGGCAAAGCCGGTTCCGCGGTGTCACTGGGCTCACCCCCAGTCTTCGCGCACTTCGTGTCGCTTCGCCAACCCCCTTCCAGGGGGCAACACCAGCGGCCCGGCAAAGCCGGTTCCGCGGTGTTTCTGAAAAAGACGTTCACTAGATGCTGCGTTTCAGAAGCCTGGGCAGCGGCAGCACGGGCAATGCCACGCTGGTCGAAGCGACCAGCGGCGGCCGCACCTCCCGCCTGCTGATCGACTGCGGCTTCACGCTGCGCCACCTCGACGCGCGGCTGGCCCGCGCCGGCCTCGCGGCCAGCGACATCGACGCGGTCTTCATCACCCACGAACACGGCGACCACATCGGCTGCGCGCATGCGCTGTCGCGCCGTGAGCGCCTGCCGGTCTGGATGAGCGAAGGCACCTGGCTCGCGACGGGGGGACGTGATTTCGAAGGACAACTGAAGCTGGCGCGCGACGGCCTCGACATCGAGGTCGGCGAGCTGGCCGTGCAGCCCTTCACCGTGCCGCACGACGCGCGCGAGCCGCTGCAGCTGCGCTGCACCGACGGCGCCCGCAGCCTGGGCGTGCTGACCGACCTGGGCCATGCCACGCCGCACGTGATGGCCCGCCTGGCCGGCCTCGACGCCCTGCTGCTGGAATGCAACCACGACAGCCGGATGCTCGCGGCCTCGGCCTATCCGGGCTTCCTCAAACAGCGCGTGGGCGGCAACTACGGCCACCTGTCGAACGCGGCCGCGGCGGACATCGCGCGCGCGGTGCACCACGCGGGCCTGCGGCATGTGGTGGCGGCCCACCTGAGCGAGCAGAACAACGCGCCCGAACTCGTGCGCCAGGCGCTGGCCGAGGCGCTGGGCGCCAGCGAGCACGAGATGCTCACGGCCACCGCGGCCGAAGGCTCGCCCTGGCTGGACGTCTGAAACCTTGGGTCTTCAGCCCAGGCTGATCCGCTGGCGCATCGCCTCGTAGAGGCACACGCCGCTGGCCACCGACACGTTGAGGCTCTCGACCGCGCCCAGCATCGGGATGCTGATGAGTTCGTCGCAGTTCTTGCGCGTGAGCTGGCGCATGCCCGCGCCTTCGGCGCCGAGCACCAGCGCGAGCGGGCGCTTGAGGTCGCTCTGGTAGAGCGTGCCGGGCGCGTCGTCGCTGGTGCCCACGCACCAGATGTCGCGCTCCTTGAGTTCGCCCAAGGTGCGCGACAGGTTGGTCACCATGAAATAGGGCACGGTCTCGGCCGCGCCGCTGGCCACCTTGGCGACGGTGGCGTTGATGCCGGCCGCGTGGTCGCGCGGGGCGATCACCGCATGGGCGCCGGCACCGTCGGCCACGCGCAGGCAGGCGCCGAGGTTGTGCGGGTCGGTCACGCCGTCGAGCACCAGCAGCAGCGGCATGGTGCCCGCGGCCTCGAGGCCTTCCAGCAGTTCGTCCAGCGAATGGGTCTGCGGGATCGGCTCGACGCGCGCGGCCACGCCCTGGTGGCCGTGGCTGCCACTGAGCTTGGCCAGGCGCAGGCCGTCGGCCTCGACCAGCCGCACACCGGCATCCTGCGCGCGGGCCCTGAACTGCTGCATGCGCGCATCGCGGCGGCTGGCGTCGAAGAAGACTTCGATCACCGATTTCGGCGCGGTCTTGAGACGCACGCCCACGGCGTGGAAGCCGAAGATCACTTTGGGGGAAGACATGCGGGGATTATCCCTGCCCGCCTCGCCCCTCTGCGGGCTCAGGCCGCCGGCAGCCCGCTTTGCGCGCCGCTGAGCGCGTCGTGCAGGCGCTGCACCGCCTCGGCCGAGGGATGGACCGCGGCCGACGCGCCCACGGCCTCGATGAAGGTGCAGGCCGCGTAGCCGGCCGCCGCCCGCTCGTAGCGCGCGACCCAGGCTTCGCGCTCGTCCATGCGCTCCAGCGCCACCGGCCAGACACCGGGACGCGGCCGCAGGTGATCGTCGATGCCGATGCGCCAGGGCTTGGGGCTCACGCGCGCACGGAAGCAGTTCTGGTTGCGGCACATGCGCGCATAGACCGTGTCGGCACCCAGCTCATGGAAGCAGTCGGCCACCGCCGACTCGCTGGCGGAGAAGGTCCGGTGCATGGCCAATGCACGCAGGCCGGCGGGCGTGCGGTAGAGCCGCAGATGCCAGTCGGGGTGCTGGAAGAGGAAGCGCTCGATGCGCTGGCGCGCGCGCTGCTCGGGCGTGGCCGGCGCCTGCGGTGGCGGCTCGTTCTCCGCCTTGTCCTGGCGCCGCCCCGGCACCCACCACAGCAGGCTCAGGACCACCGCGCCCACACCCGCCGCCGAGAGGGCCGAGCCGGTGACGACCGCCGCCGCGGCCGCGGCCAGCACCGCCATCACCACCGCCAGCGGCCGGGGCAGGCCCTGGCCCTTGCGGCGCGGCGCGGCTTCCGCGTCCTCGAAGTCGATGTCCACGAACAGCACGTCGGGCGTGTTGAGGCACAGCGCGCCGTAGCCGTTGCGTGTGATCAGGGTCTCGCCCTCGCGGCGCACGATCTGCTCGCGGATGGGCATGCCGTTGGCGCCGTTGTAGGCCGTCTTGGCTTCGCGCCGAGGCAGCGTTTCACCGGCCTGGATGCGCGCCAGCGCCTCGCGCGTGCGCTCGTCGGCATGGGCCTGCGCGGCCAGCGGGCTGTCGTCGGACCAGCCGAAGCGGCGCACGGTGAGCTGCCGGCCGTCGACGACGGTCTGGATGCGGCCTTCGGCCCAGTGCGCGGGAACGATCATCGGATGGAGGTCCTCTCGTCGGCGCCGATGCGGCCGGCCTCGATGGTGATGCGGCGCTCGCACTGCGCCGCGATGCCCCGATCATGCGTCACCAGCACCAGCGTGGTCCCGAGTTCGCGGTTGAGGTCGAACATCAGCTTCATGACCTGCTCGCCGGTCGCGAAGTCCAGGCTGCCCGTGGGCTCGTCGGCCAGCAGCAGCTGCGGCTGCACGACGAAGGCCCGGGCCAGCGCCACGCGCTGCTGCTCACCGCCCGACAGCACCTTGGGATAGTGGCCCAGGCGCTGGCCCAGGCCGACCCGGCCGAGCATCTCGGTGGCGGCCTTGCGCGCGTCCCTGCGGTCGGCCAGTTCCAGCGGCAGCATCACGTTCTCCAGCGCGCTGAGGTTGGCCAGCAGCTGGAAGCTCTGGAACACGAAGCCCACCTTCTGCGCGCGCAGCGCGGCGCGGTCGTCCTCGTCGACCGCGAAGATGTCCTGCCCGGCCAGATTCACCGTGCCGCGCGTGGGCGTGTCCAGCCCCGCGACGATCGACAGCAGCGTGCTCTTGCCCGAACCCGATGCCCCGACGATGGCTGCGGTCTCCCTGGCCCCCAGGGTGAAATGGATGTCCTGCAGAATGTCCAGCGTGCCGGCCGAATCGGTGACGGACTTGAAAACATGGTCGACGGCAACAATTGCTTCGGAGGGGGCTTGGGACATTGAAAGGCTTTGCGTGGTGAATCGACGTGACTTTATCGTGGCGGGCATGCTCGTCGGCAATTCAGGGGCTTGGAGCGCGGCCTTCGCGCAGGCGCCCAGGGCCGGCAAGCCGGTGATCCTGGTGGTGGGCGACTCGCTGTCGGCCGAGTACGGCCTCAAGCGCGGCGAGGGCTGGGTGCCCCTGATGGAAAAGCGCCTGGCCGAGCAGAAGATCGCCGCCACCGTGGTCAACGCCAGCATCAGCGGCGACACCACCTCGGGCGGCCGGGCGCGGCTGGCGGCGCTGCTGGCGCAGCACAAGCCGACCCACGTCGTGCTCGAGCTCGGCGGCAACGACGCGCTGCGCGGCCTGCCGATCCAGAACACCGAGGACAACCTGCTGCAGATGACCAAGGCCGCGCAGGCCGCCGGCGCCAAGGTGCTGATCGTCGGCATCCAGGTGCCGCCCAACTACGGCGGCGACTACCTGCGCCGCTTCGAGGCCATCTTCGAGAAGGTGGCCAAGGCCACGCAGGCCGCGGTCGTGCCCTTCCTGCTGCGCGGCGTGGCCGACGGGCCCGATGCCGCGTCGCTGTTCCAGCCCGACCGCATCCACCCGGTGGCGAGCGCCCAGCCCCGCATGCTCGACAACGTCTGGCCCGAGCTGCGCAAGCTGCTGCCCAAGTAGCCTCCCCACGCGACAAAAAGAAAAAGCCGCCCTGCCCTCGAGCAGTGCGGCTTTTTTCAGACCGGTGGGCCTCAACCGTTCTTGGTCGGAAGGTCCGGCGGCGTGGGCGGATCGCGTTCCAGCGACGCCACGTCGGTTTCCGGATCGCCGGGGGCCAGCCCCTCGCTGCTCGGATTGAGCTTGCGCTGGCTCTTCTCCCTCAGCTTCTCTTCCTTCTTTTTCTTCTTGGCCAGCTCTTTCTGGCGCTTCTCGTAGCCGTAGTTGGGTGTTGCCACTGCTTCTCCTTGGGGCGGGCAGTCCGGGTGACTGCGTGTGCTCTGACTGTACGCGATATCGGCGCGCGTTCAGAGCGCGGCGAGCGCCTGCGCCAGATCGGCCTGCAGGTCTTCCACCGCCTCGAGGCCGATCGAGAAGCGCACCAGCGTGCCGCGATGGGGCCAGCGGGCCACGCTGGCGTCGCGCATCAGGCCGATGTCGTAGGGCACCACCAGGCTGACCGGCCCGCCCCACGAATAGCCCAGCTTGAAGAGTTCGAGGCTGTCGCAGAAGCGGTCGATCTGCTCGGCGCCGTAGCGCTCGTCGAACACCACCGAGAACAGGCCGGCCGCGCGGTCGGTCTCGCCGCACAGGCGCTGCCAGTGCGCATGGCCGGGCGAGCCCGGCAGCGCCGGATGCAGCACCTGGGCGATCTCCTCGCGGTCCTGCATCCAGCGCGCCAGCACGCGCGCATTGCGGTCGTGCGCGTCGTAGCGCAGCGCGATGCTGGGCAGCGCGCGCAGCAGCGTCTCGACGTCGCCCACGCCCACGCCCCAGCCCATGCGCATGTGGGTGAGCTTGAGCGCCTGGTGCAAGCGGGGCTCGTTGGTGATCACGCTGCCCATCAGCACGTCGCCGCCGCCGCTCGGGTACTTGGTGAGCGCGTGGACCGAGATGTCGACGCCCTGCCCCGTGCCGTCGAGATCGAAGGGCGCGAAGGCCAGGCCCGCGCCCCAGGTGTTGTCGAGAGCGGTCATCACGCCGCGCGCGCGGCAGACATCGACCAGCGCGGGCAGGTCCGGAAACTCCATCGTGACCGAGCCCGCGGCTTCGACCCAGACCAGCCGTGTGCGCTCCGACAGCTTGGCCGCGAGGTCGGCCGGGTTCATCGCGTCGTAGAGCCGGTGCGTGATGCCGAAATTCGCCAGCTCGCCGGTGGCCAGCGCCTTGTTGGGGCCGTAGGCGTTGTCGGGGATCAGCACCTCGTCGCCGGCCTTGAGGAAGGCGAAGGAGACCAGCGCGATGGCCGCCAGCCCGCTCGACACCAGCAGGCAGTCGCTGCCGCCCTCCAGCGTGGCCAGCCGGGCCTCGAGGGTGAAGGTGGTGGGCGTACCGTGCAGGCCGTAGGTGTAGCCGGCCTTGGTCTTCCAATCGCGCGCGCGCATCGCGGCCACGTCGGCGAAGAACACGGTCGAGGCCTTGTAGATGCCGGGCTGCGGCGCGGCGAAGTTGCGCGGCGGGCTGTAGGGGTGGTGGATCAGGGTCGTGGAAGGCTTGCTCATGGCCTCGATGCTAGCGTGCCCGTCGCACGATGCGCCGGCGCGCTTCCCGCGCCGCCCAGGGGCCTTGGCGCCCGGGGATGACGCGGACGGTCCGGCGCCGCAGAATCGGCGCTTCGCCCCCCTCTTCATCGGGAAGGAAAGCACCATGGCCATCCACGAACTGTTTCCGTACCTGTGCGTGCACGACGCCGGCGCGGCCATCGACTTCTATTGCGAGGTGTTCGAGGTGAAGGAGATCTTCCGCCTGACCGAACCCAGCGGCCGCATCGGCCATGCGGAGCTGGACTTCCATCACGGCGCGGTGCTGATGCTCTCAGACGAGTTCGCCGAATTCAACATCCTCAGCGCGAAGACGCTGGGCGGCACCGCGGTCTCGCTGCACCTGCACGTCGACGATGCCGACGCGGTGGTGGCGCGCGCGGTCGCGGCCGGCGCCACGCTGGACATGGCGCCGCAGGACCAGTTCTACGGGGAACGTTCCGGCGTGTTTCGAGACCCGTTCGGGCATCGCTGGAACGTGGGGCACAGCATCGAGAAGCTGACGCCGGAAGAAATGCAGCGGCGCTACACCGCGATGCTGCTCAACCCCGCCGGCTGAAGCGACGGGGCGGTGGCCGCATCAGACCGACCACTTCTCCAGCAGCTTTTCGGCGCCCAGCGAGTCGTAGCCTTCGAAAGGCTGGTGGATCCAGGGGTTGGTGGCCAGGAACTCGACCTGGTAGTCGGGCGTGAAGGTCGACAGCGCCTTGGTCCAGATCACGGCGCTGCGCAGCTCGGTGATCGGCGGGTAGTTGTTGCGCAGCATGTCCATCACGGCATGCAGCGTATGGCCCGAGTCGGCCAGGTCGTCGACCAGCAGCACCTTGCCGGCGATCTCGCCCTTGGGCGTGGTGATGAAGCGCGCGATGTCGAGGTGGCCCTGCACCGTGCCGGCGTCGGCGCGGTAGGAGCTGGTCGACATGATGGCCAGCGGCTTGTCGAAGATGCGCGAGAGCACGTCGCCCGGGCGCATGCCGCCGCGCGCGAGGCACAGGATGGTGTCGAACTGCCAGCCCGACTGGTGCACCTTGATCGCGAGCTTCTCGATCAGGTTGTGGTACTCGTCGTAGCTGACGTAGAGATGCTTGCCGTCTTCGGTCAACATGTTCGTTATTCCTTTCAGTGTTCGGGGGTCCATGAAGGACTCGTCGCTTCAAACCGGCGCCCTCGATGCCAGGGCTGCCGCGGAACCGGCTTCGCCGGGCCGCTGGCATCGCCCCTCGAGGGGGAGGCGGCGACACGCAGTGCGCCGCTTCGGGGGTGGGCTCAGTCCGCGAGGTAGGGGTGGCGCATCATGATCGTGTGATCGCGATCGGGGCTGGTCGACACCATGTGGATCGGCACGCCGGTCACCTGTTCGATGCGCTGCAGGTAGAGCCGCGCGTTGATCGGCAGCTTGTCGTACTGCGTGACGCCCACCGTGCTCTCGGTCCAGCCTTCGAGCGTCTCGTAGACGGGCGTGCAGCGCTCGATTTCGTCGGCGCCCATCGGCAGGATGTCGGTGTGCTCGCCGTCGAGGATGTAGCCGGTGCACAGCTCGAGCTTCTCCAGGCCGTCCAGCACGTCGAGCTTGGTGATGCACAGGCCCGACAGGCCGTTGACCTGCGCCGAGCGCTTGAGCAGCGCGGCGTCGAACCAGCCGCAACGGCGGCTGCGGCCGGTGGTCACGCCCTTCTCGGCGCCGATGGTGCTCATGTGGTAGCCGGGGGTGCCGGGCTGTTCCCAGTCGAGCTCGGTCGGGAACGGACCGCCGCCCACGCGCGTGCAGTAGGCCTTGGTGATGCCCAGGATGTAGTGCAGCATGCCCGGGCCCACGCCCGAACCGGCGGCGGCGTTGCCGGCCACGCAGTTGCTGGAGGTGACGTAGGGGTAGGTGCCGTGGTCGACGTCGAGCAGCGTGCCCTGCGCGCCTTCGAACAGCAGGTTGGCGCCGGCCTTGTGCGCGTCGTTGAGTTCGCGCGAGACGTCGGCCATCATGGGCTTGAGCAGCTCGGCGTGGCGCATGGCCTCGTCGAACACGGTGTCGAAGTCGATCGCCGGCGCGCTCAGCACCTGCGTCAGCACGTGGTTGTGCAGGTCGAGCAGCACGCGCAGCTTGGTCGCGAAACGCTCGGGGTGCTTCAGGTCCTGCACGCGCAGCGCGCGGCGCGCGATCTTGTCCTCGTAGGCCGGGCCGATGCCGCGGCCGGTGGTGCCGATCTTCTCGATGCCGCCCTTTTCGCGGTAGGCCTCGCGCGCGATGTCCAGCGCGGCGTGGAAGGGCAGGATCAGCGGGCAGGCCTCGCTGATGCGCAGGCGCGAACGCACCTCGACGCCGGCCTTCTCCAGGCCTTCGATCTCCTCGAACAGCTTGGCCGCCGACAGCACCACGCCGTTGCCGATGTAGCACTTGACGCCGGGGCGCATGATGCCGCTCGGGATCAGGTGCAGCGCGGTCTTCACGCCGTTGATGACCAGCGTGTGGCCCGCGTTGTGGCCGCCCTGGAAACGGACCACGCCCTGGGCGCTCTCCGTCAGCCAGTCGACCAGCTTGCCCTTGCCTTCGTCGCCCCACTGGGTGCCGACGACGACCACGTTTCTTCCGGTGGTAACGCTCATGATGTTCCGCTTTTCAAGATTCAGATGGCTTGGACATTCCATTGGCCGGCGTGCTCGACGAGCTCGCGGTCGCATTGGAATTCGTCGATTTCGCTGTCATGGCCCGGCAGCACGCAGACCACGGTCTCGCCCTGCGCGCGCAGCGCCGCGATGGCCGCGCGCAGCCCGGCCGCGTCGCTCCATGGTGCCCGGATGGCCGCGCGCAGGGGCCGCGTCGGCAGCACGCCGACCAGCTCGCGCAGGTCGAGGCTGAAGCCGACCGCCGGCCGGTTGCGCCCGAAGACCGCGCCGACCTCGTCGTAGCGGCCGCCGCGCACCAGCGCATCGGCCGCGCCGTCGACATAGATGCCGAAGCGCATGCCGCTGTAGTAGGCGTAGCCGCGCAGGTCGGACAGGTCGAAGCTGATCTGCGCGCCCTCGATCCGGCCACCCAACTGCTTCAGGTCGGCCAGCGCGGCACGCACTTCCGGGCTCGGGGGCAGCACGCGGGCAGCCTCGTCGAGCACGGCGGCGTCGCCGTAGAGCTGGACCAGGGCCAGCAGGCCTTCGCGGGCCGCCAGCGGGAAGTCGCGCGTGAGCGCGCGCAGTTCGCTCGCGTCCTTGGCGACCAGCGCCGCGTGCACGCGGCCCAGCAGCGCCGCGTCGGCCGGCACGCCGGCGAACAGGGAGCGCACGATGCGCGCATCGGCCAGGTCGACGATCGCGCCCTGCGCCAGGCCCGAGGCCCGCAGGCAGTCGAGCGCGAGCAGCAGCACCTCGGTGTCGGCCTCGAGCCCGGCATGGCCGTAGATCTCGGCGCCGAACTGCAGCGGCTCACGCGTGGCATGGGGCCGGTCGGGGCGCGTATGCACCACCGGGCCGCAGTAGCACAGCCGCGTCACGCTCTGCCGGTTCAGCAGATGGGCGTCGATGCGTGCGACCTGCGGCGTGGTGTCCGCGCGCAGGCCCATGGTGCGGCCCGAGAGCTGGTCGACCAGCTTGAAGGTTTGGAGGTCGAGCGCCTCTCCCGTGCCGGACAGCAGGGATTCGAGGTGCTCGAGCAACGGCGGCATCACCAGCTCGTAGCCGTAGCCACGGGCGGTGTCGAGCAGTTCGCGTCGAAGTTCTTCGATGTGGCGCGCCTCGGAGGGCAGCACATCGGCAATGTGATCCGGGAGGACCCAAGCGGACATGGGGGATCGGGCTCGTGGTTAAACAGGGATTCTACCGGCCCGCGCGAGCACCTCGGCCGCGGGTCATGCCGCGGCGGTCGGCGCGATGCGCAAATTCAGGCCAGGAGCCAGAGAAGAAGCAGGCCCAGCAGGATGCTGCAGAGGCCGAAGAAGCGAAGCTGGCCGTCGCGCAGCTGCATCAGCTGGCCGAAGCCGCGCCGCCATCCGCCGGGCGAAACGAAGGGCAGCAGCCCTTCGATCACCAGCACGAGCGCGAGCGCGCTCCAGAAGACGTCGGCGCTCACGGGCGGAGGCCTCAGCGCGAGTTGGCGGAACCCGGGCTGCGCAGCGCCTTGAAGAAGTCGGACGACGCGGGATCGACCACCAGCACGTCGCTCTTCTTGTTGAAGCTCTGCTTGTAGGCGTCGAGGCTGCGGTAGAACTGGGCGAACTGCGGATCGCGGCCGAAGGCCTCGCTGTACGAGGAAGCGGCCTGGGCATCGCCCTCGCCCTTGATCTTCTGCGCATCGCGGTAGGCGTTGGCCACGGTCACTTCACGCTGGCGGTCGGCGTCGGCGCGGATCTTCTCGCCTTCGGCGAAGCCGGTCGAACGCAGCTCGTTGGCCACGCGCTTGCGCTCGGCTTCCATGCGGCGGTAGACCGATTCGGTGATCGCTTCCACATAGTCCACGCGGGTGATGCGCACGTCGATGATGTCCACGCCCCAGGGCTTCTCGCCCTTGACCACGGCCAGCACCTCGCGCTGCACGTCGGCCATCAGCTGCTCGCGGCGCACCGAGATCAGGTCGCGCACGGTGCGCTTGTTGACGTTTTCCTGGAAGGCGTTGCGCACCACGCGGTTGAGCTGCACCGCGCCGGCGTTCTCGTCGAGGCCCACGTTGCGGATGTAGTCCGAGGGGTTGCTCACGCGCCAGCGCACGTACCAGTCGATCACCACGCGCTGCTTCTCGGCCGTCAGCATGGGCTCGGCCTCGAGGCTGGACAGGGTCAGCAGGCGCTTGTCGATGTACGACACGTTCTGGAACGGCGGCGGCATCTTGAAGTTGAGGCCGGGCTCGGTGATCACGTTCTTGATCTGGCCGAGTTGGTAGACCACGCCGAACTGGCGCTGGTCGACCACGAAGAGCGTCGAGCTCAGCAGCGCGAGCGCCACCAGGATCGTCGATGCGATGAATCCGATTCTGTTCATGTTCTTGTTCTCCCGCTCAGCGTCCGTCGCGATCGCGCGTGCGGCCGTCGCGCACCCGCGCATCGTTGTTGATCGGTGCGACCGGAATCACCGAGGACTGGGTCGGCGCCGTGCCGGCCACGTTCGGGCTGGCACCGTCGGCCGGCGCACCGGCCACGTTGGCGCCGGTCATCTGCATCAGCTTGTCCAGCGGCAGGTACAGCAGGTTCGAGCCCGACTTGGAGTCGACCAGCACCTTGGTGGTGTTGGTGTAGATCTGCTGCATGGCGTCGGTGTACATGCGGTCGCGCGTGACCTGCGGCGCCTTCTGGTATTCGGCCAGCACCGCGCTGAAGCGGCCGGCATCACCCTGGGCCTGGGCCACGATGCGCGCCTTGTAGGCTTCGGACTCTTCCTTCAGGCGCGACGCCGTACCGGTGGCGCGCGGCACCACGTCGTTGGCATAGGCCTGGGCCTCGTTCTTGGCGCGCTCGCGCTCCTGGCCGGCCTTGAGCACGTCGTCGAAGGCCGCCTGCACCTGCTCGGGCGGACGCACGCCGCCCTGCTGCAAGTTGATGTTGACGACTTCCACGCCGACCTTGTAGCGGTCGAGGATGGTCTGCATCAGCGTGCGCACGCGGGGCGCGATCTGGTCGCGTTCCTCGGCCAGCGCGGCATCCATCTTCATCTTGCCGACGACTTCGCGCACCGCGGTCTCGGCGACCTGCACCACCGTGTCGGCCGGTGCCTTGCTCTCGTAGAGGTAGGCACGGGCGTCGCTCAGGCGGTACTGCACGGCGAACTTGATCTCGACGATGTTCTCGTCCTCGGTCAGCATGGCCGACTCGCGCAGGCCGGTGGAGCGCACGATGCTGTCGCGGCCCACGTCGGTCGAGCGGATCTGCGTGACCACCACCAGCTCGTGGCGCTGGATCGGGTACGGCAGGCGCCAGTTGAAGCCCGCGTTCACGGTCTCCTTGTAGCGGCCGAACTGCGTGATCACGGCCTGCTGGCCTTCGTTCACGATGAAGAAGCCGGTGCCCAGCCAGATCAGCACGGCCACGCCGGCGATCAGGCCGATGCCGTAGCCGGCGTTCTTCATGTCGGGCTTGAAGCCGTTGCCCCCGCCATTGCCGCCGGGTGGCCGGTTGCCGCCGCCGTTGCCGCCGAACAGGCCGCCGAGCTTGCGGTTGAAGTCACGCCAGAGCTCGTCGAGGTCCGGCGGTCCCTGGTTGGGGCCCTGGCCTCGCGGGCGGTTGTTGTTGTTCCCCGGAGGCGGGTCGGCATCGGGGCGTTGGCCGCTCGGGCGCTCGCCGTTCGACGACGGTTCGTCACCTCGACCCCATCGACCGTCGTTCAGGTTGAACATGCCCTGAAAACGGCTCCACACTGGCTTTGCATTCATTCGATTCGTTCTCTCGTCAGTGGGGGGATTGTGCCCAATCACCCGGGTGCATCGTGCAATTCAGCCCCGGCATCCAAGGGCATGCCGTCGACCACCGATCCCGAGCGGCGCGCCAGTTCGCTGCGCAGCGCCGGCAGGCCGGCACCGGTGTGCGCGCTGACGAAGACGCGTGCGACCTGCAGGCCGTCGACCTCGATCTCGTCCTGCAGATGGAGCGGCTGCTGCGCGCTTTCAAGGGCATCGAGCTTGTTGAAGACCAGCAGCTGCGGCACCTCGCCGGCGCCGATCTCGCGCAGCACGCGCTGGACCTCGGCCATCTGCTCGGGATGGTGCGGGTTGGAGGCATCGACCACGTGCAGCAGCAGGTCGGCATCGACGGCCTCCTGCAGCGTGGCCTTGAAGGCGTCGACCAGCCCGTGCGGCAGGTCGCGGATGAAGCCCACGGTGTCGGAGATCGACACCTGCCGCCGCGCATCGCCCAGGTAGAGGTGGCGCGTGGTGGTGTCGAGCGTGGCGAACAGCTGGTCGGCCGCATAGGCGCGCGCCTTGACCATCGCATTGAAGATCGAGGACTTGCCGGCGTTGGTGTAGCCGACCAGCGAGATGTTGAAGGTGTCGCGCCGCTCGCGCTGGCGCCGCTGCGTGTTGCGCTGCTTCTGCACCTTGGCCAGGCGCTCGCGCGTGCGCTTGATCGACTCGTCGATCATCCGGCGGTCGAGCTCGATCTGCTTCTCGCCCGGGCCGCCGCGCACGCCGGCACCGCCGGTCTGGCGCTCCAGGTGGGACCAGCGCCGCACGAGGCGGGTGCTCAGGTATTGCAGCCGGGCCAGTTCGACCTGCAGCTTGCCTTCATGGGAGCGCGCGCGCTGCGCGAAGATCTCCAGGATCAGGAAGGTGCGGTCGTACACCGCGATCCCGAGCGCGCGCTCGAGGTTGCGTTGCTGGGCGGGGCTGAGGGATTGGTCGAAGATGACTTCGCTTGCGCGATGCATTTCGGCCAGCTCGCGGATTTCGTCTGCCTTGCCGCTGCCCACGAAAAGGGCAGCATCGGGCGCCTTGCGCTTGCACACGAGGCGTTCGACCGGCGTGAGGCCCGCGGTCTGCGCGAGCAGGCCGAGTTCCTCGAGTTCTTGGTCGAAATGGGGCAGTCCGAAGTCGACGCCGACGAGAACGACGGCGCCATCCTGGCGGGGTATGTCTTCAGACAAGCGGAATGGGGCGTTGCGGAAAAAAGCGCAGCGGACGGAGCCCGCCGCGCGAGTGCCGGTCAGGCAGCGGCGTCGTCGTTCTCGGCAGCCGAGAAATTGACCGCGCGGCCAGGCACGATGGTGGAAATGGCGTGCTTGTAGACCATTTGCGTCACAGTGTTACGCAGCAGCACGACATATTGATCGAAAGACTCGATCTGACCCTGAAGCTTGATGCCGTTGACCAAATAGATGGAAACCGGCACGTGCTCCCGACGCAAAGTGTTCAGGAACGGGTCTTGCAAAAGTTGCCCTTTGTTGCTCACGATATTCTCCGTGTTCAAGGAAGAGTTATAGGAAAGAGAACCTTAACACAGGGTTTCTGCGCTGCAGCAACTAAGCCCAAAGCCATCCCAAAAATAACGGCTCTCCCAGAGGGGAACTTTGCGCCGGGCAGCGGCTCGGCGAAAGGGTCGGGCCTGCCAACGCCCTGCCCTGCCCCGTGTTATTTATCCTTGTCGGCGTAAGGATTGGCGGAGGTCTTGAACTCGATGCGCATCGGCGTCCCCACGAGGTCGAATTCCTTGCGGAAACGGCCCTCCAGAAAGCGCTTGTAGGAATCGGTCACGTGTTCGAGCGAATTGCCGTGGATCACGATCACCGGCGGATTCATGCCGCCCTGGTGCGCATAGCGCAGCTTGGGGCGGAACATGCCGGCGCGCTGCGGCGACTGGAATTGCACCGATTCGAGCAGCAGGCGCGTGAGCACCGGCGTCGACATCTTGCGGGTCGCCGATTTGTGCGCCTGCGCAATGGCCTGCCAGACCGGGCCCAGCCCCTGCCGCTTGATCGCCGAGATGAAATGCAGCGAGGCGAACTTGAGGAAGGGCAGCCGGGTTTCGATCTGGCGCTGGATCTGCTCGCGCTGGTAGCTGTCGACCGCGTCCCAC
>Ga0182008_10000839_pt1 | contig 21433 bp, 10 predicted proteins | sample Sormic07211129_1_FD_120482 | JGI IMG/M metagenome (GOLD analysis project Ga0182008, IMG submission 120482) | Rhizosphere microbial communities from Sorghum bicolor, Mead, Nebraska, USA - 072115-129_1 metaG | ecosystem: Host-associated > Plants > Roots > Rhizosphere | place: USA: Nebraska...
GTTTAACGCATAGGCACAGTGAAGCACATCGTACTCCTTGCCCGAAAAATTTAATCTAGCTTTGAAAGCCATAGTTTTAAAATTTAAAGGTTAAAAATTTGATTATTAGTAGCCTCCGCTACTATAGCTTCATGTCCAAAGATCAAGCCAATAATTTATATTAAACTCATAATGAGGAGATAACAAATCCAGAAAAGGTTCAGAAAGCTTTGTTAAAGATTACTGGAAGCATTTTATAAAAAAGGAAAATGTGGAAAAATTTCAGACAGACTTCGATCAGACAAAACGAATGACAACAAAAAATACACAAAATGTGTAATTATTCTACAAATTGATACATTTATCCCCAGAGCATCCCGGAATAGCATTACAAAAAAAAATCCCCCAATTGATTTGGAGGATTTTACTAAACGAGCTGTCTAATGCTGCAATACTTTGGCAATTTCTTTTTCGATGGATTTGATCTCTTTAGGCTTAAGTTTTTTAGCTGTATCTGTTTTAGTTGCTGCTTTATCTTCCAGGTACTTTACTCCTACCCTTAATGCTTTTAAGCCTGATACACCTTGAAGTTCATCCAACTCAAGCTGTTCCAAATCATCATTTAAATATCCCTGAACCTGCATGTACTTGATATATTCAATATACTCCTTGGCTTCCTCAGGGTTAAAGTACACCATTGAAATTTTATGCGGTTGTGTTAAACGCTCTGTAGTACCTTTTATCAGCACTTTATCAATGCGCTTTTTAACAACTTCGTAACGGATGTTGTAAGCTCCCTCTACATCAAAGCGGCGCTCATCGTTCCTGAAACTAATGTCAATAGCATTCGAATGGATAAAAATCAATTGCGTCGTTTCGAGTGCACATGGCATTTCGGCAATTAAACTTTTAGATAGCCTCGCTATATCAACCATCGAAGTAAGCTGCCACAAACGGATATTTTTAAGGTAAAATAAATCGAACGGCTTTTCGGGCGCAATATCCTGACCGATGTAAATATCGTATTCTACCCCATCTGTTCTAAATTTAGCAAAATAGCATGGATAAGATGCCTGCAACTTCGACTGCGATTTTTCCAGGTACTGGCTTACTTCGGTATTGATCAGCTGCATGGAAACTTCAAGCTGCCTGCGGTTTTCGAAGGCAGCACCGGTTTCTGGCACTACTGCTTCAAAATACTGATCGATTACGTCCGCTGTTTTAGGATGATTTTCTTTGATAATAGACAGGAAAGGATAAACCTCAACTTCCAAAAATTCGTTCAACTGGCTTTCCTCATTTGAAGAAGCAAAATCGCCTATTCTTTTAATCCAGTCTTTACAGTTAAAAATCAGCTTATCAATAAGCGCTAAAGCAACATTTTTGCGAATACACTTTAATGTTTCAATTAAGGCATTCAGCTGTACCTCCATATCATTTTTTAACGCCCGGTTACGCTCAGTAGTGGAGTTGCGGATATCAATAGCGCCAAACAACGGATATAAATGCTTAAAGGTAATGGTTTCAATTTCTTTTAATTTATGGTAACCATTATTTTGCTGTAGGAAATGCCAAACAGCTTCGTTAAACTTCCATTGAACGGAAGGCTGCAAAGCGGTAAATTTATCCATCAGAATTTCATCCATTTTGGCATTAAACTCTTCAATGCTGTACTGAAAAAGCTGACCGATCAGGGGCATTGCCGGGCGTAACCTCGACAACAATTTATCATCTACGGCTACCTCTTCCTTAGAATATACTTCCAGCACACCCGCTAACTCTTTATTGTAATAGATGGGCAGTATCGAATAGGAACTAACACCCGCAGCTTTCAAAACCTTTAAAAAAGGATCTTTTTCGATCTGTTCTTCTTTTATGGCACTCACAAAAATAGAACGTGGGTTTTCTTTGTATTTATCAACCAGGGCGTAAAAAACTTCTTCTTCTAAATTAGAAGCTTTTGCTGAATTGATGAGCATACTTTGAGAAAATTCCTGATTATCAAAAACAAGCTTATCGTTAACTGTTAAAAAAGGCATTAAGCCAAATTCCAGTTTACTATTACCACTTAATGTTTTTAAGGCATGTATTACATGGCTATACGCTTCAGTTTGATAATTATGATCAACAAGTGCTCCACGAATACCTTCAATAGCATGCTGTAGCGTTACATCCGTAATAGAGATGATGCTAAAACCTTCAAAATGAAAATTACTCAAAGGCAGGTGTTCCACCAGGTACTCTAATTCAGTTTCTTCCTGGAAATGTTTGCTCAAAGCTTCAAAATTCAGCTCAGGCAAATCGCCCTTATGCATAATTTCTACAAACTTGGTATCTGTTTGGATATTATAATATTGCGTTAGTTTCGTTTCCTGATTGATGTGCGCATAAATGATCTCATTTTTCAGTACTGACGTAAAATTATAGAAACGGCCCAGAATAATATTGTATATAAACTTAAGCTGTTTTTTCTCCACAGGCTCATTATCCTTGGTTACCTTATTTTTGGGATCATGATCCTTAAAAAATTTATAGAACGCATTGGTACTAAAGAAAATCTGATCCGGAATTGGGGTACTTAATGCCCAAAATAAATCATTTTCATTATCCATTAAAGGCGTTAGAATCGTAAAAATCAATTCTAAAGTATCTTTATACTGGGATAAGTCTTCGGGGCTGATGTTGCCAAGCAGCACATCGTCTTTTTCGATTTTTTGAAGTAAAAACCTGTAAAATTCAGATTTTACAGATTTTTCTGTTTTCAGCCTACCTTTTAAATACTCCACAAGGGGGCGGAAAGACAGAGATGATTCTACCTGGCAATGTATACATTCGTTTTTATGTATTTGTATTACATTGGTGTTCATTGTATAAGTTCTGCTATAGGGTAAAAATTATAATTATCTAATGTGTTACTAATCAACTGCAAAGATAGCTACTACCCTAATGTTGTTAGTCTGCTGAACGTAATACTTCGGTAAAACATCCCTAATCTTGTTATGCAAATTTAGTACCTAAAGTTAAGAGATACGTAAGGATACCACCCATCGGTTGAGTGTCCCATCACAAATCGTACAACTGTGAGTGATGCGGGTGCAAAATAAACCCCACCTCCTACACCGTGGTGCCATACTGTTGATTTTTCGTCACGTTTCCAAACCCTGCCAACATCATAAAAACCGAGTAAGCCAACTTGTCCGGGTAAAATGTAGCTGACTAAATCGCCAAGCTTTGCCCTGAGTTCTAAGTTATTGTAAAACATATGTTCACCAGCAAACCTAAATTGCCGATAGCCTAAAAGATTACCTTGCCCGCCTAAAAATAAAGCCTGGTAAAACGCAGGTTTACCTATGGTAACCCCTCCACCGAAACGATCGGCCAGAATAAAATTCTTTCTTCCATCCAAATTTTTATACAGGGCAATGCTGCCTGTAAACTGAGCTATAGAATTGGAGTATTTGTTTACGCCTTTATAACCCAAAAGTTTGAAATCTACAAAACTGCCCAGGGTTGGTAAGAGATCGTTATCGCGGGTATTATTGGTAAAGTTTACAAATGCACCAGCAAACATCTTTTCGTTGCGCACGGTTAAACTATCTGATGAGTGCAACTGCGAAGCATTTTCAATAAACCTGCCTGTATTATCTTCCTGGTTGAATTTATAGTACTGAAAAGCAGGCCCTACGCTGAAAGTGGATTTTGGACGGCGCCAGCGGATGGCTGCATCTACCTGATACAGATTAAAACGTGCCCTGTAGTACCTGATTTCATCGCCATGTTCATCGAAATGGGTTTCGTTACCGAAACCAAAGAAATTTTGGGTATTGTTTGGGGCAAAGGCATCGCCCTTCAAAATAAAATCGCCTTTACCTAAGGCTTTTAACCACTCACCTTTATAATTATATCTAAAAGCTTTTGTAGAGAACGAGTGCAAAAACGAAACCGTTTGCGAATTGCCATAAGGTTGTTTTCTGAAACCGGGGTTGGTTTGTTTATAAACCAATCCCAATAAAATACCATCATCCTGATTATAACCGGCATTTAATAACCAGGAACTTCGGCGGTACATATCTTTTGGGATATAGCTAAAATTTGACGTATCATTGGAGATAATTTTCCTGATCCTTCCTTGGTCGTTACCTAAGTAAGTGGCTTTAGTGGTACGTCCGTAAAGCTTAACGCTACCATTGCTATTGGCAAAATCATAAACTTTATTACCCTTACCACCAATAATCCGCAATTTTATGTTCGAATTTTTATTATCCAGCACCAGGCTATCGTTACCATTGTGCAGGTAAACCCTGATCTCTTTGGTTACTTTCGGATCAAATTTCCGATCAAAAAGCTCATCTTTGATATTGCCCTCTTTGGAAATTTTATTGATTTTTACCCGCAGGCCGTTGTTAGCGGCGTCAGTGATCTGAATCAGTTCATTTTTATTCGTTACCTCAATATCTACAATGCGGTTAAAGAAATGATAGTATTGGTTCATTAATTTAGGTAGCGTGGCGATGCGGTTACGCAGTTGTGCCATAAAGGCATCGTGATGTAATGCATAAGTCTGTTCAGGCATTTTTTTTAACGCCTTTTCGAAAACGGCATCATTATAATTTGCACAGAAATCTTTCACAATCTTATCAAATTCCTCCTCGTCTATATCGGCCGTCCACCGGCTGCTGATTTCTCTGCCTTCCCATAAAAACCAATTGATGTCTTTTATGCCACGCTCATAGCCCTGCATCATAGGCAATAACGAACTAGATTGAGTGTAGCGTTGTAAAAGACCGTCTGACCTGAAAAAGACCTGATCGCGATCTCGTGGTACCGGCGAGTAAAGCGAGCCATCTTTGGTCTTGGTTTCTTTCCAGCGCCACTGGTCTTCATGCCTGTCCCAATCGCCCAGTAGTACATCAAATGCCCTTGCCCTCACCCATGCAGGTCCGTCTAATCTATTATCGTTGTCTTCGGTCAGCTTTTTATCCATTTTCGGAGAATTGTCTGACTCTCCTGCAGGCTCCCTTTCTTCGAACAAACACAACGTATTGGCAAATGCCGGTTCAAATTCGCCCAGGTTATCATCCGGAGAAACCCAACCGATAATGGGGTTGCTGTGAGCAACACCTCCGGCTTCAGCAAGTGCCGGAACAACGAGCGCCGAAAAAGGATGTTGCGCAGACATGTTATCCTTTAAAATATCTTTAGCAAATGTTTCGCGCAATGCCGCTGGTAACAATACCTCTGGAAATTTTTCTACACTCCGCAGTACATACTCTTTACCATTTTTATCTTCTAACCGCAAAGAACGCGATTGGTTACCTCCGCCACGTTTTGTTGCTTTTAAACCTCCCATCATTTGCGAAATGCGCAACACAGGTACCTTTGTTTTTGCAGCATATTCTTTACGGTAATTTTCGCCGAAAATGAGGCGGTGAAAACGGCCAACACTATCATACTCCGGCTTTACGCGTACAAAAATGCTGTCGGCTGTAATCGGTTTATCTCTGTTTCTGATCTTTTTCGAAATGGTTTCGAACTTTTTAATATAGCTATACACTTTTTTAACGCTCGTATCAGCATAAATGTAGTATTCATAGCGCATATCATTGTTTTTCAACTGATCGGCCACCACATAACCTTGTTGCATTTCGTGAAACAATGATGCTTTACCTTTTTTATTTGGTGAAATTTTTGATCCTGACCCACTGATTATCTGCAATTGTTTCCCTTTGATTAACTGCAGGCCATGTTCATGCCCGGCTACATAAGTTACGTTAGGATAATCGCCAAATACACCGGTAACGGACTTAATCATATCCTTATAAGCCGGATGGTTTAAATCCTCGGGACTTAACAAGGTAGAGCGTAACAAAGGATAAACAGAACCTAAACCTGGCAAAGGGATGTAGAGATTTTTATTTAACGATGTTAGCGGAAAAAGATGGTTTCTTAAGTTAAAATAACCACCATGCGGACCATAACTTTGAAAGGGATGGTGCGAGGCCAGAAGAATCACTTTATCTTTATTCCGGGCCAATAATTCGTCCATTTTTACCAGCACTTCATCTTTAGTGTGGCACTCACAATCGTCATTGGGATTCGATTTGTTGTATGGGAACAACCACCATTCGCTGTCGTAGGCAATGATGGTGAGTTTATCTGTTAAGTTAATGGCTATGGGATCGGGACAGCCATTAGCAGGAATTAGCTGAAGCAGCGGGTCGTTTTGTGCGTTTAGATAATCGCCCTGGGCTTTTATTTTAGCCAGGCCTTTGGGCCCCGATTTATCCCAATCATGATTGCCTGGAATAAAATAAACCGCAGCACCCATTTTACGCATGGGTTCGAACTGTGAGCGCAGAATCTTTTTGGTTTCCTCTTCTTCTATACTGCCGGGCAAGCCCATTCCGGTTGGGTAAATATTATCGCCCAGATATATAACGGTGGTTTTTTTTGGAAGAATCTGCTTTGCCGCATTTTTTAAATCCTGCATTTGGGCAGGGTTCATTTCTCCTGCGTCGCCAAAAAGAATTACACGGTATTTTACATCATCCTGTGCAAAGGCAATGAAATTGATTAAGAATAAAATGGTAAAAAGGGTAAATCTTTTAATCATAGACCAGGCATTTGTATAAAGGTAGTTATTTTAAAATTTAATTTTTTGAGGCTCGTAAGCTTACAATCTCTTATATATACGGTAAAAGTACACGCTTAATTTATCTTAAATCGTTATTAATCAAAATAAGTTGAAATTATCCTATTAAGAAGTTAAGGACATATCTAATTACTTTAACAGGTCAGCATATTGGTTAAAATCGATGAGTGACAATCGCATGTAACTTTAAAATGCTTCTCATTAAATCCTGGCGAAAGCTTTTTCACAAGACGAAGCCTGCCTTCTACAGGCAGGCAATATTTACCCTGAGCATTCCTAAGCTGAAAAATGGCTTTCCGGAAATGTTGGAAAAAGTTGTTATTCCTCCTAGCAATGACGGCGATTCTGTTGGAATTGGCGTGGTAGCGGAATATAATGCAGTCCTAACCCCCAAAGCGCTCATGAATACTGATAAAAAAGAAAACTCATAAATAACCGCAAAACGCTTTTATTGCTATCGATGCATGCGCAGGATCCGATAGCTGTTGGTGCCGAACATATCAGTATAATATTATTTCTGAACAAGTTCTGAATAACGATTTCAAGCAAAAATGTTATTCACCTCATTTTTTTAATTTAAACATTAAAATATTTCCTGCTGCTAAACTTCCCCCCTCATTAGAAATATAAAGGTTATTGTCCCGGTCGAAGGCAATTCCTTCTGGCTGGTTAAACAAGTTTGGGTCTAAAGGATGCGTTGTTTTCACTTTAAAATCAGCATCTGTAATCACCAATAGTTTATTTACTGACGATAATACGTACCACTCATTAGTTTTTGGGTTTTTAGCCAATGCAGACGGACGAAACCTTGATTTTGAACTTCCGGATGCTTTTTCGATTGCCTTATGCGAGAGGCTAAATTCACCAGCTGCTGTTAACGACGCATCATCAGCCACTTTAAAACCATAAATACTGGATGCCTTTGCTTTGGAATCGGGTTTGCTATCTTTGGTTAGCACATAGATCATGCTATTTTTTTCATCAGCTGCCAATCCTTCATATTCAGCTTTAGGTACAAGATCTTTGGTTTTGGTTACGTTAGTAGCTTCTTTCTTGCCTATTTCAGTAACCGGGAAAGTGTGTAGTTCGCCATTACTTTTTAATACGATAAAGTAATTTTTGATGATGGTTACATCTTCATAATCGCCTTTACCACCAAATTTGGTAAATTCTGATTCTTTATCGTCCAGGCCCAGATGGAAAAGGTCGCCGTCTTCATCCTGAATGGCAAATACTTCCTTGGGATCGCCGTTGTGGAATACAATACCCGAAATTTCGAAAAGATTCTGCGGCATGTTATACTTTACCGGCTTTGTCAAATCGTAAGGAAAATCTGCTTTTGTTGCTCCGCCTGCAGTAACGGTTTCTGTTGAATCCTTTTGTTTATCCTCGCGGCTACCGTTAACGCAGGATACGCTCAAGAAAGCGGAAGCAATTAACAAACCAGCGGTAAAAAATTTTTTGTTGTATTTCATAAAGATAAAATTTAATGTTTGTGACGGTCTGTGTCCTCACAGACCATCGGTAAAAATCATGCTCGACCATAATCAAGTGTTCTGTGAATACACAGACCACGGAGTAAGCTGGACGCAAGGAAAGTTTTATTGTATTTCATTAGGTAAAGTTTAATATTGTATGCTATGGTCTGTGAGGACACAGACCACGGCACTTTATTTATTTTTCAATAGTTCATAAACATCATGCTGGGCAGAAACCAGAACCCCACCAGTTTTCACCGGTATATTATCCATGTTTTCATCTATACAAACCGCCTGCACGTTATCTTGTTTTTGAATTTCGATCATATCCATTATTTCTTTTTTTATCTGCTCATTATAAACGGGAAAGCAAACTTCAATTCTACGGTAAATATTCCGGTTCATCCAATCGGCAGAGCCTAAGTAAACATCATACTTACCTAGGTTATTAAAAATGAACACACGGCCATGTTCGAGATAACGATCTACAATACGGGTAACTTTTATGTTTTCGCTCATTCCGGCAACACCCGGAATTAAACGGCAAATGCTCCTTACAATCATTTCGATCTTTACACCGGCTGAAGATGCTTCATACAGTTTATTGATCAAAACCTTTTCTTCAAGGTTGTTCATTTTGATGGTAATGCCTGACGGTTTGCCTTGTTTGGCGTGTGCTATTTCCCGATCAATCAATTGGATGAAAACCTGTTGTAAATTGAACTGGGCCACCAATAAATGATTGAATTTAACCTGATCAGGTGCGGTTGGCTTAACCCGTTTGGCCAGGAAAATAAATAGTAATTCTACTTCCCGTAGCATTTCTTTATTGGCCGTCATTAAAATATGATCGGTATAAAATGCAGCGGTGCTTTCGTTAAAGTTTCCGGTAGCAAACAAACCCACATAACGCATTCTGTTTTCCACCTGGCGTTTTACCAAGGCTACTTTGGCGTGTACTTTTAAAGCGGTAACACTATAAATAATATCAACACCAACATCTTTCATTTTTTTTGCCCATTTGATGTTATTGGCTTCATCGAAACGGGCTTTGAGCTCAACCAGGACGGTAACTTTTTTACCATTTTTTGCTGCGCTGATTAAAGCATTAACAATTTTAGAATCGCTGGCTACGCGATAAAGCGTAACATAGATTTCCTTAACTTCGGCATCAATGGCGGCTTCGTTAAAAAATCGCAACACACTATCATAACTCTGATAGGGTGTATGTACAATAATGTCATTTTGATAAATGGCTTCGGTTAAGGATCCGTCAATCAGGTCGGTACTACAAAGTTTTGGCCAGTTTTGGTTTGACAGTTTTGGTACACTCACCGGAAAGCCCATAAAATCTTTAAGGTTATGGTACCGCCCACCTTCTATCCTGTTCGCCTTCTTGAGGTTAAACAGTTTTTTAAGCAACTCAAATACCTGGGCGGGTATACCGGGTTGATGGAGAAAACGTGTGGCCAGACCGAAATCGCGTTTCAACAATTGCTTTTCGAGCTGTTCTGATAAATTACCTCCATATTCATCTTTGAGATCTAATTCTGCATCTCTGGTAATTTTAAAGCTATAACATCCGGTTACTTCATCGCGTGGAAAAATACGGTCTAAATGAAAACGCACAATATCATCCAGAAATACCACAAAGGTTTCATCTCCTGATTCTACCTTGTAAAAACGGGGCAACTGGCTGGAGGGGATATTCAAAATAACCACTTCTGCATCTTTTTTCCTTTTTAGTGTGATCAAAAAATACAGCTCATTGTTGGAAGGGAAAAAATCGGAGTCGGCATTTAGATATACCGGCTGCAAAAAAGCCATTACCTGGCTTAAAAAATACCGGGTTGTACTTTTCTGAATTTCTGCCGGAAACTGTTCCCCGTATATTAAATTTATCTTGTTTTCTTTAAGCAATGGAATAAGCGCCGACTGAAGCACTTTTCCATATCGCCTTTGCTGATCGGAAATAAGCTGATTGGCTGTATTCAATAAATTATCATCAATCTTGATATCGTTATCTTCCTTGTTGCTCAATTTCTCTAAAGCAAGTAGTACGGGCATCCTTACACGATAAAACTCATCGAGGTTGGAGGAAAATATCGATAAAAATTTAATCCGCTCCAAAAGCGGAACGCTACTCCGCTCGGCTTCCATTAAGATACGTTCGTTAAACTTTAACCAGCTTAAATCACGGTTAAAAAAAGAATTTTCTGCTAACTGTTCCATTAAAGTTTACCGTAGGCTGCGTAAGCAATTACAAATGCCAATACTGCTGCAATTAAACCAAACATGAAAATATTATAGGCCAAACGAATGAGTTTATACTTTCTGCCCAATACCACGCCTTGTGAGTAAACGTCGGTAATTAACGTACCATATAAAAAATCCTTATCGTTCATCACCTTAATCATCCCATCGGTATAACTGGGCAGGCTCATTTTGTAAAAATTGCCAAAAAACAACAGGTTTACCTTTTTCTTATCCATATCTTCCTGCGTAAATTCTCCCTTTGGAATAGATGGACGTGTGGATAGAATGGAAACGACTACACAGGTTAAACTCACCAACAATAAAATAAATGTGGGAATAATCAGGTTGCCGTGATCTTCGAGTCGCCTTAACAATAAACTGACGATTAAAGAAAGCATGATCGAATTTACGGTAATCAGAATGTGTGCTTTATTATCGGCCATATCGCTCAACCGCTGGTTATTGGCTGAAGTAATTCTAAACATCGTTTCAATGCCTTTATCGGGCCTGTTGTCTTTATTTTTCTTTTTATCTTTTACAATTACTGGTGCAAAGTTTTTGGGTTCTTCGAGTTCGGTATTAATGACTTCCTGCGGAGTTAGTTTACTTTTTAGTTTTTCGATGTTTTTTTGTTTCTGATCGCTTAACAACAGGCTGGCGTAATCGGTATGGTAATGATGCGACTCCATAAACTGGATATCTTTTTTGCGCCAGTCTGATTTACTGATGTCTTTTTTGTAGATCAATTCATTTTCTTTATGCATCAATTTACCTTTTGCACGGAAATCGGCCTGGCCTAAATGGAACAGATCTGCATCACAAAGTATTTTATCAATTTCAGTTTTCGGCTGCTGGGGAATCTTTGTGGCCAATATGGCACTTTTCACCTGGTCGCGGATTTCCTGGTTTACCTGATGGCTGGCTAAAAATTCGTCAGCCAATACTGCACCTTTTGCCTCGTGGTTTAATGCATCTTCGAAATATCCGGTATCATGAAAATAGGCCGCCACTATTACCGTAAAAAAATCCTGATCGTTTAACTGGTAGTGATTGGCTATCTGCTGTGCAGCATTTACCACTTCCTGCGTGTGTTCCAGGTTGTGGTAAACGAGGCGCGGATCGCTATGGGAATGGAAGTAATGAACAACATGCTTTTCTACATCTTCCTGCAATTTTTTATAATTCATGAGCGAATGGTGATTGTGATGTTTTAATATGATGAAGGAAATGCATTTCTTGAAATGTTTAAACTGAAAAACTGGATTTAATTTATAGCCCTAAAATTAAGTTATTTTTTTAAAAATGATTCAGATCAGCGATTAACAATAATAATGCCTTGTTTATTTTGCAGTAGATTAAAGCCCCTATGCCGAAACAGTTCTTTTACTAAAACCAGCCGTATATCTTTCGCTTAATATGGTCTGGCTACTTTTTAATTGCCACGATTTTGTGTACCAATGCTGAGGCCGATCCATCGGTAAGTGTTACTACACTCCCGTTTTCCCAGTATTGGGCTACTCCGTATTTCCCATTATTCCCATCACGGTACCCGCTTACAAAAACATCAGTTCCTGAAACGGCTATAGCTGAAGCAGAGGCGCTTTCAGGGCCATTGGATAAAATTACAGGAATTCCGTTTTTCCAATATTTGGCCATAATTGCACTATTCCCATTTGTAGTGCCCGATCCGGCTACATATACATCACTTCCATTTACGAAAATTGAATAACCCCTTACATCTGGGGTGCCATCATTAATGAGTACCGGACTGCCCAAGTTTTTACTGTACCTGGTTTTTGACTGACCAGAGCTATTGTAGGTTTCAGACCAGAGTAAATATAAATCGTTACCTGATACGGCTATGGACTGGTTGTCTGCAGCTGTGGTACGGTCTGAAAGGTTAAAAAGCTGTCCGTTTTTCCAATAAACGGTAATAGGTGTAAGCCAATCCAGATTTCTCCATTCACCAACTACATAAACATCATTACCAATTATGGCTATCCCAGTAGCAACGGCCTGCTGCGTACCATCCGTTAACACTATAGGGGTTCCGTTTCTCCAGTACTTCGCCTGGTAGGTTGATTTTCCTGGTACTATTTCCTGTCCGGCAATGTACACATCATTTCCCTGTACAAATATGTCATTCGCAAAAGCATCCCGACTACCATCAGTTAGTGGGGTTGACACGCCGTTTTTCCAATATTTGGCCACATATTTTCCTGAAGCATTTACTTCGTAGCCTGCAATATGAACATCATTTCCGGCTATCACCATAGCATTTGCATCCGAAGATGCTCCAGCATTACCAAGGTTAACAGCTTTTCCATTTTTCCAGTATTTGGCTGCATAACCTTCCCTGCCGGCCGCATAAATATCATACTGATCTTGCTGAGGCGGAGCAGGTTCGTCTGTTGTTTTCTTTTTACATGCCGGCAATGTTATACTTACTGTGATTAAAAACAAGAAAATTGTTCGTAAATGCGGCCTCATGTTTTGGTTTTATTTTGAGTTTCAACAACCAAAGTTGTATATAGTTTCACTATGACGCATTTATTTTTAGCGGGCTGAACAGAACTCCTTAAACCGCAGTCGGCTAATGATGTGACGCGTCATTTTTACTTGCAAAACATCGTCGCGCTACGCACACCTATTCACAAATCGCTAAAGTGTTAGCTTGTGGATGATTTTTTTTATTTTTCAATAAATAATGTTTTAATACCCGAAATAAAACAAACGAGTTAAAACTAAAAAACGGAGCGGTCATCCAACCAACTCCGTTCATCATTAACTAAAACTAGCATTCTATTGCTATGTTATCTTCTATCGGGCGAAATGTCTTGTGCCATAAAATATTTTGCGAAATAAGCCCTCATGCGTTTCTCGAAATACAGTTTTGCAGGACCTTCATAATGATGATCCTGGCCTGGCAACACCATTAAATCAAAATCTTTATCTGCTTTAATAAGCGCGTCTACCATTCTGTAGGTATTGGCAGGGTTTACATTTTCATCAACTTCTCCAGTTACGAGCATTAAATGTCCTTTTAATTTTTTGGCCAAATCTTCATTTAAAGGCATTTTATTTTCCAGTCCCTGATACGTTTCGCCCCAGGTACGGTTGTATATTCTATTGTCGTGGTTACCCGATGAGGCTACTCCTACTTTATAAAAATCAGGATATTTACACATGGCTGCAACCGTCATCATACCTCCGCCTGAATGCCCGAAAATGCCTACCCTGTTCAGGTCGAGATAAGAAAACCGGGCGGCCAGCTGTTCAATGGCATACTTATCATCATCTATTCCATTATCGCGAAGGTTACCATAGCCAAATTTGTAATATTGGGCATTGCGTATGGGCGATCCTCCCCTATGCCCAACTGCCACCACGATAAATCCCATCTGTGCTAAAGCGGCATTATTATATTTATCCAATACCGTAAAATCGTTCCAAACGGTCTCTATCTGAGGACCTGGGTAAACCTGCGATATTATGGGGTATTTTTTAGCCGGATCAAAATCAAATGGCTTCCAGATCAAACCATACAAATCGGTTGTGCCATCTTTCGCTTTTACGGTAAAAGGTTCAGCATTCTTCCATCCATAAGCGTATAGCTGGCTTACATTTGGCTTTAGTACGTCGGCTACTGGTTTCCCGTCAATTTTGCGTAATACCGATACGGGCGCCAGGTTAATACGCGAATAATTATCTATAAAAAATTTTCTATCTGGTGAGATGTAAACCTGATGGGTAGCATTTTCAGGAGTTAACAAATGTCCGTTTTTACCGGTTAAATCAAATTTATATAACATCGAATAATAAGGATTGATATCCGGCTCTTTACCATAACCGTATACATAAATATTACCCTTGGCAGTATCGATAGCCGCGATTTTTCCGGCCGTAAAGTTACCCCTGGTGATGGGGTTGAGTAAATTCCCCTGGCCATCGTAACGGTAATATTGGCCCCAACCGGTCCTGTCACTCCACCAAATAATCTCTTTTCCGCCTTTGATAATGGAAACATTAAAAAAATCTTCATTGATAAAAGGTTTGCTGGTTTCGTGGATGATGGACCGTACATGCCCCGAAATTAGCTCAACAGCACACAGTTCCATTTCGTCCCTACTGCGTTTACGCCTGATCACATAAATTTCCTTCGTATTTCCTGGCGCCTCTACTATTTCCAACTGTTGATCTGGCCAACGTTTCAGGTCTATTTTTTTGAAAGAACCATTTTCGGTACTGCCAATAAAAAGTTCGTATTGTGCTACCTCCTTATCACCCGGCAATTCATATTTGTAGGTAGATACCCTGGGCCTGGGCGTTACCGAAGAATTGATCACCGATAGGGTAGCCACTTTTCTGGTATCTACACGCAACGCATAAAAATATTGCTCACCCACCCATTTTGCATTAGAAGGATATGTTTTATCGGTAGTATATGTGCCTTTTTCATCTACACAAAAAGAAAAATAAGGCTCGGCATCAAAACTAAACTGACGTTCTTTTTGCTTATTGGCTGTTGGCGCAAGGTATAAGTTATGTGCTTTGGTATAAAGTTCCCATTTACCATCAGCAGAAACACCAAAACCAGCTATTTTTTTTACCGGACTTTTAACTAACGCTAAGGTAAGCTTCTTCGTTTCATAGTTATAATTGTAGGTTTTTGTACCGTACTTTACCAATACGCTTTTTCCATCATCTGAAAAATTTGCCCAATACAATATTTTCTGCTCATCAACTGCCTCATGGTTAAGCACTTTCAACTGGCTGACAATTTCAGCTTTATCAAAAAGCGCCTGTTTTTTACCCGTCAGCATATTCACGATGTAATGCGTGCTTTTCTTGCCGGCTGGTAAAACCGAATCGCCGGAAAAACTCATTTGTGCTGCAGTTTGATGGGGTTCGTCCGCTATAAACCAAAAATAATTGCTGTTTTTTATAAAAAAGGGAATCACCTTGGTTGTTCCAATCAGTTTAGCGAGGTTGGGCGCATCAAACTTTTGCGCAGCCTTATCATTGGCCTGCTGGGCAAAAGCCGCTGCGCAGCAAAATAACCAAGCACACAATAAACTAATTTGCTTTTGGCGCATATCTTTCTTTTAAAGACTTAAACTGTTTAACTAAGTAAGGATTGCTCGAACTTTTCGATATTTCATCAGAAAGTGCCTCAATTTTTGGAAAATTGTAACCCTTGATTGTTCTGGCAAAAGTATAATAATCGAAAAGGATATGTCGGTTATCTTCAGAGAACGAAGCCAGGTGTTTGATAAACAAATCTGTAACCCGGGTAATGTCCTTTTCTCCTGCTGCCATAGCGATGTCCATCATCACTAACAATTGGTTTTTATCTGGCATCTCCGTTTTTTTTATCTGCGATTTGTACATTTCATAGGTTGCTTTATCATATGGCTTCACCTTTGCATAAAACCCGTTTAGGGTCCATGAAGCAATTTGCCTGTAAACTGATGACAGCTTTTTATCAACGGTGTCTTTCGTATTTTTTGCGACAAAATCTTTCCAATGATCTGCTAAATATTTAAAATTAGGGCTAAATAAATCCGAGAGATACATGGTATATCTATTTTGTCCGAATAAAAACCAATTTTCCGGACTGGCTTTTTGCTGGGGTGTAAGCAAATTCATTAACTCTACGTTAAGCTGTTTGGCCCTGCTAATTTCCATTACCTTAACCTTTTGTTTGATGTATGCCCTCATAAATTCCGGTGAACGGTCTCCACGCTCATAACGGGCATTTAAACTGGCTTCCTCGCTATTTGCCGTTAATCCTTTGCCTGCATTGGCAATGAAATCTTTGGCAGACATGCCGCCCACAAATTTGTTTCTGATTTTTCCTTCTGCATCTAATACAAGATAGGACGGAAAGGCTTCTATGGTAAACATTTTTTTCAGCGCAGGACCTTCTCCTTTTTCCATATCAACTTTAATGTTGATGAAATTTTTATTGTAAAAATCAGCAACACTATCCTGGGTAAATACATTAGCCTCCATCTGCTTGCAAGGAATGCACCACGTGGTGAAACAATCTATAAAAACAGATTTATTTTCTGTTTTTGCCTTAGCTAAAGCTGCTTTGAGTGTCAATTCTTCAAAATGAATTTTTTTGTGCTGCGCTTTTAATGCAGGGCTTAAAAAAAGCAGAATTGCTGCAATAAGAATTTTTCTCATGTTATCTGGCATTAGGTTCGTTATTCATTAACATTTTCATTAACTGAAAATGTTCTTTTGTTAAAGTATCCTGATGTGTATTGGCTACCTGGTTAATATGTTTACTTAAAGCAGTTTTGTAGGCATTTAAAACGATACTGATATCACTTAAACCTGCATCAATTTTGTTTTTTGAAATTAAAGCAAGCAAGTTTTTGATGTAGTTATACTGAATACTGCGTTGATAGGTATTTAGCGTGGTCTTAGGATTAAAATCCAAAAAAATATATCGGTCTATCTGGCTAAACAGGTCTTTGGTACCAAAAACATCTTTTTCCCCGGAATTTTCAGCTTCCAACAAGCTTCTGATCAAATCTGCAGCGCTTAGATAGTTTATAATTTTAGTCGAAGTTTTTGAAACCAGTGTTTCTGCATTTGATCCATCCATTGATTGTGCCCTGTCATTCCGGGTCCATGCCGGCACTTCTTTTAATACATTCCTGTACAAAAATTCGAAAGTTGCCAACTGCCGCGCTTTAGGCACATATACAGCTGGTGTTTGGTTGTAACTTTTCATCACCACAAAACGTTGTTTACCGCCAATATTAGGCAAAACGCTGGTGGCATAATGATCGTACGACATGATAAAATTTGCAGCCAGCAACATGTAGGTATCCCAGGTATCATCATCCATTTTAGCGGTAATACCTTCCAATTTTGGATAAAAGGCTTTTAACTTGTCAATCCCAATCTGCGCTGCTTCGATATTTTGTGATGATAAATCTTTGGCTTGCGCATATGGGTTATTTTTGTCTTCTGCCGAGTAATAAAGCGCCGGATCTATTTTACCATCCTTTAAAAATGAGGCGCTATTAACCGTATTCTGAAACTGACGATAAGCCCAGTTAATGGCCAAATGATCATAAGCACCAATTTGAGGTAGAAACAATTTGCTATTAAATGTTTTTGAAACCGGTGTCATTAAATAGTTAAACTCTACAATATCAGTAACTGACGAGGTAAATCCATGTTTTGCTACCCATTTCGGATCACTTACCTGTTGTACGGTATAGGCGGCACTGCCAGCGTAGTTAGGGAGCATGCCTAAAACCTCGGCCATAGCCTGGCTTACTTTAAACTTCAGTATATCCTGACGTACCGCAGGAGATAGCGCATCCTTTTGGATACGTGGATCATAAGCCCCACATTGGATGAAATACTTTTGAAGCACATCATCGATCATTAAGTCGCAAAGCGTTACTTTAGCCGTTTTAATTTCTGCAGTACGGGGATCTTCTACCAAATCTACAACGGGTTTTGGCGTTACCCCACCCCAGGCAATTAATACACTGCCTTCTTCCATCGCCACCTGTTTACCGTTTTCTGGCAAAATAACCTTAACCGCATTTTTAAATCCTGCGCTTTCGAAGCACTTATTCCATGCGAGCACACCATCTTTAACGGCATTTAAAAAAAACTGGGGTACAGATGAATGTAAATAAACCAGAATGGGCTGCTGCGGCTCTACCAGGTTGCCTGCCTTGTACCGAGCAACGTCTGCAGGTTTGACCATTAAATTCCATTTTTTAATCACCGTAACTTTTTTTGCGGCATAACCAGCTGGCCCAAAATCAGTAAACTGGCGGGTATCAAAACCTATCCGTTTATCACTTATTTTTATAGGCATCGGCGCTTCTGAAAGCTGCTGTAGCAACAAACCCAATTGCATGGTACTAGGCAAGTCCAGGGTTTTACCATTATAATCGCGGCCCGAATTATTCTGAGTTCTGATCACATTAAAAAGAACACCATTTTTAACGGCTTCTACATGCTCAACACCAGATCTGCTCGGATCCGGATTGGCGATAAGGTTATAGTTTTTAAAAGAGAAAAGTTCGCCGCCCTCAACCAGCTGTTTGGTGATATCGATGATAAAACTACCGGTATCTTTACCTAAAGCTTCTACCTTAAAAGTAAAGCTAATGGGTGCTAATGTTGAGCCACTTAGCAGGTTGGACATCGGCGCATTGTTAACCGCCTGTTCGCTGTAATTATTTCTGGTTACATACAAATTTTCGCCAATTCCTTTAATGAACCTTAAAATACCGGATGATTTAGAAACAGCCGACGATCCGAAGCGGACATCACCAGCTACCAGAATATCTTTATTTAATTGGTTAGGTCCAATTTGCAGGTAATATTTTTCATCAAACTGGTAAACAGGAAATGTACCTGCTGCAATCTGCTTTTTATCTTTAATAAATTTATCGAAACTCATTAAAGTATTTTGTTTGGACTGCTGGGCTACTACTTTTAAAGTTATAACCAAACCCAGCAACACCATCGTTAACATTTTTTTCATCCGTGTAAATCTCCTTTTTATGATCATTAAGCCATCCTGATCTGCATTCTTTTTATTAAAAATCATCACGATTTCATCTATTTATCTGGCGCTGCATTAACGCGCAGGTTTGTTTTCCTGCCATTGTTTCACCAATTCTGATATGGCTTTCAAATGGTCTTTGGATAAATGATCGGTTTTAATCAGCAACGCTGCATCACAAGCTTTTTTAATTTTATCCAATTGCTGTTTTATTAAAATGGCTTCATTATCTGCATAACTAACCGGATTATATACTGAGGCCAGAAGTTTGTTGATGTAATTCCGCTGCAGCATTCTGCGGTAATCTGAAATCGGATTTGCTGAATTTACATCGCCGAAAATGCCCTGATACAGATCATCAAAAAATTCGTTGAGTGTGTAAGGCGTTTGCCCTTCAATACGTTCGTTTTTGGAAATGGCCGAAACCTTGTAAAAAACTTTGCCAAAAAAGGTTTCATAGTCTGCCTTTACTTCGCCTGCAAATAAAAACCTTGTTTTATCGGTTATATTTTTAGGGAATAACCAGGTTGGCTCCTGAAAATAATAAGTATTAATGAATGCCATTGCCTCTTTTTGTGTAGCTCGGCCAACAGGTATAAAATTAGGCTTGTCTTCTACTTTAAGTGCCTGATCACCATATCTGCCGCCTATATTCTTTAATACGTGTGCCAAGTATTCATTGTAACGGCTGGCTACCGACGCGTGCATCCTTCTCAACATGCTGTAATTTTCATCATCATCTTTCTCCAGCCAGTCTTCGATATTATTCATGATGTATTTCAGGTTTTTAATTCCTAAAGTACCGGCTTGCATGGCATTACTGCCCATATCTTCTGATTGTACACGGGGATCAGAAAAATCGCCTTCCGGAAAATAAAACAGACGTACATCTTTACGTTTTTGGGTTACCCAATCTTTTAAAAAATCGGCTTCCTGATACGCATTTTTAAGTTCAGGGAAATATTTGTATCCCCACTCAATGGCAAACTCATCATAAACGCCGATTTTGGGATGCAGTTCTTCAGCGGTGAAACCATCTTCCGGCTGTACTACGTAATTAAACCTCAGGTAATCCATAATAGAGGCACCAAAACCATTTTTAGCTACATAATCGCGTTTACGAACGCTATCCACATTGTAACTATGGCTTCCGGCAAAATCGTGGCGAAGGCCTAAAGTATGCCCAACTTCGTGTGTAATTACGGTTTGTAACATACGCCCCATAATATCTTTTGCCAGGGGTAGCTTATGTCCCCTTACATCATTTGCGGCGCACATCACAAAATACCAACGTTGTAGTAAATCTGCAATATTATGGAATACAGCCACATGCGAACTTAAAATCTGGCCAGAACGTGGATCAATTACCATTGGGCCATAAGCATTTGCGGTGGTAGAGGGTTTATAAGAAATTACAGAGTAATTAATGTTATCTATAGAAAAATCCGGATCTTCTGCTGCTGTAGGCGCCATTTTGGCCACAATAGCATTTTTGAACCCTACTTTTTCAAAAACCTTTTGCCAGGCATTAACACCGGCAATAAAATATGACTGTAAATATTCAGGCGTATTCCTGTCTACATAAAAAACAATGGGTTGGGCAGGTTCAACCAGTTCGCCACGCTTATATTTTTCTAGATCCTGAGGTTTGGGTTCAATTTTCCAACGTGTTGCCAAACCCCTGCTTTCCAGTTTAAGCGGATCGCTCGCATAGTCGTTTAACCCACGTGCGAAATAGCCCACACGTTTATCTGCAAAACGCTGACGCATGGGTGTGGCGGGTAACAAATACCAGCTTGCACCAACTTCCCAGGCTGTCGGGCCATTCTGATTAACAGGTTGCCCCTCCTGTGGTTGCTGTGGCTCTACAGGCGTATCGCCCGAATTTGGCTTTTGTGTTAAGGCCCCGGGCGAATAATTGCGCAGTGAACGAAACACGATATTGTTTTTATAAGCTGAGATAGCGGTTAATTTTGATAAGCCAGCCTGATAGGCACCCAAACCCAACTCATCTTTTGCGCCACTCAGCGATAACACAGGCATATCGGCATTAATGGCTGCTGTGATATCAATAAGTACCGCGCCTCTATCTTTGGCAACGGGTGTAAAAGACATGATAATTGGCGAAGGCCTATAGGTAATCGCACTATAAAAAATACTATTTTTTTCGGGCGCATTATAGAACTGCGATTGTTCCATGTTGATTGTACCCTTTTGGTTCCGGTTAAATTTGAAAACGGCTTCGTGTACCACGTCTCCGGCAAAACCAAAACGTTTTCTCGAATCTCTGGCTACCTGTGCTGAACCTTTGTTGATGACAATCATGGCCAGAATATCGCGGTTCAATAAAGAGTCCTGAAGTTCAAGGTAATACTTATCGTCCTGCTGATAAATATTAAAAACGCCCTTGTATGAAATTGCATTTCGTTTTACAAATGTTCTGATCTCAGGCGGCGCCTGAGGCCCTGTTTGCGCCATTAAACCAGTGCTCAAGCAAAGATTGCCGAGCAGTAA
>Ga0182008_10000842_pt1 | contig 21383 bp, 12 predicted proteins | sample Sormic07211129_1_FD_120482 | JGI IMG/M metagenome (GOLD analysis project Ga0182008, IMG submission 120482) | Rhizosphere microbial communities from Sorghum bicolor, Mead, Nebraska, USA - 072115-129_1 metaG | ecosystem: Host-associated > Plants > Roots > Rhizosphere | place: USA: Nebraska...
ATCTGCGAGGGGCGCGCGAGCGGATCGTTCACGCGGTTGAGCACCGCCCAGCCGGGCTGCTGCTCGAACTTCAGCGTGGTGTTGCGCCCGACGTTGAAGGTCTCCCAGTTCAGGATCGCGCGCTCGCCGGTCTGCGTGACGCTCACCTGCGTGCGACCGCCTTCCTGCGTCTGCACCGGCGCGTTGGCGTTGGCCCAGCCGGCCGAGAGGCTGGCGGTGTCCACGCGCAGCCCGCCTTCGGCGAGGCCGTCGGGCACGTCCGGGCCGTTCGCAAGCGCCGCGCGCCGTGCGGCTTCCTGCGCGGCCTGCTGCGCCGCGATACCGCGCGCGGCGAGGTTGAGGTTGCCGATGGAGCGCTGCAGTTGCTCGCTCGCGCGCTGCTGCTGGGCCTGCGGGCTGGTGAGCGCCGAGGCCGGCATGCCGTTGGGCAGCCGGCCGGTGGCGACGGCGGTGTTCTGCACCATGTTCTTCTGCGCCATCCATGCGCTGCTGAACGCTCGTTGCGCGTGCGCGCCCTGCGCCGTCGCGGCGGCGGCCAGCATCGCCACGATGGCATGCACCAGCGGCGTGAGCCGGGCCTTCGGAAAGAAGGAAGAAGAGTTCGTGTTGCGCCGGGCCACCGTGCTGCTGCTGCGTTGCATGCGGACTTCCATGGGTTCGTGTGTCATTGCTCGAGTCGATGCCGCGGAGCGCGCCCGGAAGTCGGGCGGCCCGTGGTCTACCGAGCTATGACAGCCGGGGTGCGGGGCGACTGCACCATGTCACAAAATCTTCACGAAAGCCCGGTGCTCAGGCCTTCGCCCGCCCGAGCAGCACGATGCCGCCGGGCAGTTGCGTGACCTCCGCGCCGTAGGCCTCGCGCACGAGCGAAGCCACGTCGTCGAGCCGGTCGATGGAAAAGCTCGCCTGCACAAGGCTGCGGCCCAGCGCCTCGCTGGTGAGGATGAGCCGGCCATGCCGGTAGCGGTTGACCTCGGCCACCACCTCGGCAAGCGGCACCTGCTCGAACACCAGCAGCCGCCGGCGCCAGGCCGTGACCGCGCCGGTGTCGACCGGCACGGCGGCGCCCATGCCCGCGGCGCCATAGCGCAGTTGCCGGCCCTCGTCGAGCGCCACGCGCTGCGCGCCGCGGGCCACCTCGACCTCGCCGGCCAGGCAGGTGACGCAGACTTCGCCGTCGGTGTGCCGGATGTTGAAGCGCGCACGCACCGCCGACACCACGCCATCGGCGGCCGAGACCGTGACGCGCGCGGACGCCGAGGCCTGCGTGGCAATCTCGGCCTCGCCGGCCAGGAGCTCGATGCCCTCGCCGCCCTCGTCCGTGCGCAGCACATTGACGCGCGTCTGCGTGTTCATCTGCAGCACCACCCCATCCGCCATCGCCACTTCACGCTGCTCGCCGGTGGCGGTGCGGTAGTCCGCGCCCCACTCCGTGACGGGGGGCCACAGCTGCAGCGGCGGCCGGACCGCAAGGTAGGTGACCGACGCGGCCACTGCGCCCCCGATGAAGGCCCGGCGACCCGCGACGGGCTTGCACGCATGCATCGTCCGCTGCTCCTGCCCGCGCTCCGTCTGCCTGCGCTCGTCCTGGCGCACCCGCAGCGCGGCGGGCGCCATCGCCTGCCACACCTCGCGCGCCCGCACGAACGCGTCCGCGTGGGCGCGGCTCTGCGCGCACCAGCGCTTGAAGGCCTGTGCGTCGTCTTCGGTCGCCTGGTGCGAGCCGAGCCGCACGACCCAGGCCCCGGCCTCGCGTTGCAGGGTCTTCATGGCTTCGCCGTCCGCGGATCGATCGGATTTTTCAGCTGTCATCACGCTCAGACTGTTTTCCGGCGCCGGGACCGAAGCGCTGGATGAAATCTCTCCCCAATCTCTCGCAGCAATGCTCCAGGCCCGCGCGCAGTTCCTTCTCGACCGTGCGCGCCGAAACGCCGTAGCGCGCGGCAATGTCCTTGTGCGGCATCTCGTCCACGCGCGCGGCCAGCACGATGGCGCGGCGGCGCCGCGGCAGCTCGGCCAGCGCACGTTCCAATGCCTCGAGCTCGCTTCGGGCCTCGGCGCCGCGCGCCGGGTCGGCCATCTCGTCGGCCATGTCGTAGAGCGCTTCGACCTCGCCCACGCTCAGCAGGCGCGAATTGCTCTTGCGCTGGTCTTCGGCGACGTTGAGCGCGATGCGAAAGAGGTACGCCGAAGGAAAGCGCACCGCGCTGCGCACGTTGGCGCTCTCCACGCGCAGGTACGCCTCCTGCAACGCATCGTTGGCCAGGTCTTCCGAGCCGAGGCGGATCTGCAGGTGCTTCCTGAACTGGGCGTAGCGCGCGAGGAACAGCGCGCGCAGCGAGGCCTTGATCGAATCGGGCATGCAGGTTGTTCCGTTGCTCAGCCCGCCTGCGCGCCACGCCAGGGCCGGCAATCTCGCGCGGGGTCGGCACGCGGGGTCAGGAGAATGGTCACGGGCTGCGCCATCCCCGGCGGGGGCGGCGCGTCCATCTGCAGCGAACCCAGGGTGGCGAGCACGAGCGCATCGCGCTGCGCGAAGCCGCTGCCTTCGATCAGGTGCGCCTCGTTCACGAGCCCGGCGGCATCGATCCAGATCTGCAGGCCGAGGCGATAGCGACCGAAGACATCGGGTTGCGCGATGCAGAGCACGCGCGTGATCGATGCCTGCAACACGGCGGCATATCCAGCCTGGGCGGCAGCGGCATCTGCCTTGGGCACGTTCTCGTCGGCCCTCCTCTCGCGCGCGGACGGCAATGAAGGAACCGGCACGAGCGTGAAGGCATCCGCGCCGATGTAGCGGGCCGCGAGGCCGCTGCCCGCGAGCATGCGCTGCAGCGCTTCGCGCGGCGCGAAGTCGCCCTGGACGGCGGCCGCTTCGCGTCCGGCCGTGAGGCTGCTGGCCACCAGCACCGAGTGCCCGGTGAGCCGGCCGAAGACAGAGAGGGAGATTTCCAGCGGCTGGGCCGGCAGGTCGAATCGAAGCGGTTCGCCATCGGCAACGGCCTGGGCGGCGGCCATGCGCGCGGCCATCATCAACGCCACGACGAAACACCAGGACAGTGTCAGGGCACCGCCCGATGCGGAAGTACGTGTCATGTGGCGGAGATCAACAGCGAGAGAGAGAAAGTCCTGGGAAGTGCGGCCATCCGCCATGCGGGCCGGGCGCGTGCAGCGGCGAGACTATCCGGCGCCGATGACCGACATGTGACGTTTGGTTTGCACACCACGCGGCCGCCCCTCTTCTCGTCCTCGTCCTCTCGTCTTCTCGTTGACTTGCATGCGCCCTAGACTGCCGCCTTCCAAGCGATCGAGAGGCGCGCATCCGCATGAATTTCCTGTACGGCATTGCCACTGCGTTGGTGTGCGTCCTCTGCGGTGAAGCCGCTGCGCAGGCACAAGAAGCGGACACGGCAAGCGTGAGAGAGACCGGCGCGGACACTTGCGTGGAAGTCACCGTCAACGGCGAGCGCGCGCCCTCCTATGACTGCCTCACGCAGAAGCTGCAACCGAAAGCCCCGCAGCGCGGACCCGGCGATGCGCAGCCCGGTATGGCGTCGGAGGCGATCACCCAGCGGCCCTCGAACCAGCTCGGCCTCTTCAACCGCGCGGCGACCGGGCACCGCATGGGCAACACCTTCGGCACCTCGGTCTATCCGCAGCGCCCACCGCCGGTGGCGCCGGCTTCGCCGCTGATCAACCGGCGCTGATTGCCACGGAGACGGGCGGCTTCTTCATTCGAGCGGAACGACGCGGCGGAAAGTCCGGATGCTTCCGCCGCCGGCTGCCCGCACATCGAATGCCAACTCCAGCCCGGTCGCACTTGCGCGCGCGGATGCAACCGTCGGCAGGCTGCGCCATCCCCGCCCCGGCTCCCACGCGCGCACCCGCGACGCGGCCACATCGCTCAGCACCACGACGCGCGATGCCTCGTCCGGCGCGGGCAAGGGATACGACGCCGACGCCACGCCCGCCGCGCGGTAGAGCACGTTGCCGCGCTGCCACCATTGCACGCGCTGCCAATGGCCGGGTGCGGCCGGCGCGGCACGGATGATTTCCATGAAGAACGGCAAGCCGGTCTGGCGGCGCACCTGCACTGCGGGCGGCAGCAGTTCGGCGGTCGGCGGCGGCGCTGCGGTTTTCGCGTCCGCCGCATTCGCTCCCGCATCGGCAGCGGCCTGCAAGGCATCGATCTCGCGCGACGACAGTTCGGTGGTGGCGCGCAAGGCGAGGTCGCGGTCCAGTTGATCGAGCGCGCGCAGCAGCAGTGCGATGCCCTCGGTGCGCTCCTCGAGCATGCTGTTGGCGCGGGTCACGCTGTCCAGGCCGCGCCACGCCATCACGCTCAGCACGGCCATGAGAGCGATGGCGATCATCACCTCGACCAGCGTGAAGCCCGCCTGCGGCCGGCGCGTCATCTAGCGGCCCTCCAGCACGCGCGTCTGCAGCGAAGCGAGGCGCCGGTCGCCATCGTCCACGAGATAGACATCCACCGTCACCAGCCGCAGTCCATCGACGACGGCGCCGGCCTCGAGCCGGCACACCAGCCGCACGCTGCCTTGCGGACAAGGGCCGCGCACCACGCCAGGCCCCGCCGGCCCCTGGCCTATGCGCAGCTCCGCCAGGCTGTTCTCCGCAGACAGCATCGCCAGCGACTGCTGCTCCAGCATGCCGAGGTTGGTGATGGTGAGGCTCGACGCGCGCACGATCGCCGCGAGCGCGATGCTGACGATGGTGAGCGCCATCAGCACTTCGATCAGCGTGAAGCCCTTGGCTTTGCGTGAGCGCATGGTCTATCGGACCTCGTAGCCGCCCGCAGCGTCGCGCAGCACCGTCACGGTCGCGCCGCCATGACGCAGCACCAGTTGCCAGCGCGTGCCGATCGCTTCGGACGTGAGCAGCACCGGCCCGGCGGGCGTCACTTCCACCGCTCCTGTGCGCCACGCGGTGGGGCCGAGCATGTCGTCGCGCGCGAAGGTGTCGAGCGCGCCCAGCGTCGACACCACCGGTATCGCGCTGCCCGGCACCGCCTGCCAGGTGCCGCGCGAAAAGCGGTAGCCGTCGCTGTCCGCCTGCCAGGCAATGACGCGCCCATCGGTGCGCACCTCGTTCTGCGCGATGGCGAAGCGGCGCACCAGTTCGTTCGCATCGCGGCGCAATTCCTGCGCGGGGTCCGGCGCGATGGCGAGGCTGATCGCCGCGGTCGCGATGCCGATGATGACCATCACGATCATCAGTTCGATCAGCGAGAAGCCGCACGCATGCGCGGCAGTGGTTCGCAGTGGCAGGCACACCTTCATCTCACGCGGGTCCGGTTGATTGACGAGGCCGCTCTCGATGCTAGGCGCGCCGTGTGACACGAAACCCCAACGCCCCTGTGATAGACATGCAGTCCGCAACCGCCCCAGGAAAACACGATGACCGATCCCGTCAAACCACCCGCCCGGTACATCGTCCATGCAGCAGGCCTGCTGCTGGTGGTCGCGGGCGTCGCGACGTGGAGCCATCTGCTGTCGCGGCCCACGCCGGCCCCGCATGCCGCGCAAGCGCAGGCGGCCGAATCCCACTCGACCGCCGATGCGCAGGCCGCATGGTTCGGCCCCGGCGAGGTCCGGGCCAACATCGCGGTCAAGGGTTTGATCAAGGGTGCGGACCATGGCGTTGCCGTGCTCGCCGTCAACGGCACGGCGCCCCGGCCGTACCGCGTGGGCGAGGCGCTGACGCGATCGGTCACGCTCTCGGCCATCGAAGCCGGCGCGGTGGTGATCGACAAGGCGGGCGTATCCGAGCGCATTGCCGCGCCCGTGCTGCCGCAGCCCGCGAGCCCCGGCATCGTGCGCGCGGCGTCCATCGCCCCGGCACCCTAGCGCAGCGCGTCGTGAGGCCTCGCCTCCGGCGCCGAGCTCACCGAGGCCCAGGTCGAGAGCGCGTGCAGCAGCCCGCGGTTGACGCGGAAGTCGCCCTCGCCGGATTCCGGAAGGTACGTATTCGATAGGCAGCGCGTCACCACGCGCACCGCGCGCGGATCGGCGCCCAGCGCCTGCAGCTCGCGCGTGAACTCGCCGCGCCCGGGCAACTCGTCGGCGAACTTCTCGAAGCCCGCGAACCAGCGGAACAGCATGTTGTAGGTCAGGCTCTCGTGCACCTTCTCGCCGTCTTCCAGCGAATAGATGATCTGCAGGATCAGGCACTTGAAGAGCGTCGATGCCTCGATACCGAACGTGTGCTGGCGCTGCAGGTCGGCCAGGAGCGTGCGCTCGTAGCGCAGCGCGTCTTCCACCAGGTCATGCAGCGCCACCAGCGGGTGGCCCTGCGGCACCAGCGCGCGCAGGTTGTCGGCCTGCACCCAGGCCTGGTGGCTCACGATCCAGACCCAGGGCGATCCGTAGCGGTTGACCGCCACCGGCCCCTCGCGGGCGCGTTCGACGATCTTCGACAGCTTGGCATCCAGCTCCTGCATGGTGACCCGCATGGGCGACATCCACTTCATCTTCTGTTCCCTTCATTCCCCGAACGACTATGCAACAGGATGCGTGACGGTGGCACGGGAGGGGCAAGCGGCGCATTCGGTTCGCGTTCCCCCCGTACCCCGTTGGCGGATTCAGCGCAGCGCGCCAAGGGCCTGCCTGAGCGCGGTGTCCACCTTGCGCACCGAGACGCCGTGGCGGCGGGCCACTTCCTGGCGCGACATCTCGTGCCAGCGCAGCGCGAGCAGCACCGACTGGTGGCGCCGCGGCAGGCGCTGCATGGCGCGGTCCACCGCGGCCACTTCCGAGCGCGCCTCGGCGATGAGCTCGGGGCCGGGCTGCAGGTCGGCGATGACGTCCAGGTCCCCGCCCGCCTCGTTCGATGCGGGCCAGCGCTTGCGCGCGCGCAGGCTGTCCATCGCGAGGTTGCACGCCACGCGGTACACGTAGGCATCGGGGTTCGCGGGCGCCTCCTGCGGCGGGCGCTCCGCGAGCCGCAGCCACGCGTCGTGCAGGCACTCCCGCGCGAAATCGGCGCATCCCAGGTGCCGCTCCAGACGCCGGTGCAACGGGCCGTAGTGGGCGGTGAGATGCGCCTGCAGATCCATCGCGGGCGCCGCGGGTTTGGGCGCGCGCACTTCGGGCACGGGCGCCTCGGCGTGTTCGTCGAGCAGGCGCCAGAACGAAGGCGGTAGCGAGGAGAACCGGTCCGCTGCATGGCCGAAGGCCTGGAAGTCTGGGGTCATGTTGGATGTCCGCTGAACGCCGGGCGCTTGCCGCCGGCCGGGATCTCCGGCCGAGGGAAAGGCCAAGCCTTGAAACCAAGGAAGAACGAGTGCGCCCGCCTGCCCGGGCGCCGGGCGCAGGTCAACGTTGCAGGTTGGCGCGCTCCTCGTCCGTCAGTTGCCGGCTCGCCGACGGCGGCAGGCTGCCGCCGCCACCCAGCACGCGGATCACGCTGCGCGGGTTGTAGCTCACGGGCGTCGATGTCTTGCCGGCGGGCGCGTCGTTGTTGCTGCCGCCGTTGTTGTCATTGCCGCTGTTGCCGCCACCGGCCGGCTCGTTGCCGAAGCCCAGCACGCGCACGGTGAACACCGAGGGCAAGGCCTGCCGCGCGGCGGCGCGTTCGCGCTGCATCACGTCCTGCGCGGCCATGCTGGCCTGCGAGGCCGCCGCGCTGGCGTTCGTGAGCGCACCCACGTTCACCGAGGCGATCACCGGCAGGCCGGACGACTCGCCCTTCACCTGGATGTTGGCCGCATTCACCACCTGCAGCGCCGCGACGTTCACGTTGCCCGACACTCGGATGCCGGCCTCGCCCGCATCGATGGTGCCCAGCGGCGCGATCAGGTCGACATCGCCCGGCGGCACTTCGGCAATCGGCGCCAGCGTGGCGATGCCCGCGCCCGAGCTCGGCACCTGCGGCGAAACCTCCACGTTGCCCACCGCGTCGTACACGCGCTTGGGCGGCGTGTAGAGCACCGTGGTCTTGGAGCCGCGGCCCGCATTGATGTCGCCCTTGACCGACCATGCGAAGATGTCGCCGCCGAAGGTGGTCATGATGCGCGAGAGGCCCAGCAGCAGACTGCCGTCACTGAAGAGGCGGATGTCGCCCTCGCCCTGCGTCATCACGCCCGAGGTGGCCGGCGGCACCGCGCCCTGCACGCCCAGGATGATCTGGCCGGCCGGCGCGAGCATCTCGATGTCGCCGCCGAAATTGGTGCGCACGCCCGAGCCGCCGAACATGGTGATGTCGCCGCCGCGCGCGATCGCGTTGCCGGCCGCGTCCTTCTCTGGGAACAGCGTCGAAATCATCTCGCGGCCGCGCAGGTACGAGCCCAAACGGCTGCTCTGCGGATCGTTGTACTCGCGGCCGCCTGCACGCAGCTCGGCGTAGTACACCTCGCGCAGGAAGACGCGCTGCTGTTCCGGCGCCAACGCGTCGAAGTACGCGAGAGCCTGCGCTGTATCGCCGCTGAAACCGTAGCGCGTGTTCAGCCATGCGGCGAGTTCCGTCTCGTAGGTCCTGACGGCCTTGCCCGGCTGGCTCGCGAGGGACGTGGCCGCATCGGCGCGCATCGACGGATCGAGGTAGCGCGTGCGGATCGCCGACATGTCCAGGCCCGAGATACCGGCCGCCGTGCCCACGCCCGCCGCCATCGCGATCGAAGCGCCCGGGCGCGTGTCGCCCGGCACGACCGGGCCGATGGAAGTGATGCCGCCGCGGTCTTCCTGCAGCAGGTTGCGGCCCGCCGTGACTTCCAGCGTGCCGGGGCCGGCGATGTCGAAGTTGGCGTAGCGGATGTCGCGGCCGGCCGAGACGATGGAGACGTCGGTCGGATTGTCGTGAACGATCAGGTTGCCGCGCAGGTTGCCCCCGAGTTCCTGGGGGGCTGCGGTCGAGCCCCCCGGGGCGACGCCGGTGTTGACGATGTCCCGGCCTGCCATGACGCGGATCGGCGCGGCGGCGTTGTACCAAGTCTCCGTCGTGCTGCGCGCGATGACTTCGCCTGTCTTCAGTCCGATGATGTCGCCGCCGGCGGCATAGAAGCGCACGGGCGGTGCGTCGGCTGCGCGGTCGAGTCCGACCGCCGCCGTGTTCGGACCGAATGCGAAGAGCGTCGGGCCATTGAACTGGGTCGCGTCGCCGCTGCCCGAGATCGCCAGGCCGTTGCTCGCAACATTGGTTGCAAGCACCTTGCCGACGCCGTACGCCTGGCCGACGAATGCAGGATCGAACGGCGTGGGCAACGGCGTGCCCGTGCCGGACATGCCGACCGAATACTGGCCCGCGTAGATGGACCCGCCTGCGAGCATTTCCAGCTCGCCCGTGGCCGACGGTGCGAGCGTCAGGCCGTACTTGATCTTGTCGGGATCCCCCACGGTCAGCGGCAGTGCCGCATAGCCGTAGTAGAGGCTCCCCGTCAGGGCCGCGGCGCGGAAAATGGAGGGATAGACGATCCACGCATCCTTCGATGTGGTGCGCAGTTGGCTGTTGTCGCCGGCCGCCATGGTGGGGGTCAGGTGGCCGCCGGCGGAGGTGAGGTTGATCGCGCTGCGGCCGGTCCAGAGACTGAACCAGCCCTGCCCGCCCGCGTTCGGCGTCTGGCCGCCTACCGAGAAGGCGGAACTGTTGGGCGTGTCGCTGCGTCCCGGATCGGAAGCGCCGCCGAGCACCAGGTCGCCGCGCGTCCGCAGGTGGATCGCCGTGTCGCCCGGCACGAGGTTGATGCCGCCCCTGGCGTCGGCATAGCTCGCCGCGAACGGATCGATGCCCCGTGCATCGACCGGGTCGGAAAAATTGAACGTGCCCGACAGGTATTGCAGGCCCAGGCTGCCGATCGATGCGGCGCTGACCTCGGTGGCGCCGCGCAGGTTCGCGATGGCGCCGGTGAGAACGAGTTTTTCCGAACCCGTGCTCAGGTTGCGATTGGGGTTGAGTGCCCCGGCAACGCGCATGTCGATGTCGCCGCCGCCGGTCAGCGTGAGGGCGCCGTCGGCACCGACGCGGCCGGTGCTGCCCACTGCGACCACGAGGCCTTCGCTGCGGGCCACGCCAGAGGCCTGGAAGCCGCGCAATCCGATCGTTCCAGCCTCGCCGCCCACACGAATGCGGATGTCGCCCCCGCCCAGCGTGCCGAAGCCCGTGAATCCGGCGAGGTCCGGTGCCTTGCGGTCGAATTTGTCTGCTGTAGGCGTGTAAGCGCCGAAGTTGATCCACCACGCCGTGGGAATCGCCTCGTCGATGGCGGCCGTTCCCGAACCCTGACGCCACAGCCAGTTCCCCGGCAACACGCTCGACAGTTCGTTGCCCAGCAGATCGCCCACAAGGTTGCCGCCGGCCGCGACCAGTACGTTGCCACCCTGGTCGGGATACCAGGCGCGATACGTCGCCAGGCCGGCGCTGTAGTCGAGCAGTTCGGACTGCGGGCCGATCGGCGAGCCGCTGGCGTCCTTGCCGCGCGGCCGATCGTACGCGGCATCGACTGCGGTTGCCGCGCCGGCGGTGTACACGCCGTAGAGCGAATCCATGCGGATGTCGCCGGCGGCGAGCAGTTCGAGGTCGCCGGTGCCGGTTCTCAGTACGCTGAAGGCCGATGCGACAAGCTTGCTGCCGGTGATGCTTGGCTCTCCGGGACCCGCCACGCAGTAGGACGGGTCGAAATCGCAAACCCATCTTTCGGATTCCGGCACCAATTCGCCCTCGATATAGTCGCCCACTTCGTGTGCGTTCGGCCCCCAGGTCAGGACTGCGTTCGTGGCAATGATGTAGTCCTTGATCCCGTGCGCATCGCCCAGCCGGATGGCCGCTTTCGAAGCCGGGTTCAGCGCACGCCGGTCGGCCGAGCCCAGATCGGCGCCCGCCACCAGTTGCATATCCCATGACGTGGCACCCTCGCCGAGCATCGGCGCGACGGCCCAGTTGCGCCCCTGCACGCCGTTCACCGAAGGCCGCAGGTCGATGGGCTGGTCGCCCGGCAGTTCGATCGTGGTCGACGACGGAATCAGCGATCCCCGCGCAAGAACCGTCTGGCCGGTCGTGCTCATCTCCACCGGCAGCGCCACGCCCTTGGGCCAGGTCAGCGCGGCCACGCCAGCCGGCGCGCGCAGCGCCGTTCCGGCACCCAGCCGCATGCCCTCGCCCAGCGCCGTGGCGGTCCGCAGCACCGTGCCGGCCGCATAGGCCACCGAACCGTCAGCGTTGTAGATGTTGGCGGCGACCACCGTGCCCGCCGAGAGGTTCAGCGTGCCCGTGAGCACCGCGTCCACCGGCAGCACCGTGCCCGCGGGCAGCGTCATCGCCGCCACGTTCACGCTGTAGTTGAGCGTCGATCCCGCCGGGAAGACCGTGCCGGTCTCGAGCACCACGTTGTCGATCGGCACCACGATGTCGCCGCCGAAGGCGGGGGAACGCCCTTCCACCAGCACCCAGCCGTTGTCGTCGGGCGTCGCCGGAGGCGGCGCGAAGCCGTCGTTGATGCTGCCGTGGACATTGAGCCCGCCGGCCGCGCGAATCACCAGCTTGCCCGGCTCACCGAAGCCGCGCCGCGCCGGATCGTTGCGGTCGGCACCGGGGCCGTAGCGGTAGCCCGAGAGATCGAGGTCGCCGTCCACCGTGAGGTCGCCGTGCGGGTTGTTCACGCGGTCGCTGACGATCTCCACGCCCGGCCGCAGGTGATAGCCGCCCAGTCCCGCCAGCCGGTTGGCGAGTGCGCCGTTGCCCAGCGCGGCATCGATGAAGAGCCGGCTCTCGCCGTCGATGCGGTCGAGGTAGCCCTGCGTGATGAGCTGCGGCCTGTAGCCCGACACATCGGGTAAATCAGCCAGCGGCGCGTCGTCGTAGCTGCGAAAGGCGTTGACCGCGATGGTCTTCGCGCCCTGGATCGCAGGCGTGCCGTTGACCGTGACGGCCACGTCGTTCGCACCGACACGCGGCGCATTCAGGTCGAGCGTGCCGCGCGCACGACCATCGTTCTGTCCCGCCTTCGTGCCCACGGCCACCTCGGTGCCGGCGCGCAGGTCGATGCGCGCGCCGCTGCCCAGCGTGAGCATGCCCTCGGTGCTGGTGAGATCGACGATGGCCCGGTTGGGGCTGTCGATGATCTTGCCGTAGCTGTCCACGCGCAGCCCTGTGCCGTGCGCGTCGAGCGTGCCGTTGACCGTGAGGTCGCCCTTCGCCGCGAGCCGGATCGAGCCGACCTGGAAGCCGCTCGCGTCGATGCGGCCGTCCACGCGCAGGCTGCCGCCGTCCACGGCAATGGACACTTCGCGGGCCTTCACGCCGTCGCCCACCACAAGGTCGCCCTGCTTCACCTGGAAGCGGCGCGCGCCGAACACGCCGCCTTCGTTCAGCCGGTTGTTGAGGTCCGCGAAGTCGCCCAGCATCTGCGCGCGCACCGTGAGTTCGCCCGCGTCGTAGGGCACCACCGTGCCGCCCGCGTCGTAGCTGCCGCTGCTGCTGCCGCGAATGGCCCCCAGCAGATCGACGCGACCCGCACCCTCGCCCAGCGCGGTGGCCTCGACCGTGCCGCCGCGGTTGTTGCGCGCCGAGACGTCGATCACCGAGCCCGCGGCCTGCGCGATGTTGCCGGCCGCGCTGGAGAGCACGAGGTCGCCGCCCCAGCTGTACTTGTCGACATCGAACAGCGCCACCTTGCGGCCCGACAGGTCGATGCGCGAGCCGGCGCCCAGCGCAATGCCGTCGGACGCCGCGAGCACCAGCCGCCCGGAGGGCAGCACGATGCTGCCCTCCAGGCCGACGCTCTTCCCCCGAAGTTCCAGTGTGGCGCCGAGCGCGTCGCTCGATGCGGCCGTGCCCGTTCCTTGCGGTGCGGCCACGGTGATGGCGCCGCCCGCGGTGATGCGGGTCTTCGAGCCCGCCTGCCCCGTCAAGAGCGGCGACGTGATCGCGAGGTTGCCGCCTTCATACGCATGGCCTTCGCCCGGCGTGTACGCACCTTGCCGCTGGTACACCGCGAGCGTGCTGCTGCTGTCGGACGTCACGCGCTCGGAGGCCGTGAGCTTCACGTCGGCAAAGCCCAGCGCGAGCCGCGCATCGGTCTGCGTGCCGCTCACCTGCGCGTACGGGCCGTGGCCCAGCACGATCGAGCGCGCGGCGATGTCGAGCGTGCCGCCGCCCGGCAGCCCGGCGACCGCGGCACCGGGCGCGCCCTCGGCGCCGGTCCAGACGAACTCGCCCGCGCGGATCGCGACCACGTCGCCCGCCGCCCCGTAGCCGTAGATCACCGGCGTGCCGAGCACCAGCCGGTCGAGGCTCGATGCATCGAGCTTCACCGCGCCGTAGGTGTTCACGGCATCCCGCGCATTGAGGGTCAGCGTCTCCAGCGCGGGCGCGCCGGTGGCGGTGTTGCCGGCCAGCAGGCTGTCCAGCTTGGCCTGGTTGAGCACGAGCCCGCTCGGCAGTTGGCCGCCGGTGCGTGCGGCGGCGATGCTGGCGTCCTCGCCGAGGTTGACCGCGGCCAGCGCCAGCGAGAGGTTGCGCGTGCCGTAGGAGACGTTGTCGGCCAGCGTCAACGCGCCCCCGGTCGCGATCGCCAGCGTGCCCTCCGACACGAGCCGGGTCGCGCCGTTGCAGGCCGCGCTCACGCAGCTGCCGATGTCGATGGCCACCGTTCCGGGTCCTTGCGCCGCGGAAGGTTGCGCGAGAAGAAGATTGAACCAGCCATTGGACAGGGCGAGCACCCCTGTGCCGGTGAACACATAGCCGTCGTTGGAGCCGTAGCTCGCCGCGCCCCTGCCCAGGGTGCCGAGCGACGCCCCCTCCTCGATGGTGATGGCACCGTCTCCCACGGGAGCGGCCGCGCCGGCCAGGATAAGTTCGCCCGCCGACAGGCTGGCGCCGCTGCGCACGACGAGGCTGCCGGCGCCTGCGATGTTGACGATCCGGCCGCGCTGGCCGTAGGTGGTTCCCAGCGTGCCGTTGAGCACCAGGCGCGAGGTGCCCAGCTTGTTCAATTCGGTGTCGTGGACCGAGGCGCCCGCCAGCGTCTCGTCGGCCGCCTGCCCCGCGGCGAGAACCTCGGCGAGGTTGCGCACGTTCACCGTGCCACCGAAGCCCGCGCTCGCGGGCTGCGCACCCAGGCGCAGTTCGCCGTCGAACTTCAGCGCGGTCCGGTCCGTCTCGCCCACGGGCGACCTGGACAGCATGATGTCCAGCGTCTTCGCGTCCGAGGTGAGCGCCGCGCGCAGGAAGCCGCGCCGCGCCGCATCCGCCTGCACGAAGGCGTTGTAGTCGGTCTCGTTGTAGCTCGCGTAGCTGCGCACCTTGTCGCCCGGCGTGATGACGACCTGGTTGGGCAGCGCCTCGCGGATCGACGTGTTGGCGACGCCGAGGTAGCCGCCCGCCACGTAGGAGCCGTTGCCCACGCTCGTGACGCCCGAAAGCCCGATGCGGTCGGCCGCGCCGATTTCCACCCGGAACGCGCCCGGCAGCAGGCTGTAGTTGGACGGCATGAGCGTGTAGGTGCCGGCAGGCAGGCCGGGCACGCCCGCGGGCACAGTGATCTGCTGCCCGATGCCCGGCGTGCCGAAGCCCGCCTCGGGCGCCACCGGCGCATAGCCGGCCGCGCTGCCGGGCACGATCGCATAGACGGCATTGCCGGGCCGGCTGAAGCCGTTGGCGGGGTTCGCGTTGGCCAGCGGCGTCGCGCGCACATCGACCGAGCCGCCGCGCCCGCTCACGAAACCCGTGCCCGCCAGCGTGCCGCCACCCGACAGGTCGAGCACGGAGCCCGCCTGTGCGTCGAGGTGGCGCGCTGCCAACTTGACGCCGCCCTCCAGGTCGCCCACGCCCTTGAGCACCACCGGCTGGCCGTTGTACAGGTAGCTCAGGCCATCGACAGTGCCGCCGTACGGCATGAGCAGGCCTTCGCCGCTCACCGAGGTGATGCTGCCGGGCAGCAGCGTCACGCGGTTTGTCGCAGCCGTGACCGAATCGAATTCCGTGCCCAGCGTCAGCCTTCCCAAGGGCGCTCGAACGATGCCGCCCTGCTCGACGGTCTCGGCGGCCAGGGTGATATCGCCGAAGGCCGAATACGGCATGGCGACCTCGTCTTCGCTGTAGCGGCGGATGGAGAGAACGCTGCCGGCGGCATAGCTCTGGCGCGAATCGGGACCTTGGACATAGCCCGCCATGACCGTATTGCTCGTCCCCGTCCCCGGATAGATCTGCTCGGCGGTCAGGTGCACGTTGCCAGGCGTCGATAGATTCGCGCCGAGCAGGCGGATGTCGCCGCGGCTCGTGAGCTCGACGTCTTCGAACCCGCGCCGGTCCACCGCATAGCCCGTGATGCCCAGGTTGACCTCCGCACGGGTGCCGAACCCGACCGCATCCCGCAGGTCGACCAGGTCCGCCAGCACGGAAAACCTGCCGTCGCCCTGCTGGCGGGATGGGCCGTTCTCCCAATGGGCCATCGGCATGATCGTGCCCTCAGCTCTGGCCCTGCGGATCGTGCCCGCCAGGCGCACGTAGGGCGCGGACAGCGACACCGTCGAATCCGCTGCCGAGGTCTCGCTGTGCGCGTAGGTGCCCGCATACAGGCGCAGGCTCTGGCTCATGCCGAGCGCAACGTTGCCGTCGAAGCCGAGTGCCCCATCGACGAGCACCGAGAGATTGCCGAAGCCGCCGGCTTCGATGCGGTCGACGCCGATGCGCGCGGTGCCCGTGAGCAGCCCGCCCCTGGCATCCGCCAGGGTCTGCGCCGCCGCCACGGAGCTGTCGCCCTGCACCTGTGCCAGCACCAGCTCGCGATGGCGCAGCACGTCGCCGCGGGTGGTCGCCCTCACATAGACCGGCGATGCGAGCGCGAGCGCCAGCGTGCCGCCCGCGGCACCTTCGCCACCGGCTGCCGCGCGCAGCGTGCCGTCCAGGTACAGGCCGTGGTTGGACTTCAGCACGATCGAGCCGCCGTTGCTGGCCACCATGACAGGCGCGGGCGAGCGGCCCGGTGCGCTGCCCGAGGGATCGAGCAAGGCGTTGGCGCCCGAGGCATCGAGCAGCGCGCCCGAACGGATGACGATGAACGCATCGGCGGCTTTCGCCTCGCCCGTCGTGTCCCAGTCGAGCGCACCGCCGATGCTGATCGTGCCTCCGTCGGCCACCCGGCCGTAGGTCCGGCCGAACATGTCCTGCGCGGTGGCCGCGCGTGCGGCGACATCCAGCACGGCGTGCTCGCCGATCCAAACGAGGCCCGGCGTTGCGAGCGCCGTGGTCTGCGGCCGGTCGATCGCGATCGTGCCGCCCGGTGCGCTGAGGCGGCCGTCGACCGTGATGTCGCGCCCCACCAAGGCGATCGACTGGCCGGGGTCGACATCGATCGCGGTGCCCGGCCGGATGTCGATGGGGCCGGTGGATGTCGTTGTGGTGCCCGAACCCACCGTCGATTGCAAGGTCAGGCTGGCGCCGCCGCGCTGCGCGAGCACGCCCTTGACCGGGTCTTCCGTCCAGACCGGTGGCGTCCAGAGCGAAAGGCCGGCCGCGGGGTCGCTGCCGGTCGCGGATGCGTTCGCGCCGTCGGCGAAACGGTACACAGGCATCCGGACATCCAGCCGCGCGTTGTCGGCCACGATGACGCCCAGGTGGCCGTTGAGGTCGTAGCGCGCAAAACCCGATTGCAGGACGGACGGATCGATCGCCGTGTTGGGCCGGGTGGCCATGTCCTGCCTGAAGACGGAGCCGGCGGTCACCTGGGTGCCGCTTGCGAGCGTGAAGTCTACCGGCGCCGCCTGGCCGGCGGCGACCGTCAGGACTTGAGGGGTGACGGGAATCCCGTTCGGGAACACGTTCGCCGGCACGCTGTAGCCCAGTGGGAACGCACGGGTGTTGGTGATTCCGATCAACGTGGATCCTGCCGGCAAGGTCGGGATGACTGCCCCGGCCGCCGCCTGACCGATGTCGAAGAACTGAGTCGCGCCATTGACGATGGCTTGCAAGGTATAAGCGCCGGTACCGGCCAACGCTTCGGGCGGTTTCCAGTCGGCCGCCAGGACAACGGCGTACGCCGGAGCGTTGCTGAAAACCGGCGCCGCCCCCACGGCCTCGCCCGGCAGCGCCTGCGTGCGTTCGTAGGTGTAGTCCATCGGAAGCAGATCTCCAGCCTTCACCTGGTAGTCCTGCAACAGGATCAGGTCGAAGGGCGCCCTCTCGCCCGCGTTCAGCACGTCGCCCGTGCCGCGCACCTGGCCGCCGATCACGATGCCCCCGCCCGATATCAGCTTGAGCGTGCCGCCGCCATTGGCGCCGTAGCCGCGGATGTCGCCGTCGATCGTGAGCAGGCCGTGCGCGACCGAATCGCCGGGCACCACATCCGCGCCCAGCGTCACGTCGCCGCCGCGTCCGCCGCGCGTCTTGCCGTTGGCCAGCACCGCGCCGCCCGAGGACACGTCGATCGAGGTGCCGGCGGAGAGCGTCACGGCGCCCAGGCTGCGGATGTCGACGCTGCCGCCATCGAGGTACGCGAGGCCGAGGCCGTTGCCCGGATCGAGCTGCAGGTTGGTCCAGAGGCCGCGCGCATCGAGCTTCGCGTCCTTGGCAATGACGACTTCACCGGGCTTGTCGGCGGCGGGCGTCGGCAGGAGCATGGGCGTGAGGCCCGCGCGCATCAGCGGCGTGGCCGCATTGCCCAGCACGATGGCGCCGCTGCGCGCCGTGAGGTCCGCATTCACCGCGACCTTGGTGGCGAAGAGCTCGATGCTGCCGCCCGGCGACACGGCCAGGCCGTCGTCGACCGTCACGCTCTCGCTCGCCACGGCGGTGATCGCACCGAAGCCGAAGCCGCTCAGGCGCCTGCTGTTCAGGTACAGCGTGTCCTTGCGGTCCTGGGGCAGCGGTCCATCGGGCGACAGTCCCGCGCCGAACGCCGGCTGCGCGTCGTCGAACACGATGCGCCGGAACGTGGGTGCCAGCGCACGGAAATCGCCCAACGGTCCTTGCGCGGGATCGGTGTTGTAGCCGGTCGTGTAGCTGCCGAGCACCAGTTGCGCGGCCTGCGCCGCCGCGTTGTGCGACTGGGCGTAGCCGTCGAGCGCGGCATCGCCCTTCACCGTCTGGCGCGGCCCCTGGTAGGCGGTGGCGGTGATGTCGCCTTCCAGCACCGCCGCACCGGTCGCCACCACCAGCCGGCCCGCATCGCGGCCCACGGTGTAGCCGTTCTCGAGCCGGCTCTGCGGCCCGATCAGCGGGTTGTAGAAGTAGCCGGTGGTCTTGTCGCCCCAGCGCTTGTGTTCGTCCTCGAAGCCCTTGTACAGGCCGCTGTAGGCCACGTTGGCCGGCGCATTCGACACCTCGTAGAGCCGCCCGTCCACGCCCTTGAGCCAGCTCTGGCGGATCACGCCGGTCTGCACGTCCAGCGTGCCGCCCGACAGGTTGATGTTCGAGCCCGCCTGCGTGACCACCTCGCCGCCGCCGAAGGTGACGCTGCCGCCCTGCGCGGCCCATTCGCCGATGCCGTGGCCCTGCAGGCCCAGGTAGCCGCCGACTTCGAGCAGGCCGCCCGGGGTGTACCAGCGCTCCTTGTCGTAGCCGCCCACGCCGGCGGCCACGCGCACCAGCTTGCGCCGGTCGATCCACACGTTGGCGTTGTTCAGCTTCGTGGTGTCGCGGTTCAGCGGCGCATCGCGCTGTTCGTTGCCCTGGATGTTGATCTGCACGTTGCTGGAGGACATCGCCACCTGCACGCCCACCGCGCCCGATACATCGAGCCGCGCGCCATCGGCCACGGTGCTGCGTCCGCCGACCTGGCCCGCGCTCACCGCGAGCTGCCCGCCGGTCGCGAGCGTGGTCGAGCCGCCTTCGAACAGCACGTTGCCGCCCGTGACGATCTCGATGCGCGAGAGGTCCTGCCGGTCATTCAGCAGCGAGAGGTTGTCGAATGCGCCGGTCGCGCCGGCCGAGGTGCGCAGGCTGTTCTGCCTGGCCGACTCGGCAATCGCCGCTTCGCGCTGGCTGTCGAGCGCGGTGCGGCCGTTCTTGTCGTCCAGCAGCACCGCGTTTACTGCGCGCTGCGTGACGGTGACGCTGCCCTGCTTGTCATTCGCCGAGTTGAGCAGGTGGATGGTGCCGCGCGTGTCCACCGTGGTGGTGGCGAGCGCCACGCCATCCTGCACCACCTTGCGGCCGGCCAGCGTGATGTCGCCTTCGGGCGCCAGCAGCAGGCCGGTGTTGACGACATGCCCCGCCTTGCTGTCGGCATTGAATTGCGGCGACACCTCGTTGCCACGCGTGGTGGAAACCTGGTTGGCCGCCGTGCCCTGGCCGGGACGCACGATGAAGAAGTCACCGGCGGCCAGTTGTGCCTGCCCGCGCGGCGTGGTGATGGCGCCGGCGTTGCTCACCTCCTGGCCCATCAGCAGCACGTAGCCGCCACCCTGTTTGACGGAGGTCGGCGTGCTGGTGCTGATACGCGCGCCCGCCTCCACCCGCACCGCGCCGCCCGCGTCGGTGAAGCTCGGTGCGTAGCTGTCGGCGGTCTTCGCGCTGTGGATGCCGTTGGTCTTGAACTGCTCGTCGCCGATGCGCGCGGCGGCCGCCACGAGGTTGCGCGTATCGGTCTGGCTGCTGCCGCTGAAGACGATGCCGTTGCGGTTGGCGATGAGCACCGTGCCGTTGGCCTTGATCTGCCCCTGGATCTGCGAAGGCCGCGCCTGCGGATCGTTCACGCGGTTGAGCGCCGCCCAGTCGGCCTGCTGTCTGAACTCCACCGTCGTGTTGCGCCCGACGTTGAAGGTCTCCCAGTTGAGGATGGCGCGGTCGCCGGTCTGCTGGATCGCCACGTTCGTGCGGCCGTCGGGCTGCTGCGACTGCACCGGTGCCTGTGCGTTGTGCCAGCCCGCGGTGAGGCTGTTCGTGTCGACCCTGAGGCCGCCGTCGGCCAGGCCATCGGGAACGGAGGACGGATCGCGCAGCGCCGCTTCGCGCGCCGCCGCCTGCGCGGCCTGCTGCGCCGCGATGGACTGCGCGGCCAGGTTCAGGTTGCCGATCGAACGCTGCAACTGGGCGTTGGCCTGTTGCTGCTGCTGCGCGGGGTTCGTGAGGTTCGAAGCCGGCATGCCGTTCGGCAGGCGTCCGGTCTGCGCGGCGGCAGCCTGCGCGGCGCCCTTGCTCGCGAACCATGCGGGACTGAAGGCCTGGCCCGCATGTGCCGGGCCCCAGGCGCCGAGCGCCGCGAGCGCCACGGCGACCGCGCGCGCGAGCGGTGTCAATCGAAGATCGCCGCGGGCAGCGGCCTCGCGGGATTCGGCCGTGGAACGGCGCGAACGGATGGTGTGCGGATTCAAGACCATGAGTGCCTGGGACGCAAGTGCGGGGATTGCGAGGAAAAGGAGGTGTCCGGCGCAGCGCCCGATGCGGCGCTGCGATGTGGAAATCGGATGTCGCCGGCCGCATGGGCGATCCGCGGCCGCGGTGCCGCGCCACGGCGGTGTTGCGATGGAAAGAACTCGCGCGCGGCGGGCAGCAGCAATGCCCACAACGCCATCGCCTCGCGCCATGCACGGGCATGCGCCGCGCTGCGTGCGCACCAGATCGCGAGCGCGCGAACTTCCCTGTCGCTTGCGCAGAGGCGGTTCAGGCGCACGATCCAGTCCAGCGCTTCGCCCAGGCAGGCGTCGTCGCTGCGTGCGTCGCGCGGGCGTTCGTCATGAGGCATCGCATCCATACCTCCATGACGAGCCTGCGCGGCGCAACCCGTAAATCAATGTCGCATCAGCTTCTCAACTCAGCACCACGATGCCGCCAGGCAGGCTGCGCATGCGTGCGCCGTAGAGCTCGCGAATCATCACGGGCGCGTTGTCGATGCTGCGCAGGTTCAGCTGCATCCTCACCAGCGTGCGGCCCAGCTCTTCGTTGCGCAGCAAGACCTTGCCCGGCCGGTAGCGGTTGATCTCTTCGATCACTTCCGCGAGCGGCATGCGGTCGAAGGACAACACGCCGGTTCGCCACGTGCTCACGCTGGCCTCGTCCGCGCGCACGACCTCCTGCAGGCCGGCCCGGTCGAAGGTCACTTGCCGGCCCGCTTCGAGCGAGCGCTGCTCGCCGTTCACCGACACGGTCACGCGGCCGTCCAGGCAGGTCACGCAGACCTGCGGGCCGGTGTGGCGGATGTTGAAGCGCGCGCCGCGCGCCAGGAGGTGGCCACCACCGGTTTCCACGAGGAAATCGTTCGCGCCGTTCGCCATGATCTCGGCCTCTCCCGCCACCAGCACCAGGCCGCGAGGGCTCGCGCCGGCGCCGATGCGGTTGATGAGGGTCTGCGTGTTCATGCGCACGCTGATGCCCTCGGCCAGCGCCACCTGGCGCTGCTCGCCGGTGGCGGTGCGGTAGTCCGCCGTGAGGTCGCCGACCGAGGGCCAGAGGCCGAGCGGCGGATCGATGGCCATCACGCCCGCCGCCACCGAGGCCGC